>ORMF010057916.1_pt1 | contig 34532 bp, 32 predicted proteins | sample 1779871 | NCBI WGS metagenome assembly ORMF01 (sample SAMEA104232316, study PRJEB22302) | groundwater metagenome | biome: forest; feature: aquifer; material: groundwater | place: USA | collected 2011-08-07 | depth 5.4 m
CGGCCGCAGTATAGCGTCCCCCCTCTCCCACCGCAGTGGGAGAGGGTTGGGGTGAGGGCCCCCAACCCCTAACCCCAGCCCCCAATCCCCACCCCGCCCTACCCCGTACAATCCAGCATGGCGAAAATTGTCCTGGGCCTCGGATCCTCCCACGCCCCCCAGCTCGAGATCCCACCCGAGAAGTGGCAGGAATACGGCGACCGCGGCCGCAAGCTCAACGAGCACTGGTACAACGGCCAGACGTACACGTTCCAGGAGCTGGCGGATCTCCGCGCGGGCGACCACTTCGAGCGGGAGTGCACCTACGAGAGGTACAAGGAGCGATTCGACGCCTGCCAGAGGGGGATCCAGCACCTCAGCGCAACGTTGGCGCGCGTGAAGCCGGACGTCTGCGTGATCCTCGGCGACGACCAGGAGGAGAGCTTCCACGAGGACAACATGCCGGCCTTCTGCATCTACAACGGCGAGACCGTCGACGACTCGCCGCCCGGCGACCGCCACTTCGACGTGTACCCCTACGGCATTCACCCCGCCGGCAACCCGCCGTCCGGGCGCGTGACCCACCGCACCGATGCGGCGCTGGCCGAGTACCTCGTCGAGGCGCTCATCGAGCGCGACTTCGACGTCGCCCGCTCCAACAAGCTCCCCGAGGGCCGCGACCACGGCGCCATCGGCCACGCCTTCTACTACGCCTATCGTCGCCTGATGAACCACCAGGTCATCCCCAACGTCCCGATTCTGGTGAACACCTACTACCCGCCGAACGCGCCCCTCGCCCGGCGCTGCTACAAGTTTGGCCGCGCCCTCCGCGAGGCGATCGAGGCCTGGGACACCGACAAGCGCGTCGCGATCATCGCCTCCGGCGGCCTGAGCCACACGGTCATCGAAGAGGACCTCGATCACCGCCTCATCGACGGCATGAAGACCGACGACTTTGCCAAGCTCACCGACCTCCCCGACGCCCGCTTCCGCAATGGCACCTCAGAAGTCAAGAACTGGATCATCCTCGCGGGCGCGGTCGGCGGCTCAGGCCTTGAGATGAATCTGGTGGATTACGTTCCCTGCTACCGCACGGAAGCGGGAACGGGCTGCGCGATGGGGTTTGCGGAGTGGACGGGCGCCTGAGCCCAGGATCTCCTCGGCTCTGCGCTAGTTTGCCATTGGATCTCACGTACCATACGATTGCGTTGAATCAAGACATCTACCTTCTTTCCCCACCCCTGGAGCCCGTTTCGTGAGCACGCTTGAAGAGCTACGGCCGAATGCCGCGGTGCGCGGTATCTTGCCCGATGCCCTTGCCACGGTCGTATCCGCCCAGTGGTACGGGGGCAATGCGCTCGAGCTGACGTACAAGGCGCCCGACGGCAAGGTGGCCAAGCGCCTTCTGTATCGGCACGACGAGCGAGCATCGAGGTCCTGGAACAAGGGCGGCCCTCGAGCTTCGACGTCGATGCGGCGCTGTTCCGCCTCGTCCCCGAGGCCCACCGGATTCGGCTGGCGCATCTCTTCGACCCTGTTCTCACCGTGCACACATCGGACGTCGAGCCGTTGCCCCACCAGATACGACATCGAAAGCCGCGTGCCCGGGACCGGCAAGCTGCGCTTCATCGAGGTGGAGAGTCGCGTGGCCGGTTCCGACACGATCATGGTCACCAGGAACGAGATTCTGTACTCGCTTAACAAGCCGGACGACTTCATCCTGGCCATCGTGGAGCTTCGTCCCGACAGGTCCCACGGTGTTTATTACTTGCGGCGGCCATTTCACCGGGAGCCTGACTTCGGCGTGACGAGTGTGAACTACGATCATGCGGAGCTACTCTCGAGAGCAGAGCGTGTGGGATAGACCATGAGAGCCCCGTTCATACATCGAGTCACAATTCGCAATTACAAGAGCATCGCTGCCTGTCAGGTAGAGCTCAGCTCGCTGGTGTTTTTGGTTGGCCCGAATGGATCAGGGAAGAGTAACTTTCTGGATTCCCTGAGATTCGTCGCCGACTCGTTGAGAAGCTCCATCGATCACGCGCTCCGAGACCGCGGCGGCATCAAGGAGGTGCGCCGTCGTTCGGGGGGCCATCCGAATCACTTTGCCCTTCGGTTCGACTTCACCCTCCCGTCAGGACAGACCGGACACTACGCGTTTCGTGTGGGGGCCAAACCGGCAGGGGCCTACGAGGTTCAGAACGAAGAGTGCGTGATCCGCGATGATCAGGCCATTGGACCCGAACATTACTTCTCGATCCGCTCTGGAAGGGTCCAGAGCGCTTCATTCTCTCCCACACCGGCTAGCCTTCCCGATCGATTATTTCTGGTCGCTGCATCCGGTGTGCCTGAGTTCCGTCCCGTCTTCGATGCGCTCTCTCGCGTGGAGGTCTACAACCTGAATCCACGCGAGATCGCCGCAATGCAAAAGCCAGACCCCGGCTATCTGTTGAGGAGAGACGGGAGCAATGCTGCGAGCGTGCTCCAGCAGTTTTCGCCGGAGGTACGGGATCAGGTCAGCCGCAATCTCTCCAGAATCGTGCCGGGCCTGGCGGGGGCAGACGCGCAGACCCTGGGCTCACAAGAAACGATCGAATTCCGACAGACAGTCAAGGGCCAGGCACATCCCTGGCGATTCCTGGCAGGCGCGATGTCCGATGGAACTTTGCGTGCATTCGGGATCCTGCTGGCGGTGTTCCAGGCGGCATCTACTCGGTCCGGCATCCCGCTCCCGTTACTGATCGGGCTCGAGGAACCTGAGATGGCGCTCCACCCCGCAGCCGCGGGCGTTCTTTTGTCGGCCCTCCGGGAGGGAGCCCGCTACTGCCAGATACTCGTTACAAGCCACAGCCCCGACCTGCTGGATAATCCGGACATCCATTCGGAAGCCCTACTCGCGGTGAGCAATGACGATGGGGTGACGCGCATCGGCCCTATAGATGCAGCGGGACGTACGGTGCTTCGCAAGAAACTCTTCACGCCAGGCGAGCTCTTGCGGCAGAACCAGCTGGCTCCGGACCCGAATTCGATCAGCGATGTAGGCGACGATCGCCAGCTCAAGCTCTTCGAGTTCGAGGGGCGCTAAGAGTGCTTTACATCGCACCAATCGTTGAAGGGTACGGAGATGTGGAGGCGGTTCCCGCGTTGCTTCATCGGATTGCTGTTTGGGCCGGCCTCCCCGGCGCGCTCCAGGTGAACCAGCCAATTCGAGTGAAGGCGGCCTCCTTTCTGAGTAACGAGACCTATTTCGGGAACTACGTCCAACTGGCCGCCGAGAAGGCCGCGCAGCAGAATGGGAGTGTGCTCATCCTGCTGGACTGCGAGGACGACTGCCCAGGAACACTCGGACCGGAGATCCTGAATAGGGCACGAGGGGTGCGATCTGATGTGGGCGTCCTTGTCGCGCTGGCCTACCGGGAATACGAGACCTGGTTCATCGCGGGAGCGGAGTCTCTCCGTGGACTTCGTGGACTCCCCAGCGACCTAACGCGTCCAACCTTGTTCGAAGCCATGCGCGACGCCAAAGGCTGGCTGGGGCGGCGCATGGACGAATCCTATGATCCTGTCACGCATCAGATCGAATTTACCAGGGCGCTTGATCTGGATCTCGCATGCGAGAGTCACTCTTTCAACCGGCTCTGTCAACGGATTCGCGAACTGCTAGAGGGAACCCTTGAAGGGTAGCAAGAACCTCACGCGGGGGTCGGGGCCAAATCGCGCAGTACCTGGAGGAGACCCTCAGTTCATGGCTGGGTCACTCAGCGTAGGAGGCGACGGTCGTGTCAATTGAGGCGAAGAATCGCTTGCTGCCCCAGTGGTTCGCTCGTGTCCAATCGCATCAAACTGTCCTTCCGCGCTTCCAGCGGTTCGAGGCATGGGGGCACGCCAACGTCACGCAGCTCTTCAACACTCTTTTGCAAGGGCTGCCCGTCGGGTCCGTTCTGGTGCTAGAGGTCGGTGACGAAGAGCCTTTCATCTCAAGACCCATTCACGGCGCGCCAGCAAGCGGTGATCGGGTTACGGAGCACCTTCTGGACGGCCAACAACGCCTGACGGCTTTATGGCGTGGTTTACACAACAACTACGAGGAAAGAACGTATTTTCTCTTCTTCAAGCCTGACGAGGAGACGGGGGCACTCTACTACGTAGAGTCCGTAGCTCGCTGGCAAAAGGAGGGGGATGACGAGAAACGACCGTTCTGGGTGAACCGACCGGTTGAGCAATGGAAAAACAGGATGATCCCGCTCGAGATGTTCGCCCCGGAAAATGCCCAGCGCTTCTTCGAGTGGGTTAGCGAGGCAATAAGTGATCCAGGCGAACGGAACAGCATAACGCGGGAGGTTTTCACGCTCCGCGAGCGATTTAGCTCGGTCAACCTACCGTATCTCTCTCTTCCGGTGAGCACGAAGAAAGAAACTGCTCTTGACGTGTTTACCAAAATGAATACTTCGGCCGCCCAGCTCTCCACCTATGACATTGTCGTCGCCCAGGTGGAAGCGAGCATGGGGACCTCGCTGCACGACCTCATCGCGGAGGTGCGTGAGACGTGCCCGGAGATCGCCAGCTATTACGAGCCTGAAAGTCTGGCAATCTACGGAAGCGCCCTCCTCCAGGGCCGCGCACCTGTGAATGCGACGTATATGGCGCGGGATTTTGGGCCGCGTCTCCTGGAAAACTGGAATACGTTTGTGGCCGGCGTTCGCCGCGCCGTCGAGTTCCTTGAGCAGGAGCGTGTGTTTGATGCGGCTCGATTGCCGACGGATGTTGTCGTCCCGGTCCTCGTCGCGCTTTGGGGGCTAGCCCCGGAGGGTCTCGATGCCGAGGGACGCGCTTACGTCATCCTTCGCAAGTATCTGTGGCGCGCGTTCTTTCTACGAGGTACGAGCGATCCACTGGATCGCGCTCCCTCGTCGATTTCAACGAGCTCAAAACGCTGATTGATGGCAAAGCCGGTCCAACCCCCGCAATATTCGACGACACACAGCATCCACTTCCCCAGCCAGAAGAGTTGATCGCGCGCGGCTGGCCGGTCCGGAAGGATCGCCTCGCTCGGGGAATCCTTGCTCTCTCATTGCGAAGCGGTGGTCTTGATCTGGCCGACGGCCGCGCTGCGTCCCGGGCCAATCTAGCCAAGCGGGAGTACCATCATCTTTTCCCCGTTGCCCATCTCGGGCGTCTAAGGGTGCCCGACCAAAAGGTGTTCCTATCGCTGAACTGCGCTTTGGTCACCTGGCGCACCAATCGCAGCATTTCAGATAGGGAGCCAGAGCGATACTTGGCTCAGCGCTTAGAGAACACTGGCGTCAGCGAGGAAGAGGTCGCTGGTCGGCTGGCATCTCATCTCATCCCCTACGAGGAAATGAAGCAAGGCGACTACCAAACGTTCCTTGAGGCACGAGGATCACTGGTCCACGCCGCCATGACAAGCGTCTGCACGAGCGGTCAGGCATGAGGAGCGCATGACGGTTACACACAAGAAACTGATCGAGGTGGCGCTGCCGCTGGATGCGATCAATGCTGCGTGCGCGCGAGAGAAGTCCATTCGTCACGGGCATCCGAGCACTCTCCACCTGTGGTGGGCGCGGCGGCCTTTCCTTCCCTTGAGATGCCGCGCCAACCTCGGAGGTAAAGAGCTGGATCATCCTCGCCGGGGCCGTCGGCGGCTCAGGTCTCGAGATGAATCTAGTGGATTAAGTTCCCTGCTACCGCACAGAAGCGGGCACTGACCGTTCTATGGGCTTCACGGAGCGGACTCGTGGTTGGGCGCCGAAGTTGCGTTAGTATGATTTTCGAGCCGGAGGTGCCCATGGCGGACCAATATCAGGCGCAGCTCACCGTGGGTCGACAAGAAGACGGCCTCTGGCGAGTTGAAGTTCCGGGCCTCCACGGCTGCTGGGTTGATGCGCCTACCCTGGCGCAGGCCGTCGCGGAGATTCAGGAAGTGATCCATGGTGATCGAACACACCAACGACGAGGGCTGGCCACTGCCGCCGAGCGTGACGGTCCTAACAACCGAACCAAACGCCGCCTATCACTACTCCGTGAGCTGTGACGCACGAGTGAGAAAGGGAGGGCAGCTTGTGTCGGGAACGTGCTCACGTGTGAGGGATGCTCCGACCCACTAGGACAGACATCCTCACTCCAGAGCTCGACGCAGATGTTCTCGAACGACTATGGGTCTACACCTGGCGCTTCCGTCGGCTGTTCCCGCGCAGCGACCAATTTCGACAAGGGGGCATCTATCTCCACGGACTGCCCTTGGACGGGGAGCGGAAATCCATCCAGCCGCTGAGCGGGCGGGTTCCTGGTGGAGACGAACAGCGACTCCAACAGTTCATCAACCAAAGCCCGTGGGACGCGGCCCCGATCCTTCGGGAGTACCGCGCCTGTATGGCAGAGGTCCTTGCCGGAGAGAACGGGCTGATCGTTATCGACGACACGGGGTTTGCCAAGCAAGGCAAGCATTCGGTCGGCGTCAAGCGCCAGTACTCGGGAACACTGGGCAAGGTGGGCAACTGTCAGGTGGCGGTGAGCCTGCACTACGCCAATGGTGAGGCCGACTACCCATTGGCGCTGCGGCTGTATTTGCCAGATGTCTGGACGAACGACCTGGATCGGTTGGCGAAGGCGCGCGTCCCGGAGGCGGAGCGCGGATTCAAGCCCAAGTGGGAGATCGCGTTGGATCTGCTGGACATGGTGCGGGAAGAAGGACTCCCCACGCTGCTGTGGTTGCCGATGCTGGCTACGGGACGAGCGAGTTCCGTGCCGGGCTGGAGGCTCGAGGCGAACGCTATCTGGTTGGACTTAGTGGTCAGGAGGCAGTATTCGCAAACCCGCCGCAGTGGGTGCCCGCAGCGCGGAAGAGTGCTCGCGGCCGGCCACCCACACGCGCCTATCTGGCTGAGAATGCTCCACGGCCCACCGTAGTGAGCGACTTAGCCAAGTCCCTGCCTCGGACACCGGTGAGTTGGCGGACGGGAACAAAAGGCGCGCTCGCGGCGGAGTTCGCCTGGGTGCAGATTTGGATCGCTCATGATTGGCAAAGCGGTGTCGCGGTCCAGGATCTGCGGCCCGCCGAGGAAGCAGCGCGCTGGCTGCTGGTAGAGTGGCGCACGGACGGGACGATCAAGTATGCCCTCTCCAATCTGCCTGATGAGGCTACGATGGCGCAGGCCGTGTCTTGGTGGAAGGAGCGCTGGCAGGTCGAACAGGGCTATCGCCAACTCAAGCGCGAACTGGGGCTCGATCATTTCGAGGGTCGTAGCTGGAATGGCTTCCACCACCACGCCACCATGACCTTTTTGGCCTATGGCTTCCTGGCGCTCGAACAACCCCGTGCTTCTGCTACCATCGGCACCGAGGAATCGCAGTCCCCCTTTTTGAGGGACGCCCCGCACGGCGCCCCAGCCTCCCTGCTGTGCGTCGTGCCTTACAGCACTTTCTCGATCCGCCCTGCCGCCTTGCCTGTTGGGCATGCCGCCAGCACTTAGCGCGTCACATGTAACGGAGTAGTGCTATCTACCCGTGGTTCTCAGTGAGCACCGTCAGACCGAAAAAGCTCCGCAGCAGCGCCGAACAAACCCCTTACGGTGTGACGTACGACGCCACCAAACAATTCCTATACTACTTCGGCGCTCTCCCGTCGGGCGCTCACCTTGGGGGTGCCGCGCCAACTTGGAGCCCTACTACCGCGACGACCTCGTCGAGATCTTCAACGCCGATAGCTCCAACCTCGATTTCGTCGAGGACCAGAGCGTCCAGCTCGTCGTCACCAGCCCGCCATACAACCTCGGCAAGGATTACGGCGCCGCTCGGGATGACGCCACCTACCACGGGTATCTCGATTGGGCCCGCGCCTGGTGCCGCGAGCTTTACCGCGTCCTCGAGCCCGGCGGCCGCATCTGCCTCAACATCCCGATCGACATCAACCTGAGCTTCGACGACAGCAAGAAGCGTGTGACCCGCAAGCAGCCCGTCCTCGCCGACTTCACCCAGCTCCTCGTCCGCGAGCTCGGGTTCGTCTACAACACCACGATCCTGTGGCTGGAGGGCAACGTCTCCCGCCGCACCGCGTGGGGGAGCTGGCTCAGCGCGTCGGACCCGTGGATCAATACGGCGGCCGAAGCGGTGCTCGTCGTATCGCGTGACCAGCGGCGCCGAATCCGGGCGGGCAAGACGTCCGATGTGACCCGCGACGAATTCATGGATTGGACCCTCGGCATCTGGCAGTTCGCTGGCCAGAACCCGAACCAGCACTCCCATCCTGCGCCCTTTCCCGAAGAGCTCCCCCGGAGGCTCATCACCCTGTTCAGCTTCCGCGAGGACACCGTGCTGGACCCATTCCTTGGATCCGGCACGACGTGCCGCGTGGCCAAGAACCTCGGGCGGAGGGCCATCGGCGTGGACATCAACCCGCGGTTCTGCGAGATCGCTGCCAACCGTTGCCGCCCCGAACCGTAATGGGCGACGAAATGTCCTTCGTTTCGACAGAAGGATCGCGTATTCTCACGCCCAGCCCGGCGTAGAGACTTGTTGGAGGAGAACGATGCTTCCTTGCCCACGGTGGCCGTCGCGCGTCTTGCTTGTCGTTCTCTTCGCAGCCCTCGTCAGCAACGGTAGCCTGCGCGCACCCAGCGCCTCCGCACAATCGGCCGCGCGGACATACGGATCAGCCAGTGCGAGCGTCGAAAGTCGACCGTGTAGTGAGGAGTCTTCGTCTCGATCGACGGAGGGCACGGTCTCCACGTCGGTTGCCTTCTACAATCAAACCTCTGAGGCGCTGAGCATCTACTGGCTCAACTATGATGGACAGCGTGTCTTCTACGCCGCGCTCCCCGCGGGCGAGAATTATGAACAGCAAACGTACGTTTCCCACCCGTGGCTGATCCTGACGCCCAGTGGCCAGTGCCTCGGAATCTATCTGCCGGCATCGAGCCCGGAAAGAGTTGACCTGACACCGTAGATGTCGACGGGCGACAGAAACAAAGCGGCGCTGGCCCTTTCAGATGCGTATCTGGATGCAATATTGAACATGTCGGTTCGCATACCTTCCATCCGTCCGATCAGCGACTTGATGCGCGATGCCCGAGCCGTCATCAGTGAGGCGCGCTCCAAGCATGAGCCAGTCGTTATCACGCAGCGCGGGCGAGAAGTAGCCGTCCTATTGCCGGTGGAGCTCTACCGCGAGCTGGAATCGCGCGGGCCGTCGCGCACAATGAGCCCGCGGCTGGCCAGGCCCGAGGACGCAAAGCGGTTCACCATGACGGTCACCGTGGACCGCGGTGAGAGCCAGGGCGATGCCAGCGTATGAGACTTCCCCTATCCGCCGGCGTCCGTTGCGAGGGTCGTCATTGCTGCCAACCGGGCGGAGGACGTTCCATTGCTCCTCGATACAGGGGCCGATGTGACGCCATTCCCCGCTGGGCTGCTGAGTAAACGCCCTGGTCATCGAGCTCGATGGTCCACGGCAGTCTTGGTCGGCCTAGATCTGACGCCCTTTTGCCGCCGCGCGTTGCTGCCCCGAGGTCTAAGGAGCGAAGCTTCCTACGGCCCGAGGTTGGAGAAGCCCGGCAAGCCGCACACCTGGTCCGTGTAGCCCAGCAGCAGCCCCCCGTTCAAGGCCCCCAGCGCATAGCAGGTCAGTCCGTTGATCTGTATCGCGGCGCTCGTCGCGGCGCCGCTAAGCGGCGTTGTTGCGCCGCCAAACGTCGCAAGTAGGTAGCGGTCCTGCCCGGCTCCTTGGGGGGCAGTCCACGCGAAGCTGGCTGTGCTCGCCTGGTTGAGCTTCAGCGTGAAGGTCTGCGGGGCGCCCGTCGTCGTTCCGAAGCCGACCATTGCGCACAGGATGTCCGAGTACGCTTGCGGACTGGTGCCCTGCGGGAGCAGTGCGTAGCAGTTGAGTCCCGCAAGCGGAGTTTGATCGGTAAACGACGTCGCGCCAGCCGGGAGTCCAGCCGCCGGGATGAAGGTGAGCAGCCCGCCTGCCAGTCGCGCAACCATGTATCCCGTCTGCTGGTTGCCGCCCTGCCAGGCAAGCTGGACAACCCCGTTCCTTGGCGAGATCGAGAAGGCTCGGCCGCCGATCTGCGGCGGCCCCGCCGTGGCGCTCGGCGTGGCGGAGCGAGTCGCCGTTGGAGTTTGAGGTGTGGATGTGGGCGTAGCGGCGCCGGGTTGCGCGGTGTTCGTCGCGGTGGCTGCTACGCTTGTTGCGGTGGACGGAACGACCGTCGCGGTAGCCGGGACGCTCGTCGCCGTGGCCGGGATGCCTGTAGCAGTAAGGGTAGCTGCGGCGCTCGTACTGGTGGATGTGGCTGGCACGCCGGTAGCTGTGGCGACGGGTACCGCCGTGTTCGTACGAATTGGCGTCGCGGCCGCGGCCGGCGCGTGGCAGCCCGCAACCGCGATGTCGTCTCTTCCATCCTTGTTGAAGTCGCCCACCACCAGCTTGGTGGGGCCGACCGTGCCGCACACGATATCCGTTCTGGTAAAGCCGAACGCTTGGGCTCCGACCCGCCCGGCGCCTGGAGCCGAGTTCGTGCTCTGAAACAGTGAGACCGTGCCGTTGCTGTTCGCGACGACTACGTCCTGCAGCGCGTCCCCATTCAAGTTGATCGGACGCGCATCGACGGGGCTCGGGCCGGCGGGCACACTCGACGGTTGACTGTTTCCTCCGAGAACGCCGAGAACCACGAAGAAGCCCAGGATCGCATCGGCGACCACCGCTTCCGGGTCCGCGTCCCCGTTGAGGTCGCCTGCGAAGGTCGCCACGGGATTGTTTCCCACGCTGTAGCTCCGGGTAGGCGCTGACGGGAACCCCCCACTGCTCGATCCGCCGTTCTCGAAGATTTGAAGTGTCCCCGGTCCTCCTGGCGGCGCGGTGACAACGAGCAGGTCATTGTCGGCGTCTGGCGGCCCACCCGAGGTGTTTGAGCTCGTTCGGCCTATCGCGATATCCCGAATGTTGGTTCATGGGAACCATCGGGCCCGTCTGGAACTGTGCGCCTGGGCTGTGCAGCGTGATCTGGTATCCGCCGCTCAGGAGGGTAACAAGGTCAGGAAACGCATCCGAGTTCAACAGCCCTATCTCAACCGCAAGAGGACTCGAGCTAGGAACGATGGTCTCGAACGCATTCGTGAAGTCCGGCGCGAGGTAGATCTGCACGTTTTGAGGGTTTAGGACCACCAAGTCCGACACCCCGTCCAGATTGATGTCGCCCACGGCCAAGCCGGATACGCCGCTGTTGCCACCGAGAACCGGTGTGAACGCCCCAAAACTGCCGTTACTCTGGTTCGAGTAGATGCCCGCGGTCCCTAGGGATGAGTTCCCGAAAACGGCCGCAATGTCTACTCGGTCGTTGCCGTCGAAGTCACCTACGGCAAGATCGATGATGGTTCCTGACGGCAACCCGCCTGGAGCATTGAGGACGATCGGATCGTTGAACCCGGGATGGTCGCCACCGTTGACCCCCGTGTTTCTGAGAAACACTTGGATATTGTCCGGTCGCACGGGGAAGTCCAGGTTTTGCGCGCGACCCACGGGCGCGCTCGGGATCGCAGGCAAGATCGAAACGGCCAGCAGCACGAGAACGATGACGCCCATCGCCAGAGACCCGCTGCGCGCCGACCCGGTCCGAAACATGGACGTCTCCCCAATGCTGGTAATGCAACTCATCAAGCTGCGCCAATGTAACCAAACGTAACCCACTTTGACCACTTTTGACCAGCTCGGATTCCCGAAATACACTAAGGCGATTTCGAATAGCGGGGGCGTGGGATGGTGCGGTCTAGTCGTGTGCTGCTCGGCGGGTTCCTTGCGATCATGCTGATTCCCGTCTTCGCCGCGTGCGCACCCACGCAAACGGCCTCGTCAACGCCACAGGGCTCGCGTCAGCAGACCGTTGCCGCTCCAAAGCGCTTTGCCGCGGCTATCCGCGGCAACCCCCACACCGTCTATCAGAAGCTCAACCCGCGCTCCAACATCCCCGGCGTCGACTCGCTCGAGCGTCTGGTCGGAACGGGCTTGACCGTCCCCACTCCTGACGAGAAGGGTCGGGTGGCCAGGCTGGCGGAGGTCTCGCCGACGGTGGAGAACGGCCTCTGGAAGCTCATGCCCGACGGACGTATGGAGATGCAGTGGACCATCCGCGAGGGCGCCGTCTGGCACGATGGCACGCCCTTCACGACTGACGATCTCGTGTTCACCGCCATGGTCGTGCGGGACAAGGATCTACCCATCTTCGGCCACGTCGGCTACGATGCCCTCGGGACGGTCGAGGCCCTCGACAGCCGAACCGTCGTCGCCCACTGGACGCGCCCCTTCATCTATGCCGACCAGCTCTTCAGCTTCGAGATCGGCCTCCCGATCGCCAAGCACAAGCTGGAGCAGGCGTACCTGACGGACAAGACGACCTTCCTCGAGAACCCCTATTGGAGCACGGACTTCGTCGGGACGGGACCCTACCGCATCAAGGCCTGGGAGGCGGGGAGCCACCTCGTCTTCGAGGCGAACGATCGGTACATCGCCGGCCGGCCGAAGTTCGACGAGGTCGTCGTGAAGTTCATCCCAGACCCCAACACCCTCGCGGCGAACATCCTCGCCGGCGACGTCGAGACGTCATGGGGTGGGCGGACGGACATCGAATGGGCGCAGAAGATCTCGGAGCAGTGGGAGGGCGGCAAGCTCAAGACGACCTTCCGCAGCATGCTCCAGATCTATCCGCAGCACATCAACCCCACCCCCGCGATCGTGACCAACGTCGATTTCAAACGGGCGATGCTCTACGCCATCGATCGTCAGACCATGGCCGAGGCATTGCAGCCCGGCAACGTCCCCCTTGGCGACTCATTCTTGAGCCCCCTCGAGCCCGAGTGGCCCTTCGTGGAATCGGCGATCGTGAGGTACCCCTACGACCCGGCGCGCTCCCTGCAAATGTTGGAGGCCCTCGGGTTCACCAAGGGCGCCGACGGCAAGCTCCAGGACCGCGCTGGCCAGAAGCTCGCCTTCCAGATCCGCACCAGCCAGGGTGACGTGACCCAGGAGAAGGGCATGTACGCCAGCGCTGACAACTGGCAGCAGCTCGGCGCCGAGGTGGAGCGCTTCCTCGTTCCGCCCCAGCGTGCGAACGACGCCGAGTTCCGCGCCACCTTCCCCGCCTTCGACCTCAAGCGCCAAGCGGGCACCATGGACTACGCCCGCAGCTACCACAGCAAGGCGATTGCGCGGCCCGAGAACAACTTCCTCGTCTCCGGCAACAACTCCCGCTACAGCCGCCCCGAGATGGACGCGGCCATCGACAGGTACTTCACCACCGTCCCCTGGGACGAGCGGATGGAGTCGGGCCGCCAGATCGTGCGCCTCCTCTCGGAAGACGTCGGCTGGATCGGGCTCTACCACCTGGTCGAGCCCTGGCTCATCCCCAACCGGGTCACGAACCAGCCAGCCAATGCCAAGGTGGAGTTCGGCCTGCTCGACTTCATCCACGAGTGGGATGTGAAGAGCTAGCGCCCGAGCAAATCACTGCGATAGCGCCGCGATTCGTCCGACACAACGGTTCAGTCGGTCGCGTCCAGGCCGCGCAGCGGTACCCGAGCTATCAGCGGGCTTCGGCCCTTCGTCGTGCCGCTGTGGCGGAGACTGCTTCCTCGTCGGCTTCGTACCCGCGTGCCGCGAACAGCGCGTCCCTCCGACTAATCCGCAGGGCGCGCTCCCCACCTGTCGCTGCATCTGGTACACGGAGGCGGCGAGCCCGATCTTCTCGCGAGGCAGCCGCGCATAGGCCGATGACTGCGCGCTGATAAAGATGAAGGCGTTGAACGTCCCACGGAAGAACAGGAGCGTCCGGACCCACCAGAGGTCCGTCTCCAAGCCCAGCCAGACCAGCATCGCCGTCGTGATCGCCATACCGGACAGTCCGATGAGCAGGTTGCGGCGGGGTCCCAAGCGCGTATAGGTCCGCGCCGTGAACTGGGTCATGACCAGGGCGCCCAGCGTTTGCGTAAACGTTGCGAGCCCGGAATCGAATGCCGAGAAGCCCCGGATCTGTTGCAGGTACAGCGGCATGAGGAACATGACGCCGGAGACCACGGCGTTCGCCACGAACGCTGTCGCGATGCCGATTCGGAACATGCGGTCGCGGAAGAGCCCGAGGTCGATCATCGGAGAGGGCGTGCGCCGCTCCACGATCACCAACAGCACGAAGCACGCGATGCTGCCGAGGCCTAGCGCCCAGATCGCTGGATCGCTGGCGCCATGCTTCGGCCACCGGGTCAGCGCGAGCAGCGCTCCCGATAACCCGGCTCCGGCGAGAATGAAGCCCCACGGATCGAACCGTCCGACGGATGCTTCACGATGCTCTCGCAGCGCGTACCAAGCGAACACAAACGCGACGACGCCGATGGGCAGGTTGATGAAGAACACCCACCGCCAGCTCGCCGTGTCTACCAGGTACCCGCCGAGCAGCGGCCCCACGATCGGCGCGATCGACGTGGGGATCGTCAGGATCGCGGAGGCCCGCGCCCGCTCCTGGACGCTGAAGGCCCGGTAGAGCATCGCCATCCCGACGGGCGTCATCAGCCCGCCGCCGATCCCCTGGATCACGCGGAAGAAGATGAGCGACTCGATGCTCCACGCCAGCCCGCACAGAGCCGACGCCACGACGAAGGAGCCGACCGAGGCCAGAAACGTCCGCTTCGACCCGAACCGATCGCCGATCCAGCCAGACGCGGGCACCGAGATCGCCAGGCTCAACAGGAAGCCGGTGATCACCCACTGAAGCGTCTCCGTGCTCGCGTTGAACTCGCTCGACAGCGCGGGCAGCGCGACGTTCAAGATCGTCGTGTCCAACATGTCCATGAACACGCCGAACGTGAAGGCCACGGCCACGAGCCACTTGTATTCGTAGCGGGCAAAGAGATGCTGAAGACCAGTCATGGGGCACAGGGATTATCGCCCGCAGGGAGTTGCTGTGGCGTTCCCTCGGTCCATCTGTCGCTATTCCGCAGAGAAGGGTGCGCGAGAATTTGATGGCTCGCCGTGTCGATTTCGCTGGTCGTCGTTCGACGTATAAGTAGAGCGAGGTTAGCAACGCTTCGCAAGCGACCCGAAGCCCCGCTCCAGACACAAATTCGGAAGGAGTCACGACAATGCGAGTAATGGTGTTAGTCAAGGCGACCCAGGACAGCGAGGCGGGCCTCATGCCGAGTGAAGAGCTTCTGACCCAGATGGGAAATTTCAACGAGGAGCTCGTGAAAGCCGGAGTCATGCTGGCGGGTGAGGGGTTGCATCCTAGCTCGAAGGGCAAGCGTGTGAAGTTCTCCGGCACGCAGCGCAGCGTCATCGATGGTCCGTTCGCCGAGACGAAGGAGCTCATCGCGGGTTACTGGCTCTGGCAGGTCAAATCGATGGAAGAAGCCGTTGAATGGGTCAAGCGCTGCCCTAACCCAATGCCTGGCGAGTCCGAGATCGAGATTCGGCAGGTGTTTGAAGCCGAAGACTTCGGGGCCGAGTTCACGCCCGAGCTGCGGGCGCAGGAGGACCGGCTGCGCGCCCAGGCTGCCGAGCAGCAGAAGTCGTAGGCTGGCAAGCCCCCGCAGAAATGTCGGGGGCTTTCTTTGTCATCCTCGTCACTAAGAGCGGCTAGATGCCCAAGCCGTAGAACGCCATAGACATATAGCCGTGTAAGCATTACCATCTGCAGCGTCGGGCCCGCGGAACCGATGGCGAGGTGCATGTAAGTGCTTTCTGCGCGGTGGATCCGATCACCTCGATTTTCTATCCGAGTCAAGTTCGCGCTGCTCACCCTATCGGTCACAACGTTTTCCATCGTTGCCCTCAGCGCTATCCAGGCCAGCTACAGCAGGCCATTCCAGCAATCGGAAGCACAGCAGGACCTTCTACGCACGGCCCGGCTGGCGAGCTATCAGATAGAGACCTTCGTTCAATACCAGTTTCAAGAGATGCAGCTTCTGGCTGCGGATCCCGGTGTTGTCGAGGATGCCCGCGGTCGCCAATCTATTGGGATGAATCGGCGGCTCCACAGTCTTGCCGGTATCGACCCGGACTTCACCGGAATATCGGCGGCTGACCCCCTGGGTGTCATCTGGGCGACCAGCAACACCGGGCCGAACGCCCGGCTCGGCGTCAGTCTTGCGGACGAACCGTACTTTCAGCAGGTGCTAATCGGGGCGAACACCGCCATCGGAGAACCGCGGGTAGGCGCCGCCACAGAGAAGCCAGTGGTTCCACTCGCAGTTCCCGTCCTCGACGCCGACGGAAGGATTCTTGGCATCCTCCAGGCGGGGCTGTCCCTCGAGCGACTGAGCACCTACATGGGCAGCGTCGAGATTGGCCGAACAGGATATGCGAGTCTGCTGACCAACGACGGCATCTTTCTCACCAGCCCGAATCCAACTCGCATCCTCACCACGGTCGGCAGCGCGAATGAGGCCGTCGCCGAAGCCAGACGAGGACGCCCGGCGATCGCCGAGATCGTCAATTTCTCCGGAGTACCCGTTCTTGCCGCCGCTAGCCCAATCTCATCGCTGGGCTGGATCGTGCAAGTCCAGCTCCCGCGCGATGAGGCGTTCGAGCTAACAGATCAATTGGCCAGGCGCGCAGCTATCACAGCAGCGGCTGTGCTCTTGGTCACGCTGGCGCTCAGCATAGTAGCGGCACGCGTCGCCACCGCCGCGGTCATTCGGTTGCAGAAGGCGTCGGAGCATTGGGCCACGGGAGAGCTGACATATCAAGCCGATGTCCGCGGCTCGGACGAGCTGGCGCAACTGGGCCACGCGTTCAACGGGATGGCCGCGAGCCTTCGCACTACGCAGCAGCAGAACCAGGATCTGGTTGACGAGCTGGCGGCCTCGCTCAAAGACCGAGAGGCAGCCGTCCAGCGCGCAGTCGAGGAGCTTCGGCAGAGCGAGCTGCGCGCACAGGCGATCATCGATGGAGCGCTCGATGCCGTCATCACGATGGACGATGATGGCCGCATCACCGGCTGGAACCCCAAGGCGGAGGAGATCTTTGCCTGGCGGCGCGACGAGGTGATTGGGCGTTCGTTCATCGAGACCATCAGCCCAGAACGCGAGCGCGAGGCGCACACCCGTGGGCTGATGCGCTTTATAGAGAGGGACGAGAGATCCCGCGTGGGTCGGCGCCTCGAGATCAACGCCCTTCTCCGAAGCGGCAACGAGATCCCCGTTGAGATCAGCGTGACTGCCGTGCCCATCGGTGATGGGCGGCGGGTATTCAGCGCATTCGTCCGCGACATCAGTCTGCGCAAACAGGCCGAGCAGGCGCGGGCACACCTCGCGGCAATCGTGCAATCCTCGGACGACGCCATCATCGGAGGAACGTTAGACGGCATTGTCACCGCCTGGAACTCCGGGGCAGAACGCCTCTACGGCTACACCGCGGCCGAAATGATCGGACGGCCGATCTCGCTTCTGGTGCCCCCTAAGGAACACGATCAGATGATGACGAACCGTGATCGGATGCACCAGGGCGAGCGGTTCCAACACGACGAGACGGTCCGTCTACACAAGGATGGCAGACGGCTCGACGTATCCATAACGATCTCGCCCATCCGCAACGATGAAGGCGAAATAACGGGCGCCGCTTCGATCTCGCGTGACATCAGCGCCCGCAAGCTAGCGGACCTGGAGCGCGAGCGACTTCTTGCGAGCGAACAGGCGGCCAAAGAAGAGCTGCTCCGCGCGCAGTCCCAGCTCGTGCAACAGGAGCGGCTGCGCGCGCTTGGCGAGATGGCGAGCGGCGTCGCCCACGACTTCAACAACGCGCTCTCCCCAATCGTTGGCTACGGCGAGCTTCTCCTCATGAGACCCGAGCTTTGGGAGGATCAGAACACCACCACCCAGTACCTGCAGTGGATCAGCACGGCGGCGCAGGATGCCGCGAACGTTGTGAACCGCCTCCGTGAGTTCTACCGTGCGCGCGAACAGGGTGAGGACTTCGAAGATGTCGATCTTCCATCGCTCGTCACCCAGGTCGTGGATCTCACGAGGCCGAAATGGAAAGACCAGGCTCAGGCGAGGGGCCTCCAGATCGACGTTCAGGCGCACCTGGCGGCTGTTCCGCCAGTCGATGGCCACCCCGCGGAGCTCCGCGAGATGCTCACGAACCTCGTGTTCAACGCCGTCGATGCGCTTCCCGACGGTGGCGCCATCACGATCACCACACGCGAGGATCGGGGCAAAGCGCTACTCCTCGTGAGCGATACCGGCGTTGGCATGAGCGATGAGGCACGCCAACGCTGCCTGGAGCCCTTTTTTACGACAAAGGGAGATCGTGGCACGGGCCTTGGGCTCGCCATGGTCTACGGCATCATTCAGCGCCACAGCGGCGAGCTCGACATCAAGAGCACAGAGGGCCATGGCACCACGTTCTCTATCCGCCTTCCATTGTCGACGCGTGTGTCCGCTAAAGAGGCAGACGATGGCTCAGGCGCCGTTCGATCGCTTCGCGTTCTCATCGTGGATGACGATCCAAAGGTGTCCGAGGTGACCGCGGCGTATTTCTCGTTCGAAGGACACACGACCGAAACCGTCGGTAATGGCATGCTGGCGCTGAAGAGATTTGAGGCCGACCGATTCGACCTCGTGATCACCGATCAGGCCATGCGCGGTATGAGTGGCGAGCAGCTTGCGACGGCCATAAAGGAGATCTCGCCAGCCACGCCGATCATCATGCTCACGGGGTTCGGGGCGCTGATGCGGGCCACCGGGACGAAGCCTGCCGGTGTGGATTGGCTTGTGAGCAAGCCAGCGACCCCCTCAGACTTGCAACGAGCCGTAGCCGGGGTCATGAGGTCCTAGTAATCGCGATCTAGGAACCCGATCCGGGTGGGCCAGATGTATACTCATTGAATATTCCTCTGCCTGGAAGGCAAGCGGTGCGGACTCGCGTTCAGCGATGGGGCAACAGTCTAGGAATTCGTATCCCGAAGGCGGTTGCCGAGGAGGTCGGTCTGCGACCTGACGTGTCAGTCGATATCGCCTGGACTGGCCGGGTCATTACCCTCACCCCGGTCTTCGAGGCGCCGTCGCTTGATGACCTGCTGGCGGGCATAACGCCAGACAATCTGCACGGCGAATTCGAGACTGGGCCGCCGGTGGGCAATGAGCAGTGGTGAATCCCCCGATTACGTTCCGGATAGAGGCGACGTCATCTGGATCTCGCTCGATCCTCAGGCCGGGCACGAGCAGGCGGGGCGCCGTCCCGCCCTCGTTTTGTCGCCCGTGGGCTACAACGCGCGGACCGGCCTCGCCCTCGCATGCCCGATCACCAGACAAATCAAGGGCTATCCGTTCGAAGTCCCAGTGCCGGACGGGTTAGACGTTTCAGGCGCGGTGCTGTCGGACCACGTGAAGTGCCTGGACTGGCGGGTTCGCCGCGCCGTCTTCGTGTGTACGTTGCCGTCCCAAATGGTAGCTGAGGTCGTGCTGAGGCTTCAGCGCCTCCTTTAGCCCGGACGAAGCCATGGAGCCGATGTGATGGGCTACGAAATGCGAGGATGGAGTGCCACGGCTCCGGAGGGTCACTACTTCCGCATGAGTCGGTGTTGCTGGGGACTCGTCTGGGATGTTTGCCGCGAGATCGTTCCCGACATCGTCACCGAGGACGTCTCCAGGTGGACCGAGCATAGTCAAGGGATGCAGCGAGACGATGCCCGTCTGCTTGGAGAAACGCTGCTCGCTGCAGTTTCGCAGGGCCAAGCCCTGTCATTTGCCCAACGTCGTAGGGCTGGTACGCCGCGCGCGACGCCAGCCACCGCACGCGAAGGCCGCACCCAAACTGTTCGACCACTTGAAGGCTACGCCGCGAGCGAGGAGCTCGATCTGATCCTCGACAACCTACCCGCGATCGTTCAGGGGTTCGGGCGCTTCTGCGTAGCTTCTGGCGGGTTCTCGGTCTGGTAGCTCTGCCACCTAGATCCTCGGCAGGCGGCCTTTGGGCACCCTGCGGTAAGATCCTGCGGCAGCAGAATGCAGTATTGATTTGGGGGCGAGCCATGGAAGGCTACGCGTTTCCCTTCATCTCAGGTGATTCCCACCTCGAGACACACCCCAGGCACTGGGTCGACCGCGTGCCTGCGCAGCATCGCGATCGCGCGCCGCGCGTCGTGCGCCTGGCGGACGGCACCGATGCCTGGCTCGTCGAGGGCACGCCGATTCGGCGCATCTCTTGGGGCGATCTCTACGGCGGCAAGGGCCGCCAACAGTTCGGTCGCACCGAGGCGATGACCTATGACAACACGCCGGGCACCGGGTCGCCGGAGCAGCGGATTCGGGAGCAGGACGAGGACGGCATCGCCGCCGAGATCCTGTTCCCCGGGCAGCAGACGGGCCCACGCCTGTGGCGGTCGATTGCCGACGACGAGGCCTACATCTCCATCATCCAGGCGTGGAATTCCTGGCTGGCCGAGGACTACTGCAGCACGGACCCGAAGCGCCTCATCGGCCTTGGCGTCCTGCCCTGGGCGGGCGTGGAGCCCGCGATCGCCGAGATGGAGCGCTGCGCCAAGCTGGGGCTGAAGGCGGTGGTCCTCGGCGTCTTCCCGAGTGCCAAGAGCCACCCAACACCCGAGGACGACAAGTTCTGGGCGGCCGCCGTGGACATGAAGATGCCGGTCGCGGTCCACGTCGAGTTCGACCGCAACGGCCCGCGAAAGGGCCCGCTCTTCAAGTACCCGAAGACGCCCGGGCCCAACGAGGAGGGCCGGCCCCTGGTCGACCACGTCTCGAACCCGAAGTTCGCGATGGTCGGCGCGGTGAACGCCGTGCAGCTCCTCTTCGCCGGCGTGTTCGATCGTTTTCCATCGTTGCGGCTCTTCTTCGCTGAGACGCAGATCGGCTGGCTCCCGCACTTCATGGAGCAGGCGGACGAGCTGTATGAGTGGCATCGGCACGAGGGCGAGCGGGCGCTCGGCATGAAGCAACTCGATCGTCGCCCGAGCGACTACGTGCGGGAGCATTGCTACTGGGGTTTTCAGTACAACCCCGTCGGCGTGCAGATGCGCTCCCACATCGGCGTGGACAAGCTCATCTGGGCCACGGACTTTCCCCACATGGGCAGCGAGTTCCCCAACACGCGCACGAAAGTGATCGAACGGAACTTCGGCTCGGTCCCGGATGCAGACGTCCACCGCATGGTGTGCGGCAACGTCTGCGACTTCTTCGGCCTGGACGAGGAGCTCTATCGCGGTTAGTCTGTCCTTCTGAGCTATGAGGTCTTTGGGGGCACAGTGAATCGTCCCATCGCGGTTCCCCTAGTGGCGGGTGTGGTGATTTCTATCGTGGCCATACTGTTCGCCGCAGGAAGCGACGGGCGGGTTCAGGCTCAATCGGTGCCAAGTCCCGCTGTTGCCTATCTTCAGGCTGTCAACAGCATTGTGGACAACAGGCAAACCGATCTTGCGCACGTGACCGCTGTAGCGAACGCTGCTGCCGACGTATATGTTCGAGATGGCGAATCAATCGGTGCAGCAGGCGATCCGATGTTCGTTTGGGAGTTGTCTGCACGAGCCGGTGGCTTGCGCCAGATAGAGGCTTATGGCCCATTCTCTAATCCCGCCTGGAAGGGACTGGTTCTCTATGGGTTGCCAACTAGAGAGGTGAGCGCCGCAGCAACGGAAATTGCTGCCATCCGAGGAAATGGCGTAAGGGTCATCCTATTCGGCACCAGTGAGCGGATGGATGAGCTGCATAGAAGGGGTATATTTGCCGACTGGGAGATCAGCAACTTTGCGACATCTCAAGAAAGGGTGTGCAGGAACGGTAGTGCGTGCTTGGCCGCCCCTGTCAATGGAGTAGCGAATATCGTTGCTGGATGGCAGTTCACCGCTGAGTTTGTCGCTGCCCTGACTCGTCGCGGCAAGATGCCTAGCGTCTGGCAGAGTGCTGCCGTCAATGGAGCGGTGGAGCGGAATGCCAGCCTCGCCTCTGTCAGGCTTCACTCCCATGAGCCGAGACCAAGCGCTGAGGGTGCGCTCGGTACGGAATACGTCGACCAGTTGCGTAGGCAGTTGGCCCTGCTGAACGACGGCGAGCTCGCAAACATAGAAAATCTCGCTTCCCACGTCACAACGGCTAGGAAGTCCGGAGCGCAGGCCTATGTGCTGCGTGATGGTCATGCGGTTGCGCATGCTTTGGCTCAAGAAGGCGTGCCGACGGACACCTTCGTCGACGGCAACGTCAACATTGGCGATGTCCATCCAAAGCCTGCTGATCTTGTTTTCCTGCTCGGGTACAACCGACGGTACTCGTCAGCCGAATGGGAGCGTATCGCGCGCGAATCCTACAGCGTTGGGGCGAAGGTTGCCTACAGCTTTGCTATTCACGACGACGGAGAGGTCGCTGCATTGACGGAAGGCGACTTGCTGATTCGTCAGCACTGGGGAATCGGAGACGCCGAAGTGGCTGTTCCTGACTACGATGTAAAGATGTTTCCCGTTAGCGGAGTGATCCAAAACGTGATTCTCTACATGATTATGGCTAATTCGGCGGCGGCTACCCAGCCCTAGGATTTCATCCACTAATCCGCCAGCAGGAGGGCGATGGCCAATGGTTACACGACGTGGATTTCTGAAGGCGGCGACTGTAAGCGCGGGGATGGCGATCCTTGACTCGAACCATCTGTTGGCGCAGACTGTCAGGCCCGAGCATTTTGCCCTCAACGAGTTTGTCGAGAGCCACCCCGATGCGGTGTTCGTCCTTCGAACAAACGTTGATCAAAAGACCAATACGTCCGAGATCAGAGCGGTCGGCCGTGAGCTAGGGAAGACCCTCTTTGTGGGAACGAGGCCCTCAGAGCACGCCTTTCCCGTGACGGGAAACGTCGTAATTAAGCCAAACGCGACCATGTGGGCGTGGGAGTCCAAGGGCCCCACGGAACCGACGATGGGCATACAGACCGATCCACACTTTGTCGAGGGGCTCATCGGCAGTCTGAATGATCTCTCGGTCAGAAGCGACACGATCCATATTTCCGAAGCGAATTACAGTGCAGCCAGGATTGATGGCGCCTCGTATCGAGACATGGCAGCTCGGACTGGTATCAAGATGAAGGAAACCCGCGGCATAACCGAGTCCGTTCCGACCGACGTTCAATGGGATGTGGTCCCAGACGGCCTGTGGTTCCGGAGGATCCCACATTTGTGGCCGGTCAACTCGTCTGGTTCTTGTTTGATCAACGTCGCGAAACTGAAATCGCATTCCATGGGAATGACCCTCTGCTGCAAGAACCTGCAGGGAACCGTGGCTTGGCCATACGTCGAACAATGCACGGCCTGGGGAACCCCGATTCAGGGGGTCGATGCCGGAGATGTCGTGCCGAACGCGTTCGCCACAATCAGGGCCAATTACGAGAGGCGAAAGGAATCGATCCCGCGGTGGAAGACACTTGATGGAGATGATGGAGCTGGGTCCGCCGGAGGGCTATGGATGGAGACGCATTCTTCTCGGTGTCTCGATAACAACTCCGTCCTCAGCCCGATGATCAATATTATCGAGGGAGTCTACGGACGGGAAGGCCCCTTTGTCTCAGGGCCAAGCACCATGGGCGTGGGCGTCGACCATATGACGAACGTGGTTATCTTCGGCAAGAACGCACGGCACGTCGATATCGTTGGAACGTATCTCAGCGGACACGAGCCTGGGAACTTTGGCTTCTTTCACATGGCTCTCGAGCGCGGGCTATCGAAGTTTCTCGACCCTCATGACATTCCGATGTACGAGTGGAGACTGGACGGGAGTGCGAGCTTGACGTCACTTGCCAGCTTCCCCCGTGTGTCGCTCCGAACGACGTACCTACGGCAGGCCGGCGAGCCTGAGTATCACATGGTAGACCAGCCGTACGATTACTCATCAAGCAGGACGAGCTCAGCATCACCACCGACCGAGTCGGACGTGTTCGCTCTCCAACAGAGCTTCCCGTATCGACCCGATTTGATGTCCATTCAGTACCACATCCCCACCTCCGGTAAGGTCAGAATCGAGATTCTCGACGACCAAGGCCAGGTGGTCGATCTCCTTTTGGACTCCTACGTGCTAGCGGGCGATCACCTGGTGAGATGGAGGTCGCAGAGCCGGGCAGCCGGAACCTACATTTGTCATATGTTATTTGATGAATGCGGGAAGACGAGCGCGATAGTGCTGAACTAGTGGGTCACTTCTCATGACCGTGGGCATCCACGACTGTCATCCTGAGCCCGCAGGCGAAGGATCCGTTGCTCCCGCGGCCGTGGCACGGATCCTTCGCTCCGCTCAAGATGACACCGAGGTAATTGCGAGACGCATGGGACCTGACTCACCAGGATTCCATACCTGCTCGGCACCGGTCGGCACGACTGCCTGCGATCAATGTGGTCGAGATCGTTACCCCCTTTTTGACACGGTCCAACAGGGCGCCTTATCAGCTACCCGACAAATCGCTTGTCGTTCCCTTGTTCGCTAAGCAGCCTTCCGCAAAGCCGCCACCAACTCGCTCTTCTTCATCGTAGAGCGGCCCTTCACGCCGCGGTCCGCTGCGATGTTGCGCAGCTCGTCCACCGTGCGCTCCTCGAGGCCACGGTTTGGGTTGCCCGTGCCCTGCGTGCGCTTCTTTGGCGTCCGACCCTCTTCGCGGCGGTGCTTGTTTACCGTGCGGGCGGCGATTTCCTCGGCTTTATCGTCCGAGCCGCCGCGCTGCTCCACGCTGTCCTTGATGTGCTCATACATCCGCTCGTCCTTGTTGCTCCACGCCTTCGGCATCCTCGCCTCCTATGTACGTTCTAGTCTCTTTCTACGAATCGCACGTGCCAACCCCCGTAACTGGCGGTGACGCGTCCGTAAACGGGGCGCGCCTACCTGTGACGACTCGGCACGGCGGGTCCAGTGGTGAGCATGTTGTGACGCTTCGGACGGAAGCGGAGCTGGAAGGCCGGCGCATAATTTCAGCAGTTGTTGCATCCTGCAGGAGAGGCGCTTTTGGACGTGGCGGAGATTGGCCCCAAGCCCGACATGGCAAGCTCCAAGCCTGATGCGGAAAGGCGGCCGCAGAGATGGTGGATCCTGGCCGCGCTGGGTGCGGCGGCTGCTGTCCTGATCGGCATCGTCGCCGTGCGGGCTCTCACGCCCGTCGTGCCCATCGCCGCCCCCCGAGGTCCCGCCGTCACCGCCCCCCGAGGTCCCGCCGTCACCGCCCCGTCCGGACTCGGCGAGTCGTCCGCCATCACCAGCGGCGAATCGGCGGCGCCCGCGAGCGCGGTCGCGACGTACGCGGTTGAGCCGGGCGATAGCCTCCTACGCATCGCCGTCTTGTTCGATACCACCACCGAGGAGCTGCAGACGCTGAACGGCCTGGTCGACGCCGATCTCTTGCGGATCGGCCAGGTGTTGATCGTGCCCAGCGTCGCGGCGCCGCCGCCGGCTTCTCTAGCAGAGCCTGTCATAGGCGCAACGTACACGGTCGCCGAGGGCGACTCGCTCCTGTCGATCGCTGAGCTCTTTGGCGTGGATCCCGAGGCAATCGTCCTCGCCAACCAACTCCAGGACCCTGACCTCGTGGTCGCGGGTGAAGAGCTGCGCATTCCGGTCGCGGAGTAGACAGCCTAGGCGCTATGACGCAGCGCCGCCTCCGCCGCGGTCAGCTCTTCATAAAGCCGTCGCACGTTCGGCGGCCACGACTGGAAGGGCACGCCCCGCGCCGTGCGGCCGGACCACACCTCGACTGCCGCCTGCAGCCCGTCCGAGTCGGCTGCCTGCACCTGCGCTCGTAGCGCATCCAGTACGCCAATGAGTCGTTTCTCGACCTGCTCCGTCCGTTCCCGCGCCCGCTTGACCTCGGCCCGATCCTGACGGACCTCGTGGATCAGCTCGATGACCCGCGGGAGATCCTCGGTCAACAGTCGCCTGGCCGTCAGAGGGCCAGGCGACGCTCCCGATTCCACCGCGCAGTTGAGTTGCCGCTCCAAATTGATCAAGGCTGTGTTGGAGAGTTTGTCGGTCATTGCTCTCATCGTTTCTGGGCGCGTACGCCCGCGTGATCAGGGAACTGTGCCTCACGCTCGCTAGTAATAGAAATGAGACAAAGGTACCGAGCGTTACGCACCTCGCTCCTTACCGTCTACGATTCAGCTCCTTAGGGCAAGAAGGCCTCGTTGATCCCTCGGCCGGCCGAGGATATACTGCGCGCCAAAGCGCAAAGGAGGACCCAATGATCACGAGTCAGGACCTGCGCGGCGTGATGGCGATGATGCCGGCTTTCACCACGCCGGACGGTGGCGACTACCGATCGACGAACACCGTCAACGTCGACGAGCTGTCCCGAGCCGTGGACCAAGCTGTGAAGGACGGGATCAACGTGCTGTCCACGACGGGCAGCTTCGGCGAGTGCCATACCCTGCTGCCCGACGAGTTCGAGGCGCTGACGCGCGCGACCATCGAGACTGTGAACAAGCGCATCCCGGTGTTTATCGGTTGCACCAGCCTCCACACGCGCGAAGTCATGCGCAAGATGGAGGTCGCGCGGGACGCGGGGGCCGACGGGGTGCTCATCGGTGTGCCGTTCTACTTCCCCGGCACCGTCGACAACGCTGTCCGTTTCTACCACGACTGCGCGGAGGCGTTCCCCACCCTCGGGATCATGATCTACCACAACCCGACGTTCCACAACATCACCCTGCCCGTGGCCGCGTTCAATCGCATCACCCAGAGCCCGCAGGTCGTCGCCATGAAGGACAGCCACCGCAACCCGCTGGAGTTCATGCGCTTGAACGAGGTCGTCAAGGGTAAGATGACCGTCTTCGTGAACCAGCTCCAGTACTACCCGTACCACGAGATGGGCGCGGACGGCTTCTGGTCCTTCGACCTCTGGATGGGCCCCTGGCCGATCCTGCGCCTGCGCGATGCGATGGATTCAGGCGACATCGACCTGGCAAAGCAGATCATCTTCGACATCGCCGCCGGCGGCAGCGGTCCCCAGGACCTGCACTGGCGCGAGAACACGGCGAAGCTGGCAACGGCGTCCGCGGGTTACTGCGACCCAGGCCCTCTGCGCCCACCTTTCGTAGAGATCCCAGACGCGATCATCGCTCAGGCCAAGAAGCGCGCCGAGGAGTGGAAAGCCCTCAGCGCCCGCTACGCTCCCGCGGGAGCCAGGGCCTAGACGCGCCAGAACTCCCTCTCCCCCGCGCGGGAGAGGGTTGGGGAGAGGGGGCGTCCTCCTCTAGCGCCAAATTTCAGGAGGCGCGGGCGCTCCCCCTCTCCCTTCCCTCTCCCGCCAGGGGAGAGGGGTTCATCGCGTCGGGCCCTTCGATCCGCAGAGGGTGCTGCCTACGCCACCGGCGCCGGCACCTTCAAATTGAACAACCGTGCCACGTTGTCGCAAACGAGCTTCTTGCGGACGTCCGCGGATAGGTGACCCAGGTCGCGCGCGATCACGTTGCGGGAGTTCGGCCACGTCGAGTTCGGGTGCGGGTAGTCGTTGGACCACATGCAGTTGTCGACGCCCCACCAGTCGAAGCTGTGCCCGCCGACCGCGTCGTCGAAGAACGTGACGTAGATCTGGCGGTAGAAGTAGTCGCTTGGCGTCTGCGTGATCGGCGGCGGGTTGGTCTTGCCGAACCGTCGGTAGTAGTAGTCCCACTGCTGCAGGAAGAACGGGATCCAGCCTATCTCGTTTTCGACGTTTACGACCTTCAGCTTCGGATAGCGCTCGAGCACGCCATAGAAGATGAGGTCGAAGAATGCGTTCATCGCATCGATGGTTTTGAGGTTGACGCTGCCGCGGTAGTGTTCAACTCCCGCGCGGTTGCTCGTGGGCCCGAGCCCGTTCTTGCTGTAGTTGTGGCCGGTCAGGATGTGGAGGCTGATGGGCATGTCGAGGTCCTGAGATGCCGCCCACAGCTTGTTGTAGTGCTCGGAGTAAAGCGGCAGATCCGGATGGGGCGCCTGCCAGATCAGCGCGCTGATCATGCCCGCCTTGCGGGTACGCTCCATCTCGGCCACGGCGTTGTCGATGTTGTAGGCGGAGATGCAGGCGACGCCGAGGAGCCGGTCCAGGGCGCCCGAGCAGTACTCGAGCAGCCAATCGTTGTAGACCCGGAAGCACGCCTCCTGGAGCTCCGCGTCGTCCATCCCGAAGAGCCGCAGGCCCAGCGTGGGGTAGAGCACCTCGGCGCTCACGCCATCGGTTGCCATCTCCTTGAGGCGCTCGGCGGGGTCCCAGCCGCCGGTCTTGCCCTCGAATCGTCCGGTGCCCTCCTCCTGCCGTCGCGGGAAGCGGGGCGCTGCGTCGCGGTACTTCGCGGGCAGCCGATCGGCCCATAGGTCTCCGTCCTCGGAGACGTGGGAATCGGATGAGATCAGGATCTCTTTGCTGATATCGGTTGCGATCGCCATGGCCTGTTCTCCTCTGTGCTCTATCACCCTGTCGGCTATTTCGCCCATAGTACTCCGCATCCGCGGCGTGCGCTATGAGGCCCGTAGGTCCCACTCGTGGACGTTCCAGGTCACCTTCGGCCAGTCGTTGACCGTGGAGGCGATCTGGGACGGGATGATCCCGGTCACGCTGTTTCGCACCATCCACTGGTGCGGGTACATGAATAGGAAGCCGATCTGCGCCTCGCCCGTGATCTGGCGGGCCATATCGCGCTCAATGGCCGTGCGCTGCGCTGGTTCGATCGCGGCGTCGAATTGTCGCATCAAATTGTCGAGCTCGGGCACGGTCAGGCCGTTCCGGTTGCTCCCCGACCAGCGATTCTCCGGGCCGGGGATCTGGTTGATCGGGATCCGTCCCTTCAGGAAACTGCGGACCGGCACGTGCGCGCTGTATTCCATGCCCGGGAACTTGGCGCGCAGCTCGCGGTCCTGCGTCTGGGCAGGGGACAGGGCGTCCTCCTCGACCGCGATGCCTAGCTGCCGCCAGTACGAGGAGATGGCCGCGACCGCCTGGCCCGCTTCGTTTGTCGATGTGAGGGAGGTTGCGAAGCGCTCGGCGGCGGCGTTCACGAGGGCGCCGTCTGTCCCCGGTCGCCAGCCCTGCTGTTCCAGGAGCTGCGACGCCCGCCGCGGCTCGTACGTGTAGCGGGTGATCGCGTCGGCGAATGGGATGCGCTGGGGATCGCCGACGACGTACCACGCATCGGCGAGGAGACTGCGGTCGTTGTATAGCAGGTCCACCAGAGCCGAAGTATCCAGGGCATAGAGCAACGCCTGCCGCACGGGGATCTGCTTCAAGGCGGGCAGTCGCTGGTACTCGTCGCGCGACTGGTAGGTGATGAAGCGGAGGCTCGGCCCCGGGTAGATGAGGACCTTGCCCTCACCCGTCTCCTGCCAGCGGCGCTGGACGGGCGACACCGCGTCCGCTGTGGCGCCCCACGGGATGTTCATCTCCGCCTGTCCCGCGAGCAGGACGGTCGCCAGCACGTTCGCATCGAGGACGAAGCGCGCGATGATGGTCTGAATCTTCGGCTTGCCGAGGACGTAGCGGTCGAACGCCTCGAACGTCTGGTAGCCACCAGGAACCCACTCCTTCAGGCGGTACGGTCCAAGGCCGACGTATTCGACAGTATTCCACCGGTGGTTGTTGAACTGATCCTTGTCACCTTGGAAGGACGTCTCGAGGATGTGCCGCGGGACGAGCGGGTGGATGCCCACCTCGTGGACGAAGCCGAAGGTGCTCTTCCAATGAAGGAGGAGCGTCGTGTCGTCCACCGCCTCGGCGCGGTCGACGTAGTCGGTGAGCACGTCCCTGGTGATCTGGATCTGCGGGTCCTGCCACACTTGCCACGTGAAGACGAAGTCCCGGGCGGTAAAGGGCGTGCCGTCGTGCCAGACGGCGCCGGGACGGAGCTTCCAGGTCGTCTCCATGTCTCCGTCTGGCAACACGCGCCAGTCGCCGTTCTCGATCGTCGGGATCTCCAGCGCCAGCCGCGGGACGATGTTTCCTGACCCGTCGATGACCGTGAGAAAGCCCTCATAGAGGAGCGGCGTGCTCGAGCTGGACTGGAGTGAGCCGCCGCCCGGGCCGATGGGACCCAGCCTCTTCGGCTCGTCGTTCATCAAGACAGTGAGCGTTTTCGGAGCGGCAACCGCGGGGCCCGTCGCCGCCGAATCGCGGCTCGCCGGGCTGGTCGAGGGACTTGCACAACCAGCGAGCACAAGCGCGAGCAGCGCTCCGACTGCATGCCGGACGTTCGTCGATGGATGGACCATCACCACACCTCCCGTGGATCGATGGATCGCCCTCACGTCCCGCCTTGCAACGGGATTAGCGCCGAAAGGCGTCTGAGCAAGGGCAGGCGTCTATACATTGCTCCTCTCCCACCGCAGTGGGAGAGGCTGGGGGAGGGCGATCCGGCACCAACTGATGTAGGCTACTCTCATTGCGAGACCCACGCAAAGGGCGGCGTACGAGGAGCTGATCGAATGCGTGCACTACTCTGCGACCACTGGTGCGAATACGACGGGCTGACCGTCCAAGACGTTCCCGAGCCCGACCTTCGGCCTGGCACGGTCCGTATTCGCGTCGAGGCGGTCGGCGTGAGCTTCGCGACCCAGCTCGTCGTCTCCGGCCGGTATCAGCGCAAGCCGCCGCTGCCGTTCGCGCCCGGCACCGAGGTGGCGGGCGTGGTCCTGGAGGTGGCGAGTGGCGTCGATCAGGTAAAGCCGGGCGACCGAGTGTTCGCTGTGGTGGACTGGGGCGGCACCGCCGAACAGGTGGTCGTGGACGCGATCCATGTTACATCTCTGCCAGAGCCACTCGATCTGCACGCGTCGGTCGCGCTGGCGATCAGCTACCCGACCGCTGCCGGAGCGTTGTCGTGGCGTGCCGGACTGACGGCGGGCCAGTGGGTCCTTGTGCACGGGGCCGGAGGTGGCGTCGGACTCGCCGCCGTCGAGGTCGCTCGTGCTGTTGGCGCGCACGTGGTTGCCCGCGCCGGCGTCGAGAAACATGCGGCACTGAAAGCCCGGGGCGCGGATGCCGTGCTGGATAGCACGGCCGGCTTCCGCGACGAGGTACGCGAGATCTCGGGCGGCGGCGTGAACGTTGTGCTCGACCTGCTCGGGGACTCAGTGTTCGACGACAGCCTCCGCTGCCTGGCGGACGGCGGCACGCTCCTCACGGTCGGCTACGCGGCCGGTGGCATTCCACAGCTCGGCGTGAACCTGCTGTTGCTGAAGAACATCGGGGTCGCCGGCTTCAACTGGGGCGCCTACGTTGGCTGGTCCCCGGGCGACAACCGCGACGTCTACGCGCCAAGGGTGCGAGTGCTCTGGGATCTACTTGTGGGTTGGTGGATGGCGGGGCGGATCTCGCCGACCGTGCACGCGAAGTATCCACTTGCTCGGTTCCGAGAGGCGATGGCTGAGGTGCGTGACCGCCGTGCCATTGGGCGCGTTGTCCTCCTGCCTCAGCTCTAATGACTCATTCGGCTCGTCAGCGGCGAAGCGTAGAATCGAATATCAAGACCTCGCGGAGGGTGCTCATGGCCGATGACGTCGCCCTCGACCGAATCCAGATCCGCGAAGATGATGCGCTCATCGTCGTGGACCCTCAGAACGATTTTTGTCCCGGCGGAAGCCTCGCCGTGCCGGGCGGGGACGAGATCTTCGACGCGGTAAACGCCACCATGCCCAAATTCAGGCATATGCTGGCTACCCAGGACTGGCATCCTCCCGAGCACCGATTCTTCAAGGCATACGGCGGCCCCTGGCCATACCACTGTCTCGAAGGAACGCCGGGCGCCGAGTTCCACCCGCGCCTCGATCGTTCGCACGTCCAGGAGACTGTGCGGAAGGGGACCGATCCCCAGCTCGACGGCTACTCGGGTTTCGCAGGCACCGATTTGGGCGAGCGGCTTCGCCGGCGGAACGTCCAGCGAGTTTTCATCGTGGGGCTCGCAACCGACTACTGCGTCAAGGCGACAGCGGTGGAAGCCGTCGAGCACGGCTTCCCGACCTACGTGCTGACGGACGCGATTCGCCCGGTGGAGCTGCAGACGGGCGACGGCGAGCGCGCGCTACGCGCCATGGAGAACGCCGGTGTACGCCTCACCACGTCCGGTGCCCTCACCGCGGACTCAGGGTAACCCGCTCCAAGGATCGTTGCTCAGTGGCGCCGGCTAATTCCCGCCGTTGTGTCGCGCTGCAGCGCCACGAGCGCGGCGCTGGGGGTTACGGGATATTGATCGGGATAACGCAGGCGCCGGCATTCCGCCGGTAGAAGCGCGAGACCCTGGCGGCACCGGGCACGCATCCGATCGAGCGACTCTGGTTCGGCGAGACGCCGGCCGCCGGCCATGACGTCTACGAGCAGCGGCTCGGCGCCGTCAGGAGCAGCCTCATGCGCGAGCCCAAGCCAGTCGCTCTCAAAAGACGCTTCGCTCCCTTTCCGCCAGACCTGCTTCGCCCCTGGCAAGCTGATCTTGTCCTCCGACAGCTTGAGTGTCGGCCGGCCCGCGTAGCTCACGAGCTTGTACGCGATGTCCAGGTAGGGACGGTCCGCTGAGACGCCCATCCGCGTCCCAACGCCGAACCCTTCGATTGCAGCTCCGGCCGTGATGGCCTGCTCGATGGCGTACTCGTCGACGTTGCCGCTGGCGAAAATGATCGCGTGGGAGAGGCCAGCTTCGTCGAGGATGGCCCGCACGGCGCGGCTGAGGCTGACAATGTCGCCCGAGTCCAGCCGAACGCCACGGAGCCTGTGGCCGCTCGCGGCTAACTCTCTTCCGACGGACGCCGCGTTGCGAGCTCCCTCGATCGTGTCGTAGGTGTCCAGGAGAAGGACCGCCGTGTCCGGAAAGGCGCGTGCGTAGGCGCGAAAGGCTTCGATCTCGCTTGGGAATGCCTCGATGTACGAGTGCGCCATCGTCCCGGCCAAGGGGATGCCGTATCGGCGACCGGCGAGCACGTTGCTCGTGCCGTCGAAGCCAGCCAGGTAGCTGGCGCGCGCGACAGAAATGCTCGGCTCCGGGCCATGTGTGCGCCGAAGCGCGAAGTCGACGAGCTGTCGCCCGCCGCTCACCGTCACACACCGGGCGGCCTTCGTCGCCACCATGGTTTGGAGCTGAATCAAATTGATGATTACGCTCTCGACGAGCTGAGCCTCGAGGATCGGCGCCCGCACTTCAAGCACAGGCTCCTCTGAGAAGAAGAGGGTACCCTCTGGCACGGCGCGCACGGCGCCCGAGAATCGAAGACCGGCCAGGCGCTGGAGCAGCCTCCCGGTGAATCGCCCGGTGGACTCGAGGAAGGCGATCTCATCGGCCGTAAAAGAGAACCGCTCCAGGTAGTCGAGCACGTCGTCCAGCCCGGCCGCGACCAGGTATCCGCGGTCGGCGGGCAGGTGGCGAACGAAGAGGCTGAACACGGCCTCTTCATTCATCCCCTCGTCCACGTAGCTCTGGGCCATCGTCAGCTCGTAAAGGTCGACCAGCAACGCCGAAATGCCCGGGCTGGAGCTGGGAACGGAAGGCGGGAACGCGGCCTCCGGCAACACGGCATGACTCCAGCTCGGTCAATGTGCGGAATTGTACCGGCTGGGTGACCGGTGCCCACGAAGTGGCAAGGCCAAATCGGCGCTTCGAACGAGCAGATCGCCGGCGCCAAGGACCCATGCTTCCTCGCCGGGGGGCGTGTACCGCGGGTCTCTAAGGACGGGCTTCGACGACGTACGCGCGGATGCGGCCCTCGACGGGTCCTGGCCCGAAGCTGTCGGCCAGCGCGCTGGCCGCGGCCTCGGTTGCTCCCTCCAGTCCCGTTGGGTCACGGGCTTCGATCTCGTTTCTGAGCGGCGTCCCCTGGCAAAAGCCGAGCGCGGGCTCACTCGGCGAACTGGCCCGACTCCGCTGCTCGACAGCCTCGACCGTCACCGTCCTGAACCCAGCCTGACGGAGCGCGGCTTCGATAGTCTGGGAATCGTGGTAGCCGTAGGGCACGCGGGCGAGGAACCCAGGCGGGTCATTGGGGAAACGCGCCGCCACGGACTGGTGGACGAGCCGTGCAAAGTCGTTCGCCTGTAGCCCATCCCAGACGTTGAAGAGCAACCGTCCGCCCGGTCGCAAAACGCGTCGCGCCTCCGCATACCCCTTCGCCTTGTCCGGAAAGAACATGACGCCGAACTGGCAAACGATTGCGTCGTAGGATGCGTCGTCAAATGGGAGCAGACAGGCGTCCGCCTGCTGCCACTCGATCCCAGAGGTCGGTCGCGTCTGTGCAAAGTCGAGCATGGCAGGGTTGAGATCGGTCGATACGATCTCCACGTCGTCGGCCAGGCTGGCGCGCATGACTCGGGTCACGATGCCGGTACCGGCCGCCGTCTCCAGAAGCCGCCCGCTCTGAAGATCGGTCAGCCGCTGCGCAAGATCGGCGGCGTAGGAGTCAAAGATCAGGGGACCGAGATACTGTTCGTAGAGCGCCGGGATGGAGCCGATGAACGCGCGGTCCGTGTCCTGCATGGGAGTCCTCCCTTTCAAGTGATCATGACGGAGGGCGCATGATCTCACAGATGCCCCATTGCCTGCATCAGCCCTCGAGCTGCCTAGTTAGATTCC
>ORMF012227113.1_pt1 | contig 34509 bp, 37 predicted proteins | sample 1779871 | NCBI WGS metagenome assembly ORMF01 (sample SAMEA104232316, study PRJEB22302) | groundwater metagenome | biome: forest; feature: aquifer; material: groundwater | place: USA | collected 2011-08-07 | depth 5.4 m
ATCGTAAGTGCAATGCACCTCGACCACTTCGCCAGCGTCGTTCTTCACCACGCTGCGAGCAGTAATGAAGTACCCGTACCGCAGGCGCACCTCGCGTCCGGGGGAGAGCCGGTAGTACTGCTTCGGCGGATCTTCGCGGAAGTCGTCCTGCTCGATATAGAGCACGTTCGAGAACGGTACCTTGCGTTTCCCGGCGGTCTCGTCTTCGGGATTATTCACCGCCTCCACTTCCTCGACCTGGCCCTCCGGGTAGTTATCAATCACGACCTTCAGCGGCCGCAACACCGCCATCACCCGCGGCGTCCGCTTGTTCAAGTCTTCGCGCACGAAGTGTTCGAGCATTGCCAGCTCGAGCGTCCCGTTCGTCTTCGAAACCCCAGTGGCCGAGCAGAAATTTCGAATCGCTTCCGGCGTGTACCCGCGCCGCCGGATGCCCGAAAGCGTGGGCATGCGCGGATCGTCCCATCCCGTCACCAGCTTCTCCTGCACCAGCTTGAGCAGCTTGCGCTTGCTCAGCAGCGTGTAGGTTAGGCTCAGGCGGTCGAACTCAATCTGCTGCGAAGGAAAAATCCCCAGCTGCTGGATGAACCAGTTGTAGAGCGGCCGGTGATCTTCGAACTCGAGCGTGCACATCGAGTGCGTCACCCGCTCGATGGAATCCGACTGCCCATGCGCGTAGTCGTACATCGGATAGATGCACCACTTGTCGCCCGTGCGGTGATGCTCAGCGTGCAGAATGCGGTACATCACCGGATCGCGCATGTTCAGGTTCGGAGAAGCCATGTCGATCTTGGCGCGCAGCACGCGCGAGCCGTCGGGGAACTCGCCCTTCCTCATGCGCTCGAACAGGTCGAGGTTCTCCTCGACCGAGCGCGTCCGGTAAGGGCTGTCCTTGCCCGGTTCCGTGAGCGTGCCCCGATGCTTGCGGATCTCGTCGGCGCTCAGGTCGTCAATGTATGCTTTACCATCCTTGATGAGCTTGATCGCCCACGCGTACAACTGGTCGAAGTAGTCGGAGGCGTAATAAAGCCGGTCCCACTCAAATCCCAGCCAGCGGACATCCTTCATGATCGAGTCCACGTACTCCTGCTCTTCCTTCTCGGGATTGGTGTCGTCGAAGCGCAGGTTGGTCTTGCCACCGAACTCGTCGGCCAATCCGAAGTCGAGACAGATGGCCTTGGCATGGCCGATATGCAGGTAGCCGTTGGGCTCGGGAGGAAAGCGGGTCTGGACCACCGCGTCGCCGTACTTCTTCGCTTTCAAATCTTCGACAATGATGTCGCGGATGAAATTCGACGGAGCCGGCGAAGGCTCGGGCGCTGGTTTCGCTTCGGTTTCAGGTTTCGTTGGATTCATGTTTGTTACATTTTATAGTGAGAGGCCCGGCGAAAGCGTCGGGCCGCCCTAACCGAATGGCTAACTGCGTCAAATGCGGCCGCAATCTTCCCTCGTTTTCCTTGGGGAAAAAGGTCTGTTCCTGGTGCGTTCAGCACGAAGCTGCGCACAGTGGCCAGGAACCCGAAGACGCCGTCCAGCGCGTTGAGCCCGCGCCCTGGCTGCGCCGTCAATCCACATCCAGGGTGGTCACGAAGGCCATTTTCGGGATCAACGTGGCGGTGTTTCTCGGGATGACGTTAGCAGGTGTCTCGATTACCGATCCAACGTCTCAAGACATCGTGAATTGGGGAGCGAACTGGGCTCCTCTCACCCTGAGCACTCAGTGGTGGAGGTTGTTGACCTGCGTCTTCGTCCATATCGGCGTCGTTCACATTGCTTTCAACATGTGGTGCCTGTGGGACCTCGGGGCGCTCGCTGAGTCGTTGTATGGGCATGCGACGTTCGCCGCGGTTTATCTGATCACCGGCGTCGCCAGCAGCTTGGCAAGCGCCGCCTGGCATCCGAAAGTTCCCAGTGCTGGCGCTTCCGGGGCAATCTTCGGAATTGCCGGAGCGCTGATCGCATCCTTCTACTTGGGCGAATTCTCGCTGCCTCGGGCCGCGGTGAGAGGAACACTGCGAAGCGTGGTCATGTTCGCCGGATATAACCTGGTTTTTGGCGCAATGACGGGCCGCACCGATAACGCCGCCCACGTCGGCGGCTTGGTCTCCGGTCTGATTCTCGGCGCGCTCATCGCCCGCCTCGCCCCCGATCCCGACGCACCCACGCGCCGCATCGCCGTGTTAGCGCTCGTCCTCGTCCTGATCGGCGGAGGCACAGCTTGGTGGCTGCATTCGCGCGATTACCTCCGCCATATGCAGCGAGGAGTTGGGTTTCTCGCGGAGAATAAGACCGACCAAGCCATCGCCGAATTCCAGACCGTCCTTCGTCAGCGGCCCGACTACCCTGCTGCGCACTTCGCCCTCGGGCGCGCTTACGCCACCAAGGGGGACCGCGCCAATGCGGAAGCCGAATTCAAACGTGTGCTCGAGCTGAATCCAAGAAATGAAAGCTCCTACTACAACCTGGGCTTCGTTTATCTCGAAGAAAAGAAACTGCCGCAGGCGCGGGAAAGCTTTCAGCGACTGCTCGCGCTGAATCGGAACAGCGCCGACGCCTATTTCGGGCTCGCCGCGGTAGCCTTGGACGAGGAGAAATATCAGGACGCCATTCAGGAATACCAGACCGCCGCCCAGCTAAACCCGGACCTCGAGGGTGTCTATTACAACCTGGGTCGTGCGCAAGCGAAGCTGGATCTGTTGGACGACGCCATCGCGTCGTTCAAGAAAGAACTCGAAAAGAGCGGGGATGACTACAACACGGAAATCGCCCTGGCGAACGCCTATGAAGCCAAGGGCATGAAGAAGGAAGCGGCAGAAACGCGACAGAAAGCGGCAGCGTTGACCGGCAATCATTAGTCTAGAACCATCGTGACAAACCTAATCGCTTAGGATATAGTGCCCTTGGATGCCAACTCTTCTCCGATTCGAGGGGTTGCGCGTGGTGATCTATCCCAACGATCATCGGCCGGCTCACGTTCACACAATCGGAAAAAGCTGTGAGGCGGTATTCAACTTGAACTGTCAGGCAGGCCCCGTGGAAGTGAGGGAGAACTACAGGTTCTCGGGGCGTGAAATCCGGCGGATTGCAGTCGTACTCACGGAGCATCGGGTCGAACTGTGCGTGGCATGGGAGAGGATTCATGGCAATGCATGACAATTTCCAACTTGCGAACCGGCGAGCAAAGGATTTGCAGGCGGCAGTTCCAAAGGCGGTTGCCGCTCACTACGACCGTGCCAGCGGGCGCGTCGTGATTCGGCTCAACTCCAAGCTGGATGTGAGCTTCTGCCCGCGTGACGCCGAAGGCCTGGAACATGCCAAGCCATCGCAGCTCAACGAAATCGAGATCACGCCCTCCGGCTTCGGGATTCACTTTCCAAAGCTTGATGCCGACCTCTACCTGCCAGCGCTTCTGGAGGGCTTTCTGGGATCGAACCGCTGGATGGCTTTCCGACTCGGTCAGGCAGGGGGCACGTCTCGAAGCCCCGCCAAGAAAGCCGCCTCCAGAGCAAACGGCAAATTGGGTGGAAGGCCGAAGAAGGCCGCTCGAGGCTGAGAACATTCGACGCTGGGCAAATGGCCCTTTCGTTCATCATGCGCCCGCGGCGCGCACATGGAAGCGGACTCTTTCCTTCTGCCGTAGATACTCCAGAATCTCGAACAAGTTGCGGGCCTGCGGATTCCCCGACGGCCCGAGCATGCGCATCAGGCTCTTCGGAGAATGGTGGGTGGCTTCCGCCAGCTCTTGAAAGCCGATGGTCGCGTTGATGTAATCGCGCAGCACCGTTTTGCCGGTGTCCAGTTCTCCAGATAGAAAGCTCTCGACGGCCTCGCGCAAGAGTGCCTTACGGAATGCAGGATCCCGCCGCACTCTTGCCTGGATCGTTTCTTTGAAATCTCGCGTCAAAGCCATTGCCGGTTCACTCCTGCTTTCTCTTTTTGTAGTCCTGCCACCTGTCGGTCGCGTCGTTGATGTCTTCTTGCTGTCCCTTCTTCGACCCACCACCAAGCAGAATGACTAGACGTTCCCCGTCTTTCCCGAAGTAAACCCGGAATCCGGGACCGAAATTGACTCTGCACTCGTAAACACCGGCACCCACGCCCTTTACGGTCGACAAGTTCCCTTGCCCGAGGCGCGTTACCGCCACAGCGACCTTGACGGCAGCCTGCGCGTTCAGACCATTGAACCATGCGGCGTACGGCCTGCGGCCCCTCGGATCCAGATACTCGAGAACGCCGATGATGGTACCATATGTGTTACCTTTGTCAAGGGAACTACACTCAAAGATCTCGCTCGACAAAGTGCCGCAGGCTGCGTCCCAGGTCAGTGACGCCAGTCACTGTGTGTTTGTGAGGAAATGCGGTCTTGGATCGACCAAGGTGCTGAAACCCCTAATGCAGCCTCTGAATGGCCTGCTCGATCCGCTTTAGCGTCGTCTCCCGCCCCAGCACCTGCAACGTCTCAAACAGCGGCGGCGCATTCTTCCTCCCGCAGACGGCCACGCGGATGGGCTGGAACATCTGTCCTGCCTTAAGTCCCATTTCCTGCGCGGCGGCGCGGAGCGCTTGGTCTAACGGATCGTGCTTGAACTCGGTTTGCGCCAGCACTTCGCGGGCGCGGGTCAGGACTTTGAGCACCATAGCGGCGTCGCCCTTCTGCGGGATGAGTTCGGCGGGGTCGTACGGCGGAAGCTGATCCACGAAGAAGAAGTCAGCTGCTGTGAGCACGTCACGCAACAGCTTGATGCGTTCGCGAATGAGCGGCGTAACGGTGAGCATCTTTTCCGGCGTGATCTGGAATCCAGCGTCGCGCACGATGGGCAGCAGGCGCGCGCTCAACTCTTCAATCGACAGTCCCCGAATGTGCTCGGCGTTCAACCAGACCACCTTAGGATCGAACGTCTCCTCAGGCGTAGCCGCAGGTTCCTTGAAATTCACCACCGCATTGGACCGGTTAATGCCTTCCAGCGAAAACGCGTCAATCAAATCCTGCCGCGGCATCTTTTCGCGGTCGTCCTTCGGAGACCATCCCAGCAGGCACAGAAAGTTGATGAAAGCCTCGGGCAGGAAGCCGGCATCGCGATAGGTTGTCACGCTCACGACCGGCCCGTGCCGCCGCTTGGAGAGCTTCGATCCGTCCGGAGCGACAAGCAACGGCAGATGCGCGAACTGCGGCGCCTTCCCGCCCGCCGCCTCGAAGATCAGCACATGCTTGTAAGTATTCGAAAGATGGTCCTGCCCGCGGATGATGTGACTGATGCGCAGGTCCACGTCATCCGCGCACGACGCCAGGTGATACGTCGGCATCCCGTCGGACCGCAACAGCGCGAAGTCTTCGATGTCGTCGGCAGCCTTGACCTGCTCTCCGTAAACCGCGTCCGTAAAGCAGACTGACCCTCCCGTGCCGCGCGGCACTCGAAAGCGCAGGGCGAATGGCTCTCCGGCGGCAGCCCGGCGATCGCTCTCGGCCCGCGAGAGTTCACGCATGCCAGGATTGAAGAGCCACGTCTGTGTGGCCCCGGATTTCTCGCTGTCGCCCGTGTGCGCGGGCGTAAAGTCGCGGTAAGCCAGTCCCTTCTGAAAAATCGCTTCCGCAATCTGCCGGTGCAAGCCAAGGCGCTCGGACTGCTTATATTCCTCATCCCACCCCAGGTCGAGCCACCGCAGACCTTCAAAAATCGAATGGACCGACGCTTCCGTATTCCGCTCCACGTCGGTGTCGTCGAGGCGCAGGACCAGCCTCCCGCCGTTCCGGCGGGCGTAGAGCCAGTTGAAGATAAAGGTGCGCGCGCTGCCCACATGCAGAAAACCCGTGGGCGACGGCGCGAATCGGACCCGTAGCATAACCCGCGAGTATAGCAAGTTGGACTTCAGGCTCTCAGCCGCAAGCTTGCGGAAAAGTCCAACGGTAGAATCTCTTACCATGGCTGGCGCGAAGCCCTCGAAGGCCGCTGGCCCGGAGATTACTTTAGTAACCACCGCCCAGGTTACCCCCGCCGTCCAAACCTGCGTCCCGCCCGCCACAATCGGCGTCTGATGCTAGTAGAGGAGACTGTCGGCAAAGGGCGTTGAACAAACAGCAACTCCTGCATACTGTCTATTGTTTTGTTCCGGCAAGGTGTGCCACGATGAGCTGCCACCGCGCAGTTGAGACAGAGCCATGAACACCGTTGCCACAGGTTTGGTCTTGATTCCCGGGGTTGTCGCCCTGCTCGTGTTTCTCGTCTTCACCTACCTCTACGAGCAGAGCCGGCAGAACTATTTCCGCGCCTGGCAACTGGCCTGGGCAGCCTACACGCTGCATTACGCGCTGGAAGCCCTCGGACACTTCCGGAGACCTTCCGCCACCCTGTTTTTCCTGAGCTCGCTGCTGCTGGTGGCGATGGCCATTTGCATCTTCGTCTCGACCCGCCTGATGCGGGGTCCGTTCCAGTTGAAGTGGTATGACGCCGCGCTGACGCTGACGGGCATCGCTCTTGCCTACCTGAACCTGCGCGCGCACATGGTCGGCGGCGTGTTCGGCGAGAAGCCCGCGCCGCTGGTTTATTACCGGCTGGAAGTGGGCCTGGCCGCGATCCTGCTGTATTGCTCTTTCCATTTCTACCTCTACGCTCACCGCAGAAATTCTCTGGCCTTCCGGATGTTGGCACTCTCGTTGGCGCTGTGGGCCGCGCTGATGGGAGCGGGACAGGTTCGTTATCCCTTCCTCGATATCTTTGGCCAGTTAGGAGACTTCCTCGGCCCGATCCCGCAAATGCTGCTGGCCATCGCCATGGTGATGGTCCTGGCTGAGAACCAGCGCAATGCGGTGCAGGAAAATGCCCTGGCGTTCTCGACTCTCGGTGTCGATCCCCGCCGCCTGCTTTCCGCCCATGACCTGGTGCCCAGCATGCAGAGTTTTCTCGACCGACTGGTCGCGCCGCTGCCTACGCACCGCGCCATCGTTTTCATTTCTGAGCCGTGGCGCGCCACACTGCCCTCGGTGCAAAAGGGATTCTCGCCTGAGTTTCTGGAAAAGCTGCAAAAGTCTCGCGCCGGCGACTACCTCGCCGAACTTGCCTACCGCCGCGGCGGAGTAGTCACCTTCCACCGCCTCGCAGAACTGGAAGAGCCGCTCCCGGCATTTCCGAGAGGACAATTCGAAGCTTTCAAGGAAACGCTGCTGTCCGAGGGGATCCGCGACCTGATGGCGGTCAGCCTGCAAACCCGCGAGCACAACTTCGGCGTCATTCTGTTTCCCCATGCCGAACGCCGCATGTTCGGTTCCTCGAATCTGCGGTTGCTGATCGGGCTGACGTTGCAGATCGCGCTGACGCTGGAAAACTACGTGGTAATGCACGATGCCCAGCGCCGCACCAAAGAGTACGAACTGCTCACCGAAATCGGGCAGGCCATCAGTTCGCACCTGAACCAGGATGAGGTCCTGCGCACGGTGCACGTCGAACTGGGCCAGATCTTCGATACCAGCAACTTCTACATCGCGTTTCAAGAAGATGACCAGATTCGCTTTGAACTCGAAATTGAGGGCGGTCAGGTCTTACCAAAACGCTCGCGCCCAGGCAGCAATGGATTAACCGAGCACATCATCCGGACCGGGCAACCGCTGCTCATCCAGTCCGATCTCGAGCAGGTGCGGACGAAGCTGGGTCTGGATTTCATTCCTCCTCGCCCAGCCAAGTCGTTTTGTGCGGTCCCTATCCTGCTGGGAGGTAAACCGGCCGGGGTTATGGCCGCTCTGAGCACGGAGCGGGAGTACGTCTTCGAGGCGCGGGACCTCGAGGTCATGAAAACCGCCGCCGGCCAGCTCGGCGTGGCGGTCGAAAATGCCCGTCTGTTCACCGAGGAGCAACGCCGCGCCAAGCACCTCGCGTTTCTCAACACCATCTCGAAGACCGCCATTTCCAGCCAGGACGCCGAACAGATGATGGGCGACATCGTGCGCGAGATCCAGAAGAACTTCCACTACGACCACATCGGCATCGGCATCATGGACTACGCCACTAAAGACATCGAGATCAAAGCCGAGGCCGGAACGACCTCGCTGGCGCTGGGCAAGCGAATTCCGGTGGGAACGGGCATTCTGGGCCGGGTCGCCCGCACCGGCGGAAGCGCCCTCGTGCAGAATGCCGGCCAGGGCCATTTGGCAGGAGTGCTGCCGGAATCGCGCGCCGTGCTCTGTCTCCCGATCACCTACAGTGAAACCTTGCTGGGAGTGCTCAACGTCGAGAGCCGTGACGAAAATGCCTTCGCCCCGCAGGACGTTCTGATCCTGAACACGCTGGCCGATCTTCTGGCAACGGCCCTGCACAATTCCTTCGTCTTCCAGAAACTGCAACAGCAGTCGATCACCGACGGCCTGACCGGAATCAAGACCCGCCGCTTCTTCTGGGAAGCGCTCACTTCGGAATGGAAGCGCGCTTCCCGCTCCGGACGGCCCTTCTCCGTGGTGCTGATCGATCTGGATAAATTCAAGGAAGTCAACGACAGCCTGGGCCACCTGGAAGGCGATCTGGTGCTGGCCCGCGTCGGCCGGCTGCTGGAGCAGAAGTGCCGCCAGTCCAACGTGGTCGCCCGCTACGGCGGAGACGAGTTCATCATCCTCATGCCCGAAACCGGCATCGAGCAGGCGCAAGTCCTGGCCGAGAGGCTACGGCTCTGGCTCGCCACCGATCCCATGATGGAAGAGCACCAGATCACCGGCAGCTTCGGGGTCGCCAGCTTCCCCGTGCACGGGTTCTCGGCCGAGGACATCATTCGGGTAGCCGACGCCGGCATGTACGTTTCCAAGCACGCCGGCGGGAATCAGGTCCGTTCCGCGGAGTTGCTCAGCGACGGTGAAGGTTCTGCGGTACAGCGGCAGCTTGTCTCGGGTTACATCGAAGGCTTTCTGCAGCGCGAAAATACCAGCGCCGAAGATCTGGAGGAACTGGTCGCCACTCTGCGCAAGCTGTGTGGGGGACGAGAAGAGCTGGACCGGCTGGCTTTGAAAGAGGGGATCGAGGCACTGACCCGTGCGTCGGAGATGCGGGAACCGCACGCCGCCGGACACGGAGAACAGTGCGGCCACTATGCCGGGATCATCGCGCGCGGACTGAATCTCTCTCCCCAGGAAGTACAGGACATTGTCTTCGCCGCGCGGGTCCACGACGTTGGCAAACTGTTTATTTCCGAGCGCATCCTCAACAAACCCGGCCCGCTCACGGACGACGAGTATGAAGTGATCAAGACTCACCCCCGAGTGGGCGCGGAAGTGCTCCGCGCAATTCCCGACAGCAAGCTCCTTGAGCAAGCAGTCGAGTTTCATCATGAAGCCTTCGATGGCAGCGGCTATCCGGCTGGGCTGCAAGGTGAGAACATCCCGCTCTGGGCGCGCATCATTGCCGTCACCGACGCCTACGTGAATATGACGAGCGACCGCTCTTTCGCTCTCGCCAAATCCCATGAACAGGCCATCGCGGAGGTGGAGAAATTGAGCGGCACCCGCTTCGATGGAATGATCGTGCGCCTGTTTGCGCGGCAGTTGAAACTCGAGAAGGCTTCGAGCTTTGGCGGATAGCTGCTCGCTTTCCAGCTAAAATTACCTAGCTCTCACTCAGCCGCAAACTCGCATCCTTCGGCAGGTAGCTCTTCCTCCGGAACCAGTCTTCCATCGCTTCCCGGAGCTGTTCCAGCGGCACGTGCGTCCCAATCTCCATGCTCCCGTCCGCCACCGGCAGCGTGTCGTCAAACACCGTCGCGTTCGTGAAATTGCGCATGCTGAAGCTGTCGAGCCACTTCAGCGGACACGCTTGCGGCTTCCCATCCTCCAGGTACTCCACGCGGATTTTCCGGGCAAACATGCTTCGATTTAAGCACAGGATCGCGCTGGGTGCCGTCCCAGTGGCCCAGCACCCACCTTTCGGTTACACTCTCTCCGCAACTCGTCAATCACGCAGCGTGGAGGGCAAAAACATGTGGTTGCTCTGGGTCATTCTGGTGGGTCTGATCGCCGGCTGGGCAGCGGGCAAGATCATGAAGGGCTCGGGCTACGGCACGCTCGGAGATATCGGGCTCGGCATTCTCGGCGCCATCGTCGGCGGCTTCCTCGTCCGCCTGGTGGGTTTTGAGCCGATGGGCGGATTGATTTCCAGCATCGTGACCGCAACGATTGGCGCGATCGTCGTGATTGCTATCGCCCGCAAACTCAAGTAGGCGGCCAATCCGGCGCACAAGATCCGCCGCCCTACTTCTTCGCCTTGCGCAGCCGCTCTTCGAGCTCGGCCAACTCTCGATTCAAACCCTCGGGCAGATGACTGCCGAACTTGGCCAAGTGTTCCCGGATCAGCGGGACCTCGGCCAACCACCCATCGAGGTCAACACTGAGCAGCTTCGCGACATTGGCCGCCGGAAGATCGAGCCCGTTGGTATCGAGATCATCAACCCCGGGGAGGCGGCCAATCGGTGTGTCGATGGCGCCGGCCTTTCCTTCGCAGCGCTCGAAGACCCACTTCAGCACCCGGCTGTTCTCGCCGTAACCGGGCCACAAGAACTGGCCGTTTTCGTCGGTGCGGAACCAGTTCACGTAGTAGATCTTCGGCAGCTTGGCTCCGGGTCGTGCGCCAATCTTAAGATAGTGCGCGAAGTAATCGCCCATGTGGTAGCCGCAAAAGGGCAGCATCGCCATGGGATCGCGGCGGAGTTGTCCCACTTTGCCCGCCGCCGCAGCGGTCGTTTCGCTGCTGGCGGTCGCGCCCAGGAAGGTTCCGTGCTGCCAATTGAAGGCCTCGGTGACCAACGGGACGATCCCTGCCCGCCGCCCGCCGAACAGGATGGCATCAATCGGTACGCCTTTCGGGTCCTCCCATTCCGGGGCAATGACCGGGCACTGACCGGCGGGCGTGGTAAACCGCGCATTCGGATGCGCAGCCTTGCGGGTCGAGCCTGGGGTCCAGGGCCGACGCAGCCAATCCATCAGCTCCGGAGGCTTCTCGTCGGTCATCGCTTCCCACCAGACGTCGCCGTCCGGTGTCATCGCGCAATTTGTAAAGATGGAATTCCGGGTCGCCGTCAGCATGGCGTTCCGGTTCGACTTCATGCTCGTCCCCGGCGCCACTCCGAAAAACCCGTGCTCAGGGTTGATGGCATACAGCCGGCCATCCGCGCCGAACTTCATCCACGCGATATCGTCGCCGACCGTCTCCACCTTCCAGCCCGGGACCGTCGGGATCAGCATCGCCAGGTTGGTCTTGCCGCAGGCTGAAGGAAACGCCCCCGTGATGTACTTCACTTGCCCGGACGGGCTGGTCATCTTCAGGATGAGCATGTGCTCCGCCATCCAGCCCTCGTCGCGCGCCTGCACCGACGCAATCCGCAATGCGTGACACTTCTTCCCCAGCAGTGCATTGCCGCCATACCCCGAGCCATACGACCAGACCTCGCGCGTGTCCGGGAAATGGCAGATATATTTTTCCTGCGGATTGTTGGGCCACGGAGAATCCTGATCGTTGGCCCCCAGCGGAGCCCCCACCGAGTGCAGCCCGCGCACGAACTCCCCGTCTTCGCCGAGGACATCGAGCACGCGCGTCCCTACCCGCGCCATGATGTGCATGTTGGCCACGACGTAGGGCGAATCGGTAATCTCAACCCCGATGTTGGCAATCGGCGACCCGATCGGGCCCATGCTGTAAGGGATGACGTACATCGTGCGCCCCGCCATCGCCCCGGTGTAGAGCCCCTTCAGCTTCTCTTTCATTTTGGCCGGATCTTCCCAGTTATTGGTGGGACCGGCCTCGTCTTTGGTCCGCGCACAGATGAAAGTCCGGTCCTCGACCCGGGCCACGTCGGCGGGACTCGACCGCACCAGGATGCTGTTCGGCCGCTTCTCCTCGGCCAGCGGGATCGCAGTACCGGAGAGCACCATGACCCGCAGCATGGCCTGGTATTCCTCGGGCGAACCGTCGCACCAATGCACCCGGTCCGGCTTGCAAAGCTGCGCGGACTCTTCCACCCACTGCGCCAGCCGCTTGTGTCTCTTGGCGTTCCTGGTTTCCACATCCAAGGTAAGACTGGACATAAAGGCGACTCCTCAATCAGCAAACTGCGCGCCCGGCATCGGGCTCTAAAAACGGCTAGCGCGGACAGAATGGCATGATGATGAAAATCAAGCCTGCCCGTGGCGCCCAGGACAAACGACCAACCCAGCCGCGGAGCGGCGCCATTCGTTAGCCCAGCGCGTAAGCGCTGGGCAGACAAGGATGGGAGGCGGAGTCCCGCTAGGGACGGTACCCTCGCGGCCCACACCAACTCGGGCCCGCCTACTTCGTCGCGACCACCCGCGACCCCGCTTCCGCCACCACGGCGTCCAGGTGCTTGAGCGTCTCTTCGACCGTCAGCGAGTACATCTCCCGGCCCACTCCCTCGCCCGATTCCAGACCCGTCTTCAGGAAATGGCCGGCAATTTCCTTCGCCAGCGCGTCGGTGATGAGCGTGCCGGTCCGCTTCTTATACTCGACCCATGCCGGATGAGGCAGCGCTACCCACACCGGTCGCCCATCCACCAGGAACTTGATGTCCACGGCATCGGCATGACGGGTCGCAATGGCCACGATCAGGGCTTCATACAGGCAGTGAACCGGTTTCTTGGTCCAGCGGTCAATGGTGGTGAAGTCGGTAAACATGGACTCCTAAAACTATATCGTCCCGCCGGGGCGGGCCGCAAACGGATGGCGAGGCTCAGTCCGCAGCTGCGGCGCCAGCCTTTTCGAATGCCTGCTTTCGGGTGACCAGGAAATACAGGGGCACTAAGAGCCAGGCCAACCCGACGATCATGCCGATGACCATGAAGGGTGCGGGATCGAACGCGAAGCCCGACTGGTTTTGCCACGGTTGCATCCAGGGAAACATCGATCGCTGTCGCTCCAACAGGGTCAACATGCGCGCATGGCCACCCGGCGTAAGGTAAAAGACGGCGGCGTTTGCAAATGCGAACACAAAATACCAGATGCCCACGACCCGCGCGGCTGGCCTTAGGCGCAACAGGCCAATTCCGATGTACAACTGCAAGGCAGCGTGGACGAGGTAGAACACCGCTGCTGGCCAGCCAATAAGCACCTTCGTCAGCAATACTCCGGGAGTATGCAGCCACAGATTCAATGGAATAAACAGGCAGCCCACCAGCAGGAACCACGCGAGAATTGTGAAACTTAGCGGACGTTGAGCGACGCGCTGTGTGCGCGTGACCACCTGCGGCGATTGCATTGCATAGGACGCCGGTAGCAGAGGGCCATCCTCAGGCACTGGCACGGCAGAGACAAACTGTTGCCTGACTTTTGCACGATTGAAGAACACCACCCACCAGATGCCCAAGCCGGTCAGCGTTGCTGAAAATACTCCCATGAATATCCGCACACCGGACGCGATCGCTGGATCTGAAGGCTGGTTGGGAGGAGACGGAATGGGAACGACCAGTGACATCAGGCCCCCACATCCGCTCATGAGAATTAAGAGCACGGAAAACACAAGGATCGACAGGCGCGCCCAGCTCTTCAGCTTGAACAATCCAATGCTGGTCCAGATGCCCCAGATCGCCGGCAGCACATACATGAGGACCGCCAGGGACAACATCAACTTAAAGAACGTCGGCGAGCCGGGGAATTGGCTTGGGCTGGGGTCAGGCACTCGGAACATGACCCACGCCATCACAACACCCATTAGGAGCGTGAAGACCGATCCGAGCAGCGACAAAACTGCGATTACGGTTACACCGATTGACCGCGTCATCGCAAACTCCTCTTACACGACAGACGAACCTTAACGGTCCGCGACGCTGGCATTCTACTGCTCTCCCCAGTAGTTGCAACGAGAAACTAAGAACGATGGGCGGCATCCGGTATTATCAAACCGTGGTTACACGATCCGCCCCCAAATCCAAACTGCAACTCCTGCACTCTGAAAAGCTGGCCAAACTCCCCTGGCTGGTCCACGCCTTCTCGACGCGCCGCGGCGGCGTCTCCCGCGTCTACGGCGGAAACGCGCTGAATCTCGGCTTCACGAAACACGACTCGCGCGCCGCCGTCGAACGCAATCGCATGCTCTTCCTGAAAAAACTGGGCGTTGCAAAAGCACGCAAGACCTGGCCGCTGATCACCCTGCGCCAGATTCACTCGGACCTGATCCATCGCGTCGAGAGCCTGCCCGAGCACTCTTTAGTAGGCGACGGACTCATCACCGACACGCCCGGACTGCTGCTCGCCATCCAAGCAGCCGATTGCCTGCCCGTCATCTTAGTGGACAAGAAAAACCGCGCGGTAGGCGTCTTGCACGCCGGCTGGCGCGGAACGGCCAAACGAATTGTCGAAAAAGGAGTCGGCGAGATGCGCCGCTACTTCGGCAGCGATCCCCGAAACCTGGTAGCGGCCATCGGGCCCGGCGTGCAGGAATGCTGTTACCACGTCGGCGAAGAAGTTCGCCGGAAGTTCGAAGCCCAGTTCGCTTATGCCGCCGAACTCTTCCGCGAAGTGAAGGAATCAGATCCGGTCCGCGAAAAGTATCCGCTGCTCTTTTTGACCGCCCGCGCGCCCGGCCACAGCGAACTCCCCGTGAAGCTCTTTCTGGACTTGGTGGAAGCCAATCGCCGCCAGTTGCTCGATGCCGGCGTGCCCGCGAAAAACATCGAGGCGTCGTCCCCCTGTACGGCGTGCCACACCGATCTGTTCTTCAGCTACCGTGCAGAGAAAGGTGTAACTGGAAGACTGATGGGCGTGGTGGGAGTGCGGCCACGATAGCTCAGGGCAGATCGAACAGCAGAATTTCCGCGTCCTTCGTCCCTTTGATCGTCAGCTTCTTTTCTTCACTTACGGCGGCGCCGTCGCCCTGACCGAGCTTCTGGCCGTTCAGTTCGACCTCGCCTTTCGCCACTTGCAGCCATGCGTGGCGCTTGCCATCGAGGCTGTGAGTCGTTTCCTCGCCGGGCGCGAGCAGGCTGACGAACAGCTTCGCATCCTGGTTGATTTTCACCGAACCGTCAGCGCCGTCGTTCGAAGCGATCAGGCGGAGCTTCCCACGCTTCTCGGATTCGGGGAAGCTCTTCTGCTCATAGCTCGGTTCCAGACCCTGCTTCTCGGGGAGAATCCAGATCTGGAGCAGGTGCGCGGTCTCCGTGGCAGACGGATTGTACTCGCTGTGCCGGATGCCGCGTCCGGCGGTCATGCGTTGTCCGTCACCGGGGCGGATCACCGAACCCGTCCCCAGGCTGTCCTTGTGCTCGAGTTCGCCCGACAGAATGTAGGTGATGATCTCCATGTCCCGGTGGGGGTGCGTCGGGAAACCGGCGTTAGGCGCCACAAAGTCTTCGTTGATCACGCGCAGCGCGCGGAAACCCATCCACTTCTCGTCCCAGTAATCGTTAAAACTGAAAGTATGGTGGGTTTTGAGCCAGCCGTGGTCGCCGCCCCCGCGTTCGTGACTGCGCCGGATGGTCATCATGATGTTCGCTCCTGTTTAGTCGTTGTAACGACTATTTAGATGCCAGGGATGACGGAAGGATTCAAGGAGGTGCTGCTGGCTGTTCGCTTTTCGCTGTTCGCTTTTCGCTTTTCGCTGTTGGCCGTTGCTGTTGGCAGCCGTTCGCGAACGACGAACAGCGACCGACGGCTCTACTCTTTCTTCTGCTTCTTGGGCGCCGACTCCGCCTTCGGCTTCTCTTCCTTCTTGGTTTCCTTTGATTCCTTGGCCGTATCCTTGGGCCCGCTGTCGCTCTCGGATGGCTTCGCCGAAGACGTCCCTTTCTTGGCGTAGTCTGTCACATACCAGCCCGCGCCCTTGAACTGTACGGTGGACGCCGAGATCAGTTGCTCGACTGCGCCTCCGCATTCGGGGCACTTCTTGATCGGCTTGTCGGAAAACTTCAGGATTTTCTCGAAGCGGTGTCCGCACTTCTTGCATAGATATTCGTAGAGGGGCATCGTCGAAAAGATTCTAGCAGCTTGTTCCAGTCTCTAAAGAATTGTCATCCCGAGCGCAGCGAGGGACCTGGAGTTTGCTGGCGGCTTCGCGGGCGGGGGCGCCCGCGCCACACAAGCCACACGGTCACCGCTTCAGCAAGTCCACCGGCTCTCTCACATCATGCACCCGAAAATACTTCGCCAGCGCCGGATATCTCGCTGCCACCGCTTCATACATCGCATAGGCCACGTTTCGGTACGAAGGATGCCCCGCCGGCGTCGTACGCAATTCAGAGATATACACCGCTTCGGCAAAGTCCATCTTGAACAGCGTCCGCTTGCGGAAAGCGAGTGGAATCGCGTATTGCGCATTCTGCCCGGCTTCTTCGCCGCCACTCGCAGCCATCTTCAGCACCGCTGCTTCCGCACGCTTCATGGCCGATTCGTACTCCGCGCGCACGCCCGCCTCCTCCACTTCCGGCGGCGTGGCAAAGCCGTGGACGGTGGTAAAGCCCTGCATGATCTGCACGCAGCGGCGGTGCCGGTGCATGTCGCGAAAGCCGCCGATATCCATCAGGATGTCGAACCGGAACTGCTGGCCGGCAGAGAAGGGACGCAGCATCTCATCGTGCTTGCTGCGATGGCGCAGCCCCAGTTCGATGATTTCCCGCCGCCTCACCTCGCCCGCCGCTTCCACCGCTTGCCGAACCTGCCGGTAAGCATAATGACAGTGCTCATAAAGAAGGGTCGCCGCAAGCTCCACTTCCAGCGGATCTTCATCCAGCAGGTCCACCAGCGGCGCGGGTTCGATGTCCGCGCCCCCCAACAGTTCCGACGCAGCCTGCCGCAGTTCGCGGCGCGTCTCGATTTCGTACGCATTCGGATCCGCGTACTTCACCAAAGTCGGCGCAACCCGCACCTCGTGCAGCAATTCGCGTTCGGCGCGCTCGGCCAATTCTGCCGAGACCGCCCGGATCTCCGCCACCAAAGCCCGAAGCGCTTCTTCATTCGCGTTGTAAGCCGGGGAAATGGCCGCTCGTTTCAGCAGCGCTCCCAGTTCGCGCACCTCTTTGTGCGTATGCGAGAGCAAGTGCGCCACCTGCGTCTCGAGCGTGCGCGCGTTGACGATTTCTCCCAGCGACGTATTCGTAGCCAGCGGCAGAAAGTAGCGCGAAATATCGAAAGCCCGGGCGCGCAGCGTGCGCTCGTAGGCGTCCTGCTTCATGTCGGCAGGCTTCGGTGTAATCCCACGGAGATACTCAAACATCGTCTCCGACAGGCTCTGGTAGTCGGCAAACAGCCGATCGACGGTCTGCCGATACAGCGCACGCGCTTCCACATCCTCCCCAAAATCCGGCGTGTAATAGCCGCTCTTCCGGAAATCCTGGTAACGGGTCGAGCGCTCCTGCCCGTCCCAGCGCTGCTCGTCGACAACCACGATCGCGGCCAGAATCGACAACCGCTCTATGGCGAGCGCGATGTGGGCAAGATCGGCAATCGAGCGATGCCCATACTGGAAGTAGAACGTGTTGAGGAACTTCTCGGCCTTCTGCTGGGTAATTTCCTTCAGCGCCTCCTTCATCGAGAGCGACGAGCGCGAGTACTTCGCCATGGCATAAGCCTGGATCTCGGGCTCCACGCCGTACACGGCAAAGACTTCAACGGAGGGTTCGTGTTCGTTGCTGGAGGAATCGTTCAAAGTTGCAGGCTCGCTTAGAATTACTTCGGACATGGGCGTGCAGAAATCTTAACCGTCCCTGGCACGCTGTGCAATTGAGTTCCCGCTGAGGCTTCTGTGGCAACGTCTCCTAACCCCGGCATTGAGTTGATCCGGGCCGTGTCGTCCGAACAGGTCGAACAGGCCCGTCAGCTCTTTCTCGAGTACGCCGAATCTCTCGGCTTCAGCCTGTGTTTCCAGGGCTTCGACGAAGAACTGCAAAACCTGCCCGGCGCCTACGCTCCTCCGAGTGGGCGATTACTTCTCGCGTACCGCCAGGGTCAGACAGCTGGTTGCGTTGCTCTGCGGCAGCTCGACAACCAAATCTGCGAGATGAAGCGGCTGTACGTTCGTCCCGGCTATCGCGGACAAGCTGTGGGCCGGATGCTGGTGGACCGCGTCATCGCCGAGGCCCGCAGCATCGGATATGAACGAATGCGGCTGGACACGATTGAATCGTCCATGCAGAGTGCCATCGCGCTCTACCGCAGAAGAGGTTTCCGCGAGATCGCACCCTACCGGCCCAACCCGATCGGGGGCGCTCTCTACCTGGAGTTGTTACTGTAACGGGCTCGGCCCGGAAACGCCTGGCACTGGCCCTTGCGCGCGCTCGGAGACGGCGGGGGCGGCGGGCGGCCCCTCGCTCAGGATCACAATGTCCACCCGGCGATTCATGCCGCGCCCCTCACGCGTGCCATTGGGGGCAACGGGATGATACTCGGCGTAGCCGGCAGCGCTGAGATGATAAGCATCGAATCCGTCTCGGACGATCAGCAGGCGGACAATTTCCGTTGCCCGGGACGTGGAGAGTTCCCAGTTGGAAGAGAACTGGGCGTTGTGGATGGGGACGTTGTCGGTGTGGCCCTCAATTCTCAAGCGGCAGTTACGTTTTCGTAACAGGGCGGCAATGCGATCAAAGGCCGGCTGCGATTCCTGCTTCATTTGTGCCGACCCGCTCTGGAAGAATCCCACTTCACGCAAGCTGATCACCAGTCCGTCGGGCTCACGCCGCATGGAGATCTCCTGGCGCGCCATTTCCGGCGCCAGAGTACTCTCCAGCTCGCGCTGTAACTGAGCCAGGTTGCCGTTTTCCCCGCCTCCGCCCAGCGGGCCATCCGGTCGAGACACGATCTGGGCCAGGTTCGCACTCCGCCGCACGTTCTCGACGGTTTGCACCGTGCTGAAGGGCATGGGATCCTCGAGATCCACGGGCACCTTGGTCGCAGAGGTCTCGAAGACACCCATCTCCTGAAACGCAACCTGGATGGCCATCGCCAGTTTCCCCACTTTCTTGTGATCCACTTGCGAGGAAGCGTAGAGCACGACGAAGAATGCAAACAGCAGCGTGATGAAATCGGCGTAGGAAACCAGCCAGCGTTCGTGGTTAATGTGGCTGGGAGGTTTTCTTCGGCGACTCATACTCGGGTAGCCTCAGGCGCAGTGGTCGTTTCCCGCGCCTCCACCAGAAATCCCAACAGCTTCTCTTCCAGCATGCGCGGGTTCATGCCTTCCAGAATGGAAATCACACCCTCCAGCGTCATTTCCCGGATGATCTGCTCGCCCCGGATGCGAATCTTCAGCTTTCCCGCCGTCGGCAAAAAGAAGAGGTTGGCGGCGCCCACGCCGTAAATGGTGGCCACGAATGCCACCGCGATCCCCTTCCCGACCTCGTCGATCTTGTCCAGATGCTGCATCACCTGGATCAAGCCCAGCACCGCGCCGATAATGCCGATGGTGGGAGAGAATCCTCCCGCCGCCTCGAAAACCTGCGGGATTTTTTCTTCCTGCTCTTCCTGGTTGTCGAGTGCGAGCTCCATGATCTTGCGGAGTTCCTGGGGTTCGGTTCCGTCCACCGCCAGCATCAGAGAGCGGCGAAGAAACGGCTCTTGAATATTGGGGAGTTCGCGGTCCAGCGAGACGATGCCTTCGCGCCGCGCCTGGTTGGCGTACTTTACCAGGGCTTCGATGGTGGACCGTGCGCTCTCGCCCGGCTCCCGGAACATGTTGGCCAACCGTCGGAAGGCAGTCCAGACCACCCCCAGCGGAAAGTGAATCAAGACCGCGCCCAGGGTTCCCCCGAATACGATCATGGCGGCCGTGGGCTGGATCAACTGCCCCACGTTGCCACCCTCGAGAACCAAACCAAGAAAAATGCCGCCCAGGGCCAGCACGAGACCGGCGAGGGTTGCCTTGTCCACGTGATCTCCTATTTCTCACCGGGCGTGCGATTCTCAGTCTCGATCACAGGGGATAGGGCAGAACGGTTATCCCACCACAACATGATTCCCTGCAGCACTGACCGCCGGAACTGAACCACGCGGTCGAGAACCTCCTGAGCGTTCTCGAGCACTACGATCTTTTCTCCCGTCACCAGGGTAATCACCGTGTCCGGGGCCTGTTCCACGAACTTGATCAGGTCCGAATTGACGGTCAGCGGGTGGTTATTGAGCCGGGTGAGCTGGATCATAGTTCGTTTCCGCACCGAGGAGCGCCTTTACCAGGCCTCCCTTCAGGAGTATCGGCAGAATCCGGCAATCGCACCGGGGGCGGGCTGCGGGCGCTCTAGTTACCGTAGGGCTAGGCCGGAGAGTACCTGTGGAAATAAAGCCGGGCCGCCGCTTGCCGATGTTCCGTGTGCAACCAAATGGGGTTCCGCAGGTCAAACGGGACGCAGCCCCCGGTACGGGTTCGGGGACAGTTCCAGGAACGGAACCAAAAGGAGATTCACAATGGCACTAAGTATCCTGAATAACATTCCGTCCCTGGCCGCTCAAAACCAGCTGGCGATTACCGGGGCGGGTCTGCAGAAAACACTTTTCCGGCTGTCGTCCGGTTCCCGCATCAACAGCGGCGCGGACGACGCAGCGGGCTTGGCAATTGCCGACGGGTTGCGAGCTAACATCTCAGCCCTGACGCAGTCTTCCCGCAACGCGAACGACGGCACCGGCAAGCTGCAAGTCGCTGATGGTGCGCTCGCTCAGGTCACCAACCTGCTTAATCGCGCCGTCACGCTGGCCACCGAATCGGCCAACGGCACCGTGTCGGATACGCAGCGCGGCGCCTTGGACAATGAGTTCACGGCCATCAAGGCGGAAATTGACCGCATCGGTTCCAACACCACCTTCAACGGCACAGCGGTGTTCAGCGCAACCGCCACCGACATCTTCCTCAGTGATTCCTCCACCACCGGATCCAGCACCATTTCCGCGACCACCGGCGTGGTTACCTCGCTGGGCATCGGTCTGGGTGCGAATGCCAGTAACGTCCTCAGCGCGATTGGTAACGCGACTGCCGGTAAGGTGGTGGTCATCGGTACTCAGACCTACACCTTTGCTGCCGTCGCGGGCGCTGCGAACACCGTCACCATTGGCGCCACCACCGCCGACACTCTGGCCAACCTGGCCGCTGCCGTCAACGGTTCTGCCGGAGCCGGAGTCGCCTACGGCGCTGGCACGGTGGCCAACGTCGACGCCTCGGCGTTAGCCGCAACTTCCACGATTACGTTCACTGCGAGAGTGGCGGGAACCGGCGGAAACGCCATCGTGTCCACCACGGACGATACCAACCTCGGCTTCAGCAACCCTGCAACCTTCAGCGGCGGCGCGGGCTCGGCCGGGTTGACCACCGCAGCGGCCGCTCAGGCCGCGTTAACCACCATCAACTCTGCCATCCAGTCAGTGGCGGGAACGCGCGGCACTCTCGGTGCGGCCATTAACCGGCTACAGAGCGCAGTCGGCGTCATCAACAACCAGTCCCAGAACCTGACCGCTGCCGAAGATGGTATTCGGGCCGCCGATATCGCTCAGGAAGTGGCGAACTTGACCAAGTTCTCCATCCTGAACCAGACAGGTATCTCGGCTCTGGCGCAAGCCAACACCACCCAACAGAGCGTGCTCTCGCTGCTCCGTTAAACCGGACCTCGGAGGCGGGCTCATCCTCGCCTCCGTTTTTTCGCGGAGCTTGTCATGCGGTTGAATCCAATTTTGCCTGACGGACCTTCCCCCGTTCCGGACGCAGTGCCGGCGCGCCCCGCACACCCACGTCCGCAAACTCTATCCAGCACCCCGGCCCGTTCCTTGCCCGCCGTCACCCTGCCCCCGCCGGGAACCGCCGACGATGTCAAGGTGCACTGGAAAGGCAACGACGGCGTCATCGTTACATTCACAGATAAGAAGAGCGGGGAGGTCGTGCGCCAGATCCCCAGCGAACAGGTGCTCAGCGTTGCCCGGTTCATCCGCCAGATGCTCCAAAAACAGGAGACGCCCAAAGCAGAGCCCAATCGTAGCCGCTAGCGAAAGAAACTATGGCCAATCTTAGCCTCAGTCAAAGCTCCTCCAGTCAGGGGACCGGCATTGATGTCTCTTCGGTCGTCGATCAGATCATTTTTGCCGAGCAGGCCCCGGAGCGCATCTGGCAGCAGCAGCAGATCGCGCTGGCCGTGCAGGCTTCGTCCTTGAACTCGCTGAGCAGCGGGGTGAATGCGCTAAAAGATAAGGTCTTCGCGCTCAGCGATCTCAGCGGAGTCTTCGCGGCGCAGACCGTCACCTCGTCCCAGCCGAGCCTGGTCACGGCCAGCGCCCAGTCCGGCGCCGCCACTGGCGTCCACACGCTCGTTGTCAGTAATCTGGCTACCGTTTCCTCCTACTACACGGACCCGGTGGCGAGCAGTTCCACCACCCTGGCGCACGGGACCTTCACCCTCTCGGGCGGACAGGGAAGCAACACCATCACCATCGACGGCAGCAATGACACGCTCGACACGCTCTCCGCTTACATCAATTCCCAAGACTACGGTGTGCAGGCCAGCGTGCTCAACGATGCCGGCGGCGCCCGCCTGGCGCTGGTCAGCACGACGAGTGGAATCCCCGGCGACTTGATCATCACTGCCAACACCACCGGCCTCGTGTTCCAGAAATCCGCCAATGGAGTCAACGCCAGTTTCACCCTCGACGGCGTGCCGCTTAGCAGCACCACCAACACCGTGAGTTCCCCCCTACCCGGCGTTACTCTGAATCTGTTGGCCGCGAGCCCAGCCACGCCCATCACGATTTCTGTCGCCCCCGACACCGCCCGCATTACCCAAGCCCTCAACGACTTCGTTTCCGCCTACAACTCCGTGATTGGCAGCATCACCTCGCAGTTCAAGGCGGGCGCCAACAGCAGCGCCGGACCGCTCGCCAGTAACAGCGCCCTGCGGTCGCTGCAAAGCTCCCTGCTTTCGGACGTGACCTATTCCGTCGCTGGCAATAACGGTTTGGTCAACCTGGCTTCGCTCGGAATTGACCTGCAGAACGACGGCACCCTAAAAGTGGACAGCACCAAGCTGAACTCCGCCTTGAACAGCCAGTTCGCCGACCTACAAACTTTTTTTCAATCGGGCAATACCGGCGGGTTCGGCAACCACTTCAGCAGCGACCTCACCACCCTGACCAGTCCCGCGTCCGGTCTGTTGAGCCTCAATCTCAACGAAAACAACGCCAACCAGCAGGCGCTCACCCGGCAGATCAACGACTTTGAAGACCGGCTTGCCAACCGCCGCCAGTTTCTGATCAATCAGTACAGCCGCGTGGACGCCATGCTGCGTCAGTATCCTCTGATACTGGCCCAGATCACCAGCCAGCTGAGCGTCATCTCGAACCGGTAGCCATGGACGCCATTCAGGCTTATCGCGAATCCGCGATCACCGACGACAACCCGGTACACCTGATCGTCCTGCTCCATGACCAGCTGCTGCGGGACTTGCGCCGCGCGCTCGACGCTTTCGAGAAGCAGGATATTCCCCGCCGCGCCGACGAACTCGACCATGCCCTGCTTGTGCTCGGCCAGTTACAGGGCACGCTCAACCTGGAAAGCGGGGGCGAAGTGGCTCGCGACCTCGACCGCTTCTACAATCTGATGCGCGACAATCTGCTGCGTTCCGTCCTGGAAGGATCAGGGGAGCTGCTGGAGAGACAGTCGCAGCATATCTTCGGTTTGCGGGAAGCCTGGCTGGAGGTGGGACGCCAGCAGCCTCTGCCCGCTTCCAAAGGCGGCCCACACCGTGGCGCACCGCCCGCTGACGGCGATCGGGATAACGGCCAGCCGCCGGGGAGTTCAGCATGGAAGGCGTAGGAATTTCTGTGCAGTCGATCGAGGGCGCGAATCGAAGGCTCGACTTGCTTCTCGAAATCCTGCGCCCTGCGCAGGAGTCGTTTTCTCTCACCGCTGAACACATGGCGGCGGTGCTGGCGGAAGTGCTGCGCGCAGGGGAATGGCTGCGCGCCGGCCTCGCCCGCAACGCCGAGGGACGCATGGCTGAAGAACTGGAACGCTATCGCCTGCATCTCGAACAGCTGCGGCTCTTGTTGCCCAGCCTGCACGCGCAACTTCTCACCGAGCGCTCACGACTGCAAGCCGAACGTGCCCACCTGGAAGCCACCGCTGCCTGGGCCCGCTCAGCGGGCCGACAGGTTCTGGGCTAGAAAATCAACGGACTACGCTTGCCAAATCTGCTTCCCTGCCGCACCGAGTTCGCCCTGACGGCGTCCAGTGATGCGCACGATGGTACTGGAATTTTCCTTCGACAACTCCTGTGGAGGATCGAATAAGTAAGTCCTCCGGGGACGGGATCGGCGCGGAGAAAGCAGGTCCTTCGCTCGCCCTCGCTTGCGCTCAGGCTTCGCATAGGATGACAACTCATTTAAGGTCAAGGCTGACAGGTCGCAGGAGATCTACGCACTCACCTCAGAAAATCAAAAAGACTCAACTGCGAAATGCGGCCGACGGCGGCGAGCGTGGCGTTGGTTGCGTTCTGGGAGTTGACGAGGCGGCTGGCGGCGGCTTCGATGTCGGCAGCGGCGAGAGTGGTTTCCTGCTGGCTAAGTTGCAGCTTGGCGGTGCCGAGGTAGTTCGATTGCGCCTGCGCCTGGTTCATGGTGTTGCCGTAGAAGACGCGCTGTCCGGAGACGTAGTCGAAGGTATCGCGCAGCGAGATCATCGCGGCGGTGAAGCCGGTGTTCGACTGCATGGCCTGGACGAGACCGGTCATGGCCTGGAAGATGTCGTGTCCGGGGGTGACGAAGAGTTGCGAGCCGGGCTTGTTGACGGCGATCTGGTAGCCGTCGCCGATCTGGACGGTGTTGACGGCGCCGTTGCCGTCGTAGCGGACGCCGGAGGGAAATGTGTTGTCTTTGACGAAGGGCGGCGAACTGGTCATGGTCCCGGCGAAGAGCGGGCGTCCCTGGAAGGAAGTGTTGGCGAGCGAGATGAGCTGGTCCTGAATGCCTTGCAGTTCGGCGGCAACGGCGGCGCGGTCGGTGTCGGAGAGGGTGCCGTTCGCGCCCTGCACTCCGAGCGTGAGGGCGCGCTGCATCGCCAGGATCATGGAGTTGAGCGCGGAATCGGCCGTCTGGAATTGGCCCTGGATCGAACTGAGGCTCTGGAGGTAACGGGCGGTGAAGATGGCCTGGTCGTGGTTCTGGACCAGGATGGCGGAGGCCGCGGGATCGTCGGAGGGCTGATTCACTCTCCGGCCCGAGGACAATTCGAGCAGCGCCTCCTGCGTGTCCTGCCGGGTGCGGTTGAGCGCGGCCAGCAGGTCGGGCACGGGATTGGGATTGACGCGCATGAATGTTATTGCCTCCCGAGGTTAACGGCGGCGTCGAGCATGCTGTTGACGGTGGTGACTACGCGGGCGGCGGCCTGGTAGGCGGTCTGGAAGCGGACCATGTTGGCAGCTTCTTCGTCGAGCGAGACGCCGGAGATGGCAGCGCGCTGGTCTTCGAGCTGACGCAGGATTAGTTGCGAGGCGTCGAGATCGGCGGCGGCGTTGGCGGTGTCGCTGCCGGCCTGGAAGACCAGGCGCGCGTAGAAATCGAGGGGCTTCTGTCCGGCGACGACGGCCTGGTCGTGGACGGCGGAGAGCACAGCCAGATTTCCGTTGCTGCCGGGTGTGCCGTCGGAACTGGCGGCCAGCAGCACGGGGTCGGTGATGGCTACGCTGAGAGCGGCGGCGGCACCGGCACCGCCCGCGGGAGGCGGAGCGAAGAGGTCGGTGCCGGCGGTGCCGTTGAGGTCGAATCCGCTGCGGTGCGCGGTGTTCAGGGCAGTGGCGAGGCCTGCGGCTAGCTGGTCGAGATTGGTTTGCAGTGCGGGGATGCGGGTGTCGCGCACGTCGAGCAGGCCGCCGAGTTTGCCGGCCGGAAGCAGGCCGGTGATGTCCACGGTGCCGGCAAATATCTTGTGGCTGCCGCCGGCGGCGGTCTGGGGGGTGAGTTGGAAGCTGCGCTCCTGGGCCACCAGGGGCGTCCCGTTGGAAGTGGTCAGGGTAATTCCGCGCTCGGTCTGGATGACGGAGACATCTACCAGGTTTGAAAGTTGGCGGATCGCGGCGCCGCGCTGGTCCACGAAAGCACTGGCGTCCTCGTGTACGTTTTCGAGGTTCGTGATTTGCTGGTTCAGGCCGGCAATCTGCGTGGTGAGCGTGTTGATCTCGCCGACGGTTTGGACCACGTTCAAGTCGAGATTGCTGCGCTGCGCTTGCAGGTTATGCGAGGCAGTGTTGAAAGCCGTGGCCAGGTTGCCGGCGGCCGTCAGTACTCCCTGCCGCAACGAGAGGCTGGTGGGGTCGGTGGAAAGGTGCTGGAGGCTGTCGAAAAATTTGCTAATAGCGTCGCCGATGCCAGAATCAGTGCCGCTGAACGTGACCTGAATCTGCTGAAGCGCGCCCAAGGTGGAATCCAGCTGGCCCCGGTTTTGCGTTTCCTGATTCAGGCGGAGTTCGAGAATCGGGTCGCGCAGGCTTTCGAGTTTTTGGAACACCACTCCGGTGCCGAAGCTCAACCGGCCGAGAACTACCGGGTCGCCGGGGACGAGCACGGGACGCTGCCGGGAGAATCCGGGAGTGTTGGCGTTGGCCACGTTGTTGGCGGAGGTCTCAAACGCCTGCTGGTTGGCGATCAGCGCGCTGAGGGCAACCGAAAGTGAGCCGTACAGTCCGGACATGATTAGTCTCCTGCCTGCGGGTGAGTCTCGGCGCGGAGTAAGGTCAGGTCCGGAGCGTAGGTGGGCGCGCAACTCTCCACCACGCGCGTCAGTATTGTGAGACTGCGCTGCAAGTGCCGCAGTAGGGAGCAGTGCACGCGCGTCAGGTGGCGAATACGAACGCTGAGCGCGGCAAACTCTTGTTCGAGCTGTGCCGAAGGCAAAGCCTCGGGCGCATGGTGTGCGGCAGGTCCAGTCGAGCGCAGTGGCCGCTGCTCGGACTCGCGCCGGAGTTGGTCTTCGAGCAGACTCCATTGGCGGCAGAGTTCCGCCTGACGGGCGGCGCCGCGCGCAATCATTTCGGCATCGTTGCGCGCGAGTGCGAACTGACTGACTTCAAGACTTTGGACCAGGTCGCGCAGCAGCAAGAGCCGCATCGCGATCAGGTCGCCGGGTTGGGGTGGAACTGCGTTCATATCAGGCCAGGTCGTCAATCTGGTGCGCGGTCGGTTCGGTGCTCTCTTCTTCAACAGCCGGCTTTGCAGGCGCAGCCGGGCGCCGGCGACGGGGAGGAGGCTCGTACTCGCCGCCGCGTTTTTCGATTACGCGCAAGGCCGGGTCAAGCCGGTTGGTCAGTAGCGGATCCACGGATTACCCCGCTAGCTGCCCGGCGCTACCGTTCGTCAAGTCGGCGAGCATGGCCTCCGCGACCTGGCCGTCACTGACAGCGTACTCGCCCTTGCCGAGCGATTGCCGGAGCAACTCCACCCGTTGTTGCCGGACTTCGGGTTGCGCCATGACCTCGCCCTCGAGCGCTCGCACGCGCGTCTGGTCAAACGAAAAACGTGCCTGGTCGAGCGCCGCTGTCTCGTTTCCGTGCTCGCCGGAAGCGGGAGTCGCGCGGGCGCGGTCTGTTTTGCCGTTGTCCGCCGCCTCCGTTCCATAGGTTCTTAGATCAACTCTCATGGTCCTCACCAATCCCTTCTGCTTGTTTCATCGGCAGATTCTTAGCAAACCTTAATGCGGCAGCGGTCTGCGCACATCCAGGGCTGAAGAAAAGATCGGCAAAGTTCCGGAAAACTTTAGATTGCGGGGGAAACTCCCGTCAGCTCACCTCAGGTACTTTCGATTGCTGCCATTGGCGCAAAATGAGTCGCGCGATTCCGATGCCGCCGTGAGCGGACATCGCTGAAGCCAGCGCTTGCGTGCCCATCAGGGCATAATTGCCGCTGCCAGCGGGGCCATCTTCGGACGTGCCCGCAAAGGTCTTCTGCAAGGATTCCAGCAGCGAGCCCAGCAGAACCGCCTCGAAATCCTGCGCTGCTTTTTCCGCTTTCGCTTTCCCCGCAGGGTTCGCTGCGGGGATGCGTGCCATCTCGGACGTGATGGAGAGACTCATCAGATCACCTCCAGGTCGGCATCGAGGGCTCCGGCGGCCTTGATGGCTTGGAGGATGGAGATTACGTCGCGGGCGGTGGCGCCCATATTCTGCAAGCCATTGACGAGTTGCTCGACTTTGGCGCCTTCGCCGATTTCCACCCGGCGCGCGGCCAGCTCCTTGGTCTGCACATCCTGCTGGCCCACCACGGCAGTTTTGCCTTGCGAAAGCGGCAGCGGTTGGGAAACTTCAAATTCGGTCGAGATCTGGACGGAGAATCCTCCGTGCAGGATGGAGACGGCGCCCAGGCGAACGTCCTGCCCCATGACCACCGTGCCGGTGCGTTCGTTGACGACTACGCGGGCACGCCGGTGTACGGTGACGGCCAGATTCTCGATCTTCGCCATCACGCTGGTCAGGTTTGGAACGCCGGTGCCGGCGGCGTTGACTTCGACGCGGCCCCCGTCGCGCGCGGTGGCAACCTCGTGTCCGAACGCGCGATTGATGGCGTCCGAAATTTCGCCCGCAGTCGAGAAATCAGGCTCCCGCAGCAGCAGATTGAGCGGCATGAGGCGATCGAAGTTGAAGGGCAGCGCGCGCTCCACTCGGCCGCCGGCGGGAATGCGTCCGACGGTCGGGTGATTAACTTGTTTGCTGTTGCCAGCGCCGCCAGCGGAGTAGCCGCCCACTGCCAGCGGGCCCTGGGCGGCAGCGTAGATCTGGCCGTCGGCGCCATAGAGAGCGGTCAGCAACAACATACCGCCTTCCAGACTCTTGGCATCGCCGATGGAGGAAACCGTTACGTCCACTTGCGCGCCGGGGCGGGCAAAGGGCGGCAGGTTCGCGGTCACAAAGACGGAAGCTACGTTTTTTACGCGCACCGCGCTCGCGGGAATCTGTACTCCCATGCGTTGCAGGATGCCGGCCAGGGTCTGGATGGCGAAAACGGTCTGTTGTTTGTCGCCGGTGCCGGCCAGGCCGACGATCATGCCGTAACCGATCAGCGGATTTTCGCGAACACCTTCCACCGTGGCGAGATCGCGAATCTTGATCTGAACCGGTTCGGCGGCGGTCGCGGTTAGCGAGGTCAGCAAGAGAAGAACAGGCGCAAAAGCAGAGTTCATGGTTCTCCTAGAAATTCAACACACGCAGGATCAAGCGCAGGATCGGATGCGGCGGCCGGGTGCCGTCCGAGACTACGCCTTTCCCTTTGATTTCCAGTTCCAGATTGCCGAGGGTGTTCGACACGACGGTGTTGTCGGCACTGACATCACCGGGGCGCACCACGCCGCGCAGCACAATGTTCTGGCGCTCGTGGTTCATCACGATGGAACGCTCGGCTTCGATGACCAGATTGCCGCTGGGCAGGACGGCGACCACGCGGCCCGCCAGACTGGTGCGCAGTTTCGAAGTGGAAGTTGCCTGCCCTTTGCCGGCTAGAGTCTCGGCTGAGTGCAGCCCGAGCAAGTTTGCGACGCCAGCGGTTTTAAGGCGGCCGGGCAGCGAGTCGATGCCGGAACTGGCCTTGAAGCTGCGATCGGTGCTGACGTCTCCGGTGTTGGACGAGGTCAGGTCGTGCACCACCAGGATGGTGATCAGATCGCCGGCCGCCCGTGCCTTGTAGTCGGTGGTGAGAGAAGCCATGCGTCCGTTGTCGGCCCAGACGCTGCCCAGTGTGTGCGCGGGCGGAGGGGCTTCGGCCATCTGCACGCGGGCCAGGTATTTGGCCAGATTGTTGTCCGGCGAATTCCGGTTCGAGGCGCTCAGCCAGGTTGCACTCACGAGCAGCAGGCAACACAGCATCATTTTCATCTTCTCTCCTTATTTGCTACGGCAAGGCCTCGAGCCGGGCGGGAGCGGAAACCCGTGCCCGAAAGATTTGGCCATCCTGCTTGCGCACGCGAATCACATCGCCTTCGGCGCCGCGTTCGAGGCAAGTCACGAGCGCCGTCAGACTGAGCCGGCTCCCGCGAAAGAGCACAGTTGCACGATCCCAGACGCGCACGATCGTTTTGCGTGACAGGGACTGCGCGGAGCGTTGCCGCGACGCGTTTCGACAAGAACTCCCGGCGATCCTTTCAGAACCCATCGCAGTCGAGCGCCCTGCTTCCGCGTAGGCCAGGAAGGGCACGCATTGTCCGGGCTCGCGGCATTCCATCTGAAATTGCGCGCGTCCGAGATCGGCGTCCCAGCAGACCATCGAAACCCGCAGCCTACGGGCCGCGGCGGCCGGGACCGCGGCGGGAAGGTCGATCTCCTCGGCATGCAGCAGTTGTTCCTCACGAACGCCCCGTTGGCGGAGTTCGATCGTGACCGCTTGCCAGACTTCGTCGCGGGTTATGGGAGTCAGGGGTGGACGGGCGTCTTGAGCATGGAGAAGAGTTCCAGATGCGATGGTGATCGCGAGGAGCGTTTTCAGAAATGGGTGCGGGAGTCTGGGAAGGCGAACCGCAGGGGCTAAAACCCTTGATGAAAGGAAGGCTCTTATCGCAGCGCTAAAGCGCTGCGCCACCCAAAACCAGTGTCCGACAGGCTGTCCGATTCTAGAAACCAGTTCGCGTAAGAAATTGGCGATCATCATCACTCCTCTGCCTCTACCTTCCCAGGTTGTTGATCTGCTGAAACATCTCATCAGCGGCTCGCACGACTCGCGAGTTGGCTTCGTAGGAGCGCTGCGCCACGATCATCTGGATAAACTCATCCACTACGCTGACGTTCGACTGCTCCAGATACCCCTGTTGAATCTGTCCCAGGCCGTCGGTCCCGCCGGGCGTGCCGAGCACGGGATCGCCGGAAGCGGTGGTGGCCAGAAACAGGTTTTTCCCGACGCTGTTCAGGCCGCCCGGATTGGCGAAGAGCGCGAGCTGGATGTTTCCTACCTGTTGCGCCGCTTGCTGGCCCACGAGCGTGGCGGAAACCGTTCCGTCGGAACCGATGGTGATCGAGGTCGCTCCCTGGGGAATGGTGATGGAAGGTTCCATGGGGCTCCCGTCCGCGGTCACGACATTGCCTTGCGCGTCGAGATGAAAGGCCCCGCTGCGGGTGTAGCCGGTTTCGCCGGTGGGCAGCTGTACCTGGAAGAATCCCTGGCCCTCGATGGTGAGATCGAGCGGATTGCCGGTAGCGCTCATGTCGCCCTGCAACTGGATGATCTCGGACGCGGAAGAACGAGTGCCGAGACCGATCTGCAGGCCCGCCGCGACCGTCGTCTGCTGGGTCGAAGCCGAGCCCGGCATCACCATGTTCTGGTACAGCAAGTCCTGGAACTGCAGACGCCGGCGCCGGAAGCCGGCCGTGCTGGAGTTGGCCAGGTTGTTGGCGATGGTGTCCAGATTGAACTGTTGCGCCTGCATTCCGCTGGCGGCAGTGTACAAAGACCGTAGCATCACTCCTCCTGGAACTCGGAAACCTAAGACTCGGACTACGACACGCGCGGCAGATCGTTAGCCGCAATGCGGTTGAACTCGGTGTGAAACAAGGACAAAGCCCGCTGCATCATTTCGGCTTCGCGTTGCACACCGATCAGCGTCATGACCGCGCTGATGGCATTCACGTTGGAAGACTCGAGCACACCCTGGCGAACGGATGTTTGGCGCGCCCGGAGCTCGCTGCCGCTGGGCGCGCTCAACCGGGCCGCGCCTTCGGAGGTCAGCTTCGTTTCCGGGGCGAACTCCACCAGCCGGATTTTGCCCGCCACCGCGCTGTTGACCGAAAGCGTTCCATCCGAACTGATGGAGACGGTTCCCGCCGGAACGCGAATGGCGCCGCTCTCTCCCAGCACCGGATTTCCGGTGGCCGTAACCAGCTCGCCGCTGCGCGCAACGCGGAAGCTGCCGTTGCGGGTGTAGCGCGTGCCTTGCGGGGTCTGAATTGCGAAGAAACCGTTGCCTTCGATGCCCACGTCGAGCGGATTGCCGGTGTCTTGCAGACTGCCGGGGCCGAGGTCGAGATGCGTACCTTCGAGCACGCCGAAATTGTTGATGGCCAGATTGAGCGCGTTGGGAACGGCCGGGCGGGCGATGGCGAGGAGGGTCTGAAACGATGCCTGCTGGCCTCGAAATCCGGCCGTGTTCAGATTGGCGAGGTTGTGGGCGGCGACTTCGAGCGCCTGACTTTGCGCCCGCAGTCCGGCGCTCGCTGCATAGAATCCGCTGTCCACAGTGGGCTCCTTCTCGCCCGATAGAGAAGCACGCCAAGCGCCAAGGCCGGCCGGCTACGATCTTCCGAAATGGTTTGCTCATGGCTGCTTGAAGTTGCGGCGAGAAAGAACATTGGAGATACCTGAGACTTCGGGTGCGAAGGCAAACGCTGCCGGGCGCACACGGCCACCCGGCAAAGTCTTCCTGTCGGATCCAACTGAACGTTAGTGTCAGGCGTGAAGGTCGAGACGAATGACGAGCGGGGCGCCCTCGAACAGCAGGACGGTTTCCAAAGAATCGCCGCCGGCCAGGGAATGGAAGCGGTATGCCCGGCCGGTAACGACGGCGGGCACGCTCAGCAGGCAGAACCCGTCGAGGCCGGTAAGCTTGTTCTTAAAATTCCCCGCTATCATGTTGCAGATTTCACCGATCGCGTCCCAGACCTGTCCCTCGATATGGGTAAAGTCAGCGCCCAGCATGCGGGCAGCAATCTGGGTGGCCGACTGCGCTCCGCAAGAGAAAGTCACAACTCCGCGGAGCGACCCGGCCAAGCCGACCATGGCCATGACTTCTGCCTGGGGCAAAGGCTCGGATTTCGCCGCCGGCCCCAGTTGGCTGCCGAGCATGATCTGGAACACTTCCTGCACCGCGAGTTCGAGGATCGGCAGCCATTCTTCCTGGCGAAAGCGGACAACCGCCGGCGAGTCGGCACTCATGGCTTCTTTTCCACAACTGGCAAGACGTGCTCTTTCACTTGATCGGAAGGGAGCGGCTTGCGGATGTATCCACGGGCGCCGCAGGAGAGAACGCGCATCACCGAGGAGTCGTCCACGATCAGGGCCCGGATTTTGCTCATACCTTCTGTCACCCTGCGGTTTGAAGTTGGGCCGCGCAGCCGCGTGTCGGCACTGTTTGGCTGACCCTTTCATCGGCAAGACAAAGCGGGGGCTTTAGACGCCAAGCCGGGAACTTTTTCTGGGGCTCCGGAATCCGTTATGCTTAGAATATGACCTTGCTGGACGCGCAGCCGTACGATCCCGCGAAAGAGAAGCGGCGCAAGATTAAGATCGCTCTAACCGTGGTGGCCGTCCTGGTTCTGGCGGTGCTCGGCTGGATGTACCGCAACTGGCCGGAGGAGCACGCAGTGGACCGGTTTTTTGCCGCCCTCCAAAAGCAGGACTACGAAGGGGCGTACGGCATCTACTTCCACGATCCGAGCTGGCAGCAGCACTTGCAGAAGTATTCGCAGTACACCTATGCCGATTTCTATCGCGACTGGGGGCCGGGTGGGGAGTGGGGATTGGTGAAGTCGCATCGGATCTATGGCTCGGCTTCCACCCGGGGCGGAGTGGTGGTGGAGGTCGTCGTCAACGAACGCGCCGATCGCGCGCGCATGTTTGTAGAGAAAGCGGACAAGACGCTGACGGTGTATCCCTACTAGGTACGTGGCGGCGGGTGCTGTCGTAATTGTTAGGAGGATGTGTCGGAGAACTGCGACAGCGTCTTCTGGAGTGAAGCTTCATCGCCTGCTGTCAGGCAGGCTTTCGATCGGTCGATCTGCCGCATGAGTCCCCAGAGAACTCTTCCCGGACCAACTTCTACAAATAGGGTGACACCTTTTTCGATCAGCAAACGGACGGACGGATCCCACTTTACTGATCCAGTTACTTGCCGAATCAGGGCGGCGCGGGCGGGCTCCGCTTCGGTGATGAGGGCGGCCTCCACGTTGCAGACGACGGGGAAGGCGGGCTTTTGAAAATTCAGCGCCCGGAGATCGGTTGCGAGACGGTCTTGCGCGGGCTGCATGAGGGCGCAGTGGAAGGGTGCGCTCACGGGCAGACTAACGGCTTTTTTGGCGCCGCGTTCGGTGGCTAATTTGATGGCGCGTTCTACGGCGGCGGCGTGCCCCGAGATTACGATCTGCTCGGGCGAATTGAGGTTGGCGGGCTGGCAGACCTCGCCTTGGGCTGCGTCGCGGCAGACTTCGGTGACTTTGTCGAGGGTCATGCCGAGGATGGCGGCCATCGCGCCTACGCCTACGGGGACTGCTTCCTGCATGTACTTGCCGCGATTGCGGACGGTGCGGACGGCGTCGGCAAATTTCAGGGTGCCGGCGGCTACGTGGGCGGAGTATTCGCCCAGGCTGTGTCCGGCGACATAGTTTGGCTTGGGGCCTATTTCGCGTAGAACGCGGAACGCCGCGACGGACACGGTCAGGATCGCGGGCTGGGTGATTTCGGTGAGCTTCAGTTTTTCTTCGGGGCCTTCGAAGCAGAGCTGCGACAGCTGGTAGCCGAGAGCTTCGCCGGCTTCTTCGAATGTCTGACGGGCGACGGCGTGGTTGTCGGCTAGTTCTTTGCCCATGCCTACGGCTTGCGAACCTTGTCCGGGAAAGAG
>ORMF011839859.1_pt1 | contig 34500 bp, 32 predicted proteins | sample 1779871 | NCBI WGS metagenome assembly ORMF01 (sample SAMEA104232316, study PRJEB22302) | groundwater metagenome | biome: forest; feature: aquifer; material: groundwater | place: USA | collected 2011-08-07 | depth 5.4 m
CGCGAAGTAGAGAGGCGTCGGCCGCCCGACGTAGTCATGGAAATAGTATTCCAGCTCGCGCACGAAATCCGGATCGGCCTTGGCGCGCGCATACTCTTCGGCGAGCTCATCCAACGCCGGGATCAATGTTTCGGGGACGAACCGGCCGCCGAATGGGCCGAAGTGGCCGAGTGCGTCTGGTTGAACGGTTGTTTCCATTGTCGATCGCTAGCCTGGAGTAATGGCGTACGGGGGTACTGAAACACCCCGTGAGAGCACGGAGAGAGCTGCGGCGCAACAAAACGTGGCTGCAACTAGGTCTGTTCGCCGCGCCTCTGCTTTCCCGCTACGCAGCCTCAGCTCAACACTCCATCGCTCCATAACTCCATCACTCCCGCGTCTTACTTTCGTGTGATCACCGGCCCTTTCGATTTCGGCTGGCGCGGGTTTTTCGTCGCATGGTATGCATAGTAGTAGACCGGGAGGCTAAAGAGCAATAGGGACCATGCCAGGTAACGCAGCGCCCCGGCGCGCTTGGCGGTTGACGGGATCGGCACGTATTGCGCTCCCTCCGGGACGACGGCGTCCGCGCCCGGAATGATGGCCATGTCCGGTTTATCCGGAAGATAGTAGATCTTGATCGGTTTTTTCTCTTCGAAACTGGCCCAGAGCCCACCGTCGCTCATTTGATTCCACACCGAGTGCGCTACCTTATGCGCGTCCACATATACGAACATGACCTTATAGACGGTGCTTCCGTCGCCCAGCGGGGCGCTGTCTTTCAGGACGACGTTCGCGTCCTCCTTTACTCCGCGCTTCTCCATCTCCGTCCGGCTGGCTGGCAGCTGGAAGAAGAAAAGAAAGAGGGCTGCGAGCGTCATCAATATCGCAATTGTCCATAGTGTTCCAGGGCGCATGGTTGTTGGATATTGGGTCAATCGCCAATGATTGCGTCTGCTCGGCGGACAGCCTGAATGAAAGCTTTGAGCTTTGCATGGTCTTTCCGACCGGGTTGGGCCTCGACTCCGCTCGATACGTCGACCGCATATGGGCGCACTTTTGCGATGGCATCTCCGACATTGTCCGGCGTCAATCCTCCGGCGAGTATGATTGGCAAGTTCACCTTGCTCTTAACTTCGAGAGCCAGATTCCAGTCAAACGTCTCACCGCTGCCGCCGAGTTTAGTCTCATGATAAGTATCGAGCAGCACAGCGTCCGGAAGGACCTTGCGCACTGCCTGAAGCCCGCTTAACAGGGTCGACTTGTCCCGCAAGGATACTGCGGCGATGTAACGGATCGTCGGCAGTCTGGGCCGATGCCAGTCCGAACTGTAGAACTGCACGGTGTCAAAAGCGCACCGCTGCTCGCCGATTATTTGCCCTGCCTCCTGACAGACGGCAACTCTGGAAACGAATGGCGGCAGCTGGTTCAATGCGTCAAGAAAGTAATCATCTCCGCCAACATATCGCGGCGACTCCGGCACAAATATGAACCCAAGCGCGTCCGCTCCACAATCCGCCGCTGCCCGCGCGTCTTCAAGGTTCATGATGCCGCAGATCTTGATACGGGTCATCTACCCAGCAGTTCCTCTACCTTGGCACGCACATCCGGTTGCCGCATGATCGCTTCTCCCACCAGCACCGCGTCGATGCCCGCGGAGGAAAGCCGTTCCACGTCAGCCCGGACATTGATTCCGCTCTCGGATACGGTTAGGCAGTTCTTCGGGACTCGCGGCAGCAGGTCCAGCGTCGTCTGCAGCGTCGTCCGGAAAGTATGGAGGTCGCGGTTATTGATACCGATGATCCGCGCGCCGCTGGTAATCGCTTCTTCCAGCTCATCCTTGTCGTGGACTTCTACGATAGCCGCCATTCCCAGCTCGTGTGTCGCGGACAGCATATCGTCCATGTTTGCATGAGAGAGCGCAGCAACTATCATAAGTACCGCGTCCGCACCCGCCGCCCGTGACTCCAGGAGTTGGTAGTCATCAATCAGAAAGTCCTTACGCAGCAGCGGGAGGTCGACCGTGCTCCGGATAGCCTGCAGAAACGAAAGATGCCCCTGGAAAAAGGACTCTTCCGTGAGCACCGACAAGCATGCCGCGCCACCCTCCGCCAATTGGCGCGCCAGCTCGACCGGCTCAAAATCTTCCCGTATGACGCCCTTGGAAGGCGAGGCCCGCTTGACTTCCGCGATGAGCGCGGTGTCCGTCGCGGAGATCAGCGCACCCGCAAAGTCCCGCGTCTCGGGCAGATCGGCTATTTGTCGCTGAAGCTCGGATATGGGAATGCGGCGTTTCGCGCAGTCGACCTCGGTGCGCTTGGCCGCCAGTATTTCGGATAGAACACTCATTTATTACGCGACTTGCGAAAACCGTCCGGTGAACTCGATCAGGTTATTCAACACCGTGGCGGCCTTTCCGTTATCGATTACCCGGTGGGCAAGGGATAGCCCGTCTCGCCACGATTCCGCCATTCCACCCAGAATGAGGCCCGCGCAGGCGTTCAGGCAAACGATATCCCGTCTTGGGCCCTTTTCGCCTTTTAGAACGGCCAACATGATTTCCGCGTTTTCTTCGATCGAGTTACCGCCCGCGATCTCCTCGATACGGGTTGGGAGCATGTACAGCTCTGACGGAATGCGGGTTTCGGTATGAACGCGTCCATGCTGGAGAATGCTGATCCGCGTTGGTCCTACGGAAGAAAGCTCATCCATACCGTCCATGCCGTGGACCACCATGGCGCGCTCACATCCAAGTTCTAGTAACGCCTCCGCGACTACCGGACATAAGTCTTGATGGAAAACTCCGACAAGCTGATGCGTGGCGCCGGCCGGGTTTGTCAGGGGTCCGACGAGATTGAACGTGGTCCGGATTCCCAGCTCCTTGCGCGGGCCGGCGGCATTCTTGGTGGCGGGATGGTGTGAGGGAGCGTACATAAATCCCACTCCGACCGTATCGATGCATGAAGCGATTTGCTGGGGCGTCAGGTCCAGCTCAACCCCCACCGCGGCCAGCACGTCCGCGCTGCCGCAGAGGCTCGAAACGGCCCGGTTGCCGTGTTTCGCCACCGGTATGCCGGCCGCCGCGACGACGAACGTCGCGGCCGTTGAGATGTTGAAGGTGTTACAGATATCGCCGCCGGTTCCACACATGTCCAGGATGGGATGCGCGCGGGGCTCGACCTTGATCGAGTGGTCCCGCATGACGCGCGCAAAACCGACCAGCTCGTCCACGGACTCACCCTTCGTGCGGAGACCGGCGAGCAGAGCGCCGATTTGGATGGGGCTGGCTTCGCCTTCCATCACCTCTGTCATGACGGTCTCCGCTTCCTCGCGCGTGAGGTCCTCGCGGAACGTGATCTTGCGCAATGCCTCCTGAATCATGCTCGTCTCCCTTATTGTGATCCAATGACCGTCAAGGTCCGAGGGGGATCGGCGTTTAGGTAGCGGACTCCGGATGATGTGACTGTGACGATGTTCTCAATTCGAACGCCGAAACGGCCGGGAAGATATATGCCCGGCTCGTCGCTGAAACACATCCCTTCTTTCAGTGGCTGCTTGTTTCCTTTGACGATGTAGGGTGGTTCGTGGGTGGAAAGGCCGATGCCGTGGCCGGTTCGGTGGATAAAGTACTCACCATGGCCCTCTCCCTCGATCACGGATCGCGCCGCCGCGTCTACGCCCTCGCAGGTCACGCCCGTGCGGGCTGCGTCGAACGCGGCGCGGTGAGCCCGGTCCACAATCTCATAGATCTTGCACGCTTCCGCGTCGGGCTGGCCGAAGGCGACGGTGCGGGTTATGTCGGAGGAATAGTCGTCGAGAACGCAGCCGATGTCCAGAATGACGACGTCTCCATGTAGGAGTTTGGCGTTACCCGTGTGGTGATGCGGCAATGCGCTGTTAGCGCCGAAACAGACGAGAGCGAAAGCGGGAGCGGTGCCGCGGCGCTTGTATGCCTGCGCGATCGCATCCTGCACCTCCAGCTCCGTCACGCCCTCTCGGAGTGCGCCCAGAGATTCCTCATAAACGGCGTCCGTCACTGCGCCGGATCGCTCCATTAGAGCGATCTCGTCTGAGGTTTTGATCTCACGCAGGCGGGCCATGAGATCGCCGGCCGCAACGCACGTAGTGCCTTTCGCCAGGTCCTGAATTCCCAGGAGATGGACGCTTTGAAGCTCGTCATCGACAGCCAGTCCGCGCCCGTTGGTCCGCCACTCCGTGAGCAGGGCGCCGACCACCCGCTGCCAACCGGTCTCATCGGCCCATCCTCGCACGTCCGGCACACCGGCGCGGTTTTCTCGCGCCTGCTGCGCGTTCATCGACGGGACGACGAAAGCCGGCTCGCCCTCAGCCGGTACGAACAGCGCGATCAGCCGCTCGTGACCGTGCTCGGCCCAACCAGTGAGATAGCGCATCTGGTCGGTTGGGGCGAATACGGCTCCGGCGAGATGTTCGGATCGAAGAACCTCTTGCGTCTTCGCAATGCGGTCCGCGTAGGAGATCATGAGTGAATGATACCATACGGGTGATTGGGCGATTGGGTGATTATGTGTTCCAACGGCACAACGCCCCAACGTCCCAACGACCCAATCATCCTCCCACCCAATTCCGTAAGAGATCTTTCCCCACAGGTGTCATGACGGACTCGGGGTGGAATTGGACGCCTTCGACGGCGTATTCCCGATGCCGTACCGCCATGACCTCGCCCTCGTCGGTCTCCGCGGTGATCTCCAGGCAATCGGGCATTGTTTCTCGCTTGATGACCAGCGAGTGATAGCGCGTGGCGGTGAACGGGTTAGGCAGATCACGCAGGACCCCGTGTCCGGTGTGATGGATTTGAGATACCTTGCCATGAAGTACGCGGTAGTTAACGATCACGTCTCCGCCGAACGCCTGCCCGATAGATTGGTGGCCCAGACAGACACCCAGGATGGGTATCTTGCCTGCAAAGCGTTCGATCAAAGGTACTGAGACCCCGGCTTCAGTTGGTGTGCACGGTCCGGGGGAGATCAGAATACGGTCCGGGGCGAGCGCCGCGATCTCATCCAGCGTGATCTTGTCATTCCGGCAGATTTCCAGCTCCTGCCCCATCTCACCCAGGTACTGAACCAGGTTATAGGTGAAGCTGTCGTAATTGTCGATAACCAGGATCACGCCAGCAGATCTCCTTTAAGCACGGTGACGGCCTGGCCGCCGAGACCAACGCGGTCTCCACGAACCGATACGCGTACCACGCCTCCACGATCCGACGCCTGGTAGCCGGTCATTTCACTCTTGCCAAGCTTCTGCTGCCAATAGGGCGCGAGTGCGCAGTGCGCCGAGCCGGTCGCCGTGTCCTCGTCGATGCCCGCGCCGGGAGCGAAGAATCGGGAGACGAAGTCGAATCCTGGCGTCTCCGAGCGGCAGGTCACTATGATGCCTCTGGTATCGGTTTTGCACAGCGCGTTAAAGTCCGGCTGCAGACCGCGCACCTCCGCCTCCGATCCCACTTCGACCAGATAGTCAAATCGCGATCTTCCAACGTATCGCGAAGCGGCTCCAAGAGCCTCCATCAGCCCCGCCGGGGGCGCGGTTTCAGACGGAGTCGAAGCGGGAAAGTCCATTTCGATCCAATCGTCCCTGCGCTCGCAGGTCAACAACCCGCTCCGGGTATGAAAGCTGGCCGGTTCGGTTGGGGATAACGCGCCGGATTCCCAGAGAGCGTGCGCGCTCGCCAGGGTTGCATGTCCGCAGAGATCCACTTCGACAGTAGGAGTGAACCACCGAAGTCCCCAGCCGTCTTCCCGCGGTTCGAGAAAGGCCGTCTCCGATAGGTTCATCTCGCGACCCACGCGCTGCATCCACTCGGTTTCGCGCGGCTCGGTCAAGAAACAGACCGCGGCAGGATTGCCGCCGAATGCCTCGCCCGTAAATGCATCGACATGATAGATTCTAAAGCCCATAATTCAAACTCCGATTTTGCCTCTGTGTCTCTGTGTCTCAAGCGAAGCGGGTGGTTTATCCGTCTTGAACAATCGCCTCTGCCTCGATCTCCACGAGCATCTCCGGATCGATCAGGCGGCTGACCTCCACCATGCTCGTCGCCGGTCGTATGTCGCCGAAAAACTCGCCGTGCGCCCGGCCGATGGACTCCCAATCGTCGATGTTCGTAACATACATCCTCGTCCGTACGACGTCTTTCAACTCCGCCCCCGCCGACTTCAAGGCTGACTCGATATTACGCAGAGTCTGAACTGCCTGAACGTAGGGATCTCCGGCGCCCACCAGATTCCCAGAGGAGTCGGTGGCGGTCGTGCCTGACACGTGGATCACATCCCCGATTCGCACTGCCCGGGAATAGCCGACAATAGGCTCCCATTTGGTTCCGGTCGATATGTTTCGTCGAATGTCGCTCACCGCTTCACAATCCTACCGTCTTACCCGCTTGCCCTCTCGTCTCTCACTCCAGCCCCTCCTCCGCCATTTGGATCGCCGTCAGGAGAGCTTTAGCTTTATTCGCGGACTCTTGATACTCCAACGCAGGAACTGAATCGGCGACCACGCCACCTCCTGCCTGTACATACGCGGCTCCATTTTGGATCAACGCGGTCCGGATGGCGATCGCGAAATCCATGTCGCCATTGTAGCTGAAGTATCCGACCGCCCCGCCGTAGATGCCTCGCCGGGTGGGCTCCAACTCCTCGATGATCTCCATGGCCCGCACTTTCGGGGCTCCGGACAGCGTTCCAGCCGGGAAGGAGGCGCGCATAACGTCGAACACGTTCGAACCTTTCGCCAGCTTGCCCGTGACATTAGAGACGATATGCATGACATGAGAGTATCGCTCGATCACCATCAGCTCATCGACTTTCACCGTACCATATTCGGCGACCCTGCCCACGTCGTTTCGCCCCAAGTCAACAAGCATAATGTGCTCGGCCCGCTCCTTTTCGTCGGCCAGCAGCTCGGTCTCCAGCTCCAGGTCTTCGGCGGCGGTCCTCCCTCGCGGGCGGGTTCCGGCTATCGGCCGCAGCCGCACCAGCCCGTCCTCGACGGTGACCAGGATCTCCGGAGATGAGCCGACGACCTGCTTGTCCCCGAGGTCTAGATAGTACATATAGGGCGATGGATTGACGGACCGCAGCGCCCGATAGACTTCGAAGGGCCGGCAGTGCAGCTTGACCGTGAACCGCTGCGACGGGACGACTTGGAACGCATCTCCGGCCATGATGTACTCTTTACACCGCTCGACGGCCTGTTCGAACGCTTCGCGGGACATGTTCGGGGTGACATCGATCGGACCTGCGTGAGGTGTCGAGGCGCGAGGGCTGTCGGCCGACTTTAACTGGGCGACGATCTCGTCAATCTTTGACGCGGCCAAATCGTATGCTGCTCCGATGTCGTCTCCCACAACAGCGTTGCAGAGCACCTTCAACCGGTGCTTGACGTGATCGAAAATCAGCAGCGAATTCGTGAACAGAAAGCAGCAATCGTCGACGCCGAGGTCGTCGACCGTATCGTCCGGCAGATCTTCGAAGAACCGGACCATGTCGTAGGACAGAAATCCGACCGCGCCTCCGCAGAAACGCGGAAGTCCCTCTGTTTCAATGACACGATAGCGGGAAAGGAGGTCTTTGAGGAGATCGAGCGCGTCGGATCCAGGCGCGACGGGGACCTCTCGCGTCGCCCCGCCCTCCGAGATATGCGCCGTCGATCCCTTCGAGCTGAGCACGAGAAAGGGATCGCTGCCCAGGTATGAGTAGCGGGCCAGCCGCTCGCCGCCCTCCACGCTCTCGAGGAGGAACGAGTTCTTCTCACCCGCGATCTTCTCGAACGCAGACACGGGCGTCAGCCGGTCGGCCAGTATCTCCCTATAGACGGGAATCAGGTCGCCGGGCCGCGCCGTTTTGAGGAACTCCTCTCGCGAGGGAATGAGCATGTCCGGAGCGCCTGGAATCAGATGGCAAAACTCGAAGGATGCGTGCGATAGGAAGCCGGAAACGCGACCGCCCAGTGGAAAATCATGCCCAAACAGCTGATTCCGTGAAACGAGGACGACGTCGCACTCTCCAGTCCGCTTCCGCAAGAGATGCGGAGGTGGTTATGGTCCTAACTTCCGTAGTGTGTCCAGCGGACAGTACGCCTGGTCCTTACCGTTGCGGAGAGCCGGGAACGGCAGCGTAATGGACGAACCATCTAATGATGCCTCTGTGCGGCCCACGTTCAGCTTCAAGGTATGGATGCCTCTGGTCAGCGTTACCTTGCCCGCGATCAGGTCCATGGAGCAATCGGCCCCGGCCGCCTGTGCATAATCACGAATGTCTACAATGGTCACGCCGTTCGGCACTTTGCTCGACAAGGTGGTTTGGTCTACCTGAATAGTCCCGTCGGGCGAAGAAGCTAGCGCAAGCGCGGCATCGGCTCGCTCGACAAGTGACAAGGCAATTGATTCCGCTACGTCAACCCAGTTTCGCTTGGCCGAGGGGCCGTTAACGAATACCGTATAAGCAACGCTCCCTCGCGTAAACCATAAGGCCGCGCCAGATGAATCGGGGGCGCCCCCATGCATGCACGAGTCTCCAATACGCTTGCCAGAGTAACTGCCCACAAGCGGTGAAATCTGTAGATAAGGCGCGCCCTTCCCAGGGGTTATTGATGACACTGCATCCGATGCAGTCTTCGCGATGAAGATTCTAATCTGGCCCCCTTCCAGCGCCTTATTCTGTGGCGACACAGGTTTCGATGGATCGAAGCGCTCACCGTGCCACAGCCTCCTCGTCCGGTTGGCGGGGCCGTCGTCGCGCGTCTCCTTCGAACCTTCCGTGTAAAGCTCAAATCCGGCCGGAAAATCACCCGCAGCGTCAGCGAGGCTGAATTTATTAAGTAATTGCAATTGGGCACCGGCGTTCACCCGCGGGGACCTCAAGTGCGTCATGAGCGACAGCGCGAAGAGAAGCGCGACAGCAACCGCGATTGCGCCAGGATAATGCAGAGATTTCATCGCTAACTCCTTATCACCACGGCCGCGGGTATGAGGCCAGGAACGTAGGAAGGCCGCCATACATCGGATCTGCCCCGCCCAATGCAAAAGTAGCAGACCAGACCGGTGGAAGCGACGGAACGACTGGATGGTTTACCAGAGCAGAGTACTCCTGAGACTGGGAGAACCCAGTCGCCAGAGTCCACGGGTGGCCGTAAATATCGGGAGTATCGAAGGCCACAGCCCAATCGAAAATGCCACTCATGTACATCATTTGATGGAAATTGAAAATGGTCGTCGCAGCTGGCGGGGACTTTCCGCAGAAGATCACCGGATTAGTCACAAACTTCCTCGTGCCATTTGAGGGGCCGAGGTTGATCTTGGTAACTCCGGATATTCCCAGAGACCTGGCCTGACACTCGAGATATGCTGAGAAATCCTGGCAATCTCCATTCGTATTTAATGACATCCCCCACAAATCGTATCTGACTTCTATCCCATCACCATTGTAGTAATAGTACATGGGTCTTGTCGGACTATACAACGAACTCCCGGGTCCATCAGGGCGTCCCGGCCACACATATAGGTCCGTGGTTAGTTGCTGCAGCGCAGTAAATGTGTCCACGACCGTGTCGTTCGACAGGCTTGTAGTCGAGTGTGTGATAGCGTTATCCAGTATCTCGACCCAGGCCTTATTCTGCATAGGATTTGTTTCCACATCTGCCACGTGATACGGCGGAAATGTGGTGGTCGGATCTGAGAAAACGTTGTACACATAAGTGCTGACTGCGGTATCTTGAAGTTGGCGCTCGACTCCGTCTGCGGAAAAGACCGCGACAAACCTGAACCGGAGAGTCATAGAGTGGCGGTAGATGTAACTCGGAAAGGCTGGAGTGGTGAATCCACCGTCCGTCCCTGCCGTATAGTACACCGGTCCAAATGAAAAAGGCCAAGCGGAAGCAGTGTGAGCGAGGCTCTCGGTAGCATAGTACCGAAGAGTGACGTTGTTGTTCGTCCCGTTGCCGATCGTGTGGAACGTCACGTTCAGCATATTCCCTCTAAGAATGCACACCGGCTCGCTGTACTCTCCGCCGGTCCATTGCGGCTTCGTGATGTCCCGTCCGTGGCTTCCATCGCCGTTCGTCACTCCGCGTTTGTAAAGCGGATAGTCGTTGTCGTATTTGACGCTTTGCAATGTGCCCACGGTACTGATTGCAATTACATCGCCTGGACGGCCATCTCCCACCCCCACCGTTCGAGAGTCCAGCTCCTGCGTTCCGCCGCCTTGAAGATATGCCGTCGCGGTCGACCAGTAGATGTACTCATACGGGTCCTTGGTCGGATCGGTCACGAGTGTATACGACGGGCCGGGATTGCTTACGCCGTTAACCCAGATCTTGTAGTTTCCGATGCTGCCGCCAGGCGGAGGCGTGCCGGAGGCAGTTATGGAAATGGACGCGCCGGGAGGGCACGTCGTGTCGGCATTTGGCTGGCAGCTCAGGTGTGCGTCGCAGAAGGCGGACGCCGGTGAGAGGATTACAACGGCTAAAACTATGACAGCGCACCTGGCGAACATCATGATCCTCTCCTCCCAGTGTCAAGTCTAATGCAGCACGAGCCTCTATGTGTGGTTACCACTATCATATCCCGTAGTAAGGGGCGAGTCAAGCGAAATTTGGGTCGTTGAATTTGGGCCGACGGAGCCAATCTGTCAACACTATTGAACACAGGACTTATTTCGATATATCTGACACAAGCACGTCCGTCATCATTCCATCCCTCCCCCGCCCAGTCCACCCAGTCCGCCACCTGCCTTGCCGGCTTGGGATTTGAGGGTTCCCAGAGCGAACATGAAATACTCGCGGAGGCCGAGCATGCTGACGAAGAACAGCAGGAGATGGACCACGGAAGAAATGACGCTCCAGAAGAGGCAGATACGGCCGACCTCCTGACGGCGGCGGTCGTCGCACATCATGAATGCCAGGGCGATTGGGAGACCGAAGTAAGGCATGAGCAAACCAAGCCAGAGCGCCGCCCGGTTCGCCACGGAAGGGTTTCCGGCCCCTGTTGCAGCGGCGACGGGCGCGGAGTAGGCGATCCGCTCAGCCATCGTCGGCGCGGGCTGCGGGTATGAAGGCGCCGGAGCCGGTTGGTACGCGGCGGCGGCAGGGGAGGGCTGTGCGGGTGGCGCGAATGCGGGGGCCGAGCCGAGTGGAGTTCCGCACTTCCAGCATGCCGTTACCGTGTCGAAGTTATTCGAACCGCATCGCGGACAGCTTATTCGCCCCCCACTCATGGCTTCAGACCTTTCGGATTACCCGAACCGGCACTTCCCTTTCGGTCGGTACAATTCCTCCGCATCACGGCTAGGCGAACTCTTACGTGAGACGATTGCACAGGCAGGCAGGATGCCTGCGCTCCCACGTCATTCTGACTAGCGGCGGATGCTGATCCCCACGGCCCAGAACGGGTGCGGGGGCGTTCGACCCAATACTCCCGTTCCTACGCTTGCGTCGAGCTGTAGGTTCTTATTCAGAATATATGCGACCCCCGTGTCGACGATGACCGAGGTTCGGCCCCGTTTTTCCTCAGGTCCCTGCACGCCTACGTCGACGAAGGGATTGACCGTCTTTGCCTTGTTGAAGTAGTTCAATGTCATCGCGAACAGAGTTGTCGCGAACACTCCCGAGTTGCCGTCATCGTACACTCCGACACCGACATTCGGGTTAAGGGACCAACTATCGTTTAGGTCAATATCCGCCGCCAGCCGGAGGTCTGCTTGAAACCGATGGCTTCCGAAGTCACTCGACCCTGAAGGCACAAACAGCCTGAAGATTGTGCCGAGTGAAGGATGCCGGACGCCCTTTGAGTCCTGCCAATGGTACTTGAATCCTAACGATATCGGGGAATATCCGTCGGTACGGCTAATACCGGTTGCGGGGTCAAACGTTCGGGTCTGCGTGTAGCCGCTCAGTGTCTCGACGCGACCTTCCCACATGTCGTTGACGCCGAATCGAAGCAGGGTGGGAAAGAAAAGACGATGTTCGGTCGACCCTCCGCTGCTGCGGAATTCCTTCTGGGCCGCCGTCTCGATTTGGAACCGGCGACGGCCTATCACCGTGCTTCCGTCCGCAATTCCGGGACGATCAGGATTGATGAGATCGGGCTGTTCAGCGGACTTTTCGTCGGGCTTCTCCGGAGGTTTGGGTACAGCCTGCCCGGAGGCAAACGGATTAATCGTGCATAATATGACCAGTGAGAAGATGGCTGGAGCGTGTAATCGAGGCAATGGATGGGCGTATGCTGGTTTCATTTCGACCTCCGGCAATGAGTATGATGGCCCCAAAAACTGAAAAGTACAGTCTTCATGCTTCGGGGTGACAGGTCTGCGGGGTCGACGAGACGTGCAGGCGATTATATCATGAACGGAGAATCCACGTCAAAGCCGCTAAATACGGCGGGATCATAGATTCTGTATGAAGTCCAACGGAGCCACAGGCAATCATGTCGACTCGATAGTCGCGGAGAACGTTCCAATTGGGGTGGTGGGCTCGGCGTCCTTTTGGGTTGAATATGGAGACGCGCTTGCCCGCTCGACCGGCCTGCGAGTTGCAGCGATTGCAAACCCTATTGTGGGACTGAAAAAGGACTTCGTGCGGCGGCTGGGGAGCCCGCCGTCATTGCCCGATGCAAGTGCGCTCATTCGTACGTCCAAGATCCGGGGCCTAATCTGCGGCACCCCCATGGAACTCGAGACAATCCGCACGGCCCTGGCGGCCGGAATCAACGTACTCTTCGTTTCGCAGATTCCGGCTTCATTCGAAGAAATCGATTTGATCGCCGAGTCGGCCCACCGTTCCTTCTTGCTGCCGGCGCTCCATCGACGCTTCCAGAATCCATTTCGGCTCGTACGCGAAGTCGTGGCGGACGGGTCGATTGGAAAAGTCGAACGGATTGAATGCCAGCTGCCGGTATGCGCCAATTCGCCGAATGGAAACGGACACGCCTCCGGATTTGGCGGCGTAACGGACCACGCAGCCACGCTCGACCTATGCCTGTGGTGGCTGGGAGACGCGAGCCGGATATGTGCCGACCTAGGGTGGGAGGATGCGGTCCGGGACAAGCACCTGGGAAGCATTATTGTCAACCACGCGAATGCCGTCTCGATCCATCAATTTACGCATTGCGGCGGACCGCACAATGTCGAACGATATGTCATTGAAGGATCGATGGGCAAATTGGAAGTCGCTCAAACCTCGTCCGGGCGTTCGGGCGGCGACTGCCCGTTCCGGCTCACGTTGACTGAGCGCGGGCGCGCCTCAAGAGATTTTTCCGGATGGCTTCCGAACGCGCCGTCCATACAGGATACGATCCTCGACCATTTCTCCGACTGCATCCGCGGAATCGATCGGCCAATGGTCACCATTCAGGAGATGCGCAGGACCGCCGAATGCGTCGCTGCCGCCCAGCTTTCATCGCGCGAGCATACCAAAATCTCGCTTCCCCTCAGCCGGTGCGCGACCCCGTATCTCCCCGCCGCCCAGCGCCTATCACTGACCCGATAGACGGTTCAATTCCGATCACGATCACGAGAACGAACCCCAAATTCCCACATGTTCATAATGCGAACGCACAAGAAGGCAAGATGCCTGCGCTCCCACGTGACCATGGATAATCTGGGTCACGGTCTCGCATCCCTCAGTCCGGAGAGGATCGACTGGACCGTGGACAGCGCCTCCAACAGTCTTGGCCCGAGCTTCGCCTTGTCACCCCGCGTCGAATAGGCTTTCCACGCCGTGCGCGCGGATGCGACGTCATCCGACAGTTGTCTTGCGTTTGAGACGATCTGCTGCCATCGCTGGACATTGTCGGCTTGCAGATTCACGAGCGTCGGTGGATGACGAAGCGGCGCCAGCGCTTTGTCGACGGCGTCGAGGGCATCGAGATACCCTCGGATGCGCGACTTGAACTGGTCGGGCTTTTCCGCCGGGATGGGCGACCCTTTGAGGCCTTTGAGTGCAATCTGCGTGGTTACGCACTTGCCCGCAAGCTCGTTGATACCGTGCTGAGTGAAGGTCACCTGCTGCCGCCCGAATCCGAAGCATAGGGCGGCCAGCAGCACAGTCAAAGCGGCGCGGCCTCGTCCTATTGTATATCGCGAATCGGAAGGGCTATAATAAGCGCGCGAGAACAAGTGTATACACCTTATTAATTGCAATACCGCTCGGGAGGGCAATTCGTGACGAATCAGCAGGATGGTAAACCGGCAGTCGCCAAGGGGTTGGAGGGCATTGTGGCCGCCGCGACCCAAATCGCCGAGGTCGATGGTGAGCGTGGTCGCCTAACCCTCCGCGGATACGATATCAGCGAACTGTGCGGCCGCGCTTCGTTCGAGGAAGTCGCGTATCTCCTCTGGCACGGCGATCTTCCGAGCCGCGCCGAGTACGACGAGCTCCGCGCGGAAATGGCCGGCGCCCGAGAGCTGCCGACCGCGGCTCTCGAAGCACTCAAGAAGCTTGCCCCAAAAGCTCAGGGAATGCATATGCTTCGCATGGCGGCCTCCATGCTCTCTCTGGACGATGCCGACGTCGATTCATTGGACATCCCCGCCAATCGCCGTCGCGCAGCTCGTCTGCAGGCGCAGATGCCGGCGATAGTTGCCCACACCTGGCGGCTTCGAAACGGGCAGGATATTGTAACACCAAAACCGCACCACGGACTTGCCGAGAGTTTTCTCTACATGCTCGAGGGCAAGGAGCCCGATCCGGCCCGAGTCGACGGACTAAATGCCTACCTTGTGGCGATCAGCGAGCACGGCCTGAACGCCTCGACCTTCACCGGCCGCGTTGTGATCTCCACGGATTCGGATATGGTGTCCGCGCTTACCGCGGCGATCTGCGCGTTGAAGGGACCGAAACATGGCGGCGTCCCCGGACCGGTCCTGAAAATGATGAACGAGATCGGCACTCCCGACCGCGCCGACGCCTACATTCGAAACGAGCTTTCCTCCGGCCGCCGAATCATGGGATTCGGTCATCGGGTCTACAAGGTTCGCGATCCCCGCGCCGCGCAGCTCTCTGCCGCGGCGGAAAAGATGGCTGCGCTAACGGGAGACCGGAAACTCCTGGACCTGACGAAGGCCGTCGAAGAGACAACGGTCCGAGTACTGGCTGAGGTCAAGCCGGGGCGGGATCTCTATGCCAACGTCGAGCTGTTCGCCGCATTGATCCTCCACGCGGTGGACATCCCCTCCGAGCTCTTCACGCCGATCTTCGCCATCGGCCGGACATCCGGCTGGACGGCGCACATGATTGAGCAACTCGAAGACAACCGCCTGATCCGCCCCGCCTCTGTCTACGTCGGCCCATACGACCGGAAGTGGACGGCGATGGAGGAACGGAAGTAACAAGTCAGCGTGACGGAGCGGCGGAGTGATGGGTTTACAATACTCCAACACTCCACTCCTCCATCACTCCTAAGGCAATAGGTTCAGCCGGCTCGGCGGCCAGTACCTCAACACCGCCCTCGCTTCTACGTTGTCCATCGGAAGCTCGCCCCAGAAGCGGCTGTCGTTGCTCTGGTCGCGGTTATCCCCCAGGACAAAGAGGTACCCTTCCCGGATCTGTTCCGGACCGAAGTCGCCGTGCGCGGCGATCTCCCGATAGGGTTCGTGGACGGACTCGCCGTTTACGTAGAGCTTACCTGACTCGATCTGCACCATGTCGCCGGGCAGGCCGATCACGCGTTTGACATAGTTCTTGCTGGGGTCGCCGGGGTAGCGGAAGATGATGACGTCGCCGCGCGTTGGGCTTGAGAAGAGATATGCAAATCGGCTGGCGAGGACTCGCTCGCCGGTCTTCAGGTTGGGCTCCATGCAGCTTCCATAGACGTAGAAGCCCCGCGTACCGAGGACGAGCATGGCGCAGCTCAGGGCGAAGACCATGGTTCCGAACCGTGAAAATGCCCTAATTCTCAAATTCAACCGCGAACGCGCCATTCTAACGCATGCCTCCACCCAACGACCCACCAACTACTGCGCCATCAGCGGATACCCGGCTTCCTCACGCTGCTTCAGATAACCCAGGCAGCACTTCCGCGACAGAGCGCGCACCCGGTTGATGTAGCTCGCCCGCTCCGTCACCGAGACACTGCCTCTGGCGTCCAGAAGGTTGAAAACGTGTGAACACTTCAGCGCCAGGTCGAACGCCGGGTATATCAAGTCTTTTGCCGCAATCCGCGCGCTCTCAACCTCGTACATGTCGAAGAGTTTGAACAACATCTCCACGTCCGCCTCTTCGAAGTTGAACACGCAGTTCTGCCGCTCGGCATCCTTCTCGCTCTGCCCATAGGTCACGCCGTGGGCCCATTCCATGTCCCAAACCGTGTCCACTTTCTGGAGGGTGCTGGCCAGCCGCTCGGTCCCATAGGTTATTTCGGCTGAAATCGACTTGCACTCTACCCCTCCCATCTGTTGGAAATAGGTAAATTGCGTGATTTCCGTACCGTCGAGCCAGACTTCCCAACCGACGCCTGAAGCTCCGAGGGTGGGGGCCTCCCAATCGTCCTCCACGAACCGGATATCGTGGTCTTCCAGCGGGATGCCTATGGCGCGAAGGCTGTCCAGGTAGATATCGACGATGTCGTCGGGCGACGGCTTCATGATGACCTGGTACTGGTAGTAGTGCTGCATACGCATGGGATTCAGCGCGTAGCGGCCGTCTGAGGGGCGTCGTGAGGGCTGGACATAGGCGACGTTCCAGGGTTCGGGACCGAGGGCGCGCAGGGTCGTGGTGGGCGCGTTGGTGCCGGCGCCGACTTCCACATCATAGGGCTGCATAATCAGACAGCCCCGCTCCGCCCAGAAACGTTCGAGGGTAATGAGCAGGTCTTGATACTTCATTCTATCACGACGACCCGGGCGCCCGGTATTTCGAGCGCGCAAACCATGCCCGGGCGTCAAGACCCGCTCAAGGAGAAGTGTTCGACTATGATACACCAAAATATGCGGACGCGCAACGGGAATTTGCGAGCGTTTAGCACCGAGAGTCGAGATCGAAGTGTGAAGGTTAGGCCCGACCTCTTTTACGGACCGCGAGCCGAGTGAAATGTCTGGTCGTCCGGAGAGTTGTCGTTTCTTACCGGTTAGTTGTAATGGTCGGCGGAATGCATCTCAGTAACAGACTGGCACTTGTTCTCCCAAGCTCTCATTACTTCGGAGATTTCAGCAGGCGGTCTTATTGAGGTCCTAGGAATCGGCTCAAAACCTTTTCGCACGATCGGCCGGTTTACTCGAGAGTACAATACGCTATCTCAATGAAGCCAAAACTGCGGAGCTCAACATCATAGATCTTTTCGGCGTGACCCATTGTAAACTGCATAAATGGCTCGCCGGGCAGCCACTTTGCACGGAACCAAATGTCGTGCGACGTACTAAACGACCACTTCGATAGCGGTAACCATCGCACGCGACCAATGTCCGATCCACGAGGTATTACAGCGAAAGAGCCTGCTACGATCATACAGAGAACGATCACTCCGATCCACAGCATGACTTGCCGTTTTGCCAAGATGGGATTCCTCACTCAACGCCTCAGTCCGGTGGTTCAAGGGCCACTTGGCCGCCTTCCCTCAGATCGATCGAGATATTCCAGCCCTCCAAGACGGCTGTGCCAATTAATGGGTTGTGTTCGAACCGGATGACCTCGACCTGCCGCAGCTCTGCATTCAAGTCGACCGTTGCCTCATACACGTCAGACTCCCGAATTGTGCCGTCCGTCAGCTTGCGACGGGTCATGTACAGCGGGCTGAGGCCGAGTTCACGAATGAATCTGCCGGGAAGAACAAAGTCGCCGTCGAATCCGGTATCGACGATGAGCTCGACCTCAATTACTCCATTCTGACCATGAAATCCAAGTTGGATAAGCGGGAGCCGATCACGTACCGACCCAAGAATCATCTCTTTCGGCCGGCGGACATCCGAGAGGCAAGGCGGATATCGGAATCCGTTGGAGGACCGATCGTCAAAGTGACGATGCGGCCGTCTTTAGGAGCGCGGTCGAGGAGCTTGCGAGCTGCATCGCGATGTGACTCTCCGACCGCATAATCTTCCGAATCGACATGAATGGCAATCGATTTTCCCACGTACAGCGGCTCAACGATTGACTTCAGCTTCGTGTCATAAATTCGCTGCGCTTGCTCGCCAAGCAAAGGTGCGCGTTCTTCGAGTTGCGGCATATGTTCTCTCCTGTCTGAAATTAGAGTATCACCTCGGAGAACGCTTGTCAACAGGCTGCTACATGTGTGGCCAGGTCGGTACGATCAAGCTGCGTTCTCAACTCGGTTAGTTCCAAAGTTCAGTATGCCGTTCGCTCTAATACCCAATGCCAAACGTCGGGTATAGTCTCAAGACTATATTTAGGAGTCCCCGTGTCCCAACCCATCATCGAAGTCACCAACCTCGTCAAGACCTACGGAGACGTTCGGGCGGTGGACGGGATCTCGTTCCAGGTCGCGGAGGGGGATTTCTTCGGGTTTCTCGGCCCGAACGGCGCCGGGAAGACGACCACCATGCGTGTCCTCGCAACACTGCTTCGGAAGACCGAGGGGGACGTGCGCGTGGCCGGGTTCGATGTCGATCGGCAGCCGGATGAGGTCCGCCGCGCGATCGGCTTTGCCATGCAGGACGTCACGCTGGACAGCCTCGCGAGCGGATACGAAAACCTGCAGCTTCTTGGCGTGCTCTATGGGCTGACACCGAAGCAGTCCCGGGCGCGGGCGGAGGAGCTGATCGAGATGGTCGGCCTCACGAAGGTCGCCGCCCGGTGGGTCAACAGCTACTCGGGAGGCATGCGGAGGCGGCTGGACCTGGCCGGGGTCCTCATGCACAGCCCCCGGCTGCTCTTCCTGGACGAACCCACCCAGGGCCTCGATCCCGCCGCACGCCGGACGATCTGGGACTACCTTCGGAAGCTCAACGGTGACGGATCGACCATTTTCCTGACCACGCACCACATGGAAGAGGCCGATACCCTCTGCCGCGACCTTGCTTTCATTGACCGCGGCAAGATCGTCGAGCGAGGATCGCCCGCACAGCTCAAGGCCCAGATGGGCGGGGACGTCATCGCCATGCAGTTCGCCGAAGACGCATCTCTGGATCAGGTCAAGAAGAAAATCGCCGCCCTGGTCGGTGCGGATGGAAACGTAACTGCCAGCGACGGCCAGTTAACCCTGGCCGCACCTAACGGCGGAGAGCTCGTCCCCCGTTTGATCCAGTCGCTGGATGAGATCGGCGCGGCGCCAATTGCCATCAGCATCTCCCAGCCTTCGCTGGAAGACGTCTTCGTCAAGCTCGTCGGCCACTCCATTCTGGACGACGAGGCCCAGCTCGTCCAGGGCCGTGATCCGTTCGTTGAGGGAAGGCGATAATGGTGTTCCAACTGACGACAATCCATCGTCCATCGTCTATCGTCACTCGTCGGACCGGATCTCGAAAATCGAAAATCGAAAATCGAAAATGACAAGGCTCTTTCAAGAAATCGGCTATCTGTTTGTGCGTGGGCTGAAACAGTCCATGCGGCCGACCGCTGCGATGATCCCATCGCTTTTCATGCCGGCGTTCTTCTTCATCATCAACAGCGCGGCCTTCAGCAGCATCACTAAACTGCCCGGATTCACGAGCGACAGTTATCTCAACTTCTACGCTCCTGTCGCGATCCTGATGGCCATCTTCTTTTCGTCCGGCGACGCCGGGATCGACCTGGTGGTGGACATCACGACCGGATACTTCGACAAACTGATGATCGCGCCGATCCACCACATCGCCATTGTCATCGGCAAGATGCTCGCCATTGGACTGCGCTCCGCGGTGCAGTCCAGCATCGTCGTCGTCATCATCCTGCTTTCGGGCGGAAAAGTCGTCACGGGAATCGGAGGGTTTCTGGTGCTCCTTGCACTGGGCGCACTGTTCGGAATGGCGTGGTCGGCCATCGGAATGACGATTGCGCTGCGCACGCGAAACCAGCGAGCGACCCAGTCATCCTTTATGCTCTTCTTCCCGTTCACGTTCATCACGACGTCCCAGCTTCCCCTGGACCTGCTGGACGGATGGTACAAGACCGCCGTGACGATCAATCCGGTCACTTACATCCTGGAGGCGATCCGGTCGCTGACGAGCAACGGGTGGGACAGCTACATCATCGGGCGGGGATTCCTGGTGGCCGCCGCCGTGGGGGTGTGTACTGTTACTATGGTGATGGCGAGTTTCCGGAAGACGATCCGGTGATCCACGCAAGCACGGCGCGATACGCGGGATCGTCGGTTCCCTGCCACCGCTGGCCGCCGCCGTGGGCGATTGCGTTCACATTGACCTGGCCTTCCGCGGCCGAGGTGCTTGTAGGCTTCTTCAGCAGAAGGCTTCGCTCCGGGTCGTTGAGGTCGATCACCTTGAGCGCGGAGCGGTAGGCCTCGCGAATCTGGGCGTCGGAGAATTTGCCGGCCGTGTCTGGCGGGGTCACCTTGAGCAGGTTGTGGTTGAAGTGGCACGAGACGCAGGCATTGCCGTCCGGACCACCCTTGCGGGCAAAGATCGGCATGACGTTGCGGGCGAAGGAGTCGTAGTCGGGAAGTGAGACGGCGCGTGTGGATTTCGGACCGCCCGTTTGAGCCAATATTGCCTCCGCCGCTGAAGCGGACGGGCCGCCGCCCGCGGCAAGCTCCTTGAGAGAAGACCGAATGGATGGAGCGCCGCGCAGCGCCGGATCCTTCTGAATTAGAGCGATCGCGTCCGTTTGAAGCGATGGATCATTGCCGACGAGTATGTCGCTCAGCGCTCCTATCACCCGTACGTCTTTTCGGGCGGCCTGAGAGGCTTTGGCTGCATTCAACACGATCTTTCTCGCGGGAGGATCGGTAGAATCCATCAGCCGTTCGATCTCTCCGTTGACAGAAACGTCCTTTCCAATCTCGGAGTTCTCCATCGCGAGCTCTAGCCCAGCCTGTCTCGCCTCGGCGGTTGGCGCTGCAAGAAGCGATGCCGCCAGCTTAGCAGCAAGAGCCGCGCGCTCACCGGTGGCATCGACCGGAATGGCATTTCGGAACTCCACAGCGGCCGCGCAGACCTGCGGATCCGGATCGGCCAGCCGTGCCATCACATCGAGTGAGATCGGCATCGGCCCGTTATCTCGAAGCGTGAATGCCGCGATTACGGCATATCTGCGAACGGCCGGCGACGGGTCGTTCATCGCCTTCGCAAGCGCCGGTTCCAGCACTTTGGCCGCCTCGGCTGAGAAGCGGGTCTGTTCGACGTCGTTTCCGATACGGGCGTACCGCAAGTTCTGTGTCCGCACGTTCCGAAGATGGAACTCCGTAAGCCCACGGAGGATCGCTTCGCGTACAGATGAGTTCCCCGCATCGAGCGCGGCAGCCAGCCGTTTCGCAACGAGCAGATCTTCGTTTCTCTGGCCTTTGGCTGCTTTTTCACGGTCGGCGGGATCGGCAAGAGCCGGTATCCAGTTGCCGTAAAGGTATCGCACGTTCTCGTCGGCCACGTTGTAAATTGCCTCCCGGGCGTTTCGGGCAACCCACGGATGTTCAGGCTTAGCAAGTCTCGCGAGGAATGAGTCCAAAATGCGGCCTCGCAGCGCCATATCCGGCGTCCACTGGAACCACTGCCAGAGGCTCTGGATCGCTGCCATCCGAACCATCATGGAGCGATCGGAGGTCAGCCGGATAAGGCAGTCGGCGATTTCCCCGCGCGGTACGGCGGAGCGAAAGTGGTACGCGAATACACGCTGGGCGCCCCATCGGACCCGCTCGTTCGGGCTGTTCAGCGCGGATTTGACCGCATCCAGGCCAATTCCACGATCGGCCAGCCTTCTGAGCGCCACTGCTGCCATCCGCTGGACCATCTTCGTGTCATCGCCCAGGGCTTCCGCGAGCGGGCCCGCCGAGCGCGCATCACCAATGCGTCCCAGGGCTTCCGCTGCCGTCGCACGCACCAATGGCTCCTCACTGCGGACCAATGCGATCGCTCGGGCCATATCGGCAGCCGAGGATCTTGCGGTAATCCTGTCCAGGTTCTGGAGAATTCCGTGTGGGCCGTCCGTTGCTGTTTTGTCGGTCTTCCGCCGTGCGACTTCGGCTTCCGGGAAGAGCTGCGACAGCGCCATGACCGCGAACTGTGTCTCACGGAACGGCGTGCGGAAGTTCTCATAGGTCTGCAGCGGATCGAACCAGCCGCCGAACGGCTGCTGCCGATTCAGGAGAAAGTCGATGGACTTTCGGACCTGCGGATGAACCGGCTTGTAACCGCCAACGGCGAGTGTGTAGAGCGCGTGCCCGGTTTGAAACTCGACGGCAGCGGATTTGGGCTCGAAAAGCATCGACCACTGTCCATCCGGCCTCTGCTCCGAAAGAATGCGTTCACAGTTTGCCCGGATCTGCTTGCCAAACCGCGCCTCATCCATCTTCGCCATGGCGATGGTCTGCCAGCAGAGGTCGCGCATGTCCTTGTGCCGGTCCTGGCCGACGAGGTCAATCATCTGTTTGGCAAAGCGTTTGGCCTCTGGGTCTCCTTGCGCAGCTTCCCGCTCGAACACGCGCCACGAATGGTAGACGACCTCATACTGGCTGATCAGGGGCGCGTTGCCGTTACTCTCCTCCGGAGGCAGCTCCGTCCGGCCCTTGTAGTACAGCTTCAAGTAGCCGCACGCACCGCGATGGACATCCCTGAACCGATCGCCGCCGGTCTGCTCCTCGTAGGAAGAAACGAGATCGGCGAGGCGGCTCGTGACATTTCCTGGCGCGGAGATCATGCGAACCCAATTTGCGCCCGGATGACCGTAGAATGGGCGCGGGTTATTCGCAAGCCGCTCGACGAGGAAGCGCAGCGACTCTTGCCGCTCCGGCGCATAGCCATGTGATATTGCCTCCAGCGCCGCGCGGGTGGTGAAGTGGGTTGGATGGCAGGCGATGCACTGGGCGGTTTCCGCGTGGACATTGCCGACGCGATTGAGACGTGCCCCGGCCCTAGGGATGTTTGCGTGCCACGAGTCGCCAGCACCGAGGAGATAATCGACACCGGTTCGAACTGCCTGTCGCACATCACAATAAGGGGGCGGATCGAGGACCTGTGTCCGGAGCCGCCACTCCGGATGGTTCGCGATCACCCGCACGTAATAGCGGCCGCGCGTGATAGTCCGTGTGGTGAATTTGTTCCCCGGAAGCGCCTGGATCTCGTGCGGCGGCGTGACGGGGTCCGTACCGACCTCATAAGACTGCAGCTTACCGTCCTTCTCGGTGAAAACCGACACATCCGGCGGGATGTTATCGCGCTCGGGAAGGTCCAACTGGAAATAGACGAGTTTCGGAGCGTCCGAGATGTGGTCAAACACCAGCCAATCCTCGCCTTTATCCGTGCGGGCCGCGGCGGTAAGATCGGATGAGGCCTTTGTGGCGTCGTAATATCTAGTCGTCTCTTCGACTTCCGTTGGAAAGTACGGCGTGAGGTCTCCCGATCCGAACACCGTTCCGCCCAGGGTAATCGGGACCGCGTGTTTCCAATCCCCGTCGGGCTTGTAGGCGATGTCCCTGATCCGGTCGGCGGGTTCATTCCACTCAACGATTGTGATCTTTGCGGCAGCGATTTCTCCACCTGCTCGGACCTTTGCGGACGGTGTAAACGTTACTCCGCCGGTTCCGCTGCGGGACGGCCTCATGAGTAAATAGAGGTCTGGATCGCCCGCGTGAAGCGCCTTCTCCGCGACCATTCCTCCGTTATCGCGAACCAGCGCCGCAAAGCTGCCCCCGGACTCCGCAGACTGGACGGCGCCCGGCGACAACGTGATTGTAACGGAGTAGAGGCGGTTCGAGCTGAGCGACGGCAGGGCTAACTCGGTCGAGCCGGCTTTGCGCAGGGGAAGACTGCGAGACAATATGCGCGTGAAAGCCCGTGTTTTCGTCCCGCTCTGCCCGCGGGGAGGGTTACTCGGCGATCCGGTTACCGGCAACTGCAGTATAAGAATCGGCAGATAGATACGGGCAATAGTCCGCCACAGACGCTTACGTTTTGATGAACGCACACGCATGGTCTTTGAAAACTCGTACGACCACGGGAAACTGTTTTGAATACACTCAGGGTCGATTTTCGTATTGTACCTATATGTTAGATATTGACTAGGAGAATGGTTATGAGCAGTCCACGAAGGCTCGCTCTCATTGGGATCGCAAGCGCGGCAATCGCACTCTGCGTGGTTTCGAGCATTTTACGTACCCAAAAAGAGGCCGTTCGGGAGCCGAGAGGATCGAACGCCCCATCCATCGAGCTCAATCCGGTTTATTTACAAAATCGGCTCAGTTCCCGTCCGACGGCGCCGAAACCTCGGCTGGTGGCACCTGACATCGAGATTACGGACGCCAACTCGTCATTAGTATCCTCGCCCGCAGACGGGAATTTAGACGTCATAGCAGAAGTCCCGGTCGACCTTCACAGTCGTGCAAAGCCGGAAGTTCTCGAACGGGCCCTGTGGGCGATGGTCGACGCGGAGAAAAGCCTTGGGAATGCGCACGTTTTGGTGCAGGTCAAGCCCGATGAAATCCGACTCTTCGTAAGTCCGAATCAGAGCAGTCGAAGATCAGGCCGCGCGTATCGCCGCCCAGTTCCCAAATCCAATTCTTCTCAAAACCGAAAGAAGGTTCCCAGCATAGCGGACCGTCATGATAATGTGATCGACAGTCGCGCTTCCGAAATGGTCGGGCGATATAACATCTGGGATTGACGGAATTGAGCGGCGGCCTATTTCTCTTGATCGTCGATCGTCTGGGCTCTCTGCACGGGCGCCGAGCCGAACGCGAAATAGAATTCGTCCGCGCCGGCTTCCAGGACTGCCCGTATCTGGGCCTGCTTGGGATCGCGATTCAGGAACGGCGCCGTATTGTTGCCGTCGGGTCGCACGAGCAGGGTGATCTCGGATTGATTGGGCCTCGCCGTCTCCGGGTTAGCCGTCCATCCGGTCGGAAGATTGACCAGCCGCACATTGACCGGTCCCTTGAAGTTGTCGTTTCGCCGGATCGAGACCTTTATGGGCGCGCCCTTCCGCGGATGGACGCGGATCGCCTCATCGACAGACATGGAAGCCGTAAACTCCGATTGGCCGCATACGGCGATAATGCTCTCCTCGCGATTGACCGTACGCGGATCGTTATTGATCCGGTAGAGCTCCTGCGGGACCGCCTGGACCTTCGTTTCGCCGCTTGAACCCTTCGCGATGGCTATCACTTTGAAGGGCCGGCAGCTCGGCTTTGCGTCCGGGGAGGCGGAGAGTATAAGCCGACCTTCCGTTCGATCGGCCGGTATGACGGCTGGCAGCGCCGTCACACCTGGCGGCAGTCCTTCCGCCGTGATCTCAACGGCGCCCTCTAGACCGCTGCCGCGGCGAATATACCCCTCCACGGCAGTCGAAAGCCCGGGTCGAATAGACACATTATCTGGACGCATAACGCACGGCAGGGTATTGCGGCCGGCGCGACCACTGGAAAAGTATGAGGGCTCGTCGGGCAGGGAGGCATCATTTGCTACCGGTCCCATGGTCAACCGGTAGACACTGCCAGGATTGCCCCTCCCCAGGAGGTCGCGCACCTCTAACGTGTAATCGCCGTCATCGGAGCATGTCCAATCGATGACCGGGTCCAGGTCGTAGTAACCGTGGTTTTCCATGATCTCTTTGCCGGTCTGATCGTATAGCCGCAGGTTCGGGTTGAAGTACATCTGGGCCGGCTCACTGTAGCGGAAACCCTTCAGATTGAAAACGTATCGCTGGGCTTTCTTTGCTGTGAATTGGAAGAAATGACGCTCAGCGGTTCCGGTCATGCATCCGTTCGCCACACAGGGAAGCGTGACGCGCTGCGGTTGATCCTTCTTGCCGTTTGCCGCAGTTATTTCCGGCAGGCTGCCCACTTCGAAGAAGCAGGCGGTGGAAATAGCTTTGGGCGTCAGCGCGCGAAGCTCATGGATTCCCGGCTGTGCGTCGTCCGCAATGGTGATCTTGGCGACTACCTTCCCGACCCTCGCACCACTTGAGAGGAATTGGGTTACTTTATTGATTTCGTCCGCCGAAAGCGGAGCGTTTCGCACGCGGACCATGCGGTCGACCGTTGCTGCCCATTGTGCGGGAGTCAGACTGCGGTTGGCAGGAGACCGGAGCTCATGGCACGATCCGCACTTGGACTGCCAGACCGGTTTGTATCGATCGTCCGACTTTGCCCAGTCCGGACTAACCGATCCCGCGACGCCCTTTCCCGTGACCAATATCTGCTCAGCCCCAGCCAGACTGGCGCCGCGAAGCTCGACTTCTACGGTGGTCCCGGTCTTCCCACCGATTGGAAAAAGAGTGTTGATGCGTGGGATTTGCGCATAGACCGGGCCGGTCAATAAACAGCAGAGGGCGCAAAGGAAACTGGGGATCAGAATGGGATTTCGAATGTTCATTATCTTCTGTGCTTGCTCTTGGCAGTCGCCGCGATCGGTTTGACCGCGGGACTTGCGAGCCGCGGAGACACGGGCAGGGGCGGCAGGGTCAGGGTCTGGAGCAGCTCGTTCTTCTCGACGTCCCAGATACGGACAACACCTTCCATTCCCGCCCCGGCCGCGAGCTTCCCATCCAAATTCAGCGTGACCGCATAGACCGGCTTCATCGAGTCCTTGAATGAACGTATCTCCCGGCCGCTGGATGAGTCGCGAACGGAAACCACATTGTCCTGACCCCCGGTGACGATCCGCTTTCCATCTCCTGAGATGGCAAGCGACAACACACCCCCTGGATGGACGTCGATCTGACGGAAACGGTTGCCGTTGTAACTCCGGGTGCGATCATTGTAATTGACCTGCCACCACTGCAGCTTGCCGTCCAAGCTGGACCCGACGAACTGATTTCCGCCCGGCAGAAAAACCAGACCCGTGATGCCGGCCTGGCTCTGATCGAAATTGATTACGGTCTTTTTCTGTTTTGCGTCCCAGACCTTTACCACTTTGTCCATTGCGCCCGTTATGAAAATGGTATCGGGTTTGGGACTGAATGCCACGGCCTGGACGCGGCCGTTGTGCTCGTCCAGTACGGAGTTCGTTTGGGCGGGCAGCTCCGCGTAGAACCGCGCCTTGTTGTCGTTTGCGCCAACGAGCAGGGCCTTTCCGTCTGAACGGAAGCAGATCGCCTCGACAGTATCTTGCTGGGTTGGAAGCGTCGTGGGTGATTTCGTGCCGGAGATGTCCCAAAGAGTCACGCGACCGCTCTGAGCCGGGAGTCCGCTGCCGATGGCCAGTACCTGTCCGTCCGGCTGAAAGGCGAGCGCGCGTACCGAGTCCTCGACCTGCCGGAATGTACCGGCGACGGCCCACGTGGTCGTATCATAGAGCACGACCTGCCCGTAGGCCCCTACCGCCAGCCGTGATCCATCCGGACTAAACGCCAGCGCAGTAACCGCACCCGGGGACGCATTAACCACAGAGGTCACAGAGAGGCACAGAGAGACGGCTAAGAAGACAATGTACATGTTGAATCCGATGGAAAGAGCCTGGCGCTGCTTCAATCGACCGATCAATCCTAGGGGCCAACTAACCATCCAAAGTCCTCTGTGTATCTCTGTGTTCTCTGCGGTTGAAACACTTATCCCAGCGCTTTTTTGATGTGGGCGCCGCCGCGGGCGAGAGTGATGCGGACGCCTTCAGGCGACGCGATCGACTGGGTGTAATCGATGCCGAGACAGTGATAGATGGTCGCCGCGATGTCTTCCGGCTTGACCGGGTCGGACGCCGGCTCCATGCCTCGCGAATCGGACTCGCCCACGACCGTGCCTCCCCTGATTCCGCCGCCGGCGAGGACCATTGAGAATACCCTCGGGTGGTGATCGCGTCCGCCGTCCTTATTGATGATCGGCGTGCGGCCGAACTCGCCCATGACGATCACAAGCGTCCGCTTTAGGAGGCCCTTCTGGTTCATGTCGTCCAGGAAAGCGGCGAACGACTGATCGAAACGCGGCAGCATTCCATTGCCAAGGGCGTTGAATATGTTCGAATGGTTGTCCCAGCCGCCCAGAGTGACAGTGCTGAAACGGACGCCGGCCTCGACCAGCCTGCGCGACAGCAGCAGGCTCTGGCCGAACGTGTTGCGCCCATACGCATCGCGAACGGAATCCGGTTCTTTCTTGAGGTCGAAAGCTCCGCGAGCCTCGGTGGAAGAGAGCAGACTGTACGCACGGTTGTAGAAGCTGTCAACGGCCTTCGCGCGGTCGCTTCCCTTTTCATGGGCCTTGAAGGCCGAGTCCACCACGTCACGGAGCGCACGGCGTCGATCGAGCTTCTCCATGGAGATACCTTGCGGCGGCTCCAGATCGCGGACGCGGAAGTTCGGATTTGACGGGTCACCGCCGGGGCAAAATGGATTCAGCGCCGCTCCCAAAAAGCCCGCGCCCATTTCGCTGCTGGGCTGCTGGATGGAGATGTACGGAGGCAGCGCGCTGCGCGGGCCCAGAAGGTTGGACGCCACCGCGCCATAGCTCGGTACGGCAAAGCCGGGAAGGGGCAGGAAGCCGGTCAGCATATAGTGCGTACCAATCTCATGCGCACCGGTCGGACTGGTGACGCTGTTAACGACGCAGATCTTGTCCGCCTGCTGGGCGATCTTGGGCATGTGCTCCGAGATGCGCATCCCGGGCGCCTTGGTCTCGATCGGTTTGAAGCTGCCGCGTATCTCCAATGGGGCGTCCGGCTTGAGGTCCCATGTATCCAGATGGCTCGGCCCGCCGGCCAGCCAGATGAGGATCGCGGAATCGGCCGTACCGGTCGTCTGTCCGGCGGATGTCTTTCCGTCGGCTGCAGCTTTTTTGGCGACGTCAGCTAGGGCCATGTACTTCGAAAGAGAAAGGCCCATAAAGCTCAGAACACCAACGCGAATGAAATCGCGGCGGTGGAACTTCTCGCAGTCACTCAGCCAGTTGTAGTCCATGGTATTCCTCCCGTTCTTCGATTGAGCCTGAATCTAGTGGTTAAAGTAAAATTCCCTTGCAGTGATCAACGCCCAGAGCAGGTCCTGGGCTCGGTCTCTTCGATCTTGGGCCGCCTGTCGCGCGGCCTGCCTTGGATCGGACGGCTGCTGTGCGGCTGGTGCTGCCGGCCCGCCGGTATTTGGGCCGGTCACCTGTTTCGTCGGTGCCTGCGCTCCCAAAATGGCCAGGGCTTTCGTCCGCTCGGTGATACCGGGCTCGCGGCAGAATGTGCGCAGGTAGAGTGAGCGGACCAGCTCTTCGTCGGAATTCGTATCCTTAAGGACGCTTGTGGTTGTTGTGCCCTGTCTAATCTTGCCCTCGATATACGGCGAGTTGATCATAAGGAGTGTCTGGACCAGATTCGGTTCCAATTTGGGGTCGATATCGGTAAGAAACTCTCGATGGGATTGTCCGAATGCGTTGAGGAACTGGTTCTGGACCGGGAGCGACGCCTGAACCGCCCGCGAATGTTCCGGCCAGGAGTCGAACTGTTCCGTAACACCCGCGGCCTGGTCGATCATGTCCAGGAGTACCTGGGCCGGCATCGGTTTTGGCTGAAAATGGGAGCAGAAACGGTCGTCCAGACGATTGGATTCGTTCGGCACCGACGAGAACTGATAAGTCTTCGAATTCAATATAAGTCGAGTTACATGCTTGATGTCGTATTTATTCCTGACTAGCTCATCCGCGAGGGCATCGAGGAGACCCGGAACGCTCTCCGGAGTGGTCGCCCGCATGTCGTCGACCGGCTGGATGATCCCTTTGCCGAAATAGAATGACCAGAGGCGGTTGACGGTCGCCCGTGCAAAGAACGGATTCTTGGGCTCCGTAATCCAGTTTGCGAGCCCTTCCACCATGTCCGCGGATTCCGGGGTGGGGACTTTCTCGCCGAGGTAGGTCGCGGGCGCGACCTTGCCCCGGTTCCGGCCGGTCACAGACTGGTTGATGACCCTGCCACCATTGTTTCTGAAAATGACCTGTTCATCATACAGCCGCCCGCCACGGCTGCCCACTTTCCCGCAGAACGCCGCGAAATTCCAATAGTCGTCCGTGGTCCAGCGGTCGAACGGGTGCTTGTGGCAGCGTGCACAGGACATTCGAACTCCCAGGAAGGCCTGGCCGACGTTCTCCATCCGGTCGTTCGGGGCGCGCTCGATGCGGTAGAAGTTGGCTGGACCGTTGTAATAGATGCTGCCCTGCGCGGTGATGATCTCCTTTACGAACTGGTCCCATGGCTTGTTGGCGGCGACGCTCTTCCAGATCCACTCATAGAACAGGGCAGCGCACCGATCGCCTAGCGAACCCACGTTCGCGAATTTCCGCGGGTTGACGCGCAGCAGGTCCGCGAGACGCATTGTGCGGAAGTCGACGTATTCCGGCTTTTCCAAAAGTGCATCGATGAGTTTCGTGCGTTTGTCCGGTGATTTGTCGTCGACAAAGCCGAAGATTTCTTCAGGACCCGGCAAACGGCCCAGTACATCCAGGTAGAGGCGACGGGCAAACTCATGATCGCTGCTCATTGAGGACGGAAGGACGTTCATCCGCTTCAGATTATCGAACACATACCGATCCACTACATTGGCTGCAGCCAGGGTGGGGTATGGACCTTTCCGCGCTTGCGGAATCGTGATAAACGATGCCACGATGGATCCCAGATACCGTCCCAGAACTGCGCCGCCTCCCCAGCGTTTTCCCGTGACAAGGCCGTCCAGTGAAACCTGAAGAACGGCCGTATTGGTCGACTCGAAGACAGTCTGTTTCGTCACGTCGCGCCGGCTGCCGTCGCTGTATGTTGCGACTACCTTGACCGGTTGATTGAGTCCGACTTTGGCGAGCATGACCTTTTTTGGCGAGATGTCCAAAGAGGTTAGGCGGGGATCGGTGTTTTCGAAGGGCGCTCCGGCCCGGATCCAGCGAACGATAAGCGAGTATTCGGGGGAATTCACAAAGAATCTCGGCCCTCCAACATGAGCCATCTGTCCGGTCGACTTCAGAACGAACAGGCTCTTTTCGGGTGCGGCGAAGTTGATCCGGCGTCCGCGTGCTCCGTAAACGATCGGCTCGTAGTCGTCCTCTGGCGCAAGGGTCAAAAGAGAAAGCTGGAAGCCGCCGCGACCTCCGAACTTGCCGTGACAAGCCGCCGTCGAACAGCCGGTCTTGTCGAGGATCGGGGCGATGTCACGAAGGAATTCGACCTTTTGGGGAATCACGGGAGTCGTGGGCGACTTCAATTCGGCCTTCGCCCGCGCCTTCTTTTCTGCCTTCTGGGCCAGCCCCGGTGGAATGCATGCCGCCAGGACGGATAATGGAACCACAAGTTTCAGGAATCGCATCGAGCAGTCTCCGCGACGATGAACAAGAATGCGGCTAAACATACTATAAGTTGCCATAACCTGTCGAAATGTTTCGTAACTCATTCAACGCGAGAGAGAGATTCGCCTGCCGGCTGTCTTCGGCAGGGCCGCGCCAGTAGGAACGGGAGCAGTAGACGTGGACCCGTGGGCTTAGACGTGGAAAACGGTGGAAAGTTCATCCGAACGATATCGCAACGCGGCCTATCCGAAGGGTTTTCCGGCTATGGCGCATAATACGGTTTGCAGCGGCTCAACTTCGGGATAGTTTCCGTCCGGAAGGTCTTGTCGCAGGACATGAGAGGAAAGAATGCGTGAAGTCCGCTGGGAGAAGATGTTCCGTGACGAGCTCGAAGCGGCGTTCGAGAACCGCCCGGTCGTCTATTTTACGTACGGGCTGTGTGAGCCGCACGGTTACCACAATACCGTTGGACTGGACGCGCTTAAGGCTCATGCGATCGCGTGTGAAACGGCCCGCGCGCATGGCGGCATCGTCGCGCCGCCGGATTACTGGCACATCCACGAGATCGGCACTTACGCATCCTGGGCGCACCGGACGGTGGGGCAGGTGGAGCGATCCTGGCTCACCTGCATGCCGCCCTGGCAGCATTTCAAGAACGTGCTCTATCACATCCGGACGGCGGACACGATGGGCTTCCACGCCGCGATCCTGCTCACGGGCCACTACGGGCCGAACTGGAAAGACCTAAAAACGCTGGTGGCGCTGGTCCAGCCGCACGTTGGCGTCCGCCTCTACAGCCTCCCCGACTTCGAGGCAAACCAGCCAGGGTTCGACGGCGACGGCAAGAGCGGCGGCGACCATGCCGGCAAAGTGGAGACATCGCTCCTCTGGGCGCTGGAGCCGGGCTGCGTCGACATGTCCCGCATACCTGCAGAGGGCACGCCGGGCCCGTACTTCGCGCAGGGTCCGAATGCAGCGGAGGCCAATCGGGTGATCGGAGAGCGGATGGTGAGTGACGAGGTGGCATTTCTGGCAAAGAAGGCAAGTGAGCTTCTCTCAGAGTATGAGCGCGTGCAACCAACCCAGCTTCTCCGCACGTTTGAGCAAGTCGAACAGCTATGGGACGCGGTTATAGGACCTCGGTTCAAGGACTTCGAGACGATGCAGCAGGTCCGCGAGGGCCGCGATCCGGTTCCGGAGGATTCGGTCTGGTATCCCAACTGGCCGATTGCGGATAGAAACTGACGCATGTGTTTAGTCCTCGCGATATTGAGCCTGTTGGGGTTATTTGGTCAGGAGCAGAAATCTACCAGGACAGATCACGCTCCCTTGGGGATGGTATTCATCAAGGGCGGGACTTTCCGAATGGGGACGGACGATGGTTTTCCATATGAAGGACCGGCCCATACCGTGACCTTGAAGTCGTTCTGGATGGACCGGCATGCGGTGACGGCCGCGCAGTTTGCCGCATTCGTCAAGGCGACCCTATACAAGACGGAAGCGGAGAAGTTCGGTTGGGCCGGCGTATTCGACGTGAAGACGGGAGAGTGGACCAAGTCCGACGGCGCCGACTGGCGACATCCAGACGGCCCGAAGACCAAAGCCGCATCGGACGAGCCCGTCTGCCAGGTATCGTACGCCGACGCCGCCGCATACGCGAAGTGGGCGCACAAACGGCTGCCGACCGAGGCGGAGTTCGAGTATGCCGCCAGGGGAGGACTGAAAGGGAAAACTTATCCGTGGGGGGATCAGGTTTCGCCGCATGGGAAGAGTATGGCGAACTGGTGGCAGGGCACATTCCCTTCCAGGAATACGGGTGCAGACGGATACATACGCCGTGCCCCGGTCGGCAAGTTTCCACCGAACGGATACGGTCTCTATGACATTGTAGGGAATGTCTGGGAATGGTGTTCCGACTGGTTCGACGAGCGCTACTACTCGCGCAGTCCTTCCACCGAACCCCAAGGTCCGTCGAACGGCAAGGAGCGCGTTATTCGAGGTGGATCGTGGATGTGCAGCCTGAACTATTGCCGTGGATTCCGCAACGCCGCGCGCGGTCATTCGGAGCCGGACAGCGGCCTCAATAATCTAGGTTTCCGCTGCGTAAAGAGTGTGGAGCGGTAATCGTTGACCGGCAACAATAGAGTATTTCTCATCGGTTTGATGGTCGTCATCGCTTTCGGGGCAGGATGCCTGCTCGGCTTTTTCGCGGGAGTGGGATCGACCAAGGCCGGCTCGCGCTTTATGCGCGAAGTTCTGTCGTCCGAAAGTCCCGCGGAGACCGAAAAGCCACAATTGATCACCCGCAAAGCATTTCAACTGAAATACCCCCGTAACTGGAAGGTCGACACGGCAGATGAAGATTACGAACCGGATCATCTGTTCAGCATAAACAGCTCCGGTCAATCGACCGTAACTTTCGTGATACTTGAGAAGTCTGTGGATCAGAAGGAGCACGTGCGGATCCACGAGAATGCGTTTGTGCCAAAGCTCATCGCCGATCCAACGCGCACGGAGTTTCGCAGATGGGGTCGTTTTGAGGGAAATGGCGTGGAGCTGAAGGGACACATGCTTCACATCGTGCGCGGTTCGGTCCGCATATTCTGCCATTCCGGCAAGAACTCATCGTTTACCGTTATTGAGCAGACTAATGACGAGGACGCTCCGTCGGTAAAGCCGGGATTTGCTCTCGTCGAGAACTCATTCACGTTGACCGATAAGCCGTGATGAACAGCATGCGTGATCTCCTGCAACGAATCGACGACTATTTGAACACAGCTCCGCGCGGGGCATGCGATACCAAATCGGTGCCGCCGTTTACCCTGTTTTTCCGGCGAAGCAGCGACTTTGCGTTTCTGAATTATGCACGACCGATGCGGCCGCCGGTCGGCGACATCGGTCCGATCATCGAAACGGTCCGGCGCGAATTCCGTGCCCGAAAGCGGGTTCCTCGCTGGGAGTTTATCGATGAAGTGGCGCCAGGTCTCGCGGAAGCCCTGGTAAAGGCGGGATTCCCCACGCCGGAAAACCGTCCATTGATGGTGATCACGGCGGCGAAGTTTCGTCCGAGAACCGTGGACGGAGTAACAGTACGTCCGGTCACGATCGACGACGATCTTCCTTCTCTCTGCAAGGCGCTGATGCGCGCATTTTCCGTGGCGGACGAGGAGTTCTCGGATCAGGTGGTCACGGATACGCGTGAAATGCTGAAACGGGGC
>ORMF010302618.1_pt1 | contig 34458 bp, 27 predicted proteins | sample 1779871 | NCBI WGS metagenome assembly ORMF01 (sample SAMEA104232316, study PRJEB22302) | groundwater metagenome | biome: forest; feature: aquifer; material: groundwater | place: USA | collected 2011-08-07 | depth 5.4 m
GTGCGTAGCGCCTGCGGTCTTCGCCGCCCTCTCCGGTGTTCGACTTGCCGCCGATCCGGTTCATCGAGACCGCGAGGGACGTGTGCGCCTCGGTCGAAATCGAGCCGAGCGACATCGCCCCGGTCGAGAAGCGCTTGACGATCTCCGCAGCCGCTTCAACCTCCCCGATCGGGACCGGAGTCACGCGGTCGGTGCGAAACTCGAACAGCCCGCGGAAGGTCATGTGCCGCCGCGACTGGTCGTTGATGATCTGCGCGTATTCGCGGTAGGTGGCGTAGGAGTCGCGCCGCGTCGCTGCCTGCAGTTTCGCGATCGCATCCGGCGTCCACATGTGTTCCTCGCCGCGAACTCGCCATGCGTATTCTCCGCCCGTGTCGAGCGCATGCTCCAGCACCGGGTCGTCCCCGAATGCGGCGAGGTGCAGCCGGATCGCCTCCTCGGCGACCTCGAACACGCCGATGCCCTCGACCGAGGACGTCGTGCCGGTGAAGTACTTGTCGATGAGCGAGCGCTTCAGCCCGACCGCCTCGAAAATCTGGGCTCCCGTGTACGACATGTAGGTCGAGATGCCCATCTTGGACATCACTTTGCGCAACCCCTTGCCGATCGCCTTGACGTAGTTCTTCACTGCCTTGTGCTGCGCTTCCGGATCGGCCGAAACCGTGGCGAGAACGGTTTCGAGCGCCACGTTGGGGTGCACGGCTTCGGCGCCGTAGCCGCCAAGCAGAGCGAAGTGATGCACTTCCCGCGCCGATCCGGTTTCGACCACCAGACCTGCGCTGGTGCGAAGTCCCTTCGCGACGAGGTGCTGGTGAATCGCCGACAGCGCAAGCAGCGCCGGAATCGCGACCCGCTCGGGGCTCACGTTCCGGTCCGAGATCACGAGGATCGAATAGCCGGTGCGCACCGCGTCCTCGGCCTGCGCGGCGAGCGACGCGAGCCGCGCTTCGATCGCCTCCTTGCCCCACGCGACGGGATAGGTGATGTCGAGTTCGTCGGCGCGGAACTTGCCGTTCGTGTAGCGCTCGATATGCCGGATTTTCTCCATGTCGTAAAAATCGAGCACCGGCTGGCTCATTTCGAGCCGTAACGGCGGATTGGTTTCGTCGATGCCCAGGAGATTCGGTTTCGGACCGATGAACGAAACCAGCGACATCACGAGTTCCTCGCGGATCGAGTCGATCGGAGGATTCGTGACCTGGGCGAAGAGCTGCTTGAAGTAGTGGTACAGCGTGCGGTGCTTGTCCGAGAGCACGGCAAGCGGCGAATCATTGCCCATCGAGCCGACCGGCTCCTCGCCGTTTTCGACCATCGGCCCCATCACGAACTTGAGGTCCTCCTGCGTATAGCCGAACGCCTGCTGCCGGTCGAGCAGGCTCACCTCCGACCGGTAGGGCGGCGTCTTGTCGCTTTCGACTTCGTCGAGCTTGACGCGAATGCGGTCGATCCACTCGGCGTACGGTTTCGCGCTGGCAAGCGTTTCCTTCAGCTCGCGGTCATCGATGATGCGCCCCCTCTCCAGATCGACGAGGAACATCTTGCCCGGCTGCAGGCGCCACTTCTTCACCACGCGTTCCTCGGGGATCTGCAGGCAGCCGCACTCCGATCCCATGATGACGAGATCATCGTCCGTCACGAGGTAGCGCGAAGGCCGCAGACCGTTTCGATCGAGCGTGGCACCGATCTGGCGGCCGTCCGTGAAGGCGATCGACGCGGGCCCGTCCCACGGCTCCATCATGGCGGCGTGGTACTCATAGAAGGCGCGGCGCGCCGGGTCCATGAGCGGGTTGTGCTCCCACGCCTCTGGAATCATCATCATCATGGCGTGCGCCACAGAGTAGCCGCTCATCACGAGCAGCTCGAGCGCATTGTCGAACGAGGCCGAGTCCGATTGGCCGGGATAGATCAGCGGCCAGATCTTGGCCAGATCGTCTCCCAGCACGGGGCTGGAAATCGCGCCCTGCCTGGCGCGTATCCAGTTGACGTTGCCGCGCAGAGTGTTGATTTCGCCGTTGTGGCAGATCAGGCGGAACGGGTGCGCCAGGTCCCACGACGGAAACGTATTGGTCGAGAACCTCTGGTGCACCATGGCGAGCGCCGATTCGAGCCGCTCATCCTTGAGGTCCAGGTAGTACTCGCCCACCTGGTAGGCCATCAGCATGCCCTTGAATACGAGCGTGCGCGCCGACATCGACGGCACGTAGTACTCCTTGCCGTGGGCGAGCCGCAGCGACTGAATCGCGTGGCCTGCGCTCTTGCGGATGATGTAGAGCTTGCGTTCGAGGCCGTCGGTAACCGTGACGTCCCTGCCGCGGCCGATGAACACCATGCGGACGACGGGCTCGAGGTTTCTTGCCGGTTCCGCAAGATCGGAGTTGTCGACGGGCACGTCGCGCCAGCCCAGCAGGACCTGCCCTTCGTCCTTCACCGCGCGCTCGATCTCATACTCGCAGGCGAATCGGGAAGCCGGCTCGCGCGGCAGAAAGACCATTCCTACGCCGTACTGTCCGACCGGAGGAAGGCGCAAACCCTGCGCCGCCATTTCGTCCCTTAGGTAGCGGTCCGGAATCTGGATCAGAATTCCGGCACCGTCCGATAGCTTCGGATCCCAGCCTACGGCGCCCCGATGGGTGAGGTTCTTGAGAAGAGTCAGTCCTTGCTCGACGATCGCGTGCGACTTCCGCCCCTTGATGTGCGCGACGAAGCCGACGCCGCAGGCGTCGTGCTCATGGTCCGGGTGATACAGTCCCTGCGGACCGGGAGGGTGCACCCATTCCATTTATAAGCTCTTGATATAAGGACACATATTAAAAATTGCCGCTTCGCACAAAAAACGTTGGTCGACTCTGGAATATACCTACCGAATCCCGGCGAAACAAGGGATTTCAGTCCGACGACGCTAGGAAGGAACGGCGAGTCGAGCCGATGGTTTGATGCAGGCTGCCATCGCTTCGATGACCGTTGCGTCATCGACATCGCCTCGCAGCAGCGATTGCCCGGGCGACGAAAGCAGCACGAATCGAAGGCGCCCGGCTTCGGCTTTCTTGTCGCCTCGCATCGAGTCCAGCAACTGGCGCGCGGAAATCTCCGGAACGAACACAGGTAACCCAGCCCGCTCCAATAGCGCTCTCAGGCGCATTGCATCCGCCGGAGCCAGCACGCCCAAGCGAACTGACAGTTCGGCCGCCATGACCATTCCAGCGGCCACCGCCTCGCCGTGCAGCCAGACGCCGAAACCCAGCGCAGCTTCGATGGCGTGACCAAAAGTGTGCCCGAAATTCAGCATCGCCCTCGGTCCGGATTCACGCTCGTCGCGCGCGACGATTTCGGCCTTGAGTACGCAGGAGCGACGCACGGCATGCGCAAGCGCCGCGCGGTCGCGTGCGAGGAGTTGCTCCAGGTGGCCGTCAAGCCAACCCGCGAAGCCCGCATCCAGCGCGAATCCGTGCTTGATGACTTCGGCGACGCCCGCGCGCAATTCCCGATCCGGCAGCGTATCGAGGGTCGCGATGTCGGAAATCACCGCAAGCGGTTGATGGAAAGCTCCGACCATGTTCTTGCCGCGCGGGTGATTGATTCCCGTCTTGCCGCCAACCGAGGAATCCACCTGCGCGAGCAACGTCGTGGGCACCTGGACGAAGGGCACGCCGCGCTGGTAGACCGCTGCGGCAAAACCGGCCAAATCGCCGATGACGCCACCACCGAGCGCTATGAGGACCGCATCGCGCCCGATTCGTTCTGCCAGCAGCCAGTCGAACACGCGCTCGAGCGTCCCCCATTCCTTGGTTCGCTCGCCATCGGGCAGCACGATCGAATCGGTTCGCGCGCCGGCGGCTTGCAGCGTGCGCGCCAGTCGCTCGAGGTAGAGCGGCGCGACGACCTCGTTGGTCACCACTGCGGCCCGTCGACCGGCAAGGTATGGCGCGAACAATTGGGGATCGTCGATCGTGCCGGCGCCGATCTCGATCCGGTACGCGCGCTCTGCCAGGCCTACGCGGACTGTTTCCACGCGGTCTCGAGACTCGCGGCCAATTGGCGCACCATCAAATTCACACTCTGGCGACCCGTTTCGACGATGCAATCCGCGATTTCACGGTAGAGCGGATCGCGCTGCGCGTACAGTTGCGCCAGTTTGAGCCCAGGCTCCGGCGTCGCCAGCAGCGGTCGGTTCCGGTCGTGGCCGATCCGCAAAAACAGATCTTCCGGCGATGCATGCAGATAGACCACGGTGCCGCGTTCCGCAAGACGGCGGCGATTTTGCGGATCGAGCACCGCGCCTCCGCCGGTAGCGAGGACGACGCCCGGGGTCAGACTCAGCTCATCAATCGCCTGCGATTCGCGCGCGCGGAATCCCGCCTCGCCCTCGATATCGAAAATCACTGAAATCGAGACCCCGCAGCGCGTTTCGACCTCATGATCGGAATCGAGAAACGATCGCTTCAGCCGTCGGGCAAGGAGCCGCCCGACGGTGGTCTTGCCGGACCCCATCATTCCGACGAGAAACACGTTTCGCGCGGATTTCATGGCCCTATTCTAAGCACGCGCGCCAAAAGCAAACGGCCGGGGTGTCCCGGCCGCTCACCAGACGAAAAACCGTACCGGCGGATCAACGCACCGTCAGGCGCTCGCTCACGATTCGCGGCGTGATGAACACCAGCAGCTCGTTCTTCGACGTCGTCGTCTGCCGGTTGCGGAACAGGAATCCCACGTAAGGCAGATCGCCGAGCAGGGGAACCTGGGTGACGTCGCTGCGATCGCTCTGCTCGTAGATTCCGCCGATCACCACGGTGCCGCCGTTTTCCACCAGAACCTCGGTCTTGACGTGCTTGGTGTTGATCTGAACGCCCTGCGCCGTGATCGCGCCCGGCTGGTCCTTGTTGACGTCGAGCGTCATGATGACATTGCCGTCCGGCGTGATTTGCGGCTTCACCTTCAGCGCAAGGTTGGCCTTGCGGAACGCCACGCTCGTGGCGCCCGAGGACGTCGCCTGCTGGTAGGGAATCTCCGTGCCCTGCTCGATCACGGCTTCTACGCCGTCCGCAGTGAGCACGCGCGGGCTGGAAATGATCTTTCCCTTGCCGTCGGCTTCGAGTGCATTCAACTCGACGTTCAGGAAACGCGTCATCCCGTTGGAGAACAGCGTGAAGGCGATCTGCCCGACGTTGAATCCATTCAGGCCGGCGGCCGGCAGGTTGACGTTGTAGCTGTTGGGAAAATAGTCCGACGCGGGAGCCGCCGTAGTCTGGCCGGTGCGAGCTCCGACGCCCTGCTGATTGGCGCTGACGAGGAACCGGGCGTTTGGACCGAGCACATCGATCCGGCTCCCCGGCGTCAAACCTGCCGCACCCCGGTTGTCGTTCCATCCGAGCCGTACGCCGAGGTTCTTGCTGAACCCGTCGTTCGCCTCGACGATTCGCGCCTCGATCATCACCTGGCGGACCGCCACGTCGATCCTCGTGATCAGCTTGCGCACTTCCTCGAGGCGAGCCGGCGTGTCCTGGACGAACAGCGTATTGGTGCGGGCATCGACCACGGCGCTGCCGCGCTTGGACAGCATGCGCTGCGTGGCATCGGCAAGCAGCTTCTGGACGTCCGCCGCCTTCTGGTAGTTCATCTGGAAGGCCTCGGTTCGAGTCGGCTCCAGATCGTTGATCTGCTGGCTCGCCTCCAGCGCCAGTTTCTCGCGCGTCGCGAGTTCGTCGCGCGGAGCGATCCAGATCACGTTTCCGGTCTTGCGCAGGTCCAGTCCACGCGCCTGCAGGATGATGTCGAGCGCCTGGTCCCAGGGCACGTCCTTCAGGCGCAAGGTGATGTTGCCAGTCACCGTGTCGCTGGTCACGATATTGAAGTCGGTGAAATCGGCGATCACGTTGAGCACGGCCCGCACTTCGACGTTCTGGAAATTGAGCGACAGCTTTTCGCCCGTAAACACGCCGCGCCGGGCGGCCTGCCCTGTATCCGCAGATACCGGCTTGACCTCGATGACGAACTGATTGTCCGACTGATAGGCGTTGTGTTCCCACTGGCCGCGAGGCTCGATCATCATCCGTACGTTATCGCCCTGCTGAAACGTACTGATGGTCTGCACCGGGGTGGCGAAGTCGACGACGTCCAATCGGCGCCGAAGGCCGTCGGGAAGCGAGGTCTTGACGAATTCGACGATGATGTTCTGTCCCTGCTGCCGAATGTCGATCCCGGTCGATGAATCCGCGAGGTCGACGACCACTCGGCCTTCTCCAGCGCGCCCGCGCCGGAAATCGATGTCCCTAATCGTATGCTTCGCGTCTCCGCTGCCTTCCGCAAAACGAGCCGCCTGCGCCGAAGGCGCGCTTGCCATGGCCGCTCCCGCGACCAGCGTAATGAGGAGCGCATTGCCATCGATCTTGGTTTCGTGCGAAACGCTGCGAGCCAGGTTCAGTACCAGGCGAGTGCGATCCGCGCCCTGCACGATGTTCATGCTGCGCAGATCACCCTGGCCGATTTCCTGTGAACTGCGCCCGAGCGCGTTGGCCGTGCCGGAAAAATCGAACGCGATCCGCGCCGGACTCGCGATCGCGAAATTGGGCGGAACGCCCTTCAGCGGCTCCTTGGTCGTCACGCGAACGACGACGGTTCCACCCTGCTGCGCCACCTCGAAGCCGGTGATGCTGTTGGCCTGGGCTGCCGCAACGCTGATACCGGCGAGGCAGAAAAGAAGCGCGTATAACGCCTTCTCGAAAATCCTGTTCATGCTCATCTCCTCACCTCCTGCAGTTGCAGCGCGCTCGTGCGTTCCGTCCAGTCGCCGCCGCTGTCCTGGACCAGTTCCTTGAGCGAGACCTGGCCATCGTCGATCAACGTGATCACGCCGAAGTTCTGGCCCATGTAGTTGCCTTTCCGTACCCGATACAAGCTGCTGCCCGCCTTGACCAGAGCGAAGTACTCCTTCTTGCGAGTCAATGTGCCGACCATCTGGATCGATTCCAGCGGAAACGCCTCGAGTGGCTCCTTGGGACGGTCAAAATTGGGTTTGACACCGCCGCCAGCTCGCGCACCGCCGGCCTGCGCGACGTTGATCCGCTCCGGCCGGAACGGATCGACCTCACCCTCGGCAGTGTAGGGCACTGGCTCGTACGGTTTCACCTGCGGCAGCGGATCGACCTTGCCCCGCAAATCCTTGGTGGCGAGCTTCAATTCCTCCTTCAGCTCGCTTTGCTCCTCGCCGCACGCAACGAGCAACGCCACTGCTGCCAGGACGAGAGCTTTCCTCATTTCTTGGCTGCCTTGCTGGCAGACTGCGCCCTGCGCCGCGCCGCCACTTCCTCTTCATCCAGGTATCGGAACGTGCGTGCGACGGCATCCATGACGAGATTGCCGTCCTTCTGCGCTTGCATCGCAATGTCCTTCAGGATCACGATCCGCGACAGCTGGCCGACGTCGCTCGCAAACGCCCCCATGTCGTGGTAGGTGCCGGTGACGCGAAGTTGGATCGGCAATTCGTTGTACGACTCGCCCGTGATTTCACCGCCTGCCGGCTTGAACAGCTCGAACTGGAGCCCACGTCCCAGACCGGCCTGGTTGATGTCCACCAGCAGCGCGTCCATCTGAGACCGGTTCGGGAGTTGCTTCAGCAATGCGCCGAACTGCGTGTCGATTTCCCTGAGCTGCTGCTTGTGCAGATCGAGATTGACCGCCTGCGTCTTCTTTTTCACGTACTCGTCCTTCAGCTTCACTTCCTGGGTGCGGCCCGCATCCAGTTCTTCCATTTGGCCCTGCCAGTCGGCGAAATACCCCATGACCGGAATCGCGATCAGCACCAGCAGCAGCACGGCGATCTTCGGCACGAGCGGCCACGTACCCGGGTCCTTGAGGTTGAGGGTGCGGAATTCTTCGACGTACCGGCTGAAATCAAGTTCCATGGCTCAGCCCTTCTTCGCCGCCGGCGCCGCTTTGGGCGCGCCCTTGGCCGCTTGTTCCACCTCAGGGCGCTTGACCGAAAAGTTGAGATTGAATTCGGAAACCCGTTTCTTGTCTACGCTCGCCGCCTTGATTTCCACCAGCACGGGCGCCTCCAGCCAGGGCGAGGAATCGATGTTGCGCATGACCGTAGACACGCGTGCGTTCGACTGCGCGTACCCGACCATGTTGACGCGCAGCCCGGTCTGCTTGATTGTGCGCAGGTAGACGCCCTCGGGCGTCTGCCGCACCAGTTCATCGAGCAGGTGCACGGTCTGGGCCCGGTCGGCCTGCAGGTTCTCGATCGCCTGCTTGCGCGCAAGCAGCGCGGCGATTTCCTCCTTCAATTTCTTGATCTCGTCGATTTCCTTGTCGAGTTTGGCGATTTCGCTCTTGAGGAAACGGTTTCGCTCGTCCTGCGTCGCTATGCGCTGGGCGTTCACCAGGTGCACGCCGCCGACGATCAACAGGCCGACCACCGCGGTCGCGACTGCCAGCAAACCGAAATGCTGGCGGGCCCGAGTGCGCCGCTCCGCGCGGTGCGGCAGCAGGTTTACACGCACGCTCATACCGGGTCGAACCTCCGCATGGCAAGACCGCAAGCGACGATCAACGAGGGCGCGTCCTGCATCAGCCGTTTGATCTGTACTCGCGGCGATGTCTGCATTGCGCCGAACGGGTTGGCGACCAATGTCGGGACCTGGGTGCGCGAGTGCACGACCTCGTCGAGTCCGGCAATGACCGCCGAGCCGCCCGCAAGCAGAATGTGATCCACCTGATGGTACGACGTCGAGGTAAAGAAGAACTGCAGCGCCCGCTGCACCTCCATGGAGACGTTTTCCATGAACGGCCGGAGCACCTCGGCCTGGAAATCGTCCGGAAGCCCGCCGGCGCGCTTGGCATTCTCGGCTTCTTCAGGGCTCATCCCATAACGCGCCATCACTTCCTGAGTGAGCTGATTTCCGCCGAACGCCTGCTCGCGGGAATATACCGATTGTTCGTTGCGCAGCACGTTGACATTGGTCACGTTGGCGCCGACGTCGACCACGGCGATGTTCTGGTCCTTGCCCCCATGGGGCAACTGCCTCACGACCAGGCCCAGGGCCGCCATCTGGGCATACGACTCGACATCCATGACGATCGCCTTCAGACCGGCCGATTCGGCCACGGCGACCCGGTCTTCGACCTTTTCCTTGCGGGTCGCGGCGATCAAGACCTCCTGCTCCTCGGGGTTCGTCGCTGACGGGCCGATGATCTGGAAGTCGAGGTTTACTTCGTCGAGCGCGAACGGGATGTACTGATTCGCCTCGGTTTCGACCTGGACTTCGAGTTCCTCCTCGCGCAACGCCGCGGCGACGATGATCTTCTTGGTGATGACCGCGCCTGAGGGGACCGCCATCGCCACGTGCTTGGTCCGGGTGGCGAGCTTTTTGTGCCCCCGCTTGACCGCCTCTGCGACGGCTTCGAGGTTGCCGATATTGCCGTCCACGATCGCGTCGCGCGGGAGCGGCTCGATCACGTACCGCTCAACCCGGTAGGCGCCCTTGCCGGCATCAACGATCTCCAGCATCTTGACGGACGAAGAACTGATGTCGAGCCCGAAAAGCGCTGGCGCCTTGGGCTTGAAGATGTCGATGTTCATCGCCGTTCTATCGCCCTTTTTTCCTTAGGTATCGGCGGCTTACGTACGATACGTAGAAACTGCGTTAAATGCTAGCAACAACTCCCGCTGGTGTCTAGCGAAATGTACCATTCCCCGGCGGGCTATAATGCCTCGGATCTCCCGACCAGTGCAACTCCCGTCCAGCTGACTGCCGCCGAAGTGGGACGATACCCCTGATGTGGCAGCGTTTCTTGTGGTTTCCGTTCGCCCTGCTGTTTGGGTTCGCCGCGGCAGTAGCGTGCCTTGCCGCGCTCGCCCTGCTGCTCGTCTACCCGAATCTGCCATCGCTCGAGTCCCTGACCGATTATCAACCCAAAATCCCCCTCAGGGTATACACGGAAGAAGGCGGCTTGATCGGGGAATTCGGGGAAGAGCGCCGATCCGTAGTGACCATGAGCGAGGTGCCCGCGGTACTCAAGAGCGCGATCCTCGCCGCCGAGGACGAGCGTTTTTACCAGCATACAGGAATCGACTATGTCGGGGTGCTGCGGGCGGCGTACTCGAACCTCGTGCTGGGGGGACGCCGGCAGGGCGCCAGTACCATCACGATGCAGGTGGCGCGCAATTTCTTCCTGTCTTCGGAAAAAACCGTCACCAGAAAGCTGTACGAGGCCTTGCTCGCGTTCAAGATCGAGAACAGCCTCAGCAAGGACCAGATCTTCGAGCTCTACGTCAATCAGATTTACCTGGGCCAACGAGCCTATGGTTTTGCGGCCGCCGCGCAGGTCTATTTCGGAAAATCGCTCGATCGGGTGACTTTGGGCGAGGCCGCCATTCTCGCCGGCTTGCCGAAGGCGCCGTCGAGCTATAACCCTGTTGTAAATCCGCAACGCGCGCGCCAGCGACAGCAGTACGTATTGCGCCGGATGCGGGATCTGGGACAGATCACGGACGCGCAATTCATCGAGGCGAGCAGCGCTCCGATCCGGGTGAAACGCGAAATCAACGAGTTCGCGACGCGCGCGGACTACGTCGCCGAGATGGTGCGCCAGGCGATCCACGAACAATACCCCGAAGACGTCTACACGAAGGGGTTCCGCGTCTACACGACGATTCGCAAGGCCGACCAGGAGGCGGCCTACGAAGCGCTGCGTCGCGGCGTTCTCGACTACGACCGGCGGCACGGCTATCGCGGTCCGGAGGGCTTCGCGCAGATTCCCGAAAATCTCGACGACGACGACGTCGAGGAGGCGCTCGCCGACCATCCGGACATCGGCGATCTGCGCGCCGCGCTCGTCCTCGCAGCCAACCCACGCGACGTCCGCGCGGCGCTCAAGAGCGGGGAGATGATCACCATCGGCGCCGACAACCTGAAATTCGCGGCGCGTGCGCTTGACGAAAAGGCCACGCCGCAGCGCAGAGTTCGCCGCGGTGCCATCATCCGCGTGCAGCGCGACGAGAAATCGGGCTGGCAGATTCTGCAGCTTCCCGAGGTGGAGTCGGCGTTCGTTTCGCTGGACCCTGCGGATGGCGCAGTGCGGGCGCTGGTCGGCGGATTCGACTTCAATCGCAACAAGTTCAATCACGTGACCCAGGCGTGGCGGCAGCCCGGGTCTTCGTTCAAGCCGTTCATCTACTCTGCGTCGCTCGAAAAGGGCTATACGCCCGCGACCGTCGTTCGCGACGAACCGATTGTCGTCGAAGCCGAAGTGACGGGAAGCCAGCGCTGGGAACCGAAGAACTACGACGGCAAGTTCGAGGGCACGATGCGCCTGCGCACCGCCCTCGCGAAATCGAAGAACATGGTCTCGATCCGGCTGCTGCAGGACATCGGGCCCAAGTACGCTCAGGACTACATCGGCCGTTTCGGGTTTTCCCCCGACAAGCACCCGCCCTACCTGACGATGGCGCTCGGCGCGGGCAGCGTGACGCCACTGCAAATGGCCCGCGGGTACGCGGTTTTCGCCAATGGCGGGTTCCTGGTGCAGCCGTATTTCATCCGCAAGATCGTGGACGACCGGGGAAACTTGCTGGGCTCGGCCAATCCGCCGCGCGCCGGAGACGAGGCGCTGCGCACGATCGACGCGCGCAATGCCTTCATCATGGATTCGCTGATGCAGGACGTGACGCGCTATGGCACGGCGGCGCGCGCGTCGCGGCTTGGGCGGCGCGACCTCGCCGGCAAGACGGGCACGACGAACGATTTCGTCGACGCCTGGTTCTGCGGCTATCAACCGGGGCTGGTCGGGGTGGCGTGGATCGGATTCGATCAACCCAGATCGCTCGGTCGAAATCAGACCGGCGGCCAGGTCGCTTTGCCAATCTGGATGGACTACATGGCCCGCGCGCTGAAAGGCGTGCCCGAGGCGGAACGGGTCGTGCCGCCCGGTGTGGTCTCGGCGAAGACGGAGCCAGATCCCGCCGCTCCGGAGGGCGTGCGGTCTAACTCGGAATGGTTCTACGAGGAGTTTCTACCGCCCATTCCTGCCGCCCCGCCGGTCGGTCCGGCGCCCCCGTCGGGGCTGCGGCCAGCGGCGCCGTCCTATCCGGACCGCGGGCCGACCGGCCCCGTACCGAGCGTCTAAGCCGGATTGCGCCTGAGTAGCACGGGCTGCCCGCCGTGAAGCGACGCGAGTTTCGACAACGCGGCGAACAGCTCTTGGCCTTCGCGCGTATCCCGCCAGGCGGACCCGTCGTGTCGGAAGTGGTAGCCACCGGATTTCGCTGCGACCCAGATCTCCTGCGCGGCCGCGTGGCGATTGATGACGATTTTCGACCCGTTCTCGAACTCCACCTCGAGCACTCCGGAACCCTTGTTCTCGAGCATCGCGTCCGGAGCGCTCGCCTCGAACGCGCTTTCCAACGCAGCCAGCGTTCGATCGGTCAGGCTTTCGAACTCGGTCTCGGTCACGGAAGTGGATCCTGCTAACATGGGCATTCTATCTTCCGCCATGCGCTTCGCGGTGCTCGTTTTCCTCCTCGCGGGATTGGCCTCGGGCTGCGGCCAGAGAGGTGAACTGTATCTGCGCGATAGTCCGCCGCCGGGCGTCAAGCCGCCGCGGCCAGAGGCGTACGCGCCGGTCCCGTATCCGCCGCCGGCCGGCGACGCGGCCGAAAAGAAACGCTAGGTATCGCGCATGGGTTTCGCCTACCGTGACGGCGCGTTTTGCGTCGACGGTGTCCCGCTGGAATCGATCGCGCAGCAGTTCGGTACGCCCTGCTATGTCTACTCGCGCGCCGGGATCGAGCACAATTTCCGCGAATTCTCGAACGCGCTCGCGGGTCGCGACGCATTGATCGCGTACTCGGTCAAGGCCAACTCCAACCTTGCCGTGCTCGCTCTGCTCTCGGGGCTGGGCGCAGGCTTCGACATCGTTTCGGCAGGCGAACTGGCGCGGGTGCAGGCCGCTGGCGGCGACCCGCGCAAGGTCCTTTTTTCCGGCGTCGGCAAGACGGCAAGCGAAATCCGCCTTGCGCTCCAATCCGGAGTGCGCTGCCTGAACATCGAATCGGCAGCTGAAATGGAGCGCGTCGACGTCGTCGCGCGCGAACTCGGATGCCGCGCGCCGGTCGCGTTTCGCGTCAATCCGGATGTCGACGCGCAAACACACCCTTACATCTCGACGGGCCTCAAGCAGAACAAGTTCGGCATTGCCTACGCGGAGGCCGAAGCGCTTCACCGCGAGGCGGCTCTGAAGCGAAATCTCGAACTCGTCGGCATCGGATTTCACATTGGATCGCAGCTTGTCGACCCGGCCCCTCTCGCCGCTGCGACGAGCCGGATCACGCGGCTCGCCGATCGCCTGGCGGGCAGTGGAATCGCTTTTGCGCATATCGACGTCGGGGGCGGCATCGGCATTCGATACCACGACGAATCGCCGCCGCCGATCGCCGAGTTCGTGAGCGCCGTGCTGCGCGAATTCGTCGGCCGCAGGGAGACGCTGATCATCGACCCGGGGCGTGCAATCGCCGGCAACGCGGGAATCCTTCTGACGCGCGTCGAGTACGTTAAACCGGGCGAGACGAGGAATTTTCTCGTGGTCGATGCCGCCATGAACGATCTGCTGCGGCCGGGGCTTTACGACGCCTGGCACGAAGTGCTGCCGGTGCGCGAGGCGGACGCAGGTGCCGCCGAGGGGACCTACGACGTCGTCGGCCCGGTGTGCGAAAGCGCCGACTTCCTTGCGCTCGGGCGGCGGTTGGACGCGCGTTCCGGCGACCTCCTCGCAGTGATGGGCGCTGGCGCCTATGGCATGGTGATGAGTTCGAATTACAACAGCCGGCCGCGTGCCGCCGAGGTGCTGGTCGGCGGCGGCATCGCGCACCTCGTGCGGCGGCGCGAGTCCACTGACGAGTTGTATGCGCTGGAGACCATCCCCAAGTGATTGCAAGTGCCCTGTTTCGGCTGTGTTGCGTCATCACGGCCCTCGGCCTCGCGGGCGGTTGCGGCAAGGAAACCGAATCGACGGCGCGGCCATCGGGCCCGCCAGCGGCGCTGGTCACTTCTACGGTGGTGCAGCCGCGCAGCTTCGAGATCACCGAGAACGTGGTCGGTTCGCTCGAAACCGTCATCGATCCCAGCCTGGGAGCAGAAGTTGCGGGGCGCGTGACGCGAGTGCTTGCCTACACCGGAAAGAAGGTCTCCAAAGGCGAACTGCTCGCCGAGATCGACCCCAAGGACTTCGAGATCCAGTCGCGCGCCGACTCGGCGGAAATCGCGCGGCAGGAATCGCTGCTCGCGCAGGCCGAGCGCGTCGCCGATCGGCAGCAGAAGCTGGTGGCGCAGGGATTCATCTCGCAGAACGCTGCGGACGATGCGGTTGCGCAGCGCAATGCACTGCGCGAGGGCATCGCTGGCGCAAGAGCGCGCGGCGATCAGACTCAGCGCAGCCTTGGCAAGACGCGCGTCGTCGCGCCGATCGACGGCGAAGTGGAAGTGCAGGTCGTCGCGGCAGGCGCTTTCGTCAAGGTGGGCGATCCGCTGTTCAAGCTCGTCGGCACGCAGCGCCTGCAGGCGAACCTGCCGCTGCCCGAAAATGCGAACAGCATCATTCGCCCGGGCCTCAAGGTGCGGCTATCCGTGCCTTCGGCTCCGGGTCGCGAGATCGATGCGCGCATCGACGAAATCAAGCCGACGGTCACCGCGCAGAACCGTTCGCTCGTCGCCATCGTCAAGTTCGACAACGACGGCAGTTTTCGCGGCGGCGGAAGCGTCAGCGCGAAGATCGTGATCGCGGTTCGCGAGAATGCCCTCACGGTGCCCGAGCAGAGCGTGGTGCTGCGGCCTGCAGGCAAGGTCGTCTACGTCCTGCAGCAGGTCGAGGACCGTATCACCGCGCAGCAGCGACCCGTGGAGACGGGGGTCCGGCAGAACGGCTATTACGAGATCGTCAAAGGGCTCCAGCCCGGTGATCGCGTCGCGGTGGATGGAGCGGGGTTCCTGACCAATGGCGCCGTGGTTGCTTTTCCCAAACCGCGCGCCGACGCAGCCGCAAAGGACGCGCCCAGGAAATGAACCTGCCCGAAGTATCGATCCGGCGGCACGTCTTCGCGTTCATGGTGAACGCGGTACTGATCCTGTTCGGCGTGATCGCATACACGCGCATCGGCGTGGACAAACTGCCGTATATCGAATTCCCCGTCATTTCGGTGGTGACCACGCAAAAGGGCGCCAACCCCGAAGTGATCGATGCCTCGATCACGAACCTGATCGAAACCACGGTCAACAGCGTTCCCGGCATCGAGCACATTTCCTCGACCTCGTCGCCCGGCGTGTCAATCGTCAACATCACCTTCAACCTCGACAAGCGAATCGACATCGCCTTCAACGAAATCCAGGCGAAAGTCAATCAGGTGCTGCGGCGGCTTCCAAAGGACGCCGATCCGCCGGTCGTCGCCAAGGTCGAGACCAACACGCAACCGATCTTTTGGACCGCGCTGCAGGGCGATCGCACGCAGCAGCAACTCAACCAGTACGCGATCAACATCATCAAGAAGCGCCTCGAGACGATCGACGGCGTGGGCGAAGTGCGCATCGGCGGGCGGCGGGATCGCACCATTCGCGTGAATCTGCTCCCCGCCCGAATGACGGCCTTCGGCATCGCGGCGCAGGATATCGCCAACGCGTTCGCCACCGAGCACATCCAGTTCTCGGGCGGGTTCGTCACGGGCAGCACGACCGAGCACCTGCTCAAGCTCGATCTGGAGTTTCATCGCCTGGACGAGCTGGAGAAGCTCATCGTTGCCTACCGGGACGGCGCACCGGTGCGCCTGCGCGACATCGCGGAAATCGAGGACGGCCTCGCGGATTTCCGCCAGCTCGCGCGCTTCAACGGCAAGCCGACCGTCGGCGTCGGAATCGTGAAAGTGCCCAACACCAACACGGTGGAGATCATCGAGCGCGTGCGCGAGCGCATCGAGGGCGAGATCCGGCCCCAGCTGCCGCCCGGTCTCGAACTGCATTACGTCCAGAACGACGCGATTTTCATCAGCGAGATGGTCGATGCGCTGAAAGGTCACCTGATCGAGGGCACGCTGCTCGCTGCGCTCATCGTGTGGCTGTTTCTGAAGAGTTTCCGCGCCACGGTGATCATCGCCACGGCGATTCCGGTGTCGCTGTTTGGCGCGATCGCGGTGATGTACTTCTTCGGCTACACCTTCAATTCGGTGACCCTGCTTGCCCTGCTGCTGCTCATCGGGGTCGTGGTCGACGACGCCATCGTGGTGCTGGAGAACATCTACCGGCACCGCGAGCACCTCGTCGCGGACACGCGTCAGGCGGCGCTCGAAGGCAGCCGGGAGGTCGCATTCGCGGTGATCGCAGCGTCGCTTTCGCTGGTTGCGATTTTCGCACCAGTGATTTTCGTCTCCGGAATCGTCGGCCAGTTCCTGCGCTCCTTCGCGATCGTCGTCACCTTCGGCGTGCTGGTTTCGCTGTTCGTTTCGCTCACGCTCACGCCAATGCTGTGCTCGCGTTACATGCACGTGCAAAAAAGGCACGGCCGCGTCTACTGGCTGCTCGAGCATTTCTTCGAGCGGATGGAGTCGTTCTACCGCAAGTCGCTGCGATGGGCGCTCGCGCATCGCTGGCTGGTGCTCGTCGCGGCGGGCCTGATCACTGCGCTCGTGCTGCCGCTGTTCAAGAAACTTCCGACCGAGCTGGCGCCGCAGGCCGACGAGGGGCGGTTTCTGGTTTCGATCCGAACGCCGCTCGGTTCGTCGATTCACTACACCGAAGGCAAGCTCCGCGAAATCGAGCAGATCGTGTTCCGCTACCCCGACGTCGTGACGGAGTTCGGTGTCATCGGCCTGGGTTCGGCAGGACAGGTCAACCAGGCGACGCTGGTCGGCCGGATGAAGCCGAAGGCCGAGCGCCGCGCGACCGGTGGCATGACGCAGCAGGAAGTCCTGCAGGCCCTGCGGCGGGATTTCTCGCAAATCGCCGGGGCGCGAGCATTCCCGCGCGCCTTCGGCATCGTCCAGGGTCAACGCTCCGAGCCGCTGCAGTTCGTCGTGAAAGGTCCGAACCTGCAGGAAATGGGGCGCCTCGCGGGCGACCTGCAACGCACCTTGCAGGCGGACCCGGAGATCGGGCGGATGGACACGGACCTGCAGCTCGACCTGCCGCAACTCGTACTCGAGCCCGATCGAGTGCGTGCCGCGAGCGTCGGTCTATCGTCCCAGGACCTCGCGCTCGCGATCAACATGCTCACCGGGGGCGTCGACATTGCCAAGTACAACGACGACCCGGGAGACGGCGAGCGATACGACATCCGCGTGAAGGCGAAAGAAGGGGACTTCGCGTCGCAGGCCGACCTGTCCAAGATCTATTTGCGCAACCGTCAGGGGCAACTGGTGCGGCTCGACGCGGTGGCTGCGTTCAAGGAGCGCGTGGGACCCGCGGTGATCGGCCGTTTCGACCTGCAGTACGCGGCCTCCTTCTACGCCTCGCCCTCGATCGCGCTCGGCGCGGCGATCGCCAAGGTGCGCGAGGCCGCACGCCAGCTGCCGATCGGCTATACCGTCGTCTTCGTGGGTGAAGCCGAACAGCTCGAAAAGACCCGCGAGGCCATCATCTTCACCTTTGCGCTCGCGCTGGTGCTCCTGTTCATGGTGCTCGCGAGCCAGTTCAACTCGTTCCTGCAGCCGTTGTTCATCATGCTGGCCGTTCCGCTCGCCATCGTCGGCGGGGTGCTCGCGCTCTGGATGTTCGTGCCGCTCTCCGAGTTGGGCAAGGCCTGGGGCCTGCGCATCCCGCTGCACACCCTGAACATCTTCTCCATGATCGGGCTCGTGCTCCTGATCGGTCTGGTCGCGAAGAACTCGATTCTGCTGGTCGACCTCACGAATCAGCGCCGCGCGCAGGGCCTCGGAGTGGACGCGGCCCTGAACGACGCCTGTCCGATCCGCATGCGTCCGGTCTTGATGACTTCACTGACGATCATTCTCGCCCTCATGCCGGCGGCGTTCGGGCTCGGAGCCGGGGCGGAAACGAATGCTCCGCTCGCTGTTGCGGTGATCGGCGGCATGATTACCTCCACCCTGCTCACGCTGCTCGTGGTTCCCGCAGCGTATTCCTTGGTGGAAAACTGGCGGCAGCGGCGATCCGCCCGCGTGACGAGCGGCGTCCCGGCGATAGACTCGCCGCAGAGTCCCAGGCAGGACGACTAGATCAGGAACTCGATCAGAAACGGTCCGCTGCGTTTGCAGGCCGAGCGAAATACGTCCGCGAAACGCTCGAGCGTATCGAGGCGCACGGCTTCGACGCCCATCCCCTCGGCAAGCTGAGTCCAACGGATTTCGGGCCGCGACAGTTCGAAAAGTTCCTTCGACGCCGGACCCGGTGCTGCGCCTACGGCGGCAAGCTCCCCTTGCAGGATGGCGTAGCGGCGGTTCGCGAAAACGACGTTGACGACATCCAGTCGTTCGCGCGCCTGCGTCCATAGCGCCTGAAGCGAGTACATCCCTCCGCCGTCCGCCTGCAGGCAAACGACTTTGCGCCCGGGGCAGGCGATGGCGGCGCCGGTTGCCGCGGGAAAAGCGTGCCCGATCGCTCCGCCGGTGATTTGAATCCAGTCGTGCGGGGCTGAGTTGAAAGTGACGGGAAATAGCGCCCGCCCCGAGGTGACCGCGTCCTCGGCAACGACCGCCTGCTCCGGGAGCAGCGCTGCCAGAGTGATTCCGAAAGCATCCGGTTTGAACGGCCCCCGCTGCGGCCCAGGCAAGTGACCGTCGTCTGCCATCGGCACCGTTCTCGCGGCACCCAGTTCATCCGCCAACGCCTCCAGGGCACCGACCGCGTCTTGCTCGGCACGCGCCAATACCTGGAGCGAACAATCGCGCGGCCAAAGCGTGGAAGGTTTCCCCGGATAGGCGAAGAAACCTACGGGCGGTTTCGCGCCTGCGAGAATCAAGTGCCGCGTTCCCGCGAGAACGCCGATGGCGGCATCGACCGAGTAGGGCATCCGGTCCACCGGCACGCGACCGCGTCCGCGCGCGATTCGTCCCACCTGCGTCGGTGTGCGCAACTTCGCGCCGCTCGCCTGTGCGACGCGCTGCGCAGCACGCAGTCCTGCTTCGCCGAGCGCCGTGTGCGAAAGCAGCAGCATTGCGGGCTCCCCCGTGCGAAGCGCCCGCGCGATGGCGAGAATCGCTTCCTGGTCAACGGCGGCGGGTTTTGGGGTGCGCAGTGCCGACGCGGGCTGCGCGCCATCGTCCCACGCGCAATCGGCTGGCAGAACGAGCGTCGCGATGCCGCCCGGCGGCGCCTGAGCCGCCTGGATTGCCGCGGCAGCGTCCGCGCCGACGTCCGCAGCCCGCGTGCTCGTGCGCACCCAGCAGGACACGCTGCGCGCAAGGCCCTCGGTGTCTGCGGTCAGCGGCGCATCGTGCGGACGGTGGTAGGTTGCCTGATCACCGACGATGCTCACGATCGGCGTGAACGCGCGGCGGGCGTTGTGAAAATTCGCCAGAGCGTTCGCAAGCCCGGGGCCGCAATGCAGCAGCGTCGCGGCCGGTTTTCCGGCCATTCGGCCGTACCCGTCGGCGCATCCCGCCACCACCGTTTCCGCCAATCCGAGCACGCCCCGCAGCCCGCTTACGCGGTCCAGCGCGGAGACGAAATGCATTTCCGAAGTGCCGGGGTTGGCGAAGCAGACTTCGATTCCTGAAGCCTGCAGCGTTCGCGCGAGCGCCTCGGCACCGTTCATTCGCGGATGCTAGCATGCGAGATGAAAGGATCCTCACTATGGCGGCAACCCCCGACACCCGCAGCATGGCGCTGTATTGCGACTTCGAGAACATCGCGCTCGGCGTTCGCGAAGCGAAGTACGCGCAGTTCGACATCGGCAAGGTCCTCGAGCGCCTGCTGCTCAAAGGCAGCATCGTGGTGAAGAAGGCTTACTGCGATTGGGAACGGTACAAGGATTTCAAGCCCACGATGCACGCGGCCGCGTTCGAGCTGATCGAAATCCCGCACGTGCGCCAATCCGGCAAGAATTCGGCCGACATCCGCATGGTGGTCGATGCGCTCGACCTGTGCTACACCAAGTCGCACGTCGACACTTTCGTCGTTATCAGCGGCGATTCGGACTTCTCGCCGCTCGTCTCCAAGCTGCGCGAAAACGCGAAGAACGTGATCGGCGTCGGCGTCAAGAACTCGAGCTCCGACCTGCTGATCGCGAACTGTGACGAGTTCATCTTCTACGACGACCTGGTTCGCGAGGACGAGGTCAAGCGCAAGGCCGCGCGCAAGCGCCGCGAGGCGCGACCCGCAACCACCGTCAAGGAAGCGGCGCCGACCGAGGACAAGAAACAGGAAGCCTTCGACCTGGTTCTCGAGACCGTACTCGCGCTGATCGCCGAGCGTGGCGAGGGCGAGAGGATCTGGGGCTCGATGGTGAAGCAGGCGCTCAAGCGCCGCAAGCCGGGCTTCAACGAGTCGTACTACGGCTTTCGCGCCTTTTCCGACCTGCTGCAGGAAGCCGAGCAGCGAAAACTCGTTTCACTCGAACGGGACGAAAAATCCGGCGGCTACATCATTCGGCCGGCCGGCGCTGCGGCTTAGGCGGCCGCCGCCCGCGCGCGGCGCGCGCCGGATTCAGGGGTTGAGCTGCGTGTAGGCGGCGTTCGCGATCTTCAGCAGCTCGTTGCGGTCGATGTCCGCGGACGAAAGCGCGTAACCAAAGCTGCGGTCGATCCAGTAGAACACGCCGACCTTTCCTTCGCGCGCGTAACGGAAAGCGGTCTGGTCCTGGTCCCGCATGTTGGTCCGAACGTAAAGCGTGACGCGCGTGCCCTGCCTGTTCTGGTACATGAATTGCGCCGTCGGCGAGACGCTGCCCGGTTCGCCATCGTCCCCCGGGAGCAACCGCCCCCCCATCAGGGTGTAGCCCACGGCTTCCAGGCTCGGGGCGCGAACCTTTCCGCCCAGGCGCTTCGACAGCCAGGCCACCAGGTGCGCCTCCTGATCGGCGCCGACCTCCACCGCGTGACGCACTTCCGGCGAATACGCGGCATGCGCAAGCGCTGCGCCGCGCGCGATCGTCTGAACGCGCTCCTGCCGCTCGATCGAGCCGTGCAACTGCCAGCCGATGATTCCCCCGAGCGCAACCAGCGCGAACGCCGCCGCGACGCGCAGCAGCCTTGCGCCCCGCGGCCGCAACGCCTGCACCAATCCCTCTGGAATGCGTTCGTCGAGCACCGGCGCGAACGCCGCGCGCAGCTGCTCGCTCTGCGTGCGGTATGCAGCCAGCCTTTGCGAGTCCTCAGGATGAGTCGCCAGATAGCGTTCGACCTCGCCGCGCCGGTCATCGGGCAAGCGCTGATCGACGCACGCCTGAAACTCCGCTTCGCTGATCGAGAATTCAGTCATTTGATGACCTGCAAACGCCCCGTGGCAGGCAATCCTTCCATCAAAGCCCGCAGCCGTACCCGGGCGCGCGACAGTCGCGACATGACGGTGCCGATGGGGATTCCCAGCGCCGTCGCGGCTTCCTCGTAGCTCAGGTCTTCCAGCACCACGAGCAGCAGAACCTCCCGCTGCTCTACTGGCAGCCGTTGCAGCATCCGCTCCAGGTCGCGCGTTTCCAGGCCCGCATCGTGAGTCGCGCGCGTTTGAAGCTCGAGCGCATCGCCGTCGAGCCCGACGTGCTCTCGGCGGCTGCGCACCTGATTGACATGAACGTTATGCATGACCGTGAATAGCCACGCCCGCAAATCGGTGCCGCGTTTCCAGAGGTGGAACTTGTTGAGCGCGCGCTCGAGCGTGTCCTGGACCAGATCGTCTGCGGCAGCGCGTTCGCCGAGGAGCGCGCGCGCGTAGCGCCGCAGTCGCGGAATGTAGGTAACGACTTGCGCGACGTCGCTCAACTGGTGAAGGCCCCCGACCCGCTCGCCCGGCTCATACGAACACCGGCATGCGAAGGGTTATTCCAATCCGCGCGCCCGACCCTAGCGCAGGCCGGCGACGTATTCCGCGACCGCCTTGATCTCGGGGTCGGTCATTTTCGCCGCCACCGCGCGCATCATCCCGTTCGGATCGTTCGCGCGCGCCCCCGCCTTGAAAGCCTTCAGCTGGGTCTCGATGTACTCGGCGAACTGGCCGGAGATGCGCGGATACTGGCTCGGCATCCCAGCCCCGGTCGGGCCGTGGCAGCCCGCGCATGCGGCGACGCCCGTGGAGAGATTGCCCCCGCGGTAGATCTTTTGCCCCTGGGCCGCGAGGTCCTTGCTCCTGGCGCTTTCCGGCTTCAGCTTCTGCGAAGCGTAGTACGCGGCCAGATCTCGCATGTCGGTCTCGGACAGATTCGCCACCATGCCCGCCATGACCACGTTTTCACGTTCCGCCTTGCGGCCGCCCGCGGGCTTGAAATTCATCAACTGTTTGTGCAGATACTCCGGAAACTGACCCGCAATTTTCGGATTTGCGGGCACAGTGCTGTTACCGTCGCTGGCATGGCATGCAATGCAGATCTGGTTGGCGATCTGCTGGCCCTTCGCGGGGTCCGGTTTGGCGGCGCTCTGCGCCACGCTCGCCGCGGGCAACGCAACAGCCGCAGCCGCAAGGATCAGAGTTCGGAACATGGTGCCATTCTCCCAAATCAGGACCGCGCCCGCAGATCGACCTCTGCGGATCAAAGTGCGCGATTTTATTAGAATTTTGCCGATTGCCCGCGTCGCATGAAGCTCTTTACACAAGCCGCCTTCCTCGCATCCGCCGGGTTGAGCACCCAATTTCCTCCGCCGGGACCCGCCGAGGTCGCGTTTGCAGGCCGCTCGAACGTCGGCAAGTCGAGTGCAATCAATGCGCTGACGGGCCGCAGGCGACTCGCGTTCTCGAGCAAAACGCCTGGACGCACGCAGACGATCAATTTCTACGACCTGGGCGAAGAAGGCAGGTTCGTCGATCTGCCGGGTTATGGATACGCCCGCGCCCCGCGTATCGAGCGGGACCGATGGGAACGGCTGGTCGGAAGCTATTTGCAGGACCGCGAAACTCTCGTAGGCGTGGTGATGGTCATGGATGCCCGCCATCCGTTGATGCCGCTGGATGATCGCTTGCTCGACTGGCTGGCCCCGTTTTCGCGGCGGTTGATGGCTATCCTGACCAAGGCGGACAAGCTCTCGCGAACCGAGCGCGCCGCCGCGCTTGCGCGGGCAAACCGCGTAGTCGGAGATGCGCTGCTCTTTTCGAGCGTCAGCCGGGAGGGCGTCGAACCTGCGCGCGAGCGCCTCGCGCAGTGGCTGCTCGACGATCGATCGAACAGGCCAAAATAAAAGTGCCCCCGGCAAAGGGAGATGCAACCGGGGGCGGAAACGCCTCGACAAGAGTCAAGGCACCCGCTCAGGGAGGAGAAGCGGGAGACGATCTGCATCGTCTAACGGTAAGATTCATCCCGATACCAAAAGTTCCCGCGCCAGGAACGATCTCCGGAAAATTCCATAAACATCGACTAATCAGGGCCTTATGAACATCTACGGGAGTTTCCCGGCAGTCCGGATGCGGCGCATGCGGAGGAACGATTTTTCCCGCCGCCTGATGCGCGAGCACGTCCTCACACCCAACGATCTGATTTATCCGGTGTTCTTGCTCGACGGGAAAAACCGCATCGAGAAAGTGGGGTCCATGCCCGGGGTCGAGCGCATGACGATCGACCGCCTGCTGCCGGTCGCCGAACAGTGCATGAAGTGCCACATCCCCGTGATGGCGCTGTTTCCGGTCATCCCGCCGAGGCTCAAAACCCTGGACGGTCGCGAAGCCTTCAATCCGAAGGGACTCGTGCCGCGTGCCGTGGCGGCGATCAAGAAGCGTTTCCCGGAACTGGGGGTGATGACCGACGTGGCGCTCGACCCCTACACCTCGCACGGACAGGACGGCGTGGTCGATCGCACGGGCTACATCGTCAACGACGTCACGCTCGACGTGCTGGAAAAGCAGGCGGTCGTGCAGGCCGAAGCGGGCGTCGACATCGTCGCCCCCTCGGACATGATGGATGGACGCATCGGCCGAATTCGCGGGGCGCTCGAAAGCAAAGGACACATCCACACCAAAATCATGGCGTATTCGGCGAAATACGCCTCCGGGTTCTACGGTCCGTTCCGCGACGCGGTGGGCTCGGCGAAGAGTCTCGGCAAGGCCGACAAGAAGACCTACCAGATGGATCCGGCGAATTCGGACGAGGCGCTCTGGGAAGTGGGACTCGATCTCGCGGAAGGCGCCGACATGGTGATGGTGAAACCGGGGCTGCCCTACCTCGACATCGTGCGCAGGGTGAAGGACGAATTCCGGGCGCCCACCTTCGTCTATCAGGTGAGCGGGGAATACGCGATGCTGCGCGCGGCGATCGGCAACGGCTGGCTGCCGGAGTCGTGCATCCTGGAATCGCTCGTGGCCTTCAAGCGCGCAGGTGCGGACGGGATCCTTACCTACTTCGCGCTCGAGGCGGCGCGGGCTCTGAAAACCTGAAGCACGTCGAAGGCTGGAAGTGTGGCGAATACCTGGTCGGTTTCGACCTTATCCGATCTCCGCTTTTTCGGCGAGATTCATGCCGAAAAAGCGGAGACTCTGGGAACTACAAAACCGCACTGCGACTGAACTGCCGCGCGATTCGATTCGTCTTTATCCGATCTCCGCTTTTTCGGCGAGATTCATGCCGAAAAAGCGGAGACCATGAGAACTGCAAAACCGCGCCCCGCCCGGACCGCCACGCAGGTTGAGCGCCTTGCGTGTGCCGGGCTACCCGAACACCAGCGTCACGCCGCAGGCTTCCTCGGCACCGATCGCGAACGATCCGTCCCGCAGCGCGACCGGCGAAAACCCGCCGCGCTCGAGTTGTTCCGCGGCGTGCGCCCGGTTCGCGACGCGAATGAAAAGTGCCGCGACCAGCGGCCGCGAGCGCAGCGGCAGCCCGACGCCGTCGAGCCGATGTCCCAGCTTCCAGCGTGAAGTGAGGGCGATCGGCGCAGTCCCGGTCGCAACGAGCAGCCCTTCGTCGATGGGCGTTGGCAGGTCGTCGAAGATCGCAGCGTAACTCGCGGCGCTCGCATGCGGCTCGTCCGCAACCACGGCGAGCGCCGCGATGGCGGTCGCGCCCACCGCATGGTGCTGATATTCGGGCCGCCAGACGACGCCGCGCGTGAAGTGCTGGCAGAGAAACATCCGGGACCCCGGCGTTTGCGCCACCGGCAGTTGGACGACTCGAAACGCGGCATCGAACGTGCCGTCGGCAAGCGTGACCGGACGCGAAAAATCCAGAGGCGGATCGGCCCGGATGCCGCCCGCGCCGAGTTCATCGTGCGCCGCGTTCGCGTCGTCGGTCGCCAGCGCAATCGCGGCAAGCCCCTCGCCCTTGGCCAGGAAGTCGCTGAAGTATTGGAACGCGGGGTGCGGTTTCGGTATCGCCAGCAGTTCGACGTAGTCGCGCTCGAACATGATGCAGTAATTCTGCGACCCGAGGGTGTGATAGCCGCGCGGCGTCAGGGCAAAGCCCAGGCGGAGGTAGGTGTCGTGCGCGCGCTCGAGATCGCGCGTCAGGATGACGACGTGATCGATGCCAAGCACGTGTCGACGCATCGGGGAATTGTAAGCCGCGCGACGGCGGCGACAACGCCCGGTGGAGGGCGCCGGCGCTCAGCCGGCGCCTACCCGATCGAGCGTCTTTAGAAACTCCTCCGCGTTCTGATACCCGACCACGCGGAGCCCCTTGATTTCGCGCCCCTGCGAATCGAAAAAGATGATTCCCGGCGGGCCGAAGAGGGAAAAGCGCTTCAGCAGAAGTTTGTCCGCCTCGCTGTTGGCAGTCACGTCCGCCTGCAGCAGAAGCAGGCCGTCGAGCCTCGCCCTCACGCGCGGATCGCTGAAAGTAAACGCTTCCATCTCCTTGCAGGACACGCACCAGTCGGCGTAGAAGTCGAGCATCACCGGTCGTCCGGGCGCTCGGAGCCTTTCGTCCAGTTCTACTGCCGAATCGATCCGCGTGAAGCGAACCGGCGAGGCGAGCGGCGCGCCAGCTTGAAGGAGGCCCGAGAGCGGTCGCAGCGGGTCGCGACTGCCGGCGAGCGCACCCACGAGCAATGCGATTCCTGCGACGAGCGCGATGATTCCGGCACCTTTCGCAAGTCGCGAGGCGCCGTGCGCATCGTGTGGCAACGGGTCAAGCGCGCGCAGGAACATCGCGGAACCGATCGCGAGCGCCGCCCACGCAACCATCACCACAACCGTGGGCAGCACGGGCGAGACGATCCAGATCGCGACGCCAAGGAGCAGCGTGCCAAAAAACTTCTTCACGCTCGTCATCCACGGCCCCGCTTTGGGCATCAGGGCTCCCTCGGAGACGCCCACCACAAGAAGCGGCAGGCCCATGCCGATTGCCATCGCGAAGAGCGCCGATCCGCCGAGCGCCACATCTCGCGTCTGGCTGATGTAGAGGAGCGCGCCCGCAAGCGGCGCCGCGACGCAGGGACTCACGATCACCGCCGAAAAGACGCCCATCAACGCGACCGAGACGAGTTTCCCGCCTTGCAGTTTGCCGTGCGCCGCGTGCAGTCGGCGGTGCAGGAACGACGGCAGCTGGATTTCGTGGAATCCGAACATCGAAAGCGCAAGCCACACGAACACGAGGGCGAAAGCGCCCAATACCCACGGGTTTTGAAGCGCTGCGGCGATCATCGAGCCCGAATACGCCGCCGCGACGCCCGCGACTGCGTAGGTCACCGCCATCCCGAACACGTAGGCGGCCGACAAGGCAAGCGCGCGCAGCTTGCCGAGGCTTTTCCCCTCTCCGATGATGATTCCCGAGAGGATCGGCACCATCGGCAGGACGCAGGGCGTAAACGCGAGCAGCACGCCGAAACCGAGGAAGCTCGCGAGCACCACCCAGGAACTGCCGGCCCGGAACATGGCCGCCACGTCGACATCACTTGCCGAGAGCGAAAGCCGCGGCCGCGGATCCACTGCCGGAGGTCCCGGCGCGATTCCGGGACCCGCTTCCGAAAACGCGGCCATCTGCACCGTGACCTTCGAATCCATCGGCACGTAACACACGCCGATGTCGGCGCAGCCCTGTGAGGTCACAAGGAGTTTCAGCGCCCCGGACGCACCTTCCACCGGAAGGCGAATCGCGACTTGCTTGCGATAGGTCTCGACGTCGCCGAAAAATTCGTCCTTCTTGCGCTCGCCCGGCGGCAGAACGGCCGCCCCGAGCTTCGCGCTGCCCGGCCCGTCGAGGGCGAACCGGAAGCGTTCGCGATACATGTAGTAGCCGTCCGCGATCGCGAACCGGATTTCGACATTGCTCGCATCCAGCGCACTCGCAGAAATGCGAAACGCTTTTTCCGGGTCGAGGAGATCCTGTGCCGCCGCAGGACCGTGGAGCGATGCCCAGACTAGAACGAGCGCGATGAACCGGATCATCGTGTCGCCGCCGTTTCGGCTGCCACCCAATCGAGATACGCAGGGAGTCCGCGCTCGATCGGGATCGCCACGATTTCCGGAAGTTCGTAGGGGTGCACAGCGCGAATCGCCGTCTCGAGCGCCGCGTAGCGCTCGGCGGTCGTCTTGATCAGCACCGGATGCTCCTCGTCGTGCTGCACCGCGCCCTGCCAGCGATAGACAGAGCGGCACGGGGCAAGAAGGTTGACGCAAGCGGCGACGCGCTGCTCGATCAGCGCAGCTGCGAGCTTTTCGGCCGCAGCGCGGTCGGGCAGGTTCGTCAGCACCAGGAGCGCGCTCATGCGAGCGCGGCCGACTGGCGCGGCACGCCGTCGAACACGGTCGGGTAGACAAGCGTCACGCCGAGGTCGCGCTTCATTTTGAGATTCACCAGGCGCCGCGATTCCAGCATGAACGAAAGCCTCGTCGGTGAAATCACCTTGGCCGCTTCGGCGCGGGGAAGCCTGGGCGGTCGCGGCAGCCCGAAGCGATCCGCCAGCAGGTCGAACCACCCTCCCATTTTCACCGCCGAATCGTCAGAGGCGTTGTAAGTCCCCTGGGGCGCCGAATCTTCGGTCGCGCGCAGGCAGATCGCCGCCAGATCCTCCGCATGGACGTGATTGGTGTAGACGTCGTCTTCGTCGCGAAACACGGGCGCGCCCGTGCGAATCGACTCGAGCGGCAAGCGATCGGTCGCGTAGATTCCGGGCACGCGCAGCACGACGAACGGAACCCGTTTTTCGGCGCACCAGCTTCGCAGACCGTCTTCGGCCGCGACCCTTCGCATGGCTCGAGAACTTTGCGGATTCACCGGACGCGTTTCGTCCACCCAATCGCCGCCGCAGTCGCCGTACACACCGCTCGTGCTGAGATAAACGATGCGCGCCGGTATAATTCGCCCGCGATCGAAGGCCGCGAGCAGGTTTGAAGCGCGCGGGTCGCCTTCTCCAGCGGCAGGCGGCGGCGCGGTGTAGAGAACGGTGTCGCCCTGACCCATCGACGCGGCGAGGGTCTCCGGGCGATCGAGGTCCGCGCCAAGGCTCCTGGAAACCAAAGCCACCTCGACGCCGGCGGGCAGGCGCCGGCGAGCGCGCCGCGCGATGTCGCCGTACCCCACGATCAACAAGCGCTTCATGCGCATATTCTAACGAGCATGCCGACCATCACCCTCCGCCCGAGCGGGCTGCAGTTCCAGACCGAAGACGGCGAGGCCGTGCTCATCGCCGCCCTCCGGCAGGGGTACATCCTGCCCTACGGCTGCAAGAACGGCGCTTGCGGCACCTGCAAGGCCAAAATCCTCGAAGGCAGCGTGGACTACGGCGCCTACCAGAAGAAAGCGCTCACGGATCTCGAAAAGGAGATGGGGAAGGCACTTCTTTGCCAGGCGAAGCCGCTCGGGGACCTCGTGATCGAGGCGCGCACCGTGGGCGCGGCAAAAGGGATCCAGATCAAGACGCTCCCCTGCCGCGTGCAGAAACTGGAGCGCCTCGCGGACGACGTGATCGTGCTGCAGTTGAAGCTCCCGGCGAACGAGAAGCTCGAATTCCTCGCCGGCCAGTACATCGAGTTTCTGTTGCGTGATGGCTCACGGCGCAGCTTTTCGATGGCGAACCCGCCGCATGCAAGCGACTTGCTCGAGCTGCATGTGCGCCACGTTGCGGGCGGCCATTTCACCGCGCACGTCTTCACCAAAATGAAGGAGCGCGACATCCTGCGCTTCGAAGGGCCGCTCGGCACGTTCTTCCTGCGCGAGGACTCGACGAAGCCGATCGTGTTCGTTGCCTCGGGCACCGGCTTTGCGCCGATCAAGGCGGTGATCGAACACGCCTTCCACGCCGGAATCGACCGCCCGATGACGCTCTACTGGGGCGGCCGGCGACCGAAGGACCTCTACCTGGGTGCGGTGCCGAAGCAATGGGCCGCCGAACATGCGAACTTCAAGTACGTGCCGGTGATCTCGGACGCTTTGCCGGAGGATTCATGGAGCGGACGTACCAGCTTCGTTCACCGTGCGGTGATGGAGGATTTTCCAGACCTCTCGGGTCATCAGGTCTACGCCTGCGGCGTGCCGGTGATGGTGGACGCCGCGCGGCGCGACTTCACCGAGCAGTGCAGGCTGCCAGAGGAAGAGTTCTTCGCCGACAGTTTCACGACGCAGGCGGATGTGGCCGGAACGAATTGACGACCCATTACGTTTTCAGCATGACCTAGAACATGCCCTCAAGGCCCCGGGAACTTCCCTATCGGGATCGCTTGCGTGTGGATCAGGCGAAGATTGTGGATTACCTGTTGAGCGTGACGAACAGCCGGGGCAAGGCAACGTTCTTTCTCGATCTGGGTTTTCGCACCGAGAACCGGACGCTCATGGCGGATTCGCTCATCAAGCACGCGCAAACCCATCCTGTTTCGGTCATGGTTGCTTCCCAGTGGGGCGCGCGCTACAGTGTAGATGGAATTCTCGAGTCACCGTCTGGACGGAGGGCGCGCGTGCGGACCGTGTGGATCATCGAGACAGGAACCGAGCAACCGCGTCTGGTTACTGCACACCCGGTCTGAAGGGCGGCGACATGATCAAAGAGCACTCGTTAGTCGTATTGACCGAATCGATCGCACGCGCGAATCTGGTTGTTGGAGATGTCGGCGTAGTAGTGCACGTGCATCAAGAGGGCAAAGCCTTCGAAATCGAATTTCTGGCGCTCGACGGCAACACCCTCGCGGTGGAGACACTTGCCGCAAACCAGGTGCGGGCAGCAACCAACCGCGACATCCCTCATGTCCGACAAGCACGTGTCGCGTGACCGCGTGATTCCAGTAGCTGTGCGGGCTGCGGTAGCTAAGCCCGCGCGTGGTACTCCAGTGCTCAAAGGTGCGGGACGGAAGGTCCCGCTCGAGAAGTGGAACCAAGAGCTTGGACGCGCGTTAAGGCGCGAATACGGGCGCCGTTGATTCCGTGGTGCAATCGCGACCGTTTTAAAGCGGCACTCGACCGCGGCCCATGAGCTTCGCGTTGCCAGTCGCAGCGCGCGTTGCTGCCCTCACTACGAGTTTCGTGCTCGTCGGCGCCGCCCACGCCGCCGACTGGCGCGCCCTCCCGTCGCCCTCCGCCTACCAATCCGCGGTCGACCTCGACGCAATCAAGATTCAGCATGGCCTGACGCAACTGACCATCCGCCGGGCCTACATCCAGCCGCAGGCGCATGCCTCGGGCAAGGACGTGCACAGCATGCGGGTGCACTACCTCGCCGACTGCACCGCACGCACCGTGACGCGCGTCGCGGCGCAGTATTACGGCGAGGACCGCAAGCTCATCGAAACCGATGTCCGGAAGACGGTCCGCAAATCGGAACTCGCGGCACCGGATAAAGGATCCGACGTCGCGGAGGCCGTACGGCTGGTCTGCGTTCGCGCGGCGGACCTTTCGCCGAGCGACCCGAGCCCCTCCAAGCACCCCGATCCCGCGAAGGCTCAACCGATGCGGTCATCGACGGGCACCGGAATCGTCGTCACGCGCGAAGGACACGTGCTGACCAACGAACACGTCGTGCGCCAGTGCGACGCGATCGAACTGGTCGACGAAACGAACGCGCGCTACAAGGCGGTCCTGAAGGCCACGGATCCGCAACGGGACCTCGCGCTGCTCACCGCCGAGGCTCGCACAGGCGACGTCGCAGTTTTTCGCAAGGATCCGGTGCCGCGGCTGGGCGAATCCATCACGATCGTCGGCTACCCGCTCGTCGGCGTGCTCGGCACGCGCCCCACGGTCGGATTCGGCCACGTGGCATCGACCGTGGGCGTGCGTGGCAACGTGGCACAGATGCAGATCTCGGTGCCGGTGCAGCGTGGCGCGAGCGGCGGGCCGGTACTGGATGAGTCCGGTCACGTCATCGGTGTGGTGGTTTCAAAGCTCGATGCGCTGAAGCTCGCGGAAAAGCTTGGCGATCTGGCGCAGAACGTGAACTTCGCGATCCGAGGTGACACCGTGCGCGCGTTTCTGGAAACGCAGCGGGTCGAGTTCCGCGTCGGCGAAGAGGGAGCGAAACTCGAAAACACGGAGTTGGCGAAGCGGGGGGCAGCGGTGGCGGTGAGGGTGCGCTGCTTGAAAAACGCCACGTCGACTGGTTCTACTACGCCCGAAGCGTCGATGAAGTAGCGACGCGGGCGCTCTCGCTCGCTGTAACGCCGGAAGGAACTCGGCCGAGGTTCACCTCAGACGGCGTTTCCCCAATAGCTCGACGTGAAGAAGGGAAATGGCCGCGTTATCGGTCTGCGCGGCGCGGAGACCGAAGCTACCTTGCAGGCTACCCGCCGCCGCAAGGCGGAACTCAGAGAACGGCTCGCGTCGCTACGGTCTCGGATGACGGAACACGCGCGCCTTGCCAAGGCGCTACGGATCGCGCGCGTTCCGACAACCACGGCGGGCAGTGTTGCGCGTCTTGAATCGCGCAGGATTGCGCGACCGCAAGGCGGTTGCGGTGGGCACCAACGCGCTTTACGCCTACAGGGCTGCCGGCGGCTCAGACTCCTGACAGCGCCATGCGGAGAAAGAACGGCCCAACGCTATCCGTCAGGCCGCTCGCGTCTGCTGCCAATTGAGCGTCGATTTAATTCAAATTCCTCGTGATGTCGCTGTCCACCAAGAGCGTCGCGATAACGCCACCGACGTCCTTCGTGTAAACGTCATAAACCTGCCCACCAATGGTCGTTGTCGTGGAGTCGCGGTTCCACCCTTGACCGGTGCTATTGATAACGTCCCCAGCATTACCCATAACGATTAGCTGGTTCGTCGTGCTCGACAGATCGAGCACATCCTCCGGCGTAAGGGCAAGAGTGTTATTTCCCGTTCCCGTCAAGTCGATGACCTCGATGTTCTGGATCTTGGACTGTGCCAGCGCCATGAGGTCAAGCGACTGCGAAGCGCTTGCGAATCGCAGCGTATCGCTGCCTGCGCCACCGTCGTAAACCGTTGCTGCTGACCCTCCGAGATCTGCCGGATCGTAGACCAGGATATCGTCACCACCACCACCGTTGAGGATGTCTTGCCCGCTACCGCCAGCCAGAGAATCCCCATTTGGACTCCCCACTAGCACATCGTCACCATCCGTCCCAACGAGGTTGTAGCTTCCCGACTTGTTCCCAGCGAAGGTCACTTGGAATGGAGCGATTGCAGTATCCCCGTCGCCGTCGGTACTGGTTGCGGTGAAATTGACCTTGATGGGGTCGGAGATCTTCCCTGCTTCGATCTGCATGGAAACGATCTTGAACGAGTTGTTCGTCCCCTCGACATAGAGGAAATTGAACCCTTCTGTAGCCTTCAAGTAATAAGTATCTACGTCCGATTCCTCGCCTGCGCCCGGCGGGCCGTTTACGGTGGCTGGCGTATAGGGCGTTGACGAGTCAATACCAACCACATGCCCGATCTCGACTAACAGCCCCGTAGCCGCCAACTTGGCTTTCAAGATTTCTCCGGTCAGTGTCGACTCGAGAACGAATGAATCGAGGAATTCGCTCAGCGAATAGCCAGAAAGCGCCGGATCGACATCCGGATATAGGCTCAGATCGGGGAGGGCCGTGAATACAATGGGCTTCCACAAGAATTGATCTGGGCTGGAGAAATTCCCGATATCCAGCGTTACCTGCGTTACCGTAGCGTCGACAAAAAGCGCCCCGAGCTTCTCGTTCGGTGTCTTGCCACTACCTGCGTCGATGAGGTTATTGCCGACCCCGAGTCCATCGGTCGAGGCATTCGCCTTCCCCGCTCCGAAGCCGAACAAATGCACGGTCTGGGTAATTCCCAATTCCGCCGACGTGAAATTCGCGGTGTACGGGTCGTCCGGGCCACCGGCGTCGGTCGTACCGAAGTTGGAATTGAACGTCTTCGTAACCGGATTTAGCTGACCGAGCACGGTCACCGTATAGTTGCCCGCAATCGCGTTCGGGTCGACAGAGAACACCGCAGAACTAACGTAGTTATCCGACAATGTACCGTCGGGGACCGCATAGAGAACGTCGCCAACTGTCACGTACACCAGTTTCGTTCCCGCTCCTGTCGTCAGGAAACTTCCTCCTGAATCGACCGCGTACCCGCCGCTCGTTGCACCGGAAATCGCTAGGCTCGCAAGCCCGTCGGACCCACCCGCAGTCGTGAGCGCGGCCGTCGCGCTCGTCTCATCCCAATTCGCGACCACGACGGACTGAAGCACAGCTACGGTAGGCCTGTCGTCCTGGAAGCTGACGAGGTGGTCGATGTTCGCACTGCTTGTCGCCGTATCTCCATCCCAGTCCTTGTACGTCACCTCCATCGCGAGCGCCGCCGATGCGAGCTGGATGGCGTTGTCGTGAGCAGCGTCGGTCGAACCTCCCGTCCCGTGATCGAGAGACAGGTACTGCGCAATGAAGACCCGGCCGCTCGAAGCATCCACACCAAGTGCAAACGCAACGATTCCAGTTGCGTTCGGCAGGCCCGGAGACTCGTCAGTCCCGACTCGACCCAGAATCAAGCCGTCCACGCCGTTGTACAGGAAGATGTCAACCCCTTCCGTCGTCCGGACACCCGAGAACGTTCCATCGCTAACCTTCAGCGCATAGATGACCGCTCCCGCCTGAGCCGGACCATCAGCCCCGAACGACCCAGAGGCAATAGAAACGAGCGCGCCGACACTGGCTGCAAATCCGATTGCGCCGTTATCCTTCACTCCGACATCGGCGTCGCTGCCCTTATTAGGCACACCGGCAAAAACCGAAGCGACTGTGGTTGAACCGTACGCTATCGTCGAACCCGCAACGTCGTTAGCCGTGTTCGGCCCGGAAGCACCGACACCTGCCGTCTCGTCGTGCGATACGAGCGTGGTTCCCGCCGTCACCGTCACGCTCGGCTCGTCATCCTCGAACCGGACGTTGCCGCCCAGATCGATCGTCTTGCTGTCGCTCGCCGTGTCGCCGTCGAAATCCACCGTCGTCGCCGTGCCCGTCAGGCTCACCTTGCCACCCAAGA
>ORMF010001944.1_pt1 | contig 34447 bp, 33 predicted proteins | sample 1779871 | NCBI WGS metagenome assembly ORMF01 (sample SAMEA104232316, study PRJEB22302) | groundwater metagenome | biome: forest; feature: aquifer; material: groundwater | place: USA | collected 2011-08-07 | depth 5.4 m
AAATGAGACTGAATTTTCATTAAATCATGATTGCTTTCTTTGAGTTCATCAAATAATGCCGCGGTGCGAAACGCTTTGGCTGCTTCATGGGCAAATTCAGAAAAGGATTTCATTTCTTGAGCATTAAAAAAACGATCTCCAGATTTCGGAGCCAAACTAATCAGGCCGATGAGTTCGTCTTGATAAATGAAAGGAATGACACATGAAGCGTGTAGCCGCTCAAAATCTTGAGTCAATTGGTTGGCTTCCTGCCAAGAAAATGAATGCACTACTCGTTCTCGTTCCAATGGAATTTTTCTAACGCGAAGAAGTTCGATTAATAATGAATTGTGGCTTAATGAAACGTGGCGGACCTGGATGGCTTTCAGTCCAAAAGAAGACGTAATTCGGTATACGGATTTGTTTTTATCATACAGTAAAATTAAAACCGTTCGCACATGCAGCGTTTCCCCGAAGGTGTTGGCAATCAAGTTTGACAATTCAGCTCGATCTAAAACCGCGGTCATTGATCTGGCGAGTTGAACGAGCGTAGATTGATCGCGTCCGTTGGTTGTAAACAAAACGTCTTTGAACAAATACATAACGAGATGATCAAGCGGCTTGTAGGCTAGAGAAATGAGTAGAACCGCGGCAATCAGGACATAGATTTCGTTTGAAAAAACATCGAGGTCGAAGAAACGAACGGCGATGAATCTTGAAAAAGAGTAGATGAAAAAAACCAGAATGAAAAGAATGCTGGTTAGGATTAAACGTTTCAGAAAGCGTTTTCGTTTTCTAAGATAAAGATTGACCATAGAAACTAAAATGAATCCTTGGTTATTTTATTATCGTCAAGACCGACTATTTATTAAGTGTTAATTGCGGCCAAACAACGCTCACAAAGCGTGGGACGTTCAGCGGCCTCGCCCACCCGCACTGAGTAGTTCCAGCATCGTTCACATTTGGCACCTTCCGCTTTTTCAACGAAAATAACAAGCTGATCAATTTTTTCGCTTCCCTGGCGATCCGTTTCCATCCAATAAATCTGAGAAACAATGAAGACCCGACGAAGCTCAGCTAAATTAGCTTTTAAAATTCTGCTCAGTTCGGGATCTTGCGTTTGGATATAGATTTTTGCATCCAGACTGGAACCAATTAACCCCGAATTTCGCTTTTTTTCAAGCGATGGCATAATCGCATTTCGAACCTCACGGATCCGCTGCCAATCCAAAAATGATTTCTGGCTCAATTTTTTTGCCGCATCTTCGGGCAAAATAAAATGACTTTGATGAACCGACTTCAATTTATCGCTGAGCGAACAGGACTGCCAAACTTCATCCATCGTAAAGGAAAGAACGGGAGCAAACAGCCGAACCAGCCGAGCCAGAATTTCGTACAAACCGGTTTGCGCTGAACGCCTCAAATGCGAATTCTTGCCGGCAGTATAAAGGGTATCTTTCAAAATATCAAAGTAATAAGAGCTTAAATCCAAAGAACAATAATCGTAAAGTTTTTGAAACACCGTATGAAAATCAAATTCTTGATACGATTCATTGACTTCGCTAGACAATTTGTCCGCGCGGATGATCGCCCAGCGGTCTAGCGGATGAAGCTGGTTCCATTCAACATGGTTCTTTGAAGGATCAAAGTCAGCCAGATTCCCCAGCAAATACCGGAAGGTGTTGCGGATCTTTCGGTAAGATTCGGTCAACTGTTTGAGAATTTCTTTAGACAGCCGGACATCAAATTGATAATCACAGGAGGAAACCCAAAGCCTTAAGATGTCGGCTCCGAATTCTTTCATCACATCTTGGGGCGAAACGACATTTCCGGCCGACTTCGACATTTTCTTGCCTTCCCCGTCCACCACAAATCCGTGGGTTAGAACTCCGCGAAAGGGCGAATGATCATCCAGGGCAATACCGGTGGTCAAGGAGCTTTGAAACCAACCTCGATGTTGATCAGAGCCTTCCAAATAAAGATCTGCCGGATAATTTAATTCTTTAGACGGTTTCAAAACAGCTTGATGGCTGACGCCGGAATCAAACCACACATCAATAATGTCTTCAACTTTCTCAAATTCTTTAGAACCACATTTACATGTAAAATTTTCTGGAAGAAATGCAGAGACAGGTTTTTCAAACCACGAATCAGCACCTTCTTTTTTAAAGATACTCACAATCTTCTCGCGAACTTTTTTTACAATCTCTGTTGGGATGGGATTTCTGGGTTGACCAAAAAAATTCCCACAATTCTTGCAATATGGGATCGGAATTGGGACGCCCCAATAACGCTGCCGTGAGAGACACCAATCTGGACGAGCTTCCACCATAGAACCGATACGGTTTTTTCCCCAATCGGGTGTGAACTTGATTTTATTTTGAATAGCTTCACTCATTCGCTTGCGCAAATTTTTGTGATCTATTTTTAAAAAAAATTGGGCTGTAGCGCGAAAAATAATTGGATTCTTGCAACGCCAGCAATGGGGATAGGAGTGTTGATAATTTTCCTGATAAGACAAAACATTTTTTTCTTTCAATAGTTCAATGATCTTTTCATTAGCTTTAAGAACGTTAAGTCCTTGAGCGGCTGGGAATTCATCCGAAAATCTTCCCTTCTCATCGACCGGCGACAAAATTTCAAGTTTATTTTTCAAGTAGCCATATTCATAGTCTTCTTCACCATGGCCCGGTGCAATATGAACGATGCCAGTTCCATCCGTAGACGAAACATAGTCGGCAAGAATGGTTTTGGATGGAGATTTTCGAAATGGCGATTTCACTAATAAATTATTAAAAAGCGTACCAATTCCAATATTTCGTTGCTGCATCTGAGAAGAGATATCTTCTAGATTCAACTTTTCTTTCAACTTTTCATATAAAGGCATTGCAATAATGTATTTCTTTTTTGATCCTTTAACTGGTGCTATTAAATAAGCAATCTGAGGATGAAAAGCCACGGCAACGTTTGCTGGTAATGTCCATGGAGTCGTAGTCCAAATCAATACTGAAAGATCACTTTCTAAACCTGAAAGCGCAGGAAAAATTCGGCGCCAACTTTCTTCAACGACAGGAAATCCCACATAAACTGATTTGGAGGTTTTGTCCTCATATTCCAATTCCGCATCGGCCAGTGCCGTTTCACAGTCCCAACACCACGGAACAGGTTTTAGGCGTGATTCAATGAATTCTTGTTCATAAATTTTGAGGAAGGATTCTGCAATCGAAGCTTGATATTCGTAATTCATCGTTAAATAGGGCTTTTCCCATTCCCCGAAAATACCGAGCCGGATAAATTCATCCCGTTGTAAAGCAATAAATTTTTCGGCATAGGCCCTGGCCTGTTTTCGAAACGGTACGCGTTCGACTTCTTCTTTGCGCTTGCCCATTTCCTTTAAACATTGGTGTTCGATTGGAAGGCCGTGACAGTCCCAGCCCGGAACGTAGAGCGCGTCAAAACCGGCCATCGTTTTGTATTTCACGATGATGTCTTTTAGAATTTTATTTAAGGCATGGCCAATATGAATGCGTCCGTTGGCATAAGGCGGCCCGTCGTGGAGAATATATTTAGGTAACTTATTCGACTTCTGGCGGATGGCTTGATAAAGGTCTTCTTCTTTCCACTGTCCCAATAAAGCGGGTTCGCGATTGACCAAATCAGCTTTCATGGGAAATGAAGTTTGAGGCAGATTAATCGTACTCTTGTAATCTTTACTAGGAGACATGCGGCAGTTTTTCGATCGTAGCTTCAACGAGCGTATCCAGCTTCGGGCCGGCAGCAGTGGCGGTCTTGATGATCTCCTCAATATTGACAGGCTTTAAATGGTCAGGATCACACAAATCAGTGACAACGCTGATTCCCAGAACTTCAAATCCGGAATGAACACCGACAATCACTTCGGGCACTGTGGACATTCCAATTAAATCCGTACCAGCTTCTCGCATAAAACGATATTCGGCGCGCGTTTCCAGATTGGGCCCGGTGACGGCCATATAAACTCCTCGTTTAATCGGAATATGTTTTTCTTTGGCAACTTCTTCGGCCAGCTTCATCAAACGCTCTGAATACGGCTCACTCATATCCGGAAAACGAACGCCCAGCCGGTCATCATTAGGCCCAACCAAGGGATTGACGCCCATTAAATTAATGTGGTCTTTGATTAAAACCAAATCGCCATGTTGGTATTTCAAATTCACGCTTCCGGCGGCGTTGGAAACAATTAAAATCTTCGCGCCCAGCTTTTTCATCACGCGAATCGGAAACGTCACCTGTTCCAGACTATAACCTTCGTAGTAATGAAACCGGCCTTCCATCATCACTACATTTTTTCCACCCAAATTACCAAAGATCAATTTCCCGGCATGAGAAACGGTTGTTGTTTTTGGAAAATTGGGAATTTGGTTGTAATTGATTTCGACCGGTTGAGATACTTTTTTGGTGAGATTCCCAAGGCCGGTGCCCAGCACAATCGCGATGTCCGGACGGAAGGCGGCATTTTTCCAAATAGCCTGAACGGATGAATGGATTTTCTGAAATAAATCTTGAGCCATGGAATCAGCTGAAACGGTAAGCTAACTGTTGAAGAACGCCGACCACAAAATGATCCAGAAAACTCAGCAAAATAAACGCAACCACCGGCGAAAAATCAATCATGCCGACGTGCAGCGGAAGTTTTCTTAACGGAATGAGTAGAGGTTCGGTAATTTTGTACAATAAACTGACCGGTTCAGAGAAAGGATTCACCTGAAACCACGAAAGCACAATGCGAATGACCAACAAAAAATAAACAACCTTAAAGAGCATTGAAAACAGAACCGCTAAGGACGCGAAAAATTGACCCAAAATAAACATGGTGATCTCCTTTCAATTACTATCATTCCCGCGAAAGCGGGAATCTATGATGTGGATCCCCGACACTTTCGGAGAAGAACGTCAAGTTCTCCCCGAAAAGTGCTCCACGCATTAGCGCGAGCGTAAATACATTCGGGGATGACATATTATGCCAGCTTACTGAGTTGTTTGGCTCGTTTCATTGCTTGATGAACAGCTTCGATAAAAATAGGCCCAAAGTTTTTCTTGGATAGATATTGAAGCGCGGCCTCCGTGGTTCCTTTTTTGGATGTTACCATGTGGCGCAATTCTGCCGGCCGGGCACTTGAAGTTTGCGCAAGCCGCGCGGCTCCTGCCGCCGTTTGAATTGCCAGTAAATCCGCTGAAGATTTGGATAAGCCGCCCTTTTGGGCCACTTGTGACAGGAGTTCCATTAATAGGAAGAAGTAAGCTGGGCCGCTTCCGCTTACCGCCGTCACCCAATCAAAATACCGTTCCTCAAGTTGAATCACTTTCCCGCAACCTGAAAAAATCGCCGACGTCAAAGATCGCGCCTGTCGATTGCGGCTTGTCACGGCCGTGATCCCTTCGCTGACGACGGCTCCCAAATTGGGCATAGCCCGGGAAATTTGAGCGTGTGCACCCAAATGTTTCTTAATCTTTACGATTGGCGTACCGGCCAAAATGCTGATCACCAGATGGTTCTCTTTTAATTCCCGGCGAATTTGCGCGGCTACCTTCGAAAATTCCTGGGGTTTGATCGCCAGAAGAATAACTTGAGAATGCCGGATCACTTCTTGATTGCTGGAAGCTTTGCGAACCCCGAATTGTTTTGCGATCAAATTCATTTTCGAAGCGTCGGCATCAAAAATAACAATTTGTTTTGGGCTAGCGATTTTGTTGAAGAGAATCCCTTTCAAAATGGCGCTGCCCATATTTCCGCAGCCGATAAATCCGATTTGTTTTTTAAGGCGTGCGTATTTTTTCATGTTCTTGAACCAAATACCGCCGTTCCAATTCGTAAGAGGTTTGCTCCTTCTTCAATGGCATATTCAAAATCCGAACTCATTCCCATCGACAAATAATGCCAATCCAAATCTGGAAATTGTTTTCCTAACTGGGCCTGCAAATTCCTCAGCTTCGAGAAAGCCAACCGAATTTGTTTTTCATCTTTTGTATTGGGGCCGATCGTCATCAAGCCCCGAACTTTCAAGTGGCTGAATAATTTGATTTTCGAAACAGCCTGTTCAACAACTTCCGGCCGAAAACCATGTTTGGTGGCCTCGCATGATGCATTCACTTGGAGGAGCAAATCCACCGTTTGGCCGGCTTTTTCAGCTTGCTTTTCTAATTCCTGTGCAAGCTCAATCCGGTCGCAGGAATGAATCAGCACCACTTGATTGATCAGAGATTTCGCCTTATTGGTCTGCAAATGCCCAATGAAGTGCCACTTAATATCTTTCGGCAAAACTTCCTTTTTCCCGGTTAATTCTTGGGCTTTATTTTCTCCGAAAGAACGGCACCCTAACGTGTAAGCTTCTTGAATACGGACTAACTCAACGCCTTTCGTGACCAAAACAAGTTCAATGTCATTGGATTTTCGCCCGGCTCGCTTGCACGCTTGCTCGATCCGATCCTGAACAGCACGTAACTGGTGATCCAACATAAGGTTTGTAATTTATCATAAGGCCTTAAATTGCGGAAAAGGTTTCTTCAAGGTGATCCAGTTTGCCCCTGGAAACCAAAAAGATAGTTTCTGGTTCATTGAAGCGGGCAAAGTAGGCATCTCGGCCCTGGGCTTGCCTGCCCTGAATGAGAACTTGTTGGGAGCCGTCGCCAAATACAATCCAAATCGTGCGGGCGGGCGGATTCCATTTTGATTTGAGATCGTCCGGATTTTCTTCATCCAAAAATTCTTTTACGTAAAGACTGCTTAGTTCAACCAACAGCTGATCCAGAATTTGAGATCCAATGGCCGATTCGACTCTGCCTGGAAGGATCCAATGTTTCCCCAAATGAACCAGATTAATTTTCTTTTTTCCGGATTCGAAACGAATCTCTGAGATTTCACCCTCCAATAAATGAAAGATTTGTTTCCTTCGGACACTATAGAGTGTTTTATCAAATGATTTTAAAAAAATCTCTTCCACCAGAAAATAGGCAGACTCATGCTCCCATTTGGCATAGGCGCCCTGACCGATCACAGAATTGCCACCGATTAAAAGACAGCGGTCTTTGTGCTTTGAAATGCCGACACAAATTTTAAGATTAGGCTGATCAAAACCAAAATCTTTTAAATCAACTTCGTGGGTGGAAAGCGGGCGCAACCGTGGCGTTCGTTTAAGTAAGGTCGCGAAACCGTCCACAATTAAGGGCTCTGCGGGAAAATGAACCGGTGAAACAATGTGCCAGTTGTTTTTGGAATCTTTCTCAAAGACAATCGTGCTGTCTTTGGATCGGTCATAAAGACTAAGCCGATTGACAGTATCATGAGGTGGAACGTCCAAGACAAAACTCTGAGCTGCCTCCGGTGAGAAAGCTGACATGGGACCGGCTGCAGGTTTGTGGAGTTTGGCATAATAGAAAATCGCCAAAACAACCGCGATCAAAATAAAAATGAATGTTCTTTTACGGTTCATCCCCCACCATTTTCATTACTAATTAGGACATGCAAAAAGTGGTGGGGGATCAACGAAAACGCCTCCGCCAAAAAAAGACGCAGGTTCCGGAAATCAAAAATGAAATGGGAAGACCCATCACGGGCACGTAAAAAACATACTGCTGATCTGTTTCTTTTAAATAAAGTGGAGCGACTTTTCGCTCTTTGGGACGAATGGAAATCGCGCGCTCATCCCCAATCAGCCACGCCATTGAATTGAGCAGAAAATCCTGATTGCCGGAAAGTTTGAGGAAACCGTTCGTCGCAAAATCACTGTCGCCAAACACAATGATTCGGCCTTTATCTTTAAGGCTCGCGGCGACCGCTACCGAAACGGGTCCCACTTCGTCTTTTTTATCATCAAATTCAGCTGTTCCATCACTTAATTTTTTAAGATCCGTCTCAGCCCAACTTCCTGCTCCAGTAAAGGCGAGCTCCGTTACTTCAATGGATGCGGGGATTTCTTTTGCTTTCCGCACAGCACGAGCAATGGAAAGAAAGCAGGCCATCCGAAATCCTTTCGTCACCGGATGAGGTTTGTATTCCGTAATGATCGGAACCAAAAAATCAGCGCCAAAAAGTTTGCTGAGCTTATCGACAATCACACTGTCTCTCAAATCAATACCATACTCCAAAAGAAATTTTTCTAAGTGCTCGCCTTCACCGGGATTCACCGGATCCGCCAGAACCAGTAAATTGCCGCCGCGCTTTAAAAAATCACGAATCACTTTGAGCTCTTGGGGAAGTAAATCAACTCGTGGTCCGCCCAGCACCAAGAGGTCATCGCTTTGTGCCATCCCATCCCGCAAGAGAACCGTTTCTTTGACTTCATAATTGGAATCTTTTAATTTCTGTTTCAATTGGCCATAACCAAATTTTTCTTTTTCTTCAGAAAGTGGTGGTCCGCCATACCCGGAAGCAAAAATAATTCGTTTGGTCTGCTGACTAAATAATTTGGCCAGTAAATTCGTAATGGCTTCTTCGCTCACCTGTCGGGTTTTTTCCCGTTTCCCTTTTGCTTCGATGACAACCGTATCGTAATTATCAATTTGATATTGACGCGTTTTGGCCGGTGAACGATCCGGATCATAAAATTCATACTTAAAGCGATGATGGTGGGAGGCATATTCTTTAAGCAAGTTTTCTAATTCTCGTCGAAGCGCACTTTCTTCCTTGAAAAAAGCATAGACATGAATGGAATCAGATCGAAGATCCTTCAATAGCTGAAGACTTTGAGGAGACAAGCTGTAAATTTTTCCCTCTGACAAATCAAATCGCCAATGATAATGCCGCGTGATCAAATAACCAAAAATGGCAATCGTCAGCGCTATTAAAATAATGGCTAAAAAATGAAGGCTGGAGAGAAAATTGCGAAGTTTCATGGGCTAACGCTTCCAGGTTCTGATTTCAAGCGTGGCCAAAGTGGCAAACAGGAAAAAGGCGATAAAAAAAAGAAAATAAGCAATGTCTTTGGTGTCTAGAATTCCGCGGGTCATGTCCTCAAAATGAAGCACCAAAGAAAGCTCCCGAAAAATAGCTCCCAATTGAGGATTCATCCAATCGGCCAACCATCCCACAATCCAGAAAAAAAGCAGCACCGCAAAACCGATTCCAGCCGAGATCACTTGATGCTCGGTCAAGGACGACATAAACATGCCGAAGGAAATAAAACTTGCGCAAATGAGAATGAGTCCTAAATAACCGGTCAGCAAAGCAGACAATTCAAATTTTGCCCCCACCACTTGAGCCAAAAAAAAGTAGGAAACAGTCGGTAAAATTAAAAGAGAGATGACAGCCAGAAAGCCCAGGAATTTTCCCAGCACAATTTGCAAATCCGAAACTGGATACGAAAAAAGGAGCTCAAGGGTGCCGAATTTTTTTTCTTCGGCAAAGGACTTCATGGTGAGAATGGGAATTAATAGAAGCAGCAAAACCGTCATATTGGCCATGAACAGCGTAAAAACGCCGTCGGTCAAATTGAGGCTTTTGACGTGCATGGTTGGGTTTGTAGCCACTTGAAACGAAACCAGACTGAAATAGCTGAGGCATGACCAGAAAAAATAACCTGCCATCCCCAGAAAAAAAACGGCCAGTAAATAAAAAGAAAAATGATGGACCCAGGATTTAAAATCCCTTAACGAAATGGCAATTATTTTTGACATATTTGTCATTCCTACATGTTTTTAGCGGGAATCCATGGATCCCCGATTAAAGCATTCTGGGATAACACAAGTTTGTTAGTTACTAATTTTAAAAATATTTCTTCGCTAGCCAATTCAGGCCCACCATTTCCAATCAATTGACCATTGTTCAAAACTAAAACTCGCCGGCACGTTAAGCGAACTTCCGGCAAAATATGAGTCGATAGAACAATCGTTCGGTCGCGTCCGAGTTCTTGAACCAGACACCTCATTTCCATAATTTGCTGAGGATCAAGCCCGTTGGTGGGCTCATCTAAAATTAATACTTCCGGCTCCCCCAGAAGCGCTTGCGCAAGACCGATTCTTTGTTGATATCCTTTGGAGAGTTTTCCGATGATTCGGTTGAGTACGGAACCGATTGAACATCGTTCGGCCACGTTTAAAACAGCGGTCTTTCGGCTATGACGTGAAACGCCTTTTAGCGCAGCGACATATTCCAGAAAATCATAAGCGGTCATATCCCAATACAGTGGATTATGTTCGGCTAAATAACCGATTTTTTTTCGAAGCAGTGTGGACTCCATCAAATTTTGATTCTCAATTAAGATGGAGCCGCTCGAAGGTGGAAACATCCCCGTCAGAAGACGCATGAGGGTGGTTTTGCCTGCCCCATTGGGTCCGAGGAAACCGACAATTTCTTTTGGCTGGATGGTAAAGCTGACGTTGTCGAGGGCTTTAATAGAACCGAAGGATTTGGAAACCTGACAAACAGAAATCATCCCCCACCACTTTCTAATAATTCAAAATTATACTATTCATCGAAATTAATATGTAGGAAGTTAATACAAAAGTGGCGGGGGATCATTTCATCATGACGCGGGCAAATTTTCTTTTGCCACATTGCACAATCACAGGTACTTGAAGGGAGATTTTAGATTCCACATTTTCAACTTTTTCTTGATTGATTTTAACCCCACCCTGCTCAATTAATCTCCGAGCTTCGGATTTGCTTGCAGTCAGACCTGCCATTTGAAGTAAATCGATAACTTTAACTTCGCCTGTGACTGCAATTCTGATTTCTTCTAATTGATCCGGCAGTTCTTTTTCGCGAAATACCTTATTGAAATTTTCTTCAGAGGCTTTCGCCATTTTATCGCCGTGATAAAGTCGAACAATTTCGCGGGCCAGCTCCGCTTTGGCATCCCGCGGATGAAGGGATCCAGCTTTCAAAGAAGCATCCTTTTGATTGACGCTTGCTTCATCCAGATTTGTGAGATACCGGAAATATTTAATCGTCAAATGATCCGGAATCGACATCACCTTACCAAACATATCTTCCGGCGTATCTTTCAAAGCAATGTGATTGCCGAGTGACTTTGACATTTTATCTTTTCCGTCTGTTCCTTCAATAAGCGGAAGCGTCAGCACAATTTGAGGAGATTGTTTCCAATCGCGCTGGAGTTCGCGGCCGACCAAGAAATTAAATTTTTGATCGGTTCCGCCCACTTCAACGTCTGATTTAATTTCGACAGAATCATAACCTTGAAGCAGCGGATATAAAAATTCGAGGATGGCAATCGGCCGTTTCTCAGAAAACCGTTTGGCAAAATCATCGCGTTCTAAAATTCGGGCAACCGTATATTTGGAAGTGAGCGTCAGGAAATCCTCAATTTTGAATTTGCCCAGCCATTCGGAATTGTGCCGGACTTCTGTTTTGCTTTTGTCCAGGATCCGAAAAACTTGGGCTTCATAAGTCTTTGCATTTTTTGAGACTTCATCCTTGTTAAGCGTGCGTCGAGTTGCGGTTTGTCCGCTTGGATCACCCACGCGTGCGGTGAAATCTCCGACCACAAACACAACTTTATGGCCCAGATCTTGGAGTTGCCTTAATTTCCTGAGCGGAACGGTATGCCCTAAATGAAGGTCCGGAGCCGAGGGATCGGCACCATATTTGATGCGAAGTGATTTTTTTTCTTTCAGCTTGGCGAGGAGTTCGGCATCAGAAATAAGATCAACCGTGCCCTGTTTGAAGACTGTAAGTTGTTCTTGTGGGCTAAGTGGCATAAATGTCTGAATTTAGGAAGGGATTCTAACAACCTTTCCCTGCGCCGTCAATCCGCCTTCCTTCAGCTCTATCCAAGCGAAAACAGACGATTCTATGCATGCTGAAAATATTTCCATTGGCTTTCAGAACCGTTCAGGCCGCCAAAAACATGAATGCCGGTTTGTGCGGCCTTCACTGCGCAGAGGCTGCGTTTTCCATTACCATTGAAAACGCGACGCCTCAGAGCTTCTTCCGGCCAACGTAAATATTTTCTATCACAAACTAGAATGGCGGAACTGTTTGCAAAGCGCCTTCACAAACAAAAGCTTCCATCCGAAGCTTTTGTTTGTGCGGCCGAGCACGTCGATTTTTGCCTAGGCCGACCGCCTAAAATCGGCGCGCGGAGGGAAGCGGCGCAAACTGTTCTGTCATTCAGCGTGAATAGACAAACAAACTGGCGTATGTTAAAATCTCGGCCTTATGTCAGTTCATCCCACAGCCATCATCGGCAAAAATGTTTCCATGGGCCAAGACAATGAAATTGGTCCAAATGTTTTCATCGAAGACAATGTTCGCCTCGGTACGGGTAATAAAATTTATCCCGGCGTTTATATTGCTGAAGGTACTGAAATCGGCGACAACAACCAAATCCATATGCATGCCATCATCGGTCATGCGCCTCAAGACTTATCTTATCAAGGTGCTAAAACGCGCACGATCATTGGAAACAACAACGTCATCCGCGAATTTACCACCATTCACCGCGGAACCAAAGAAGGAACGGCTACCACGATTGGAAACGAAAATTTTCTAATGGCTTATGCCCACGTCGGCCATAATTGCACGATCGGAAACAAAGTAGTCATGGTCAACAATGCCACTCTTGGAGGATATTGCGTTCTTGAAGATGGCGTTTTTATTTCAGGGATGGTCGTCGTACATCAATTTTGCCGAATTGGTAAATTGGCCATTATCGGAGGACTTTCAGCCATTAATCAAGATACCCCGCCCTACACAATTTCAGCTGGCAGAACAACGGTGGCATGTGGAATAAACGCGATTGGTTTAAGGCGCGCGCAAATTTCCGCAGCAACACGGGATGAAATCAAACGTGCATACAAACTTCTCTATCATTCTGGATTTAATACAACTCACGCGATTTCTGAAATAGAAAAAATGGCAACCACGCCAGAAGTTAAATATTTTTCGGAATTCGTGAAACAATCAAAAAGAGGAATTTGTCCTGCGGGTTCAGCAGATGAAACGCGTATGTCTGTAAAGGTGGAAGCTGAAGATTAAACTTTTCTAACGATTAAGATTGAGTTTTTCCCGCCAAATCCAAATGAATTTTTCATTGCTGTTTTAATTTTTGCAGGGCGGGCTTTGTTCGGAACATAATCCAAATCACATTCGGGATCCGGTATTTCATAATTGATGGTCGGCGGAATCATTTCATTTTCCATGGCCAGGAGCGTTGCGATCAATTCCACACTTCCGGCCGCTCCAATCAAATGCCCCACCATGGATTTCGTCGCGCTCACCGGAATTTCATAAGCCCGCTTTCCAAAAACTTTTTTGATGATCATGGTTTCGGTTTTGTCATTGAGTGGTGTTGAGGTACCGTGCGCATTGATGTAATCAATGTCATCCGGAGAAACACCGGCATTCTGCATTGCAATTTCCATGGCCCGGATTGCTTCGATGCCTTCCGGATCAGGACTCGTCATATGATAAGCATCGCAAGTCATTCCATGCCCTAAAATTTCAGCATAAATATGAGCGCCCCGTTTTTTGGCGTGTTCATATTCTTCAAGGACCAGCATTCCCGCACCTTCTCCCAAAACAAATCCGTCCCGGTCTAAATTAAACGGTCGGCATGCTTTTTCGGGTTCATTATTTCGCGTCGACAGTGCGCGGGCGGCGCAAAACGCGGCTAACACGCCGGGATAAATTCCGGCTTCTGCCCCGCCCATAATAATGAAATCAACATTGTTGGTGCGAATCGCGTCCCAGGCGTAACCAATGGCATCGGAAGCCGAGGAACAAGCGGTCGCAATGGAAAAACTCGGGCCGGTCACTCCAAGCTCTAAAGAAACTTGGCTGGCACAAGCATCGGGAAAAGAAGCAAGCGCAACGAACGGACTGACGCGAGAGGGCCCATTTTTTAAAAATTCTTCATAATGTCTCATGATGTGACCATGCCCTGCCATGGCCGTTCCGATGATCACGCCGGTTCGTTGTCTGCTTCCGTTCGAGCCCGGATCAAGGTTTGCATCCCGAACCGCCATTTTTGCAGCCGCCACCGCCAATTGGCTGGTCCGGTCCATTCTTCTCAAATTTTTCTTGATGACATATTCTTCGGGATTAAAATTTTTAATTTCACCGGCGAAGTGAGTGGTGAAAGCAGAAGGATCAAAGGAAGTGATGCGGCCAATTCCGGATTTTCCGCTTTTGAGCGCTTCCCAAAAAGCGACTTTTCCAATGCCGTTAGAGGCAATGACTCCGATGCCCGTGACGACGACTCTGCGTTTATCATTCATGATTTCGATCCTAAAAAAAAGACCCACTCTTGTTCAGAAAGTGGGTCTCCAATTAATCTGTGGTTTTAATTAAGTGAATACGATTACCTCGCACCTTTGAGAGAAAGCGCGATTTTTCGATTTTCATGATCCACATTCAATACACTGACTTGGAGTTGTTCTCCGATGGGAAATGAAGACTCGATATGTTCAGATTGCTCGTGCGGAATTTCTGAAATGTGAATCAAACCTTCAAGTCCGTTATCCAATTCTACAAAGACACCGAAATTAACGGTTTTTGCGATCTTGCCTTTTAAGCTTGTTCCTGACGGAAGATTTTGAGTCAGCTGCTGCCACAGATCTTCGGTTAACTGTTTCATTCCGAGTGAAATTTTCCGGTTGGCACGGTCAAGTGAAAGAACTTTTGTTTTTACCGTAGCCCCTTTTTTAACGATTTCACTGGGATGCGCCACTTTCTTAAGCCATGAAATATCGGAAACATGAATCAACCCGTCAATTCCCGGCTCCAGCTCTACGAAAATGCCGTAATCAGTCAGGTTTCGAATCTTTCCTTCAATGACATCACCCACATGATAACGCTCTTCCAAATTGTCCCAGGGACTGGCGCTCATTTGTTTCAGTCCGAGTGAAATTTTTCGGGAATCTTTATCGATATTCAAGACGACTGCTTCAACTTCTGCGCCGACGGAAAGAATTTCGGAGGGATGGGTAATTCTTTTGGTCCAGGAAAGTTCACTAATATGGATAAGTCCTTCAATTCCGGGTTCAAGCTCCACAAAAGCGCCATAAGCCACAACATTGGTTACTTTTCCGGTCACCTTCGATCCAGCCGTATATTTCTGCTCTACCTGCTCCCATGGACTTTTTGTGATTTGTTTCAGGCCGAGTGAAACTTTTTCACTTTCCTTATCGATGGCAATGACCATCACATCCAGTTCATCACCCAAATTAAGCACTTCGGAAGGATGTGAAACGCGCCCCCAACTTAAATCGGTAATGTGAAGGAGTCCATCAATTCCACCCAAATCAATAAAGGCGCCAAAATCCGTAATGTTTTTGACTCGACCTTTGACTACTTGATTCACGGCAAGTTGTTTGACCATTTTGCTGCGATTGGCTTCTTTTTCGCGTTCCAAATAATCTTTTCGCGAAACCACAATATTTTTGCGTTTATGATTAATTTTAACAATGACAAACTGGAAGGACTGACCGAGGAATTGATCTAAGTTCTTAACTGGTTTCAAATCGACCAGCGAGGCAGGCAGGAATGCTTCCATTCCGATATCCACCATGAAACCGCCGCGGACCTTTTTGAAAATACGGCCGTTAACAACACTTCCCTCATTAGCGTTAGCAACTAAATCATCCCAGCATTTTTGCCGTTCGGCTTTCCGCTTGGAAAGAACGACCATACCGCTTTCATCTTCAAAAGATTCAAACAGGACTTCAATTTCTTCCCCGACTTTGATTTTTTCGGGATCATCAAATTCATCAAGCTGTAGAATGCCTTCTGATTTATAACCGATATCAATAATGGCTTCCCGGCCGTTGACCGAAATTACTTTTCCTTTTACAATTTGCCCTTCTTTAATGCTTGTGAGCGTCGTTTTTTCATAGAGCTCAGCAAAAGTGGTGGAAATGTGCTTCTGTTCTTCAGTTAACATTTAGATTAAGTTCTCCTTTAATCAACCGGCCGGGCTTAAGCCAATGGATCGGCTCTTTGGGCGAGTTCGAATAGGGGGTTATTTTACCAAATAGATTCCAAAAACAAAAGATGATTTTTAAGCCCTGTCGCTATGCGAGTTTAGAGCGTTTTACCGAGGCAGTTTTCAAAAATTGACTTAGGGGCTTTGTCTTAGCCTGTCGAACTAATCGGCTTAATTTACTCAGAGCCATTCGAAACTGGTTTAAACCCTTCAATACATTCGCTTTATTGGTTAAAAAAATGGGCGCCCACAGACTAGGGTCTCCCTGCGCCACGCGCGTGGTATCCAAAAAGCCGCTGGCAGCAAAACCCAGAGACTTCTGAGACGCTGTTTGCATCAAAAGGGCCGCGGTCGCATGCGGAAGATGGCTGATTTCGGAAACAATTTGATCGTGCGCTTCAGGCGAAATCAGTTTAACCCGGGTTTTTAGCTTCCGCCAAAGTGAAGAAATCTCCCGAACGGCCTTGGATGATGTTTTTTTGGAGGGCGTTACAAATACAAACGCTCCGTCAAATAAATTGGAGGCAGCATGTTTGAGGCCGGTTAAATGAGAACCCGCTAAAGGATGCGAGCCGACAAATTGAATACGTTTTAATTTCTTTCGTTCTACGGATTTGACAATTTCAGATTTGGTGCTTCCAACATCCGTGACAATGGCTCCGGCTTTGGCGAAGCGATCGATTTCTGAGACGAGTTGCGGGATCTTATCGACGGGAGCACAAACAAAAATATAATCAGCGGACCTGACAGCAGATTTTAAATCGGTGGATCCTTCATGGATAAATCTTTTTTTCTTGGCCAGCTTGATTTTAGCCGAATCACGACTCACCCCAACAACACGGGCTTGCAGAATATGTTTTGTGATTGCTGCGCCCAAGGATCCGCCAATCAGACCTAGGCCGACAATCACATAGGTCTTCTTCATTCGGCTAGACTTCTCGGCCGACGGCCTTTGCAACCGCTTGAAGTTCTTTCATCATCGCGACAAAACCAGCAGGATAAAGGGATTGTTCGCCATCACTTTTGGCTTCTTCCGGATTGTCATGAACTTCCACCATAATTCCGTCCGCTCCGGCAGCGACCGCCGCGCGGGCGATTGGAACGACATAATCACGTTTTCCGGTTCCGTGTGAAGGATCAACTAAAACCGGCAAATGGGACATTTCCTTAAGCGCGGGAATGGCATTAATATCAATGGTATTGCGAGTGGCAGTCTCAAAGGTGCGGATTCCCCGCTCACACAACATCACTTTGAAATTTCCTTTGGAGAGAAGATATTCTGCGGAAAGAAGAAGCTCATTAACAGTTGAGCTTAAGCCACGTTTTAACAGAACGGCTTTTTTACACATTCCGATTTCTTTGAGCAGATCAAAATTTTGCATGTTGCGCGCGCCGATTTGAAGCATGTCCGCATATTGTGATACCAATTCGACTTGCCGCGTGTCCATGACTTCGGTCACCACTAAAAGACCGGTTTCATCGGCCACTTGACGTAAATACTTAAGACCTTCTTCGCCAAGTCCTTGGAAACTGTAAGGTGACGTTCTGGGTTTGAATGCTCCGCCGCGCAAAAACGTAGCGCCTGCTTTTTTAACTTCTTTGGCAATGCTCCGCAAACGTTCTAGACTTTCAACCGAACAAGGACCGGCCATGACCACAATTTTTTTCCCGCCGACAACCACATGGTGATCCATGGTAAATTCCGTATTTTCAGGTTTGAACTCACGGCTGGCGAGTTTGTAGGGCTTCATGATTGGAACAACATTTTCGACGCCCGGAAAAACAGAAAGCGGCTGAACCCGAAGCTTGGATTCTTCTCCGATCACACCAATAATGGTGCGCTCAATGCCGCGCGAAACCTGAGGCGTAAGCCCAAGTTCTTTTACCTTTTCACAAATGTGATTAATTTGTTCGGGTGTGGCCGAAGGCTTAAGAACAATAATCATTTATTGAGTTTCTCCTTTTTGAGAACACGTTTTAGAGCATGGATGAATCTCATCAGCTCAAAACGGGTTCCAATAGTAACACGGATGTAGGTACTTAGGCCATAGGCGTTCATCGCTCGGACGATAACCCCTTTTTTCAGCAAAGCTTCTGAGATTTTTTTGGCGTCATGGCCAACATTGACCAAAACAAAATTGGCTTCACTGGAAACAAATGGAAGTCCCATCTTGGTAAATTTTCGGTATAGATAAAGGCGTCCCCGGCTGACGAGCCGCTTGGTTCGCCACAAAAATCGCTGGTCATCGAGTGCCGCCGTGGCCCCGATTTGGGCCAGCCGGTTCACATTAAAAGGCTGCCTGACCTTTTCCAAATACTTGATCATTTCCTGCGACGCAATTCCATAACCGATTCTGAGTCCGGCCAAGCCGTATGATTTTGAAAACGTTCGAAGGAGGATCACGTTCGGTTTGTTGGCCTTCACATGAAATAAAAGATAGGGAAAATCTTTGGCTTCCACAAAATCGATGTAGGCTTCATCGAAACACACAATCACATCTTTGGGCACTTTGCTTAAAAAATCTTCAACTTCATCAGCGCGAACATAAGTTCCGGTTGGATTATTCGGATTGGCAATAAAAATTAATTTGGTGCGTTCGTCGATTTGCGCCAGAATTCCTTTGAGATCAAACCGAAAATCTTTCATCGGAACGGAGACATAGGAAGCACCGCACGATTGCGTAATCAAGGGGTAAACCAAAAAGGAGCTGTCTGAGGAAATCACCCGGTCGCCTTCATTCAGAAATCCCCGAGCCAAGAGTTCGATAATTTCATTAGACCCATTCCCAATAACAAATTGATCCGAGCCCAAACCAAATTCCTGTGAAAGCCGCTGTTTTAATTCATAAGAAGCCCCGTCCGGATACAGATGCGTTTTTCGAAGTTCAGTGCGCATGGCACGAAGCGCTTTTCGCGAAGGTCCGAGCGGATTTTCATTAGATGCAAGCTTGGTAACATGAAGCAGCCCCAATTCACGCTCGACTTCTTCAATCGGCTTGCCGGGTTCGTAAGGAATGATGCGTTGAATGTAATCTTTGAAGAGTTTTTTCATTTCTGAAAGACCGATCACCTTAGGAGGCTCTGATGGAGGGATAAGAGCCGAGCACTTTCAAGAACCGGACGCGCTCTTCCATGGCGGCCAAGGCTTTCTTCACCGGACCGTCGTTCACATGTCCTTCAAGATCGATGAAGAAATAATAATCCCAGGCTTTTTTCTTGGAAGGCCGTGATTCAATTTTGGTCATGTTGACTTTGTTTTTTCGAATGGGATCCAGCATTTCATACAGCGCGCCGACTTTGTCTTTAATCGAAACGACAATCGAAGTCTTGTCCTGTTTTGTTTTGGCTGCCATGTGACGGCCAACCACCAAAAAACGCGTTACGTTGTGAGCAGAATCTTCAATGCCTTCGGCTAAAATATTCAGGTTGTACAAAGTAGCCGCTAATTTTGAAGCAATCGCAGCGCTTCCATCTTCTTTTTGCGCGCGCTGGGCAGCCTGACTGGTGCTGCCCGTCTCAATTAATTCAATGCGCGGCATATTGGATTCCAACCACAAACGGCATTGCCCGAATACTTCGGCTTTTGAATAAATCCGTTTGATTTGTTTGATCGTACCGGTAGCCATCAAATTGTGAGAAATTTCAAATAAAATTTCAGAACAAATTTTGAGATCTGAATCAATGAACATGTCGAGCGAATGGCTGACTGCGCCTTCAATCGAATTCTCAACCGGAATCACACCGTAATCGGCCCGTTTGTGATCGACTTCGGCAAACACTTCGGTAATGCTCGTGCATGGAACATACGTGACGCTCGAGCCAAATTTGGAAAGCGAAGCCAAATGAGTAAAGGTTGCTTCCGGACCCAAATAAGAAACAGTTAAAGGTTTTTCCAACGCCAGCGAAGCCGACATGATTTCACGGTAAATGGATTTCAGCGCATCTTTTGGAAGCGCTCCTTTTGGAGCAGAATCGATTTTCCGGTAAATTTCGCTCTCGCGAGCCGGGGCATAAATCGCCGCATCCTTAGCCTGTTTTAATTTTCCGATCTCCAGCGCAAGTTGAGTACGGTCATTGAGAAGAGCCATGATCTTATCATCCAGCTCATCAATTTGTTTTCGAATAGACTCAAGATTCATGGGATTCCTGATCTTCATTACGAGCAGTTCCATTTCCTTCGCTCGCAATCATAGTTGAGTCTTGTTCACCGGCTGGAATCATTTTTTCGGTTCTCAATAATTCTTCGCGCTTCACTGAATTTTCGATCAGTGATTTGATTTCAGAAATATCCGGAAGATTTTGAATTGATTTGAGCCCAAAATGTTCGAGAAATTTTTCCGTCGTTCCGTACAAGAACGGGTGTCCAGGCACTTCTTTTTTCCCCACGATTTTAATTAAATTCCGTTCGGTCAAGGTGGCAATCACACCCGAAACGTCAACGCCGCGAAGATCTTCGATTTCAGCCCGTGTCGTCGGCTGCTTGTACGCAATGATGGCCAACGTTTCAAGCGCCGACTGAGTGGCCTGGCGGGATTTTTTCTGAAGTTCCAATTTCAAAATCCAGGGCGCAAATTTAGGATCGGTGGAACATTCAAAACCGCCGGCAATCTCCAGAATTTTGAAACTCCGGTTTTCTTGAATGTATTCGGCTTGAAGTTCACGAATCAACTTTTCAATTTTGGCTTCCGTATATCCGCTGCCGAGGGAACGTTTCAAATCCGCCGGCATTACGGGCCGGCCGGAAGTGAACAAAATGGCTTCAATCACCCGCTTCGCTTCCGCTTCTTCGCGAATGGGCGGAACTCTCGTATCAGTCTTCTCCTGCGGACGTTTTTCTTCCGTTATTTGACCGGAGAGTTGAACTGAAATCTCTTGGGCCAGCTCTTCTCTGAGTGCTTTCAGATGAGCCTGTTTTTCTTTTTCTGTTTGTTTGTTCAATATTTTTGCCATGTCTATGACACCACCTTTGAAATCAGAATATCTCCAAATTGTTTCTCTTGGAGGACCTGTGCAAATTTAGACCTGATAATTTCAAGCAAGGCCAAGAATGTAGCGATCAATTCGTTCTTGGTAAATCGCTCACTCAGAAGTTCTCGGAATTTAATCGATCCTCGTTCCGTTAATATTTTTTTGACGTATTCAATTTTTTCTTCGATCGAAACAACCTCTTCAAACACTTGATGAAATGATTCCTTTGAAATTCCGCTGAGCACCGACTGAAAGGCATTGATCAAATCAAATAAGCTGGCGCTGAAGGTATCAATCTGAATATCTTCCGGCGATAAACTGCTCAAATAATAATCGGCCACTTGACGCGTAAACACGCGGCCGCGCTCATCTTCCAAAACACCCAAATTTTTGGCGGCTTCGCGAAACGCCTGATATTCCAGAAGTTTTCGGACCAGTTCCGTACGCGGATCTTCGCCGTCTTCTTCATTTTGGTCTTCGGCAAATGGAAGCAGCATTTTTGATTTGATGTACATTAAGGTTGCCGCCATCACCAAAAATTCACCGGCAATTTCAAGATCGAATTCTTTCATGTGCTTCAGATAATCCAAATACTGGCGCGTGATCACGGAAATCTCGATGTTTAAGATGTCCATTTCATTTTTTTTAATCAAATCCAAAAGAAGATCAAAGGGGCCTTCGTAGGCCGGAAGGCTCACCATAAGCGGGTTGTAACCTTCGCGCGGTTCCGGACTTAGAGGTTGGTTTTGGTTATCTTCGTTGTTCATGTTTTCTATATTCCAATTCCCACAGCCTCTTTTGCTTCGGCCAATGTTTTTCCCGCAATAATTCGGGCTTTCTTAGAACCTTCAATGAGAATGTCCTTCACTTGCGCGCGCTTTGATTCCAAAGATTTTCTTTTCTCATAAAGCGGCTTCATGAACTCGACCAAATGAGAAGACATTTCGCGCTTGCATTCCACACAGCCGCGAAGCGCCTGGCTGCATTCATTATGGACCACTTTTTGATTTTTTTGATTAAAGAGCTTATGAAAAAAATAGACCGGACAGACTTCTGGGTGACCCTTATCCTCCCGCCTCTTCCGGGCAGGATCGGTCACCATCTGCATTACTTTTTTATCGACTTCTTCGGGTGAATCTGAAAGCTCAATCGTGTTGCCGTAACTCTTGCTCATTTTGCGGCCGTCAGTTCCGGGGATCTTCGGCGTTTTGGTTAAAATGGCCTCAGCTTCTTTGAATACAGGTTTAAAGAGACGATTAAAGCGCCGGGCAATTTCGCGCGCCAACTCCAAATGCGGAAGTTGATCTTCACCCACCGGCACGGCATCGGCTTTGTAAAGCAGAATGTCGGCGGCTTGAAGCACTGGATAGCCAAGAAACCCATGCGTCATTAAATCTTTCTGCTTATTCTCCTGCACTTGATCTTTGTACGTCGGATTTCGTTCCAGCCAAGAAAGTGGCGTGATCATGGAAAGAATCAGGCTCAGCTCTGCATGTTCAGGAACCAAACTCTGCAAAAAAATCGTGGATTTGTTCGGATCCAGCCCCGCCGCCAGATAATCAAGAACCACTTCGATGACATTCTGTTTAATATCAATGCGTGATTTGGATTCATATTCGGTAGTCAGCGCATGCCAGTCGGCAATCATGAAAAATGAATCTGCACCTTCCAGACTTTTCCAATTTTCAAGCGCACCCAAAAGATTCCCCAAATGGAGTTTCCCGGTGGGCCGCATTCCGCTGAGTATTCGTTTAGGCATAATCGATGAAGGCAAACTGAAGTATTACTGGACCTTTCTTCGTATCTCTTTGATATCAAAAGCGTTGTATCTTAACTTAGTTCGTTTGGGGTGTCAATCTGCGGAAATCCAGTCAAAATCTGGAAACGGCTAATTGACTTTAAGGAAGAAGCCCTTCAAATACTCGCCTTCGGGATGGTAGATGTTAATCGGATGATCAAATGAATGGGAGGTTTTTTCGATGATCTGGACGTTCCGGGAAGCATCTTTGGCGGCACCGAAGATGATTTTTTGGAAGAGATCTGGATCAATAAAGGTAGAGCACGAAGACGTAAATAAAATCCCGCCGGATGAAATACGTTTCATCGCATACAAATTAATGTCCTTATATCCCCTGGCCGCCTGCTGAACTTGATTTTTGTGCTTACAAAATGCCGGCGGATCCAAAATAATCAAATCGTAAATTTGTTTCTCAGACCTCAAATAATCAAATACATCTTCACAAACAAATTCATATTGAGAACCGGAAAGGCCATTTAATTCAAAATTGGTTTTCATATTATTCACTGCTCGTTCCTGAACTTCAACGGACGTTACCGATTTGGCCCCCGCTTTGGCGGCATAGACCGAAAACCCACCGGTATAGGCAAAACAATTCAAGACCCGTTTGTCTTTGGAATGATTGGCTATTTTTCTTCGGCTCTCCCGCTGATCCAGAAAAAAACCGGTTTTTTGGCCAAGTTTAATATCAACAATGAATTTGTGTCCGTATTCGCTGATTTCTACAAAATCCGGCGGCTGTTCACCGGACAAAACATGCGTCGATTCCTCTAGTCCCTCCATACGCCGGGCATCAGTATCGTCATGTTCATAAATTCCTTTGGGATTAAATACATATTTAAGCGCATCTAAAATGGTTTGCTTCAGAGCTTCCATGCCGGCCGTTAAAAATTGGACCACTAAATAATCTCCGTAACGATCGGCGATTAAACCGGGCAAAAAATCACCTTCGGAATGAATCAAACGGTATGCATTTGTATTGGGCTGAATAAATTCATCGCGGAGTCTCTTGGCTTGTTCCATCCGGCCGATAAAAAATTGAAGATCGATCTCTTCATCTTTAAACGTCAGCATCCGAACAGCAATTTGAGATCGGGGATTTAAATAACCGATTCCGAGGAATTCTTCTTTGTCTGAATAAACTTTTGTTAAATCCCCCGTTTTATAATTGTCATCGAGCTGATCAATGGCGCCTGAGAAAATCCACGGATGGAATCCGCGAATAGGCTTGTCCTTCTCTGGTTTTAAAATCACTTTAATCGTTTTCATGAAATTTACATGGAAAAATAAAAACAGATGAGGGCAAGCACAAAAGTATACAAAGCAAAATCATGGAATTTACCGCGGGAAACGACTTTGAATAAAAACGCGATCGAGAAATAGCCAAAAATTAAAGAGGAAATAAATCCAACGATCAGCATGGGCCACATATCGGCGGATAAAGATCTTAAACTTTTTGGAAGTTCGATAACAGAGGCGCCGAGGATGGGAATGATTCCGACGAAAAAAGAAAACCGAACAGCTTCTTCTGATTTCACTTTCAGCCACAGCGCAGTCGTCACCGTGGCACCGCTACGAGAAACGCCGGGTAAAATTGAAATTCCCTGCGCAACGCCGATCCAAAAAGAATCCCACCGGCTTGGCTCCCCTTTCAAATCATGCTTCGGCGCCCACTTGACCGACCACAAAATCGCCGAATTTGCCAGGAGCGTCATGGCCGTTAGCCAAAGTACATTAAATGATTCTTCCATCCAGTCTTTCAAAAGAAAGCCGATGATGGCCGTGGGAATACTCGCAATCAAAATGAGCATCCACATCCGGCGCGACAATTTTGGAAGCGGAAGCAAATCTTTTGCGAAGAAAATAAACAGCGCAAGCAAAGTTCCTAAATGAACGATGACATCAAAGCTGAGCAGAATTGGACCATTTAACCGAAACAGATTTTGCGCCAAAATCAAATGAGAGGAGCTAGACACCGGCAAAAATTCGGTAAGTCCCTGGATGATTCCCAGAATAAGCGCTTGAAAGAGAGTCATGATTTTCTTTCGACCTTCCGCACCACATCCCGCATCTTCTCACCTGCATCCTTGCGGCCTATGAATAAGGCGCCGGGTGAATCAATGATCACCAAATCCTTAATTCCCTGAAGAAAAACCAATTTATCTTCTGAATACACCACATTTCCGGATGAATTAAGCGAAGCACATTTTGCAAAAATAGAATTGCAGAATTTATCCTGCGGCCAAACGCGTTCCATGGCGCTCCACGTGCCAACGTCGCACCAATCAAAACCGGTTTTGATCACCGTTGCATTGTGTATTTTCTCCAGCACGGCGTAATCGAAGGAAATATTGGGAAGCGCATAAAATGCCCGCGGATTAAGAAAGGTTCCGTTTTTGATTCTGATTTTTGAAAACCCGCGAGCAAACTTGGGGGCATGCCGAGCCACGCTGGCCAGGATATTGGCCGCGGAAGCCAGGAAAATTCCGGCATGCCAAAGATATTTTCCGGACCTGACAAATTTTTTGGCGCGCCCAAGCAGTGGCTTCTCAATAAACTTTTTTAATTCATAGACGGAGGGAGCCAGTTTTTTTCCCGTCAAAATGTAGCCGTAAGCAGCTGATGGAAAATTGGGTTTAGCGCCGAACACAGAAAATTGCTCGTGCTGATCTGAATAGCAGGCAGCTTCACGAATGGTCTTTTGAAAACTGGATCGGTTGCTCACCCAATGGTCTGCCGGCAAAGTCAACATCAGCGCTTGAGGATCGCGCTTTAAAATTATCGAGGCGCCAAGCGCAACTGTGGCAGCGGTGTTGCGCGCAACGGGTTCTCCAATAATTTGACTCCGGGGAACGCGGCTTGCTGATTTCCTCAGTCTGTTGAGCTGTTCAGCGTTTCCGATAATTAAAATTCGCGAAGGCGGAATGAGGGGCGAAAGGCGCTTGATTGTTTCATTGAGCAGCGTGTCACGTCCCGGGATCAATTTGAGGAGAGGCTTTGGACAATTCCGATTGGAGAGCGGCCAGAGTCGAGTTCCCCAACCTCCTGCCATGACCAGTGCCCACAACATGATAGTTACCTCACCGATGACGCAATTTTTTCTTCTACGAGTTTGCGGATTTCAGTTAACCGTTTTTCTGTAACGGCTTCAAAACGCGTCACCAAAACCGGTTGTGTGTTGGAGGCACGGACGAGTCCCCAGCCGTCGCCAAAATCAATTCGGACGCCGTCAATGTCAACCGTGGGATAGCGGCTTTTAAAAAAGTCAGCGACGCGCGTTACGATTTTGAATTTTTCTTCATCCGGACAGTCGACTCGGATTTCCGGCGTGGCATAGGTTTTCGGGACGTCGCTGAGCAGCTCTGAGATTTTTTTGCCGGTTTGATCCAGAATTTCAAGCACGCGAATTCCCGCGTAAAGTCCGTCGTCAAAACCAAAATAACGATCGGCAAAAAACATATGGCCGCTCATCTCACCGCCCAAATCGGCTTTGAGTTCTTTTAATTTCTGCTTAATGAGTGAATGGCCGGTCTTCCACATCACTGCTTTGCCGCCGTGGCGGTGCACATCTTCAAAAAATAAATGAGAACATTTCACATCGGCCACAAAGGTGGCGCCGGGATGCCGCTTCAAAATGGCGCGGGAGAAAAGAATGAGCAGCTTATCGCCCCAAATAATGGTGCCATGGTCATCGATAACCCCGATTCGGTCGGCATCGCCGTCAAAGGCAAGACCGCAGTCGGCGTGCTGGGCTTTGACTTCGCGGATGATATCTTCGAGATTTTTTTCCACGGTCGGATCAGGATGGTGATTCGGAAATCGGCTGTCCGGTTCACTGAACAGATCAATTACTTCATGGCCTAATTCACGCAGAACTTTTGGGGCAACCAGGCCGGCGGTTCCGTTGCCGGAATCGATGACGACTTTTAATTTGCGTTTGAATTTAAACGATTGTTTCAAATATTGCTGATAGGCCAGAATGATTTCGGTGCGTTCTAGAGTTCCAGTTCCTGAAATGAATTTTTTTTGCTCGGCGATTTGCCGGAGCGTTTGGATGTCATCACCAAAGACGGAATTTGTGCCAATCACCATTTTCAGGCCATTGTATTCAGGGGGATTGTGAGAGCCGGTAATCATGATGCCGCCGGATTTTTTGAGCTGTTGAATGGCGAAATAACACACCGGCGTGGTGACAATTCCAATGTCGGTGACTGAGATTCCTGATGACAGAAGCGCTTTGGAGAGGGATTTAAAAATCCGTTCTGAGCTTGGCCTGATGTCTCTGCCAATCACCAGGTTTTTACCTTCGGCTTTGACTTGAGACATATAAGAAGCAAATGCTTTTCCGATCAGCTCGATCGCCTCGTCGGTCAAATCGCGATCCGCCACGCCCCGGATGTCGTATTGTCTGAAAATATTTGAATTCATAAGTTTTCTGTTATGACAATTAAGTGTGCACGAGACAGGAGTTGAACCTGCATGCCTTGCGGCGCCAGCCCCTCAAGCTGGTGTGTCTGCCAATTCCACCACTCGTGCTAAAACTTTTTCTAAAACTTTACGGCCATTACCTGACTTTAAAAATTTTTCTCGAGAACGAGCTGTTTTTCTATCGGTAAAAATTTCTTGATGAACTAAAGAAAAAGGAGCTCGATTCTTAGTTGATTTAACTCTACCTTCATTATGACGCAGAAATCGTTGCTTAACGTCATTGGTTATTCCTACGTATAACTTAAGGTCTTTACGGCTTTGTAGAACATAAACATAAAATTGCATTATAACCTCTTGCGGCGGCCGCCAAAAAACCGGCGGCTAAACTCGCCAAAATACTTGGCGAGTAAACCAGCCTGCCCGCCAAGCTCTATGGTGGGCCAATTTACCCGCCAACGCTTTTGTGGCGGGTTCCACCACTCGTGCTAAAACTAAGAAATAAACGAAGCGGATATTTTACGGGAAAATGTTTGGGTTTGCACTCGAATTTTAGGTGTTAGAAAGCTATGGCTGGGAGACTTGGATTCGAACCAAGATTACCTGGTCCAGAGCCAGGCGTGCTACCATTGCACCATCTCCCAATATTAAGGTGATTTATTCAGCAAGTTTTTTATAACTTTTCGCCCATCACCCGTTTTTAAAAACTTTTCTCTATTCTTCGCCTCTGTCAATGATCTCTTTTTTTCTAAATAAACCAATTTCCAGGGGCCACGCGATTTAGTATATTGACTGTGTTTTTGATTGTGTTCAGTTAATCGGCGCTGAATATCAGTGGTAATTCCGACATAATACACTGCAGTTGTTAAACTTTGAAGAACATATACGTAATTCATCTACCCCATTGCCCGCTAAAAAACTCAGCGGATCCGTCCTCAAAGCGCCCCTCGTTCAGTCCGCCGCGCTTTGTGGCGGACACCATCCCCCATTTTTACCAATCGTTTTAATTCACCGCGTTTAAAAAACTGCCACATCTAATCGCCGATAAACTACCTTCAAGCTGCATATTAGCCAGGCAAGCTTCTTTCAATTTCAGCATTCAGAATCGATTTGAAATTTTTTAAAAGGCCATGCTGGCTTGCCGGCAGAAACCGTTTGAGTTCGCCTTTTGTATCTAACTTTGCCTTGTCCATGGCCTCCAGAAGCCGGACTTTCAAAGTCTTATCCTTCTGAAAAACTTCTTTAAAGGCCAGGCGACTTCGCAAAATGAAATAAAGATCGTAGAAATCCCTTGGCTTTGCACGGGTTAAAAGAGCGGTCACTTTTTCGCGAACCAGGATTTTTTCTTCAAGATGAATCAAGGTAAAAGGAGGTAAAAATTCGGAGGGAATAAGAGCCGTGTCGCCCTTTGCCTTTCCGGCTGCTCTTAAGGAAACTTCAAGCTGGATTTCGCCCCGGTTCCCCTCCCCCTCAAACTGGAGGATTGAAAAATATCCACCAGAGGTCTTTTTTGCTTCATCAATCTTCACATGAATACCTTCCCCTTCCACTCCAACCAGCGTTTTTTCGAGTACGGATTCAATCGCGCGAATATTGGTGTTGGTTCCGCTGAAATTCAGATCTTCCGAAAAACGCGCACTCTGCCAGACGATTCTTAGAGCCGTCCCTCCCTTAAAAAGCAAATGATCTGCATCTTTTTGACGGTAGAGGGGCGAAAGAAAAAGATGTTGGAAATATTCCCTCACGACATTATCCGGCGTCGTCTGATAACGGTCAGCCAGTTCGCGGACTTGTTTGGTATCGATCATAAAATCTCCCGGACAAGCTTCATAAGACTTTCACGGCCAAAGAGACGAGCGTAACGAAGCGCTTCTTTCGCATTCACTTTATTCACTCTCAACCGGTCGTTCAAAGATTTCAACCTGAGATCGATAAAGTAACAGTAATCGACAAGCGCTTTTTCCGGCACTGCCATTAAAATTTTTGCCGGCCCTTCTTTAATCAGCCGGTACCCCATATAGGCCCTTCTTTTAATTCGTGAGTATTCATAACTTTTGCCCTCGACCGTAAATTCCCGCGTGATCTTCGTGGTGACGGAAGTGACGGTATAGACGGTTTCCGGAATCAACCGGTAATAGGCAAGCGCATACTCCAGTGAAATATAAGAAGGCCCATAAATGCGATTCGCAATTTCAAGCTCGTGCGGTGGCTCAGACCTTAAGGCGTAGAGGCCGTTGCGAAGTTTGAGAAAAAGATCGTGATTGTGATCCTTGATGAATTCCTGGGTAGCCCGGAGGGTGACCCCGAAAAGGCGGCGGAATTCTTCGGGAGAGAAGAGATGGATACCCTTCCCCCGCAACATTTTTTCAACTGTAATAGGTTTCAGTTTTCGCTCCATATAGCGCCAAAAGTGAAATGACTAAATTCTACCGAAACAGCCCCATAAGTGCAAGCATTAAAATGATGCAGGTGTAGACGTTAAGCCACTGTCAATTGAGTGGAGCTTGCGACAATGCTTATTTCTTTTCGACGGAGAGCTCGAAGAGGAGCGCTTGAACGGACTGAATCAAATGAGGTATGGTTTGTGCGGCCATAAGGTTTGGCTCGGTGATTTTGAAAAAGGAAAATGGCTTTCTGGGCTCAGAAGAATGTTGTACTTCCCTTCGCGAGGAAATCTGAGAGCTTCGGGCCAGCTTGAAAATCAGGTACGGCTTCACTTCTTGATTGGCAGCTTCTCTGGCCTTTTCTGCCGAAGAAGGTTCAAACGGAACCGGTGCCAAAGGAGGATTCGCTGCGGCGTTCACAGCGGGAGTTTCTTTGCCAGTGCTCTGTGGTTCAGACGCACGGGTGATTGTCATAGAAGCAGAAGCACCGGCTGACCCTGTGAATCTTTCTTTCTGCTCAACGTGTTCTGCTACCACTTCTCTCTTTGGAAACCGCCGAATATTGTCCGGAATAAGATCCTTTAAATTTCCTGTCGTAATTTGCGGTGCTGAATCTTTTACTTTGATCGTGTAATAAACCGTGGCCACGTCCAAAAATGCATTGTCACTATCACGGATAGCTCGAACTTGATAAGAACCCTGATAAGTCCCTGCGGGAAGATTGTTAACGATATAGGTGGGAATGTTTCTGCTCTCTTCAATACCTAGGCTACCAGAGGACGTATAAAAACCAAAACCCTCTGCGAAAACTTCCAACGGCTTTCCGTTGGCAGGCATATAAACTGCATCAGGATTCGCAATTACCTCAAAACCTCCAACATCGGGGTTACTATTTTTAATTTCAAAACCATCCCCAAAACTAAAATTGTTTGGTGCGCCTTTAACAATAGTGTCATTGACCTGCGTTTTGGACACAATTAGAAGCGCGGTTTGGCTGCTGTCGTTTACTTTCTTGTCTGAACGCGTAACCGTAATGGTAAACCCTCCTAAGCCTGGATAACTATTGTTATCGCGCGGCGCTTCTTCAACTTTGATCAAAGTTTCCGGCGTCGATAAGAGAGGTTGTTCTATTTGAACTATTTCTCCATTTTGAAGAGAGATGGAAGAAGGATTGGGCTCAATGGGTTTTGTGACCACTTGAGTATTAGTCTTCGCCGTCTCCTCTGAACTAAAGGAATTCGGAATTTGTGCTGGAGGAACAGGCTTAATATCTTTAAGGTTTCCTGTATCTGGTATTACAGAAGAAAGCGGCGAAGAAGTATTTAGGAAATCAATTGAATTTTGGGAATTAACTTGAGAAGTGGGTTGCGGAACAACTGGAACTTGATTTTTAGAGACAGCCAATTGAACGGGCTGAAGAGAGGCTGGTCCTTGAATCACCGCTGCGACGGGAGTTTCCCCTGCCCAGAGAATTTGTGTGCTGAAACAGGAGACAATCATGATTGAAGCTACGATTTGCTTCCAAACTGATGACATTAGGTTTCTTCATTCCCCTTTTCCCGCGTTGTTTTGCTTTGGTGAACCCCAACGTGTTATTGGGTGAACTGTATCTGACCCTCTTCTGCTTTACAAAGTCTCTGACTTAAAAAATGGGAAAAATCTATTTAGAATAGGAAAAGTCCAGTCAGACTATAGAAATAAGGAGAAAACCACCTACTCAGCAATTGAGGAGATATTAGGAGAAGATTATGGATTCAAACCATTTCATGATCAGGGAATTAATCTTTGGATTATGCTCATGCGTCATATTGGGAATGACTTGAACACAATTGGTACCGTTTATTGTGATCAAATATATGAGTTAAATTTTACCTTTCAGGTAAATGTTTTTAAGAAAATCGCCCGGAGACATGATCTTCGGCTTTTTAACTTTCGAAACAAATTGAGGCGTTAAGAAATGTTTTTTATCAAGAGAAAGCAGGTAATCTGATTTTGCTTCAAGCGCCGCCCCTAGCACAGGCAAATCTTTTGGATGGATGGAAGTCTCGTAAAGTTTCGTGGTTTCTTCTTGAGGAAAAGGAACAACGTAGACTTTCACTTTCTGGATATAACGACGAAATGCTTTTAGATTTTCCGGGGTAGATTTCTGACGCAAATTTCGATCGGCCTCGCGCAAAACCAGCCGGCTGGCACAGAGAACAATCTTCTTCTTCCGCGCAATTTCCAAAATGAGAAAGGAGGCGCCTCCTTGAGATGAAAAACCAACGAAATAAATGTTTGCATCAAGGAAGATTCTGAGCATTGCTTAAAGAGTTTTGCGGATGCTCGCAGCCGGAGCGGAATCAATCTTGTCTTCGCTCAGGAACTCCTTAATCCGTTCATCGCTATATTCCTCAATAAAGACGTCCTCTTGAAGCTTCTCTTGGGAAGCGCGAAACAAATCGATGTCCATCATAACCACAATTTGACGCCCATTTTTCTTAATAATCAGCGGCTCTTTCTTATAGCGGACCTCATCTAAGACTTCTCCAAATTTCTTGCGCAAATCAATCGCGTTAATTTCCCTCATGGTTGGATCTCCCTGTAAACTAAGAGAAGCATAGCATACAATGTGTATATATTCAATATATTGTATATATTATATGGTTAGAAATTCAGAGCGGTTTGTCACTTTTCTAACAAAGAAAACAAAGAAGCAAAGAAGGTGCCAGGCACCTCATGAAGGGACAGGCAGCGCATGGATCAGTCCTTCTTCAACATGAATTTTAAACAATTCGGACCCGATGACATTACCTTTCATAAAAAAGGCTTCGGAATTCTCTGGAACTTTGACAGACGCTCCGTCAAAAGTGTAGCCATCCACTAAAACATCTGGCGCCCCCTGCACATAATATCGGCTTGAACTATAGGGCCAATCCTCGCTTTGGCTCACCATTCCCGCCTCAACTGGGTTCGTTTCTACATAACGCCCACAGGCTTCCAGATAAGCTTCATTCTCAATGACCAAACTCTTAAACCGGTCCCGCCATAAGGGGCCAAATCGCTGCTGGCGGAAATTAAAATATTTGGCATAGTGCCACTTCGCCCATTTCAGGCCTTCTGAGAATTGCTGGACACGGTCCATCGAAACCAGCAAGTGAAAATGCGTGTGCATCAAACAGTAATGGTGAATCCGGAAGGAATACTTCTTTTTGGATTTCAATAGTAATTCCTTAAAAGCTTCGCTGGCCTGAAAAATAGACCGTTTCTCCGTCGCACGAGAAAAAACATGCGCATAACAACCGTCATATAAAACACTGCTTCGATTTTGTCTTCCCACGTTTACGCTAACTCGCCTTTATACCTGTCCCCTGTCGGGGTGCCTGGCACGTTCTATTGTTCTATTGGAAGCGTGATGACAAAAGAAGTTCCTTCGCCGAGTTTAGAGCGGACTTTGATTTCTTCGTCAGGGTTTGACAATAACGAGGCTGTTTGGTTTGGCTGATCGCAGAGCTTGACGTAATTTTGGCAGGATATGTCTGAATGTTTCATACTGGTTGTTTGGAATAACAATCAGGACAATCGCGATTTTTGCATGTTTCAAATTCTGTTGATATTTGAGATTCTGGTCAACCGTGACAAAAATATCGAACTTCTCTTCCGCAAGACGAAGAAGTTCTCCGTTTGTTTTTCCTGACCAGTCCATTTCCGGCACAGTTTTAATGTCATAATTTTCAAGCTCATATTTCAATTGCTTTGGTAGACATTCATCAAGCAACACTTTCATAGCGTTTTTTGAGAAGACCTCTTTTAAGAATTTCGATAATTTGTACGGCTTGTTTGTGCGTTACGGTAGGAAAATCTTTGAGAAATTGATCAAGAGACATGCCTTCTTCCAGATAGTCAAGAAGAGTTCGAACGGGAACGCGGGTACCACGGAAAACAGGGCTTCCGCCCAGAATGTAAGGTGAACGATGGATAAGATTTAGTCGTCTCATGATTTTTACCTTCCCTTCTTAATCTGAAGATAGCTTACCTGAAAAAAGGACATTTTTACAATTTTATTTCTCCTTGGTGGACGGCCCGGAGTCGGAAGCCAGTGAGGTTTGATCGATTGCAATCGGAAGCGTGATGACAAAAGAAGTTCCTTCGCCAAGCTTGGAGCGGACTTTAATATCTCCGCCGTGCAATTCAATAATGTAGCGGCACATATAAAGCCCCATGCCGGAGCCTTTGCCGGCGGGCTTGGTCGTAAACCCGTAGCTGAAAATTTTCTTCATCACATCATCGCCCATGCCGTGTCCGTTGTCGGAAAACTGCACGACCACCATCGCCGGATGAACTGGGTCTTCGTGGGCCGTCACGGTAATTCTGCGGTCGCGCTTGCCCGCCATCGCGTGATAAGCATTGATGAATAAATTGAGGAACACTTCCTGAAGCCGTTCCAGATCACCTTTAATCAGCGGAATGTTTCCGGGAATATCAAAGGTGACTTCGGTGCCCGACAAATTTTCCAGATACGTTTGAAATTGAACGAGCGGCAGCGTTTCTTCCAATACGAGCTTAAGCGACAGCGCTTCAAATTTTCCGTGCTCTGATTTTTTGAGCAGTCCGGTGAGCGTATTGACCACGGCTTTGATGCGGCTGATGTTTTGTTCCATTTTGTGGAAAATGTCGAGAATTTCGGTGACTTTGAGATCCGGGTTCTGGCGGTATTTAAGGATCGCGCGACTGACATTCATGGACAGAATGGTGAGCGGATTGTTCACTTCATGGCCGACGGATGAAGCCAAGCGGCCGAGGGTTGCCATTTTTTGTTCGTGAATGAGTTGCGCGTGCGTATCGCGTAATTTTTTATTGGCCACTTCGGTATCATTAAGTGCGCGAAGCAAATTGGTTTGCGCCGTATTCAGTTGATCATTAATGCCTTCGAGTTCACGCGCCTTCTCAATCGCTTGATCGTAGAGCCGCGCGTTTTCAATCGCGATCGCCGA
>ORMF010673185.1_pt1 | contig 34365 bp, 33 predicted proteins | sample 1779871 | NCBI WGS metagenome assembly ORMF01 (sample SAMEA104232316, study PRJEB22302) | groundwater metagenome | biome: forest; feature: aquifer; material: groundwater | place: USA | collected 2011-08-07 | depth 5.4 m
GCTTGTGGGGTAATCATATCCCTGAAGCGTATCGCGTCCTCCCAACCGCTCACAATACCCTTCGTACCCTTTGTTTTGTTGTATATTTTCATGACTTTTCAGTTTGCCGAAAAGTCTCATATGTATCTGAACTTATGCAGTTTTCACTTGCCCGTATCTCTGAGTTTTCTTTCCTCATAATGCGCGCGTGTCATCACAAATCTTCGACCGGCGTCTTCAAAACCCATCCGTCGGGCCGTCACATCATAGCGCATTTTCATTCGTCCTTGAATATCACAAACATGACTTTTTAGACAATATGGCTGACCATACCATTTTGACTCATTGGCACGAATCATCTCCACTCGCCGGAAGCCATTTCCAAAAACCAGATCCAACAAAATAACGACCAGCATCCGTTCCCACTTAATCGGTTCGAGCAATTCTTTGGTAAATCGATGAAATTCTCGATGAGAATTCCGCAAGGGTTCTGGATCAAAAGCCTGAAGTTGCCGAATCGTAATCGTCCCCATTTCCTTTTCAGCGGTAAAACCCACGCAGGCTACGCCTCTCTGCTCCTTCCAAAATCCCACCGGCATCGGCGCCATAAGAACCAAGTTATAATCGGCATCAAAATAAAATCTGTCAAAATCTCTTGGTGTATACTTCAAGCCATTGCGAAACATTACTATCGAATAATTAGACAAAGAACCAACATCAGTATTCGCTTTGGCAAATTTCCGTAAATACGGCTCGAGACTGATTTGAAGCGGCTTGCCCCCACCCCAAAATCCGTCCAGAAATTCTATCGCCCCCTCTTCATCCGAGCGTTCCTTTTCCCGTCCAGTGAATAATCGACTAATCACCTGCGACCATCTCATCCACCACCTCCCCTGAATACTCCAACTGAAACTATTATAAAATAAAATCCACTGCATTGCAAGTAGTGGGCTAACGCAACCCCCCCGTCATTGCGAGGCTTGATTCTTATCGAGCCGTGGCAATCCTACATTACTACTCTAAAAATCAAAACTCCAAAGCAATTTTAGCAAGTTTTCCCTTATTAAACGGATGCTTAATCTCTCTCATCTCCGTCACGAGATCGGCCGTCCGAATCAAAGCTTTGGACGCCCCTCGCCCGGTGCAAATCACAAACTTCTCCACCGGAACCTTTTTAAGCGAACGCAAAACCTCTCGCACAGACAAAAGCTTTAACGAAATCGCAACATTTATTTCGTCCAAAATAATAGCGTCCCATTTACTTTTGGCGAGTTCCATTTCGAAAAATAATAAAGCCTCTCGCGCCGCGCTCGCGTGCCGTTCACGAGGCAGTTCATCTCCCAAAATACCCACAAAACCCAAGCCCCTTTTAACCAACTTAAATTCCCCAGCGAATCTTGGATCGCGATTTTTTATTTCGATAAATTCCTCACCCGACTTCCACGGCCCCTTGATCCACTGGATCATCAAAATCTTTTTGCCCCGGCCAACCATCCTCGCGGCCTGGCCTAGTGCCGCCGTGGTCTTTCCTTTTCCATTACCAGTAAATACAATAAGCATAAAAATATTATACTCTGAGCAAAGTCGAAGAGCTACCAAAAACAAAATCCCCGCTATAGCAGGGAAAGTTTTACTTCAAATCAGCGGGTTAATTTTTCACATCAAGAACAACTACCGAACATCTCGATGCGGACGGATCTGGGGCGGTTCCGGAACACGAGGCAAACACGGCTAATCCGATAGATGAAAATAACCGCAACGATTACATAACCCGACTCTAATATTGACTCCATTCTCAACACCGGTCGAGCTCTGGCAACCAACTACAAAAGGAAGCGCCGCTAAAATCAAACCCGCGAACAAACGCCACATAAAAAACTCCCCAAAAAAAGATCCTAGATAATTATAACAAAACTCGCGATAGCGCGCGAGTTTAAAATCGGTTTTTCTTAAAATCCACCCAACGACCTAATTTTTGACATCCTAACGAAAGTATCATTTGCAAGTTGCAGGCACAAACCGACAATACCCGCTAGGTCACGATGCAATATTCGCAAATCCTTTTCCGAGATTTTGTTATATTCCGCCTGAAAACCAACGGCGTCATCACGAATATTATGGGCTAATAGTTGAGACTTTTCAAAATTGGGACAATCATTCAAAATCCCTCCGGCGATTCGCAAAAGTTCCACATAACACTCGGCCAACTCCCTGGCTCTCTCGGGATTACCATCCACAACATTAAGCCACAATACGGGCTTACAAAGCTCCATCCTATTAACAACAAGCTGAATAGCGTCACCCCTCCATTGCCCGTTGGCCATCCGTAGCCTCTTTCTCCTCCACTCTCTAATCATTTGAACATTCATCGACTCTATAATCATTTGAATATCCATCATTCGTATCCTCCATCCATCAAAGCCAAATCTAACAAGTGTATTATAACATAGATACTATAAAAATAAAGGCCCACTCCGATAATTCTCGGAGCGGGCTAAAGTTATTACTTATTTTCGTCTGTGTCGTTTGCGCAAGGCGGGCAATGAGGCCCGCTCGCATGGGACTGCCCGCAGGCTCCGCACGGAGCGTCTGCTGGATACACCACAACCGTCTCACCCTTCTTGCCATAACAAGCTTCGCAACGAGCCTCGAGGTGTTCCTCGGAACAAGTCACCAACTTCGCATGATGATGCCCACAACTCACGCACTGATTGAGATTGGAGACATCATCGCAAGCCATGCAACGCAAGATCTTCCGACTTCTCACTTGCCAGTGTTCAACTGCGACCGTCGCAGTTGCTTCCGGATTACGAGAGTCAAGCACGGGCTCTTCTGGCTTTGGCTTCTTCTCTTCCGGCACCAACTCCACGCTCGCCCCGCCTTCCGTCGCCTTCGGCACCAACTTGACGAACTCCATATCTTCCATCGGTTTTTCCGCGACCTTTTGATCGGAACTTTCATTAGTCATCTCGGTTGCGGACGCTTCAGGCTGAGTCTCTATACCAGACCCTGCTTCCGCCGGAACATCGTCCCCAGCCTTTCTCGCTCGCTCCTCCTCGAGAAGCTGAAGTATGAGCATCTCTTGAGCACTAAGCTTCGGCTCACGAACCTCCGTCTTCCCGACCGCCCCCTCAGGCGTCATCGGCTCGAGACGCAAATCCTCGCCAGCCAGTGCCGCATCGCCGAGGCCCTTCTCACTGGCTTCATCGAGCAAGGCCTTCACAATCCGAGGATCTTCCTTGCCCCCGCCAACCACCCCCACTCTTTCGGAAGCAGTGCAACCAGCGACCACCACACAAAGAATAACCACCGAAACACAAATACTTCTCATGGCGCTTCTCCTTTCTTTGAAAGGCGCCAACCGAAATACAATAGAAATACTACACGAGAACTATTCGACAGTCAAATTAAAAAACCGATAGTTTTAGCTATTGATTTTAGCAGGACTTGATTTCTTATCGTAAAAATACGAAGCAAGACACAGGAATATTGCCCACGGCGCTATAAATATCGTATATGGCCAGGCTGCTATCGAAAGATTTAGCGATGCTTTGATATGAGGCAAAAACAATAGGGGCAGCGTGGAAATCAAAGCAAACAAAGCGGCAATCTTATAGTTAAAAGCCCTGCTCGCGAAAATCATCCCAAAAGCTATAAAAGCCATATCGCCACCGCCCAAAACCCTGGAGTTGGACACGATACAGGTCGGAACGGGCCATTTCTTCATCAAATCGCTCTGCACCATGGTTATGTACCAATTTTGTTTGCCAGACGAAGCTTCCCCTCCCGACATCCAGACCAGATAAATATCCAAAAGCATGATCAAACTAAATACAGTCAGCACCCCGCTACGGCGAAACATAAATCCCATGGGCACGACAACGATCGAGAAAAAAACTATCAAAAAAAGATTATTTACCAAAAGGGTGTCCTTGGAAAGTCCGCTCATTTGCGATATCGAAGCCGGAAAGAATAAAAGTAAATTCATCAATATCAAAAGTCCGGCTATGAGCCACTTGCCCTTGGGAAAAACTCCGCCCAAAAAATAGAGAAAACTCTCGTTCAAAATATATATCGCCATCATTGCGATGACGCCGACAAATAATGGAACAAGTATTGCCCGAAGATGATTTGGGTCACTGACGGCGTTTGCCTCAGAGGGATTTTTAACTCCGCTCAAAAGGGCTCCGCTCAAAAATCCAACCAAAACTATCCAAGCAAACAATATGGCGACCATACCCAAAGCTTCGCGCGCGCCAACGCTATTCACATTAAACTTCTTAGGATTTTTTGAACCGACCCATTTCCACCAAGAATACGCGTAAAGCAAAAAACTCAGCCACCCGACGGTGGCCCAAACAAATAGCCCTTCCATCACATTCTCCTTATTGCGATGAACTGACTAAACTATAAATCAAAAAATAAAACTAAGCAATGACGCCTCCGCCCAGCATTTCGCCTTTAGAATTATAAAAAACCGCCGACTGCCCCTCGGCCACATACTTTACCGGCTTATCAAAAACCAGCCTATATACCCCTAATTCGGCCGAATGAGGGATATAATAAAGTTTAGCGGCCACAAGTGGTTGGCGATAGCGGACGCGGGCCAGCACAGAGAGTTTAAAGTTTAAAGTTTTAAGTTTTAAGTTTTCAGATATAAAATTAATGTCAACTAAATCAATCTCTTTTTTATATAGCTCCGGCGCGGCATCACCAACGGCTACGGTTATAGTATTTTTGTTAATATCTTTAGACACTACATAAAACGGCTTGACCCGCTTTCCGAAACCAGCGCGTTTCCAATCACCGGAATTCAGTCCGCTCCGTTGGCCAACCGTATAAAAATGCGCACCCTTATGCTGACCGATCACGCGCCCATCCAAATCCAAGACATCGCCCGACTTTTCGGGAATATATTTTTTCAAAAAATCCTTTATATCCACCTGCCCCAAGAAACAAATGCCCTGCGAATCTTTTTTCTCCGCCGTCACGAGTCCAAACTTTTTCGCCAGCCTCCTCACTTCCGGCTTCTTATATTCCCCTATCGGAAACAAACAATGCTTGAGTTGCCTTTGCGTCAATGTCCACAAAAAATATGACTGGTCTTTATTTTTATCTTTCGCCGTAAAAAGCAATGTTTCGATTTCTTTGTTTCTTTGTTTCTTCGTTTTTTTGTTTATTCGCACATAGTGTCCCGTCGCCACATAATCAGCTCCAAGCGCCAACGCTTTTTCCAAAAACAAACCAAATTTAATTTCTCGGTTACACATTACATCCGGATTAGGCGTGATTCCCTTTTTATAGCCATCAATCATGTATTGAACAACTCTATTTTTATATTCCTCCTCAAAATCAAAAACATAAAAGGGAATATCGAGCTGTCCGGCCACGCGTCGAGCGTCCTCCGCGTCCCTCTCGCTACAACCGTCGACATTGTAGCATTTGATATAGACCCCGGTCACATCAAAGCCCCGCCCACCGACAGGCAAGCCCGCGTCACCATATTTAAGAAGCGCGGCCGCAACGGACGAGTCAACTCCGCCCGACATCCCGACGAAGACCTTTCTTTTAAGAGGGGTATTTGATTGTTTGTGTTTACTTGTCATGAGCATCGTCGAATGATTCCAAATTCTGGCCATATTCGTTTCGTTCACCGGGCCTAATGTAGCCCCAGCATTAAAAGTACTCGCCTCGCTGAAGCTCCGGCGAAGCGGGCCGGGAATGTCAGTTTTGTCCATTTCCCGTTCGTGAATCTTATTCGGCAGAGGGATGGTGGCAAAAATCTTAACGCTCCCGCCTTCGATCACCGCTTCATCAATTACGAGTTTTATTATATCTTTTTTCAGCCGTTCTGTCACTATTTTCGGATCGTTTATTTTACTCAAAAACTTGTGACAGGTTTCTTTGAAAAAAACTAATTTGATACCCAAATGGCGTAATTTAAATAAATTGCAAAACTGACCCAAAGAATATACGGCATCAGAAGCCACGCGGCCGGTTTAGAGATTTTATAAAATGCAATGATCGTGGCGAGAATGGCGAGCCAGAGGAATACGATCTCGATAAGCGCCCCACCGGGGCTATGCAGACCGAAAAAGATAATCGACCAAAGCGTGTTCAAAGCCAGCTGGCCGAGAAATATGCCGAGAGCGATTTTCACATCCCTACGATCCAAACCCTTCTTCCATATCAGGAACGCCGCGATGCCCATAAGCGCAAATAGCGTCGTCCAAACAGGACCGAACACCCATGCTGGAGGATTGAGAGCCGGCTTCGCAATCCCTGCATACCAGCCGGCAATTGACGGAGTCGTAAACACCGAGCCAATAATCCCGGCCAGCTCGGAGACTACGATGGCGATGATGAGTTTGAATGTGTTGCTTAGCCCTGAGCTTGTCGAAGGGTTGATTTTCATAGTTATTTCTTAGTTTTATTATGCCTGCCCCCGTAGTGAGCTTTGCTCTACTACTGGGGATGTTCTAATAATTTCTCCGCCGGAGAGATACCGCCAAGTATCTCGTGCGGAAAGTAATTCCAGGCATCGGTTACCAGCTCCAGCACATTGCTCAATTCCGAAGTGTCTCCACCTCGACCCGTGGTGAGCGAAGTCGAACCATCAAACATGGCTACGACTTTCATCATGTCGTCGTTGTCCTCTTCGTGGAAAATAGCGTCCCGGACATGATCCAATGTGAAGTCGCTCTTTGTTTCCTTAAGCATATCCACGATCTCCTGCTCGATCTCTTTCCGACGTTCAAGAATTTGCCTGCCCTGAGCTGGGTCGAAGGGTTGTTTTGATTCGACTTCCATATATTTACTGCCTGTGGACAATTTTCCTTGTCTTATGCTATAGTGTAATTGATCGTAAGATCACGAATTTTACTGCTTGGGGGCCCCTTTATCGGGGTCCCCTTTGCTTTCCAGCTCTCTTTTCCAGCATACAAAATCACGAATTTTCTGGATATCAAAAATCATCAATCCTTTATCAGTTAAAGCAGAAAGCTCTCTAGAAACTTTATGGACAGTTGCAAATAAAATCACTTTTTTACCAGCACTAATCAATTTTTCAATAGAATCGGCAAAATCACTATCTCCACTCCAAAGCACAAATACTTCTGCGCTATTTCTCTCGCAATCAAGGAGCATATCAACTCCAATTTCTACGTCAAAATTACACTTCATATCTTCAATAACATATTCTCCTTTTTTATTCATATCCTTGAATCTTTCATTGAGATACTCAATAGTCGTAATCTCATATTTTTTAAGAAGTGCTCGGGGAATAAATTGACTAAGCAACACCGTTGAATCTGGCAAAACACTTGATACATCGATAGAGAGCTTGATAATTTTTACTGGCTTTGTCCTAAGAAAGTATTTATTATTTTCTGCTTCTGTTTTTTCCTTTTCAGATCTTTCATCTCCAGCCAAATAACCGTTATAAAAATTCACTGCCTCAACGGTATCAAAAGAATCCAAAAATTGCTTAAGTCTTTTAAGTTCAATGTGCCAGCCAAGTTTTACGCTCCATGGGCGGACATTGGCATAATCAATATAAACCCGCGTTTTTCCATTAAAAAGACTTTCAAGTTGCGTAATGACTCCTTGTTTATTTTTAGCAATATCTTTTATTCTGTCTGTTTTTGGCGTGAACATATAATTAGCTTCTTTTCTGATACCGATAACCATACTGAATAATATTTATATTCAAAAATTGCCCAGGCGATGCCGCTTGAAGCAAGCCGTTATACAAATGTTCCGGTACATTAAAATACTGATACACATCCCCAGAAGTAAACTCCACTTCCAAAGTTGCCGATTGTGAATCGTAGCCAATTGAACTAATATTTGTTGATGTAACCGGCGTTCTTTGCATAAATTTATTTATAGTGAGCCTGTCGAACTATTTTATCAAATTCCAGTTATTCAAAAAATATCCCATCTCGTGATCCATGTTTCCGAGATACACTTTTTCGTCTCTAAATTTTATATTCACTCGATATCGTTTGCCGTGACCGACTTCCAAAATTGCTTTTTCGTGTACTTTCTTTTCAACTTCATGAAACGGCAAAATCAAAAAACTGCTTTTCTTTTCGCCATGCAATACAAAAATATAATAAATATTGCCGTTGCTGTGGCGTTCAAATGATACTTTGCGAATATCAAAAACATAAGTGTCAAAACTATTAAGATTTGAAGTTTTGACCTGAATACCAAACAATTGATTATCTTTGACCGCCACAATGTCCATTCCCACATCTACGCTCATTATACTGGCGTTGAAGCCACGAAAAAGCAATTCACTGCAAACCAAATGCTCGCCACCTTTTCCGGTAAATCCTCCAGCGATAACAATTTTTTCTTCTTCTTCTTTTTCTGCTTCAATAATTTTCGGCGTTTCCTTTATTACCTTTTTATTTGGATTAAGCGCAAAAGTTCCGGGTGCAGTTTTGATAAAATCCGAGCCATCAATTTTGTTTTTTATATCAACCGTGATTTGCGCGTTCATTGACGCTTCCGGCGTTGCGCCTTCAGTTTCCAATATGCCTGATTCCAAAGCCAACCGAGTAATTTCGGTATAGTGCAAAGGCGTTCCCGCCTTTTTCAATATTTCAATCGCTGATTGTTTGAATGTGTTCATATTATTATATATTTTTATCGGTATCAGAAAGTTCTGCAAATTTTGCTTCCATTGTGGGATTCCCGCGCGTTAGTTTCTTGATGGTTAAATCTTCTGTTTTATTATTAGCTATACGAAGATTATTTTCAGACGATAGGAGAGCGTCTTTGGTTTTTTGGAGATGATCTATGGTTTTATCTATTTCTTCAATCGCGGTTTTGAATTTACGACTGGCAAGGTCATAATTTTTAGCAAATCCCTCTTTAAATTTATTTACATTATCTTCAAAGCTGGTGATGTCGATGTTCTGATTTCTTACTAAAGCAAGCTCCGCTTTGTATTTAAGCGAGTTCATCGCCGCGTTGCGGAGTAATGTGATAATTGGAATGAAAAATTGCGGGCGGACAACATACATTTTGGGGTATTTATGAGCAACATCAACAATACCAGTGTTATATAGCTCATTTTCGGCTTCCAAGAGCGTCACAAGCACGGCATACTCACACTTCTTCTCAGTACGATCTTTATCCAGCTCGCGCAAAAAATCTTCATTCTTTTTCTTTGTGGCGGTTTCGTCACCTTCGTTTTTCATTTCAAACATGATTGATATAATTTCATTGCCTGCCTCATCGCTTTCGCGATAAACATAATCGCCCTTACTACCAGTATTTGCATCGTTATCTTTTTCGAAATATGCATTTTGAAAACCAGTTGCTCGAAGCTTGTTAAACTCGGTCTCGCAGTGCTGTTCAAGTGTTTCGCCAATCATTTTTGTTGAAAGTTTGACCTTCATATCTTTACGAAGAGCAATTTCCTCATCTTTCATCTTGATGATGTCGTCCTTCGTCTTGAGCTCGGTGACGTATTTTTCTTTTAGTGATGTCTCGAGCAATTGTTTCTCGGTATCTTTACTTTTCAACTCACCGGCAAGTTCATCACGCTCTTTTTCTATTTTATTGACCGCCTCGATGACGGCAAGTTTTTTTTCAAGCTCGGCATTATTGATCTTTGATTTTATTTCGGCGAGTTCGGATTCCTTCTTTGCAAGATCTTTTTGCAATGCATTGGTAATATTTGCTTCGGCGAGTTTGATGGCGTTTTCTTTTTCTTTTTCTGCGATGTCTAATCGCTCTCGCAATTCTTCCTCAAATTGATGATCCCGAACTTGTTTAACAATATCGGCAAAACCAGCCTCATCGACTTTGAAAACTTTTTTACAATTTGGACATATAATTTCTTGCATATTGATTATTTAATTTAGTTATAACTTTCCACCAGAAATATCAAAGAATCTTTCAAAGAAGCTGGTTAGTTTGCTTATGACGCTCTCACGCTTTTGAGTTCGCTCACCAGTTGGAGAAAAGCGAGATACCGGCGGTAAAACTTTGGTTATTGCTGTACCAGTCGTTGCCACACTTCCATCACGAAACGAATTTCGTACAAACGCATAAGTTGCATCGTGATCCAAACCTTCATTATCAATAATTTTTTCAAGCTCCTCAATTTTTTTCTTGTCCACAAACTTCTGCCAATCGTCATCAACTACTGAATGGATATCAAGTGAAGTGATGAACTGATTGATGAGATCCTTTTTGTTTCGCAATTCAACACTAGAGTCGATAGCCTTATTGATATCAACCAAAATCTCGCGATTCTTGTTGTGGTCTTCGTGATATCTTTTGATGAGTCCTAACACGAAGTCAATGTTTATTTCCACCTGCTTGATGAGCTCCATCTCAAACACCAGGTCATCGTTAATATTTTCTTGATCAACATCCGCACCCTTGCGAAATTCATTGTAGAGGTCAATATAGGCGCTATGATAATCCTGAATATCGCGCTCGGTTAAAATCTCGTTGCCGGTAAATTCGTCAAAGGTTGTCAAAATATTGCGCACTCGCAAAATCCCGCCATAAAGCTTGATAAAATCTTTCTGGTTTTGCTCGCCTATAATTCGCTGTCCGGCAGGAAATTTTTCCAAGAGCTCCGCTACCATACTTGCGTACCCGCGCACTTCCTTATCACCGTCTTTGTAACCGTTGTAATACTCTTCGTATGCTTTGAGAAGCACAATACCGCCTGCTTCTTTATCACCAAAGAGCGCGATAGATTCATTGGTTGCTGTCTCCAGATTCCGGAAACAGACAATATTTCCAAAAGTTTTCACACTGTTTAAAATACGATTTGTCCGAGAAAATGCCTGCAAAAGTCCGTGCAATCGTAAATTTTTATCCACCCAAAGCGTGTTCAGCGTTGTGGCGTCAAAACCGGTCAAAAACATATTGACCACAATCAGGACATCAATCTCACGGTTTTTCACTCTCAAGCTCACGTCTTTGTAATAATTTTGAAACTTATCCGATGAAGTATCGAAAGACGTTCCAAACATCGCATTGTAATCAGTAATTGCATTATCAAGAAAATCTCTTGAGCTCACATCAAGCCCGCTCGTATCCTCGGAGTTTTCATCTATCATTCCATCGGCATCTTCATCGTTGACGCCAAAGCTATAAATCGTTGCTACTTTGAGTTGTTTATCACTCGGCGCACCCTCAAGTTGTTTTCTAAATTCAGCGTAATACTTTTTTGCCACATCAATAGACGAAACGGCAAAAATAGAATTGAACCCTGCCAACCGGCGATCTTTCAATTTATAAAAACTATTTCGCTTGGTCTTTTGGTCAAAATGCTCGCGAATATAGCCCACAATATTCGCCAGTCTTTCCGGTGAAGCCAGCACCGCCTCACGGTCAATATCTCGCACCTGCGCGTCTTCAATATTCTCCGCTTCTCGAACCGTAGAAACATAATCAACCTTAAATGGTAAAACATTTTTATCAGCAATTGCGTTCACGATAGTGTAAGTATGCAATTTTTCACCAAAAGCCTGCGCGGTCGTTTTCAAGTCCGGTCGTCCCCCAGTAGAAGCATTCATGGCAAAAATCGGCGTACCAGTAAAACCAAACAAGTTGTAATTCTTGAATGTCTTTGTAATAGCGGCGTGCATATCGCCAAACTGCGAACGGTGGCATTCGTCAAAGATAAGCACGACATGCCCATCAAAAATAGTATGCCCGGAATTGCGCCCGATAAAACGATCGAGCTTCTGAATAGTGGTGATGATAATTCGCGCGTTCGGATTTTCCAGCTGTTTCTTCAAAATTGCCGTACTGGTATTGCTATTAGCCGCCCCTTTCTCAAACTTATCGTATTCTCGCATAGTCTGATAGTCCAAGTCCTTGCGGTCAACCACAAACACCACTTTATCCACATACGCCAACTTGCTCACGAGCTGGGCGGTTTTGAAACTGGTCAAAGTTTTTCCCGATCCGGTCGTGTGCCAAATATACCCGCCAGCCTCAACTGTGCCGAGTTTCTTGTAGTTGGTGCTGACTTCAATACGACTGAGTATTCTCTCCGTCGCAACTATCTGATACGGACGCATTACTAAAAGTTGATTATCTGTAGTAAACACGCAGTACTTGGTCAAGATATTCAAAAGCGCGTGCTTGGCAAAAAAAGTCTTCCCAAAATCCATCAAATCCGTAATTGGTCGGTTAGTGGCATCTACCCACCAGCTGGTGAATTCAAAACTGTTGCTCGAGCGTTTGCCTTTTTTCACTGCACCTTCACCAGCTTCTTTGATGTGCTCCGAGCGGACGGTGTTGCTGTAATATTTTGTATGAGTGCCATTGGAAATGATAAATAACTGCACATATTCAAAAAGCCCAGACGCAGCCCAAAAACTTTCTCGACTGTAACGATTAATCTGATTGAATGCCTCGGCGATAGCCACGCCACGGCGCTTGAGCTCGATATGTACCAAAGGCAACCCGTTCACCAGCACCGTCACGTCATAGCGATTGGCACGCTGACCGTCCTCGGTGGCGTATTGATTGATTACCTGCAAACTATTGTCGTGAATGTTGTCCTTTTTTATGAGGTACACATTTTTGGTCGTGCCATCTTCGCGCGTCAGGTTTTTGATATGGTTTTCTTGAATGGTGGTGGTCTTTTCGGCAATGCTTTGGTTTGGGTTGGCAAGCTCACCGGCAAAAAACCGTTCCCATTCACTATCGGTAAAAGTAAAATCATTGAGTTTCTCCAGTTGCTTACGCAAGTTGATTACCAAATCAGCTTCGGAAGTGATGGGCAGATATTCGTACGCTTGCGTCTCGAGTTGTTTGATAAAAGCCCGCTCCAAATCCGCCTCACTTTGATAATGAGCGACACGCACACTGTCCGCTATATATTCACCCACGACAGTGCTTTGTGGATTCTCCGCAACCAGATTGTATTTATTATTTGGCATATTCATTGAAAGTTAAAAGCTTGCCTCGGTAGTATTCATATTGTGATTGGCGTGCAGAAAGCTCCGCCGGCAAACCAATCGAAATATCATTCACAAGGGCTTCGAATTTATCAAGTATGTCCACAACGCTGTTCTGATGGGATAAATCAGGAATTCGTACAATCGCTTTCTTTAAGATATCGTATGAAACAAATGGTTGTGAACCTGCGTGTGCTTGTGATCTAAAATCTTGTAAAAGTAAAAGATAATACCCATATCTCGGATTAATATTTGTCTTAATTTTGCAAATTACTCCGTTATATGTGACAAAGTGTTTTCCATTAACCCAATTAACAATCCCCGCGTATGCGCCAATATGACCTATCACGGGTGCATCCTCACTATTATATTGATCGTGTTGGCCGGCTAAACGATTACCGCCATATACTGGATATTTTCCTCCTGTATTTGGAATAGTATTACCTTCTCCGTATTGAAAATCGTAAATATCACCTAACGTTTTCTGATCCCCTTCGTCGTTAGACAACATTAAATCTTTTCTATAATAATCATACTGCTTCTTTCTTGCTTCCAGCTCTGCTTCCAGCTCTGTAAAACTATTAAGAATTTTGACAATTTCTTCTTGAATTGCAAGAGGTGGGAGAGGGATTTGAGCCTTTTTCAAAAAACTAAAATGTCGTGTGTATTTACCTGTTTTTTTGTAAAAATTATTTAGAGCGTAATAAAAAAACTTAATATCAATTAAATCTACATTGGTCTTCAAAATTTTGATTCCATCAGCTCCTTGAGCAAAGGCAAAATCAACGTACTTTATTGCTTCTGTATGGTCACCAAAAATCACATATAAACCATTTGAAACAGTCGCATTGGTGTCATCCGTATAGCCGACAATAAAGTCTTGTCCTTGATCAACAATTGGAAAAGTGCCAACAGCTTTATAGTATTTTTTTGTCAACTTCTTGGGAGGCCTTACAGTCAACACTGTTTTATCTCTAATCAAAGTTCCAATGTCCTTAAACTCCACCCCATCCGGGCAGAGTTCAGCGATCAGTTTTTCGATTTTTGATTGGTTATTAATCATGATTCTTAGTTAATTCAAATTCGTCCAATCGTTCTTTTAAATCTAAAACGTGATTTATGTATTTGTTATGATCTGCAATAAAATCCTCCCATTTCACTGGATGTATATATGAATGGTCACCCCCATGGTGATGATAATTAAAACAAGAATTGCATAATTTTTGTTTTTTATTTTTTTTATTAAACATATTCTTTCCGATAATCTTAAAAAAAGAATCTGTTTGCCAGCTCCTTACGCCACAATCCTTATCTATAACCGCATGATCATACTTACCATTTTCATCAGGCAATACAATTGCCAAAATTCCATTTGTATAACTAGTTCTGTCTTCTCTCGTTTGCTCCCTAAGAGAATAAAACACCTCTCGTGGAATCCATTGGAGTTTTTCCTCTTTTAATTCTTTCATGTTTTTCGAAATTAAAACTATAGTTACCGTACTATCATAAATTCTATCGTAGAGTTTTCTTTGTATAGTGTCTTCGGTAAGATGACTAAGGTCCTCTTCATCTTTTTCGGCTTTATTTGTATGATCTGTTAATACTTTTCCCATTAAATGAGTAACATAATCTCGTGCAGTCAAATAATTACCATTTTCAGCCTCGAGAAGCCAATCGGTATAATTGTAAGAATTATTTTGTCCTACATACTTATCACCATATTTATAACTTATAAATATTTTTGCCATATCTTATATAAATAATTTTAAAATAATTAGCATTGCAAAACCCAAAACCGCATAAAAGCCAAGTAGTGTGTGCGAAAACATTGCAGAAAAAAGTGTTTTATCTGCATGGGTATTAAATTCTCCAATATTCATAGAAAAATCAATCTCATCTTCTGAAAGTTTTCTTACTTTATCATAAAGACCTCTAAATTTACGCTCGAGAGATAAAAAATAAGCGTCATAAATCCAGAATAAAATTAAAAGAACAAAAAATAATAGCGGGGCCCATTCTGCAACTTTTAATGAATCGGAAGTTGAAATCGCAAACAAACCCGCAAGCAACGTAATTGACCAACCTCTTAAATAAAACAAATTCCCGCCCATTCTATCTACAATACCTTGAATCATTTGAAGGTGCGCAATTTTATTTGGTCCATGATTTTGTTTTGTTGTTTTTTCTATTTCCATATTATTTTTATTTATCCCGCTCAATATCTGCCACAATCTCATCAATCGCCGTGCGGAGTTCATTTTATCTTGCAATAATCTTGGCGATTTTATTGTGAGTTTTTGTCATAGTTATTTCTTACGGTTTGGTTTATCACTTTTCACCTTTTTCTCAACCTTTTTCTGGACTGTCATAATCGTATCCAGATATGCCTTTTCGACTGGCGAGAGAGTTTTTACTTGATACTTTTTGTACTCCGTTTCCGCTTTTTCTATCGCTTTATCATGACTCACTGTGCCAGCATTCTTCAATACTCCTTTTCCATAGTTTGCTGAAAACTTATCTAATTCTGTAACCCAATCTTTCATACACATCGGTATACTTTCTTTTGCTTTGATTTCTGCAAGGTCAAAGAATGCAGAGACAAGTCTATTCAATACAAATAACTCATCCTCATTCAAATAATTTTTAGCAACAACGGTTTCTGACTTCATAGGAAGCGAGCCTGCAAAAGTAGTCATTCCCATAAAATCATTTTCTGCATCAGCGCGAGAAAAAATAAGTTCGGCAGCAGTTTGCTTATTTGTCGCATAATGAAGTTTGTTTTGTACTGTTTTGAAAAAGATAATCGACTCGTTACTCTTTGCATCATAGTCCATACTTGTCGCATACAGATCGAGCACTTGGCGATACAGTGCTTTTTCACTGCTACGAATATCACGGATGCGCTCCAAAAGCTCTTTCCAATATGTTCCTCCGCCAGATTCTTTTAGTCGAGCATCATCCATTGTGAATCCTTTGACAATATATTCTCGAAGCCGTGAGGTTGCCCACTGACGGAAGTGTGTGCCTCGTAGCGATTTTACCCGATACCCCACAGAGATAATCACATCTAAATTGTAATAATGTGTAGGTTTTTCCAGAAAATCGGAATTTCCGATTTTCTGGATAGTTAGCCCTTCTACAAGCTCCCCCTCCTTGTAGATATTCAAAATATGCTCGTTTATGGTCGATTTTGCCTTATCAAAAAGCTGCGCCATCTGTTCCAAAGTGAGCCAGACAGTTTCATTTTCTATCCGCACTTTAAATACCGGTATTCCGTCTTCGCCTTGATAAATAACTATATCGTTTTTTGACTCTTCGTTTTTCATATAATATTTAGTTAGTTCCTTCAATATCCGCCACAATTTCATCAATCGCCGTGCGGAGTTGATTTTGTCTTGCGACAATCTTGGCGATTTTTGTGTTGAGCGTGGTGATGTCCACTACTTCGCGAGTATCTTCTGCAATCACATAGCTTGAAACGGCGATATTGTAGTCGTTCTCGGCAATAGTTTTATTATCAACGAGCTTGGCAAAGTACTTCGCATCTTGACGGGTGGTGAAAGCGTCCAAAATCTTTTTGCGATTTGTTTCGCTCAATTTGTTTTTGTTGCCACCACGAACAAACTCAGCAGAGGCATCAATGAAAAGCGTTTTATTATCTTTCTTGCTCTTTTTAAGCACAATGATACAGGTGGCGATGGTAGTACCAAAAAATAGGTCGGGTGGAAGCTGAATCACCGCATCGACATAATTGTTATCTACTAGATATTTTCTTATTTTACCCTCCGCGCCACCACGATAGAGAACGCCGGGAAATTCAACAATCGCCGCTGTGCCACTGGTAGAAAGCCAACTGAGCATGTGCATAGTAAACGCGAGATCGGCCTTGCTCTTTGGCGCAAGTACTCCCGCCGGAGAAAAACGCGGATCGTTGATAAGAAGCGGGTTTGCGTCACCCTCCCAATGAATAGAATACGGCGGATTGGAAACGATAGCATCAAACGGTTCATCGTCCCAATGTTTTGGATCCATGAGCGTATCGCCGTGAGCAATATCAAAATTGTTGTAGTTGATGTCGTGCAAGAACATGTTGATACGGCAGAGGTTGTAGGTAGTGAGGTTGATTTCTTGCCCATAGAAACCTTGCCGAACATTTTCTTTACCGAGGACTTTAGCGAACTTGAGGAGTAGAGAACCAGAACCGCAGGCTGGATCGTAGACCTTATTCACTTCTGTTTTGCCAACAGTAGTGATTTCTGCCAGAAGTTCGCTGACTTCTTGAGGGGTAAAAAAGTCCCCACCTTTTTTCCCTGCATCAGACGCATACATTCCCAACAAATATTCATAAGCATCGCCGAAAATATCAATCGTGCTATCAGCATAATTTCCAAGCCGGAGATCCCCGATTGCGTCTAAAAGTTTAGTGAGTTTTTGATTTCTTTTTTCAACCGTACTTCCTAAATTTTCAGAATTAACGTTGAGATCCTTAAATAATCCTTTCAGGTCGTCTTCACTATCAGTTCCATTTGCAGAATTTTCAATATTACGAAAAACATCAGTAATAGTTACATTAAGATTGGCATCGTTGCGAGCATTCTCACGAACATTCACAAAAAGCTCGCTTGGCAAAATATAATAACCTTTTTCTTTTACTGTATCGGCTCTACCAAATTCAGCTTCTTTATTGGAAAGTACGGCGTAGTCAAAATCTTTTTTACCCGCACGGCGTTCGTCGGCATTGATATAGTTAGTTAGATTTTCACTAATAAAACGATAAAAAAGTATGCCGAGCACATACTGCTTGAAATCCCAACCATCAACACTTCCACGCAAATCATTTGCAATCTGCCAAATAGCGCGATGCAATTCTGAACGCTCTTGCTCTTTGGTTGTGTTTAAATTTGATTCTTTGTTTGCCATAAATTTATTTTGATTCTGATGGAATTTCTAAAAGCCACTCCCAGAGCGGTCTAAACTGTATGGTCATGTTGTCTTTTTCCACTTCTCGTTTTTCGTCCCATGTGAGCACGGTTAACTTTCTAACGTTCAATTCGCCACTTGCTTCAGAGAGAGCTTTTGTTTCTCTTTGCTCGACATCTGAATTTATGGACTCATAGCAAACCTGTATCAATTCCGTAACCAGGTGTCCCTTTTTTACGACAAAATCCACTATTTTCATATTATTTCTCGCTTTCCAGCCGAGCTTTCAACAGGAAGATAGCTTCCGTCCGTAACTTTGCCCGCGCCCAGTCTTTTTGCGATTCGGTCAGTAAATCTCCCAAACCGTCTAAGATATTCCGGTTATTCATTTTCTCCAATTGCTCAATGCATTTCTGCATCAATTCCGGAAACGTCATACCAGCTCGCTTCACTACGATCTCTTTATTGATAGGCCATCGGTGCTCCAGAAAAAACCAAACATCGTAAATGTCGCGGCTGGTTTTACCAACCCGTTCATGCATGGCCATCAGTTTATGAGCAAACATATCTTCTTTGACCATAACCAGCATGGAGACTCCCAAGTTCGTCTTTAATTCATAACGGGACCCAAAAGCCCGACGATTGATTTCGATCTTTATCTTGCGGGCTTTATCTTCGTAAGAGAGCACGAACAATAAATTAAACCGCTTTCGCTCCATTTCCCTGATTGATCCATATTTCTTTGCAATCTGCTCAATGCGCTCAAAAATATAGTCCTCTTTGCTTTCATTCAGCAAATCAAAATCCAAGTCGACTGAAAATCGGCTCAGCTCGAAAAACATCAAAGCGGCCGTACCGCCTTTGAAGCCCAGCAAGGGCGCAATCGTGGTATCGGAATAGATATCCTTAAGAATCTGGAAGAGGATATTTTTGTGAACCGATATGTCAAAAGTGGTGTTAGTCATAATTATTTTGTGGCTTTATCGTGCTCAAAAAATTCGTTAACTTTTTTCGCCATTCGCTTATTTTTGTAGATCGGCAACATCTCAAAAACTTTGTCCCAATTCAAAGAGCCCAAATTATCGAAATGATAATCTTTATGAATATAGATTGTGTCCAAAAATGCGCGCTCCGGACCGGCAACGGAAGTTTCGTCCTTGTGCTCAACACCGGCAGGGTTGGTTAAAACAAAATCCTTAATTTTTTTGTAGGAGTATACCTGGCCGTCAACTTCAATCTCACGTGTCTGGTATGACGCAACTGTGATCTTTTTATAAAACTGAAAGTTAATGCCAGTTTGGATTAAGACCGTTTCAAAACTCACATACGAAGGCGTGAAAATTCTGGTCGCCAATTCCAACTTGTCGTAGTTTTTATCTTTAGCATAAATACCCCGACGAATGCGGTACAACTCACCGGTTTTTACATAGTAATTCACGCCGTCTATTGTGGCTTTTTGATCACTATCTCCCCAAATCAAAGAAATGTCTTTGAATGTGAAGACTGTCTTGGTAGAGCGCAATATGTCAGAAATGGGCTTTTTTTCGTATTTCATAGTCTAAAGGTCGTAATAATTCCGTCCTTTAGCTTATTTTAGTATATAACCAAAATAAATGCAAGAGCCCTATTGTGGATACCGGCATAAAATCTGCATTTTACGATTAGTACAAAAGTGTACCATTCGCGAAATGTCACATAATTTGCTTAAGTTAAGCAACCCTGCCTGCCGGCAGGCAGGTCGTCCCCCGCCTTCGCTAAAGCTTCGGACGGGCAGGCACGCTCTCAAATTCGGTCTTACAGCTGGGACCGGGTGCAATCGGTGGCAAACTCTTACTCTTGGCACAAAGCTCGCCACAAGGGCAAACAAGTGGTGAATTAGGGTAACATCCTCCTTCGCCGAGGCTTCGGATGGACAAAGCAAAACCGCCTTTCTGGCGGTCTTGGTTTAAATCGTGGCAACCGGCACTTTCGATTGTCGTCCTCTCTTGTGCGGTTCGAACTTCAGTGGACCGAGATGTATTTGAAACGAAAGCCCCTCATTCGTGTATGTGGCTACGAAGACTTTTTTCTTAGTTTTAACCATCGAATATATTATACAACAAATCGCTCAAAAATCAAAAGTTGCCTAAATGAAATATTTTTGCTAGGGTAATAATGAATTATGTTGGACTATAACGACTTAAAAATAGGGACTACATTCATTTACGAAGGCCAGCCATATGAAATTATGGAGTATTCTTTTTTGCGCATGCAGCAAAGAAAACCAGCCGTCCAAACCAAGATGCGCAATCTCTTAAACGGTAAAATCATCGACCGCAATTTCCACATGAACGAGAAATTCGAAGAAGTTGAGATAGAAAAACAGCCCATCAGATTTCTCTATGCCCACAAGGAAGAATATTGGTTTTCGGAAAAAGATAATCCAGCCAAGCGATTCGCTTTGAAAGAAGAATCCATCGGTGAACCGGCCAAATTCCTAAAAACCAATACCGAGGTAGTGGCTGTCAAATGGGATGAAAAAATCATCAATATAGATGTGCCGATCAAAATGGATCTGATCATCAAAGAAACTCCTCCCGGCGAGCGCGGCAATACCGCCCAGGGCGGCACCAAAGTAGCTGAGCTCGAGACGGGTGCCAAAATCCAAGTTCCTCTTTTCGTAAACACCGGCGACATCATCAAGGTCAACACTCAGACCGGCGAATATGTCGAACGAGTTGAAAAGAGCAAGTAAGTCGTTTGAAAAAGAAATTTGCAAATAAAGATTTTTGCCAGCTTACTCCTCTTTCATTCCTAGCGCCTTCTTAATCAAATCTTTAAGACCTTCGATGTTCGAACTCGCCGTCTTGATCACCTCCGGCTTCGGAGGTTCTTTTTCGCCCGGCTTCAAATCTTTCAAGGATATAAATCCGTCATTAGACTTAGGAAGTTCCCGCGAGAATCTAGGCCGCCCATCGCCTCGGCGAATATCCCCTCTCGGTTCGAGCCGTCCTTTCGGCTCGCCCACGGGACGCACTGGCGCCGCATCCTGTCGGGGCATAGCTCGCTCCTCGCTCCGAGACGGCATCTCAAACTCTATACCAAGCTCAGCGAGCGAGCGCATAGATTGCTCCTGTTTATATTCTTTTTGCTTTATTTCTCTCGGACTTATCGGCTGAAGCTCACCGGCTTTTATCTTATCTAGACATTCCGAACAATATATCGGCCTCCCCGGCATCGGTTTAAATGGCACCTTAGTCTCGGTACCGCAGTTCGAACATTTAGCCGAATAAAGAAGGGTCTTACCGTCTTTACCCATAATAGCCCCGCCCTCTTTTATAGCCGCTTCAGCCGCCTCCTCTATTTCAGCTTCCTGATCCGCCGGCATCACTCCGCTCCAACGATTGATATCCTTTTCCACCTGCTCTTTTGGCAAAGCATATCTTTTTCGGGACATCTCTATCACCGCATTCATACCGGCCGCTTCTTCATTAATATTAAAAGGCGCGAGCGTCCTCGCCGAAAAAGGCCGGGAGGTCACGCCATTGACCATCATCTTGAGGTAAATATGGTAGTTCGGGAGATTGATAATGTCCTGGATCATAAATTCCGGCTCAAACTCCTTTTCTAAAAATTCGGCATCGGTCGCGCCAACGCGAAAGGATATCATCGTACCCACGTTACCAAAAACGGCATCACGAACCACCGTCGAAACATCAGTTGTGAGCTGACCGACATATTGGTGCGCGATCGTCAGATCGAGCCTGTATTTGCGAGCTTCGGACAAAATACCCGCAAAAGAATCAGTCGCGAAGTTTTGAAACTCGTCGACATAAAGATAAAAATCTTTGCGTTCGTCCTCCGGAATACGCACGCGCTCCATAGAAGCCAACTGAATTTTCGTAATAATCATCGCACCGAGCAATGCGGCGTTGTCCTCGCCTATACGACCCTTGGAGACATTAACCAGAAAAATCTTCTGCTGATTCATCAGAGAAAAAACATCAAAAGTGCTTTTTGATTGGCCAACGACATTGCGAACGATGGCTGTGGAAAGAAATTGTCCGACTTTATTTTGGATAGGCGCGATAGCCTCGCTTCGAAATTTATCTTGCCACTCCTCGTATTCATTCACCCAAAAAGCGCGCACCACTGGATCTTTCAAGTTCGCAATAATTTTCTGCCGATACTCTTTATCAACCAAGAGCCGTGGAATGCCAAGCAGGGTAGTGTGGGGTGTATCAAGAAGCGCCAAAACGGCGTTATTCATAATATATTCCATACGCGCCGACCAGACATTGGACCAAATCTTTGTAAATATACCCATCAAACCGGAAGCCACCAAGTGCTTGTATTTCGGATCCGGCAATTCGAGCACATTAAACCCCAGCGGATAATCAGTATCAGCCGGATTGAAATAAATGACATCTTCGGCGCGAGACTTGGGAATTTTCACCAAAAGCGACTCGATCAATTCTCCGTGAGGATCGACGACGCACACCCCGTCGCCGTGCATAATGTCTTGCAAAATAAGATTGTGAAGCAAGACGGATTTACCGGTACCCGTCTTACCGATAACATACATATGCTGGCGCCGATCGCGCCTCTGAATACCAAAGAGCCGATTCGTACCGCGAAAATCAGTCCGGCCAATGTAAGCCATGTCTTTGACGGATTGAACCGCGGCCGTCGCGTCTTTTCTGTTTTGAGCTTTGTCGCCAAAAACGCCTAACATATGATTACTTTTAATTATATATTATCAAACTGCTAAAAACTAATGAGCTGAGTTTGTCGCTCCAAAATATTATTTGAGCTTACCGCTGATCTCCATCCACCCCTTTGCAAGTTCCACAAAAAATCTAACGCCAAAACCCACCGAACCTTGCGATAACTGATCCTCCTCGGTGTTAGCGAGCATCCTCGGCGCCATATCAATGTGGACAAATGGATACTCTCCCGCGAAATGAGACAAAAACGCCGCGCCGGTCGAGGCGCCACCATAGCGAGAATGATTTTTCGAGGTATTGGTCACATCAGCGAAAATGCCCAAGACATCTTGTTCATTTTCAGAAAATAAAGGCAGGGGCCAGACTACATCTCCGGATTCATCTCCTAATTTTTGCATGATATCTTGCAGGGATTTATTATTTTTGACAAACAAAGCCGATCTCCGAGTGCCAAGCGCGACCATAGAGGCGCCAGTTAGAGTCGCAAGCGTTACGATGAGCGCCGGTTTTTTAGTTTTAGCATAATCAATAGCGTCAGCCAGCACTACCCGTCCCTCGGCGTCAGTATTTCCGATCTCAATAGTTTTACCGCCATAGGATTTGATAATATCGCCTTGACGATAACTCAGGCCGCTCGGCATATTTTCAGCCGCCGCGATGATACCCATTACATTTATCGGCAATTTCAGGTCAGCGATCGCGCCCATAGCGGAAATTACCGCCGCTCCACCGGACATATCGAGATGCATATCAGCCATCCCGTCAGCCGGTTTGATATTCAACCCACCCGAGTCAAAAGTGATGCCCTTGCCAACCAGCGCGAGAGGCGCCAATCCGGACTTGCCCCCACTATACTCAATAATTATCAAACGCGGCGGATTCACAGACCCCTTACCGACGGCAAGGATAGCATTCATCCCAATTAATTTCATTTTCTGCTCATCAAAAACCGTTACCGCAAGATTCAAATTTCTCATCGCTAATTCCCGGGCCGCTTCGGCTAAACCTTCGGGGGTCATATCGCCTCCGGGATAATTAGAAATAGTTCGCGCCCGATTCACAGCCTCACCCATGACGACTCCCCGCTTCAAAGCATCTTTAACAACTCGATCAACCGACTGACAAAACAAAAGAACTTTTTCTATTTTTTTAAAACCCTCCTTAGGCGGAGTTTTGTGAAATTCACCGAAATCATAATGAGCCAGAAGCGCTTGCTCGGAAATTATAAAAACCAGTTCTTCTGCCGGCAAAATTTCCGAAACAAAATCAGGCAAATTAACAGCCAGAACTTTCGGGCCACGAACCTTCATATTTCTCACAAACCGGCGGAGCAATAAAATAAAATCACTCTTTTTCAAATCATTTATAAAAACCACGAAAAGCGCGGGTGACTCACCCGACAAATGAAGCAGTTCCGAATCACCCTCTTTTTTAGAAGCTTTTTTTAAAAAATTAGCCAACACTTTCTTGTCCGCCGCCGAAAGTTTTTCCGAAAAACCACTCATTTTTTCCACGCGCCCGGCCTTAACTCGAACCGGAAAAAGAACAGCCTCCGCTTGGCTCAGTTTTTGTTTGCTAAATTTATCTTCGAGTATAAATTTCATCTCTGCATTATATCACAAAAGTATTTAGTTGTAAAATACAAAAACCACCCCCACCCCCCAACCTTTGGAAGTCACACTTCCAAAGGTTGGGGTTATATAGCCTGAATTTTTTCCTCAAGTTGGGCGAGATGCGAAGCCGCGAGCAGGAGCTCGCCTTTTTGATCCGGACTCCAAAGCGAAAGTTCGTTCAAAGATTTTTTTAATATTTTCAAAGATTCCCCCAAAATATTGCCGGTATATTCAAAGTCAAAATCGCCATAATCATCACCTCGCTCGAGATGCCACCTATTGCACAACTGGCGATAAACTTTGCCGTTCAACACATTCGCGTACCAAAAAAGATCCGCCGCCGCTTCAGTTTGGAGCCAGAACGCTCCCAGATCCTGCGCCATCGCTTCAATCTGAAACAAATTTTTATTCCAGTCCATCACTAATCTACACAAAGGAAATTCAACTTGTCGAGGCGGTTCTTCGGACTTAATCTGATTTAAAGTTTCGAGATCAATACCGTGCATTTTCGCGTTCTTTTTTAACATTTTCAAAGTTTTAGACAAACCACGCATCATCTCCGTCAAAGACGCCTCCATCGACTTTGCATTTTCGCGTTCTTTTGGATATCGTTCGCGATCAGACGCTATCCGTCCGCAAACCGGACAAGATTTTTTCCCGCATGGCACCCTCCTCCAAGTGCATTCCATCCATTCCGGCACCCGCAAATCTTCCTTGTCTCTAGCTCGTCCCATTTCATAGATTGCCGCCGGTGACACCATGTCGAGCGATGTCAACCGCCCATCTTTATGTGCCTCATAAATATATTCGGCGGTATCATCGTCCAGAATATCAAAAAGCATAGCCTCGGCGCTTTTACAAATCGATGGCGGCAACTCCTCGATGTATTCGATACTTTCGAGTCGAATTTCACAATGCATATCCCGCAATTTTTCCAACTTATCAATAAACACGCCAAACCTCACGCGATTAGCTTTAATTCTTTCTTCGAGTTTTTGAGGGATCGGCTTAGCACCGACAATCATCTGAGCCATCTCGAGACTCCACACCAAGTCAACAGCTATTGAAACGGCGGCCTGCCGTAGACGCCCGGCGGGATCAGATACAACTTTCAAAACAAAATCGGAAAATTCTTCAAAATGTTTTTCCCCTATCGCCATAATAGGATATCGAAGCGCCGCGACAAATACCGTTTTGTTATCCAAAGACAACGCGTCGTCAAATTTCTTCAAAGCGTTTATAAAAAAAGTCCAGTCTTTTTTTGACCCGATGCCTTCGCGCGCATAGGCCCGCCAAACTTTTTCTAAGTCCTTCAAAGCCGCCCGCGCCTCCTCGCGGGTCCCGGATAAAATTTTTTCTAATAAAATTTTTATTCCCATAGATCAAAACTCCGCCCAAAAGCGGAGTTCAGATATATCTACCGAAAACGGATATTTGTTATCTTACGCCCCTGATTTCGGCGATGTTTCTTTTTCGCCATTTTGCGTTTCTTATTCATACTCATATACTAACTTAAAAAATCGTATTTGAGAAGCATCCCCTTGTCATTGCGAGGCTTTGCGTGGCAATCTTACTATAATGACCCAAGATATCCTCCTCATAGACAAACCCTTCGGCATCACCTCCTACGATGTCATCCGTCAACTAAAACCGCGCTTCCCCAAAGGAACCAAAATCGGCCACGCCGGCACACTCGATCCGCGAGCGACGGGCCTCATGATCATCGGGGTTGGTCCTGGCACCAAAAAACTGCATGAGTACTTAAAGCTTCCGAAGGTCTACGAAGCCAAAGTTTTGTTTGGCACAAAAACCGATAGCGGCGACCTCGAAGGAAAAATAATCGAAAAAAAGGGTGTCGCAGAATCAGATTTATCAAACCTTGGAGATGTCATCTCCAAAATGATTGGCAAGATCAAAATCGCGGTCCCAATCTATTCGGCCATCAAACTAAACGGCAAACCCCTTTACGAATACGCTCGCGAGGGCACAAATATAACACCGCCGGAAAAAGAAATGGAAATAATTTCTTCATCGCTCCAAAATTTATCTTGCGCCAACAACGCCTGCATCGCTTCGCTTGTTTTCGAAGTCAGTAGCGGCACCTACATCCGCTCGCTCGCCGTTGAGCTCGGCGCGCGCCTCGCCCTCCCCGCCACGCTTGCCGCTCTCCGCCGAACAAAAATCGGCGACTTCAAAATTGAAGACGCCGAAAATCTCTAAAATTATTATCTTTCAATTGATGCTAAATTTTAATATTTCGGCAATATCCGCCGGGGTTGATGCAAGCGTTCCTTGATGTGTTTCTTTTTTTCACTCAGAAATTGCCGCCATGCCGTCTTATCAAGTTCAGAATGAGCTAAAATGGTCACACTCTTGCAACATCCATCGCTCTTTCCCCGAACCAATCTCACGGAAGTATAGGAAAGACCATCTTTGCGAAGTTCGGCGCTCATATTTGATAACGGGGTAATAAAAATTTCCATCTCGCTTTCTTTGTCAAAATATGAACGGGTTATAATGCGAATTTCCGTCTTGGTAAAATCTTCATTCAAAACACGCATCTCATCTAACGGAAACTCATCAGGACCGTAGCTTCTAGACTCCAACTCAGAATCAAAAGCAATTTCGTCTGAACTTTGAGCAAAAATAATCGACGAAATAAATAGAGTGCTCACCACGAATACGGAACACCATTTTCGCATTACGCACCTCTCAAATAAAAGTTCTAAATTTAATAATACCCTACCTAACTTCTATTTGAAACCTCTCCCTCAAAACAAAAATAATCTTCTCCATTTCCACCCCCACCTCCTTATCCGTCAAAGTCTTTTCTTCAGACTGAAAAACTAGTCTGAAAGTCAGGCTTTTCTCGTTGACATTCATTTTGCTGTTATCTTCATAGTAATCAATTAAATCCACATCGTAGATGAGCCGTGGACTCGCGTCTTGGATAGCCGTCAAAATATCATTGACTCGGACACTTTGAGGTGCGAGAAGTGATATGTCACGACCGACAGCCGGATATTTCGGCAAAGGACGGTATTCTTTTTCATCCACGACCGCACGCACCAATTCATCAAGATCGATCTCCGCATATGCGACATTTTCCGCGAGACTCGCCCGCATCGCGCCCAGATAACCCAAAACATGATAATCAGATTCGATACGCAAACTCTCACTAACGGATAAAAATCCCGGGTCTTTACCCACATCATCGAAGCTATAATCCATAAGGCCCAGCCGGTTTAAGAGTAGTGTCACTACACCCTTAAGTTCCAGAACAGGATTATCCTTAGAAGATGCCAAAACCATGCCCAACATCGGTTTTTCCTCCAGTTTCGCGCTATTTTGTCCGCGAAAAACTCTACCGATTTCAAAAAATCGCGTTTGATCAAAAAATCTGGCGTTATCCTCCGTATTTTCGAAAAGTCCGATCGCAAGAGTCGGACGCAAATACGCGAACTCGGCGCTTATAGGGTTCGCGATCTCCGGCGCACCCAAATTTTCCACGGCAAAACTTTTCAGATCCTTGGCTGACACGAAAGAATAATTATATTGCTCAGTAAGTCCCGCGCCGGGCAATATTTGCCTGATTAAAGACTTGATCGTCACCAACTCATCGTGACTAGTTGGCCCCAGCGCACGCGACGGCGGCATCGCCGGTAATTTATCATAACCATAAATCCTCACCACCTCTTCGGCTAAATCCTCAAACCGCTCTATGTCAGTCCGCTCCGGCGGGGCCGTAACCCGACTACCGGAAACTTTAAAACCAAGCCGTTTCAAAATATTCAAAGCCTCGCTCTCCCTCATCGGGATACCGGTTAAAGCCAAAAATTCGTTAATAGAAAATTTCAAAATCACCGGCTTCAATTTTTTCGAATAAACATCTACCGGCTCACCGACTCGCGCGCCGGCGATGTCAGCCAAAAGCTCGGTCGCCCGCGACATCCCCTGCTCGGCTAAAACCGACGATAAATGATGGGAAAATCTAACCGAAGCATTAGTCGCAAGTTTGTATCGCTTTGAAGTCCGATAGATCGAATAGCTGTCAAAATTAGCCGATTCAACAATAATTCTGGTCGTTTTTTCACTCACTTCCGCGCGCCGACCGCCCTTCACACCGGCGATAGCCAAAACATCCGCGCCATCGGCAATCACTAGATCGTCACCGTGAAGCTCATAAAAGCCGCCATCCAGAGTTTCTATTTTTTCTCCGGACTTCGCCCGCCTGACTTCGATGCTTTGAACTTTATCGGCATCAAAGGCGTGCATCGGCTGGCCTATCTCCATCATCACAAAATTCATAATATCTACGACGACATTTATTGAATGCATGCCCGAAACCTCCAGCGCCGCGCGCATAAAATCCGGAGTTTTCACTCCCGCCTCGATCTCAAAATATCGGGCTATATACCGAGGACACAGACCTTTTTCCTCGACATTTACTACTAGATCCAACATTCTGCTAGCTTTTTTATATTTTATTCCCCGACCTCGTGGAAGGGTTACTTTTTTGCCCAAAATCGCCCCCACCTCCCGCGCGAGTCCCGCATATGAAGCCGCGTCCGAATACCGATTCGGCAAAATTTTAATATCTATTACATCGCCCTCCACCGACTCCACCTCAAAAAGATGCGCTGTCAAAATATCCCGCAACTGATCGGCGCTTTTCAAATCCGGCACAAACTGCCTCAAAATTGTATAAGAAAATTTCATATTTAAAATTGTCGCAAGAATCTCATATCCCCATCATAAAACATCCGAATGTCCGGAACTTTATATTTAATCATCGCGAGCCTCTCAAGTCCCAGCCCGAAAGCAAAGCCCCGCACTAGTTTGGGATTATATTTCACGGCATCAAATACTTTTGGATGCACCATGCCCGCGCCCATTACTTCGAGCCACTTGTCACCCAGCTTAATATCCACTTCGAGTCCGGGCTCGACAAACGGAAAATAACTAGGCCGAAATCTCAAACGCAAATCCCGTCCAAACAACTTTTTAAAAAATTGCGTGATGATATATTTAAAATTTGCCAAACTAACATTGTCGCCTACCATCAGGCCCTCCACTTGATGAAAGTTGATCTCGTGCGAGGCGTCAATGGCTTCGAAACGAAATACCCGCCCGGGCACAATAATTTGAAACGGGGGCTCGTGCGTCTCCATATATCGGACCTGCATCGGACTCGTATGCGTGCGCATTAATAATCTCTCCTTTCCTCCGTCATCGTCATCGTTATTCGTCATAGTCACTTTTTGGCTCTTAAGCCAAAAAGTATCCCACATATCTCTCGCCGGATGATTGGCGGGAATGTTTAACGCGTCAAAATTGTAATGCTCGGACTCCACCTCCGGCCCCTCAATAACGGAAAAATTTAATTCTGAAAAAATTTCCCGAATTTTATTTTCCATCAAAGTCAGGGGGTGCAAATGCCCGAGCTCTATTCGCGCGCCCGGCCTCGTGACATCTATTGCTCGTCGGCTAACGATTTTAAATTTTTCAAGCTTAGATTTTAAAGTCACCTCTACTTCATCGCGCAAAGAATTCAAAATCGGCCCGAGCTTTTTCTTTTCTTCAGTCGATAAATTTTTTAAAGATTTCAAAAATCCGACGATTTCGCCTTTTTCACGGCCCAAATACTTCACGCGAATCTCCTCCAAAGTTTTCACCTCTTTCGCAATAGATATCGCGTGCAAAACTTCATCTTTAAGATTTTGTAACTTCACCTGATCCATTATTAAAATCTTATCAAAAATTAATTTTACAAGCAAACAAAAACCGGCGGCGAAATCAATCGCCACCGGTTAAGTTTTACAACCAAGAACGGATTAGAGCCCTTGTTTCTTCGAGGCTCGAGACCGGATAGCACTGCACACCAGTCGCTCTCACCGGATAATCATTACCGCCCAGATAAAACGCGTCGCCGGTAAACCGTATTCGGTAAAAATCCAATTCAGTCATTTTCCGCCATTTCCGAACCGCCAGACCCTTATCGACACCCAATAAGGTGATATCGACGGAGCTCGCCCCACCGACTCGCGCCACAGCGATATTGCCCACTCGCCGGTTGATCAAATCCATTATCTTTAGTCTCTCGTGACGACTCGGATCCCACGCCTTACGAGCTTCGAGTGGAGAATTTTCGCCCAAAGCGGCGAAGGTGATGAGCGAGCCACGGTCAGAAACAATCTGTCCCCAAGATGCCGGCAAGTCAGAATATCCGAGTTTGGCCAGAAACACCTCTCGCCGTTCGAAATACCCCACCTCATGCATCGCATCACTCAAAGCCCCCAACACTCGGAGCGCCTCACCCGAACCAAAACCATACTCATAAACTTTCTTCCAATTATTCCAAAAATCGCGGTCAAAAACATAGCCGCGCGCGCCACCGGTCGGAAAAATCATAATCCTATCAACGAGCGCGGCCAAATTTGCTTTATCAAAAAACGGCCCACACTGACGAAGCACCTGCTCCAAGGTGCCGCCAGAAATAATAGCCACTAGAGATTTTTCAACCAGCCTCAAAAGCACTCCGGCCATCTCCACATCCATCACTTGTGCGGGTTCCGTTATCGTTCCGTCCATATCAAATGCATAGCCTTCCTCTTCACGCCACATTTCAAACCTCTTATTTTAAAAGGGCTCGCAAAACCGACTTCGTTTCATTATATCCCGAAACAGCCACACAGTCAACTCCAGCGAGCTTCACTGGATAATCGTTGCCTCCGGGGAATATCGCATCACCAAAATAAATTATTTCCTCCTTAGAAACACCAAGATATTTTTCCATCTGCTCGATGCCATAAGCCTTATCCACCCCCCTTCTCGTCACATCTAGCGAAGTCGAACCGCCGAGCTTCACATCGAAATCGGGGATATATTTGGCCAGTGCGGTCTGTAATTTTATTCTTTTTTCGCCTCGCGAATCCCAAGAATGCTTGAGTTCAAAAGGCGCGTCCTGCCCCAAAGCTGAAAAAGTCATTTGCGTCCCGCGAAATTCAATCAGCTCGCCAAAAATCTGTGGCGGATGCACATAAGCGACATCCGCAAAAGCCGCCTCAAAAGCATTTTTGATTTTCATCCCCTCTCCCTCCGTCAACCTCTCCTCATAAACCAACTCCCAAACTCCTAACGAGGAGTTTGTCCCGAGCTTGGTCGCCTGAGGCGACCGAGTCGAGGGACTACTTTTTTTATACTTATAAAACGCCGCCCCGCAAGTCGGAAAAAGAAAAATATTTCCAAGCTGTTCTGGTGTAGCCCGCAACACACTCAAAAATTGCTTTTCATATTGCGTCATAGCTCCACCGGACATGACGGCCACTTTTTTGCCATTATCCACTAGCCGCAAAACCAGATCGGCCATTTCTGCATCCATTTGTGACTTGCTGGCGGACAGCGTCCCATCCAAATCAAAAGCAAAAAGTTTTTTGATTGTTAAGTTATTCATAGCTTGATATATTATAGTCAGCCCATAAACATAACCCCTATTTTTGAAACGGAGTAACCAATGAAGCGGCATTACTGGTTCACGATGGCATTAATACTCACATCCGCCAACTTCAATGGTTTGATCTTGGGACAAGAAAAATCACCACCGATCATCAATGGCAATAAGATTACCAACGCGCCAATCTATGATTACCAGCTACGGGAACCGGAAAAACGCGGGAATGGCGATATCAGCACTATTGAGTTCTCTGCGATGCCCTTCGAAGAACCCGAGAAACGCCTCAAAAGAATCATTATCTCTGTTCCGGTTGACAAAATTGAGGTCAGAGAAAGAACTGACGACAAAAAAATAGTTACCCTGGATGCCGTTCTCACAGAAAACCTAACTGTAGTCCAATACGAGCACCAGTTTGCGACTACTGCCGTCGTCAATGCTCCCAAAGAATATTTGGACGACTGGCAAACTTATCTGATCAACCTCAAAGACAAACTCGATATCGATCTACCTATCAGCAGATATTATAGTGGCTGGAGACTAGGAGAACACCGCATCATCTTCGAAGTTCGTGGCGAAAAAAACTTGGAGATATGGATCAAGCTCGACGACCTCGCTATCGAAGTCGACAATACCGTAACGGCAGCTTGGTGGGACGCTCCGCTTTCCGTAAAATGCGGTCGACAATTAATCAAAGATTACGACTCGACGAATACCTGGGATTTGATAAAATATTACCTCGATGCGCCCAAGGCAACAATCGTGGTCGGAAACGAGCAAGACAAAAAGAAATGGGAGTTTGAATTGAGTAAATGGCGCGAAGAATTAAAACCAAAAGTAGTTCTGCCCAAATAAAATATTATCCGACACCTAATGTCGGATTTTTTATTAAACTTGCTATCTGAAGCCAAGTTTAATATATCAAAATCGACGATGAATAATTTCTTAAAGATTCACCTATCTTAGTTTCAATCTTCATACCATATTCCCCTTCTTGTTCCCAAACATGATAAACGGTCTTCGCTCCGCCGGGCGAAACTTCACCAACATCTTTTTTACCATCTCCCCAAAGTATCGTATATGTCATCGCTAAATTATTATTCTCTTTAACAATAAATATAGCCGGCAAACCTTTTTTAACCGAAAAACTCAATGGAAAATTATCATTTATTACTTGCGGAGCCTTTACCGTTGATCCTAGTAATCCCCCCGACACCGACCCTGATCCTGATCCTGATGCCGCTCCGGCTTCGTCCGCCGGCGACACAGACTGCAAAGTCACGGGTAAACCGGCTATTGAGTCAATCCTTTCGTTAACTGATTTCTTAATCGAATCCACCGTGTCTTGTCTGGCTTTATTCAAAAGATCATCAGTGCCGATTTTAACTTTAAGAACCACGCCCTCGGCCGCCTCTTTACCTTTCTTCACATACGGCTCGATATACGGACCCACTTGCGCATAGATCGCGTCGCGCACGCCGGTCACGAATTTTTTAACACTCTCTCCGGTTTCGTTTTTCGGCAAGACTACTTCAAAAATATGATCTGTCTTGAAAACAAAATAACTGCCACCCAAAACAATAATGGTCGAAACTATACCGATCACAAACTTCGTAAAACCGTCTATTTCCATATATCTACATTATAACTCTTTGACTTGAACAAGGAATAGGTGTAAAATATACATATAATTTAACAAACATACGCGGGATAGTGTACTGGTGTGCATGCAAGGCTCATAACCTTGAGGGGTGGGTTCGATTCCCGCTCCCGCAACAAATAAAATAAGCCCTAATTAGGACTTATGAGTTATTTCTTCGGCCCGATAGTCTTCCTAAAATCATCCAGCGCAGTTTCGTCGCCAGGCTTTTTATTAACAACTTCTTCTTTGTTTATCGGCGACGGTTCGTCAAATCCCGAAAGCGCCCTACTCTCAATCCATCGGTTGATACCACCCAGCGTGCCGAACAACTTCATAATCGGCAGAACTAATACAAAGTAAATAATAATAAGAATGATAGTAATCGGCCAACCTAGCATATTGAGAAATGTTTCCGGCGTTGGTTTGACTATTCGCTTGCTATCCCAATAGGTAACCCACTCCGACTGCAGGCTATCGGGTATAACCTGAACAGCCAGATTCTTGGATTTTAAGAAAGTTTTCGTAGCCGATTCTATGCTTCGACGATATTTCCGCAATGCGACATAATAATATATTTTATCGACAACAAATCCAGCAGAAAAATAAGCCATCAGCTTGAAAAAACTCCAGGCGTTAAAAGACATATCGAGCGCCACAAACCAAGTCTTATCAAGCCATTCCATATTTTCTCTCCTCTAAGGTGCTAACTTTATTATTGCACAAACCGGCAAAATACGCTACTATATAAATGTATTTGCCGGCGTAGCTCAGCGGTTAGAGCAGGGCTTTCATAAGGCCAAGGTCGGAGGTTCGATTCCTCCCGCCGGCACATTGCGGGAGAAATCGAACGGGAGGGGGGTCGGTAAAACTGGAGTTCTCCCGTAGCGGAGTCCACGAACCGCTGGGTTCGCGGGAGGTGAAGCGTAGCGGAAACGACGCGAGATTTATCCCGCCGGCACAACAAACCGTGTCAAATGATTTAACTATGACACCGAAACGGTATCGGTTGAATGATGTATTTTGACACCGTAGGGCACCGATGATTTTCTAATTTTCGGGCTTGCTTCGACGGGCAAGCCATTTTTCTTTTGGTATGCGCGGTAGA
>ORMF010486521.1_pt1 | contig 34298 bp, 35 predicted proteins | sample 1779871 | NCBI WGS metagenome assembly ORMF01 (sample SAMEA104232316, study PRJEB22302) | groundwater metagenome | biome: forest; feature: aquifer; material: groundwater | place: USA | collected 2011-08-07 | depth 5.4 m
CGTGAGGGTGAAGGTCTTGAGCGTGAAGGTGGCGGTCACACTCTTATTGGCATCCATCGTGAGCGTCGTCGGATTGACGGCGCCGGTGAGGGCGCCGCTCCAACCACTAAAGAGCGAGCTGACGGCAGGAGCCGCGGTGAGGGTCACCACGGTCCCGGGAGCGTAACTGGCTTGATCCGGATTCTTGGTCACGGTGCCCGAGCCCGTGCCGGCGGTGGCGAGCGTGAGGGTGTAGGTAACAATCGGGACGGGATTGACCGTCACCGTCACGTAATCACTCGCCGACAGCGACCCATCCGAAGCCAGCAGCTTCAGGCTGTAACTGCCCGAGGTCGAAAAACTGGCGGTGGTATCCACGAGCGCGCTGTTGCCAAAAGTGACCGTGCCCGGGCCACTGAACTTGCTCCAGGTGGTCGTGAGGGTGCCCCCGCTCGGGAGGCCATCGTCCGTGACGGTGCCATCGAGATTAGCCGCCGCCGGTAAGGTCATGCTTTGATCCGGACCGGCATTCACCGTGGGGGCATGGTTATTGGTCACCGTCACCGTCACGGGGGATGAAATGCCAATATTGGGGATCGTGGCGGTGTCGTAAGCTTTGACGAGCAAGGTGTGGTCGCCATTCACGGCGGTCCTGGTGTCCCAGTTGACATAGTAGGGTGATGTTGTATCGGTCGCTTTAAGCGTGCCATCAACGTAAAACTCAGCCCGCTCTACCCCGGTGGCATCGCTGTCAGTGATCGTGGCAGAGACCCCGGTGATGCCCGAAAGGATCGCGCCAGGCGCGGGCTGGGTAATCGTCACCGTCGGGGCGACATCGACATTATTCACCATGACGCTGAGCGCTGCGGTCGCCTTGTTGTTGGCGGCATCGTAGGCCGTCACTTTAAAAGTATGGAGGCCGTTCGGGATCAAGAACGTATTAAAGGACGTCTGGGAGGAGAGAGTCGTGCCGGTGTAAAAGGGCGTCGCATCGCTATCCTTGAAAAACTCGACGCGGGTGACGCCCACATTGTCGGAGGCGGCAGCCGAAATCTGTATGGTCCCGGTCACCGTCCCTGATACCATCGGTGTGATAGAGCACCCAACCTGCGGCGGGTTGGTGTCGCCAAAGAAGCCCCCAATGGCCATATTGACGAGGAGCATATCCCCCCCATTAGAATTAGCTCCGTTCGCTGTCAGCCTGATTCCTGAGTGAGGTTGTTGATTCTCTCCTGCTACCGAGAACGCGCTCGTGAGCCGTCCTCCCAACACCGGCCGGCTGGCGCGGTCGCTCGCCAGGCGTGGGGCCTGATCGCTCGAGGTCCCTCCATACGTGCGGGCATTGAGCGTGGCCCCGTTCAGTGCATCGAGCTGCATCACGAGCACGTCCGATAAGGAGAGGACGCCGGTCTTCGTCACCACGCCTGCACCACCCGTATCGAGCGATTCCTCAAAGGCGAGCGACATCAACAGGTGTCCGTCCGGGGCGATGGTGACGTGCGCGCCCCGCTCCTGGCCGGTGCCGCCCCACGCGCGCGCCCAGCGCAAGCTCCCCCCGGGGCTAAAGGAGGCGGCAAAGATATCTCGACTGCCCAGGCTCGTGAACAACTGGCCGCTGACGTTCACACTGCCGCTAAAACTGCCCGTCACATAGGCATTGCCGCCGGCATCCACCGCGACCCCGGTGCCGCTATCAGGCCCAATGCCTCCAACAAATTGCTTGACCCACACTAAGGCGCCGGTTGGCGAATACTTGGCCAAGAAACTGTCCCCATCTCCAATCTGCGGTTCCGGCGCCGCCGTGAGGATAGTCCCGCCGAAATCCACACGGCCTCCAGCGAATGCTCCGGTGGCATACACGTTCCCCTGCGCATCCACGGCCACATCCAAGATCCACACCCCGCCGGTTTGCTGAGTGTCGGTGGCGCTGAACTCGCCCAGGCCCTTGGACCAAAGATGCACGCCGGTGGGCGAATATTTCACCAAAAACCCCTGTTCGTTTGACACTCGGGCCGTCGGGAGCGGCCCGCCCCCGAAATCAGGACCGGTCCCGCCCCCAAAAGTCCCGGAGGAGTACTGTCCACCGACGATGACGTTGCCTCCCGGATCCGCCGCAATCCTCCAGCCTGCAATAGCGAAGTCCGCAGGTGGATTGTCCCCAACCCCACTGGCTTTTGACCAGAGGCAAGCGCCAGTTGGAGACAGTTTGGCAATGACGAGTTGGAAGTTGGTACCACCAGGAGGCTCCGCAACGGGGCCGCAGCCAAAATCGAGCTGGGGAAACTGGTACTGGCTAAAACCACCATTGGCCGTGAGGAGGATGTTGCCTGACGCATCCAGCCCGACGGCTCTGCCACGCATCTCCATCTGATTGTATCCAAACTGTTTTAACCATTGGTAGATGCCGAGCTCGTCGTATTTGGCGAGATACATATACGAGGCGTTGCCGGTGATCGTTGACCCTCCGAAATTGGTCGCAGGATAGCCCGCATACCCGGTGACCAGGAGACCGCCATCCTGCGGGTTGACGGCGAGATCGCCAATATCCTCCTGCTGGTTCGGCCCAAACATGTTCATGCCCCCGATCACCTTGGACCACTCGGTCTTGGTGGCCAGGCCATTGGTCAGAGTCACGATCACCGTATCCGAGTAATTCTCCCAGCCAACCTTATCCATGACCTGAGCCATCACATGGTAGCGGCCATCAGGCAGCAGCGTGGTATCGAAGTTCACCGTGTACGGAGCCGTGCTCGTTTTCCCAAGCGCCACGCCGCCATCGGCATAGAAGGCGACCCATTGGACGCCGGAGGCGGTGTCTGTGGCGTTCGCTGAGAGGGTGATGATTCCTGAGAGTGAGGCGTTAGGCGCCGGGCTGGTGAGGCTGACTACCGGCAAGGAAACCGGCCACTCATTGTCAATGAGGATCGTGATTGGAACCGTGGAGCCCAGGAGCGTGGCGCCGGCATACACCTCAAGATGGAAGGTGTGAGTACCGTTCGCGTCGGGGATGTAACCTTTCGTCAGGCCAAAGCCCGGAAAGGCTTCCCATGTTTGACGGTCAGCGAGAGTCTGATCAAGGAATATATTCACCTGAGTCGTCTCGGGTGGGACGCTCGCCAACTGCCAGACGGCCAAAGGGCCTCCTGGGCCACCGACGGTCGCGCCGTCTACGGGTGCGGTCAGCGTCAACGTGGTCGTGGCGCTGGCTGGCGTCGGCATCGTCAAGCCCATCGCCACCGCCAATACACAGGCCACGTTTACTGTCACGAAGATAGATGGGCCCAGGCGTCTGGTCATCGGGGTCGTGGCCTCCTCGGCATCTGGCTGCTGCGCATCTGTTTGACCGAACCGTGTAAGTCTGCCTAATGTGGGAGGCAAAAAACAAGAGGTAGAAAATGACGCAACCGTATGCAGGATTACGCACCGTTATGCAGAATTCGGTCGAGCGGAGGACTCAGGCGGGATGGAAGTGGGCTGTCAGCGTCGAGAAAGCGCCGAAGCGAACGCAGGAAACGGCGACAGAAAAAAATTTTGTGGGCTGGCGGCTCTGCACGGCTCATCGAAGAAGCGGAATGAAGCCGCCTCCGACGAGGGGGAACACACCGCACCCTGCGAGACCGGCCGGCTACACGCATGGACGGTCCCGCAGCCACTGCGCCACGGCGCCCATCGACGGCACCGGATCGGCCGTCACCCCGTGCTTGCGATCCACGAACAGCCGCGCCAGATAGACGGGAGAGGGCACGACCATCACCAGCAGGTCATCGCTCGCCACGACCTCGCCTGCGCGCGCCGTCAACCGCAACCGGTAGATCCCCTGGGCGGTAAACCGCGCCGTGGTCTGCACCGAGGAGGCGTCTGCAAAGAGGGCGCGCCCGGGTCCGCTGAGCTGGCTCCACTGCGTCTGGAGCGGCTGCGCCGCCAAGCCGTTTCCCTGCACCGTGCCGTGCAACGCCACCGATTGCGGGGACACCGTCGCCTGGTCCGGGCCGGCGTTCACCGTCGGCGGCTGGTTGAGCGGGGTGAAGGTGGCGTTGCGGTAGAACAAAAGGCCTCCTTCCAAGCGGCCGATAAACAGATCCTCATCGCCATCCCGGTCGAGATCGACGAACGCCGGGGCGCTGTGATCACCCACATCTCCCACACCGCTCAAGGCTGTGCACGATATGGGGTACCTATCGGAATCGGTACAGGTGTTGACGGGGAGCAATATTGGCGCGCCGTCGCCCGTCAGCTCAGCGACGTTCTGGGAAAACGCCAACGTGCCGTCCTCCTGCCCCGTGAACAGGTCAAGATCGCCATCCGCATCGGAGACAGACACAGGCACGCTCAGTGTCCTCCCTACCCGCACGAACTGATCGGCGACCGGGGCGATCACCGGCGGCCGGTTCAGATCCACCAAGTAGACATCCCAGAAAAAACTATAGGGAGGTGCGGGGGTTGTCTCTTGATATACGATGCGCCGCCCATCAATCGCGGGGGCGCCTTCGCCACCCGGGTCATTTGTGATCGGCTGCACCCCGGCGGCGGGTTCGGCAGCATCGTAGAGCACCACGTCTCGCCCGTTGTACCCCACCAGCCGGCTGCCGGAGAGATGCGGCCGTTGAGTATACGAATAATAGTTCGGCACAAGCAGTTGGTTCAGACACGCGCCTGTCACGGGGTCGTACTCACACGACCACAGGCTCCAGGTGCCCAAGCGCTGATCCACCCAGACGATCCGGTTGCCCGACATGGTCGGATAGATCTGCTGCGTAGGGTGGCTGGTCAGTCGCGACTCCTGGTCGGTGCGGAGATCGTACAGATACAGATCGACGTTGGGGCCAGAGATGCCCATCCACACCAACCGCTCGCCCTCAATCGCCGGCGTGCCTGACGGCCCGGAATTGGTGCTGATGCGGCGATCCTGGTTGGTCGTCACGTCATAGACATGAATGCCGACCTGGGTGCCGGCCAAATCCTGCCAGACCACCCGGGGACCGGAGATCCTCGGCCTGGTGCGGGTGAGTGTGTGCGTGGTGAGTTTCCGAATCGGACCGTTGGTGGCGGCATCGTAGAAATAGATGTCATCAGACCCGTTGCCTTCTTTCCACACGACGCGCGTGCCGGAGATCGCCGGGGCGGATCGTAACGACACCGGCTACGAGGTAATGCGCTGCTCCTGGTGGGCACGCAGGTCAGACAGAAAGAGGTCAAATGAGCCGTAGCGGGTGTCCCGCCAGATGACGCGCATGCCGGAAATAGCGGCGTCCGTCTGATCTTTTTGGTCACTGATCGGACTAATCGCCACCGGAGGATTGGCCACCGGATTATACGCGGCCCAGGCCGCCGCCTGAAGACTGAAGAGGGGCGCCAGCAGCGCCGTGGCCGCGAGCGCTCCAGAAGCCGCGAACTCCACACCCACCCCGATCATCTTCACCGGCCGTTCCTGTGATCGCATTCGCCGCATCGCCCCGCTCTTCCCGCCCTCAACGCTGCTCGTATCCACGAGACCGCCGTCACGGCCGCCGCTTCCCCACGCTGGTCTTCTTCACCGTGGATGCTCTCAGTGGCGGCGGAGCGCCGCACGCGGGCACTGTTTTTCCATTCCAACCGCCGTTCAGCAAGTCCATGAAGGCCAACATGTCAGCCGGTGCGAGAACTCCGCTCCGGTCAATGTCGGTGGCATAAAGCGGGCGCGTTGGCGGACGACCATTCACGGCATCAATCAGATCAAGCCAGTCGGCCGGGGCCGTCGTCCCATCGCCATTGACATCACCGGGCAGGAAGCCAAGACAGACCTTCGACCCGCTGGGATGATGCGTAATGGTCACTCGCTCGCGAGCCATCAGCGGACGGGATAACGAGAGGGTGGCCGTGGTGACTGCATCACCAGGCGAGACACGCGCCACACCCGGCGCGTTGACGTAAGAACTCGAGACTGAAAAATCGTTGGCGCTGATGCCGGCCACTGAACCGGAAAAGGTCAGAGTCACATCCTTAAAACTCGGCGTGCTCGCATTGATATTTCGCGCGTCAATCGCGCCAGTGGGCGGGGTGGAAGCGGTGAGGGTAGCCAGCGTCGTCACGCTCACGGGTATGGAGAGGGCTGAATGATTGCCGGCGGCATCCTCCGCCCAGAGGGCGTAGGTGTACGCAGTCGAGGGTTGGAGCGCCTCGGCATCGGCATACCGTGTCGTGGTCACTCCGGCAGCCATGATGAATCCGTTCCTGAAAATCGTGTAGCCGGCCACCCCGGAGGTCAGTCCTCCAGGAACCACCGGGTCGCTGGAGGCTCCCCAAGTCAGCGTCACGCGTGACGAGGAAGCCGCCGTCGCGACCAGATGCGTGGGAACCGTGGGGGCGGTCCGGTCGGCCGGAGAGGCTGGCACACACTCGGCCTCATCGATCTGCCGGTCGCCATCGTTATCCATCCCATCCCCGCACACTTCCTGGAGGGAGCCTGGGTCGATGCCGTTGACGAAGCCGTTGATGAACGCCCGGGCATGCGCGAGGTACCGGTCGATGGGAATGTTGTAGGAGAGCGGCCCAGGATATTCGATCACCCCTTTGACCCCAGCCTGGCGCAGCAGGAACGCGGCCTTCTGGGTAATCCGAGGATCCCATGGCTCCATCACCCACTGATCGCCTCGCCAGGCCATCGAGAAGCTTACCCACGGATAGGACCGACTGAAGTCCCCCTGCGCCAAGGCGGATTGCAGCGACGCCAAGTCCGAGAGCTTATAGAGCTCCGGCGAGCTGGCATCCCCTGTGCCCGCAGGCATCCATGTCTGGCCGTAGGCCGATCCTCCGCTCTCTTCTCCAAAAAACAACGTCCTCACTTCCGGGTAGCTCTGCTTGACCAGATCGCGCAACTCGCGTCCGCGCTGGCCCCAGTAGTCGGTGTACTGCATAGACCGTTCAAACGGGCTGCCGTGGTAGCGACTCACACTATGGCTCAGCGTATTCGGATAGTAGTAGTCCACGCCGAAGGACCACACCTCCGCATCGAATAAGACTAGCTCGCCGGGGACCAAGTTCGTCACCCGCAGCATCGAATCGAGCAGGCCCAATTCCCGTTGCCAGACGATGCCGGTATACGCCGGATCATGGGCGGTAACATGCGGCCGCTGGCTGCAATCATAGCTGTGCTGACTGTAATCATTGCCGTAGCAGTGGTAGGGGTTGAACCCAGTCGAATCAAAATATTTCACGTTTTGCCCATTCGAGGGATGCGTGCTCGGATCCAGCTCGGTTGGCTGGGTCAGAATCCGCTCGCCGGGGGAGTGGTGCAACGCCACCAGAAACCCTCGACCGCGCAACCCATCGAGGCGCGGCCCGATCACCGCACTGGCCGTATCCCCCATATGAAGACCGGCGTGCGTAAACCCGAGGCTGCGCAGACGGTAGAGCGCGTTGACCACATCGGGCCACTGCGCGTCAGTCGGCTCATCCACGTACGGTCCCCAAAACGTCACGATCCGTGGCAGAGTCGTGGCATCGCCGCTGGGTGAATCGGCCCACACCGATCCGAACAGCACACCTAGCATCAGCGCACACCCCGTGAGCATTCCTACGGCCTTCCCAGGCCAGCGCACCATGGTGTGTTTCATCTCGACAGCACCTCCCTGAAAAATCATAAGCCGAACTACCTGTTGGTTCGGCAGCTCGGCTGTCCTCTATCATGCTCAGGACCCGTGGCTTTGCGTCCCCCGCTTACGCGGGGTTTGCCTTTCTCGGGTTCTCCCCTACCAGTCTGGGGTAACCACAGAAGCTTACCTGATCCCAATAAAAATAACAATAGTGCAATATTAAATAATCTACATATTAACTGGCCACAAGAACAACGACAAAAATATCTACTTGTTATACAGAAAGATACGGCTAGCTGCGGAACTTCCTGAAGATTAGAGTGGCGTTATGGCCGCCAAAACCCAGGCTGTTGGAGAGGGCAACCTCGACCGGCGCTTTCCGGGCGTGGTTGGGGATGTAGTCAAGATCACACGCGGGATCGGGATGCTCGTAGTTGATCGTTGGCGGCATCGCGTCATGGGTGATGGCCAAGCAACTGATGATCGCCTCCACCCCGCCGGCGGCGCCGATCATGTGGCCGGTCATGGACTTGGTCGAGGACACCGCCACCCGCTTGGCGTGCTCCTTGAACACCTTTTTAATCGCCAGCGTCTCGATTTTATCGTTGAGCTCGGTGGAGGTGCCGTGCGCGTTGATGTAGGACACCTGCTCCGGGGTGAGTGTCGCATCCGCCAGGGCATTCGCCATGGCCCTTGCCGCTCCGGCGCCTTCAGGATCAGGGGCGGTCATGTGATAGGCATCGGCGGTACGGCCGTAGCCGACCAGCTCGGCGTAGATGCGCGCCCCTCGCTTTTTGGCGTGCTCCAGCTCTTCCAACACCACCACGCCGGCTCCTTCGGCGATCACGAAGCCGTCCCGCTCCTTATCGAACGGCCGGCTGGCCTTCGCGGGTGCATCGTTGCGGCGCGAGAGCGCCATCAGCGCGCAAAAACCGCCTACCGCCAGCGGCGTGATGCAGCTCTCCGTGCCGCCGGCGAGCATCAGATCCGCATCGCCGCACTGCACGATCCGAAACGCTTCCCCCACCCCGTGCGCTCCTGAGGCGCAGGCGGTGGCCGTGCAGGAGTTGGGGCCTTTCAGGCCCAGGGCAATCGCCACATGGCCGGGCGCCATGTTCACGATGATCATCGGAATGAGGAAGGGGGTCAGTTTCGAGGGGCCTTTCGCCAAGAGCACGCCGTGCTGCTGCTCGATCAGCCCTAGGCTGCCCATGCCGGAGCCAATCAGCACGCCAGCGCGGAATGGGTCTTCCTTGCTGACGTCTAGCGAGGCATCCGCCACCGCTTGCTTGGACGCCGCAATGGCAAACTGGACGAACCGCTCCGTCCGCTTGATCTCCTTAGGCGAGAGATACGCCGCCGGGTCAAACCCCTTCACCTCCCCCGCAATCTGGGAGGCAAAAGCGGTCGGGTCAAACGACGTGATCCGGCCCACCCCGCTGACTCCTGCCAGCAGGCTCGTCCACATCGCGGGGACATCTTGCCCCACCGGGGTGACAACCCCCACACCGGTCACCACCACTCGTCTCATGGCATGATGCGATAACGAAAACGTCCCGCCGTTGGCGGGACGTCTTGAACAACAATGAGGAAACCGTGCAACAGCTTAATGGGTACCGGCAGACTTCGTCTCAATATACTTGATGGCGTCGCCGACTTTGACCATTTTCTCGGCATCCTCATCGGGAATCTCGATGCCGAACTCCTCTTCCAAGGCCATGACCAGCTCTACGGTGTCGAGCGAATCCGCCCCGAGATCCTCGACAAACGATGCGCCGTCGGTGACCTCTTCAAGCTTCACACCCAGTTGCTCGGCGATAATCGCCCGCACCCGATCGTTCACAGCCTCTGCCATTCACCTTTCCCTCCTCCTCTGAAGCAACTGCCATCATGGCAGCCGCGGAATGCCGAGCGCGATGGGCGCTCGGCCTTGTTCTCTCCCCTACATCGCCAGCCCGCCGGCCACCACGAGCACGTGCCCCGTGATGTAGCGCGCCGCGTCACTCACCAGAAACAACGCCGCCTGAGCCACATCGGCCGGCTCACCCAGGCTGCCCAGCGGAATCTGCTCCAGCAGCTTCTGCTTCACCGCCTCCGGCAGCCGCTCGGTCATCTCGGTCTTGATAAACCCAGGAGCGATGGCGTTGCACGTCACCCCCCGGCTGCCCAATTCCTTGGCGACCGATTTCGTCAGCCCGATGATGCCCGCTTTCGACGCGGCATAATTGGCCTGGCCGGCGTTGCCAATGATCCCGATAATTGACGCGATGCTCACGATCCGGCCCCGGCGGGCCTTCAGCATCACCTTCGAAACGGCCCGGGTGCACAGGTAGGTACCCTTGAGATTGACGTCCAGCACCCGGTCCCACTGGGCCTCATCCATGCGGACAATCAAGCCGTCCTGCGTGACCCCAGCGTTGTTGATGAGTATATCGATCCTGCCTAGCTTGTCAAGGATTTTTGCCACCGCCTCGTCCACGGCGGCAGCGCTCGTCACGTCGACCACGAGGCCCTCGGCCCGCCGGCCCAGCGCCCGCAGCTCGCCGGCGGTCTGTCCCAGCGCCTGGGCGTTCACGTCAAACAGGGCCACATCCGCCCCAGCCTTGGCCAGCACGAAGGCGATCTCCCGCCCAATGCCCCGCGCCCCCCCGGTCACCACCGCCACTTGGTCCTTCAGTTGCATGGGGGGCATTATACGCGAGGAGGACGCAACCTGTCGAGCGGATTCAAAGTCGCCGCAGGAGCGGCAAGTCACTATGCGATGGGGAGGGACTTGCGGATCGCTTGGATGATTGATTCAACGTCGCCGGGTGTAACGCCCTGGTACCACGCGTCATCCGGAAACACCATCACGTTGGGCCCTTTGGCGCACACATCCTGGCAGCCCGATGTGCTCACCCGCACGCGGCGGGCCAGGCCCAGCTCTTTGATGCGGGCTTTCAGGGCGGCGGCGATGCCCTCGCTGCCGCGATGGGCGCAGCAGGTCTCCTGCGGCTCGCGCGTATTCACGCAGACGAACACGATTTTCTGATACGGCACCCCGCCCCGCTCCATCAGACGTGCACGCCCAGGGCGTGCAGCTCGTGCTCCAACGCCAGCCCATCGGTGAAATGGATGGCGGGAATCCCGAGATGGCGCGCCGTCTCGATGTGCTCGGCCAGATCATCGATGTAGACCGTCTCACCCGGCTGCACGTCCGCCTCGCGCAGGGCCAGCTCGAAAATGCGCGGGTCGGGCTTGCGAAAGCCCACCGCATACGACGCCACCCAATGCGGGATGAAATTGAACACCGGCCAGGTGTTGCGGATGTACGTGTCGTGCACGGGGTCGGTGTTGGTGAGCACCAACAGCTGATAGCGCGTGCGCAGCCGTTCGAGCACCCAGGTCGTCTCCCGATTCTCATCGACGATAATGCTGTTCCAGGCGCTGATGAACTGCGCGTACGTCCAGCCTGCCCCGGTGCGCTCGTTGACTTGTTCGCAGAACTGACGCGGATTGAGGTGGCCCATCTCCAGCGCTTCGATGAGCTTGCGATCTTCGAGCGAGGGCCTGAGCGCCTCCACCGGCTTGCCCGTCGCTGCGGCCACTTTCTCGAGAAACCGCTGCGGGGCGATGTGCACCAGCACCCCGCCTAAATCAAACATCACCAGTTTGACGCTCATGCACCTTTCCCATGATGGCCGACCGCGCAATCGGCCCATAGTGCCGAGAGTCGCGGCTGTAGAGCCGGTGATCCCCTGCCACGAAATATTCGCCGCGTCGCAGGCGGCACTCGCGCAGCCCATCATCGCCGGGGGGCGCGTCGGGCACGCGGGCGTAAGGCTCGCGCAGCCACCGGCCGTTGATTTGCATGCGCCCCACCCCGGTCCAGCGAACGCGCTCGGCAGGCAGCCCGATGATGCGCTTGAGCTCTGCGCGGCGAGGCGATTCCGGACAGCGCACAATAATCACTTCCCCCCGGCGGGGAGCGCAGGTGGATGCTGTCGGTGGCTGGACACACAGCCGCCGCCCAGGCCGGTACGCGGGCGCCATGCTCTGCCCCCGCACCGTCACGAAGGCGGCGCCTTTACTTCGGCGAGGGATAGACAAGCTCACCGCCAGATTTTTGGAGGGAGGCCTGGCGACGAATCTCGGCGCCTTTGGTTTTCCAAAAAATCTCGGTGATCTTCTGCACTTTCACCAGCAGATCCTGGGCGGCCTGGAGATTCACTTCCTGGCGAACCTTGGAGGCGAGCTTCATCGTCTCCCAGAACAGGGTGTGCAATTCCGGATACGCGTTCAGATGATCCGGCGTGAAATAGTCGCCCCAGAGCACGCGTAGCTCGCGCTTGCACAGCTCGGCGTGCTCTTCCTTGATAGCGGTGCAGCGCGAGAGCTTATGGACGTAGGCGTCGCGCTCCTCGGGGGTGGTCTGCGGGCCGGGCTTGGGCAGCTCGGCGATGAGCTGGTTCATGCGGATGATCGTCAGCACCGACACTTGGGCCAGATGCGGATCGTAAATTCCGCAGGGAATGTCACAATGGGCAAACACGATGCGTGCCATCACGTCCTCCTGGTTGGCGATACGACAACAACACCTCAACGCGATTATAGCGCCTCTCTCCACGCCTTCGCAAGGTTTCAAAGCGGCTGGCGCCCGGCGAACCCTTCCTCCACGCCGTGCCAACACCGAATGCGCTCCCCCCCCAGCCGCCAGCACAGAAACACCAGCTCCCCGCCGCGCATGGCGTAAAAATCGACCAGCCCCTGCGCCAAATCTTTGAGGACGCAGCCCATCTCTTCCAACTGCTCATACGCCGACTGAAACGCCTGCACCAGATGCAACTGATGCGCCGTCAGCTCGGCCACTTCCTTGCGCAGTTCCTGAATCGGATAGCCGTTGCCCGCAGATAATTTTCCGACTCGTTCATCCAGCCCTTGGTTCGTTTTGAGGAGGGAGCCGTGCAGACCCTGCAACTGTTGGAGAAATTCCGTCACGTGGTGCAACTGTTCGTTCGCTTCCTCGATGGTGAAAATCTTCGGCGTGTCAGGCATCACGAATCCGTGTCAGCCGTTGAATCAGCGCATGGTTTGCCGGCGGAACGCGCAGCCGTGCGAGTTGCGCCGGGGTGACCCAGCGAATCGCCTGGACGCGTAATGCGCGCGGCCGGCCGCGCGCGATGCGGCAGCGGAATACCTCTAGCCGCACGCGGCGGTCCGGATACGCAAACCGAATCGGCGCCAACCGCCCCGCGCAGGCCACTTCCACGCCCAATTCTTCACAAAGCTCCCGCCTCACGCACGCCGGCCAGGACTCTCCGCGCTGTCGCTTGCCGCCGGGAAATTCCCATAGCCCGCCCAAGTGGCCGCCCGCGCGCCGACGGCTCACCAAGTACCGGCCGGAGCGTTCAATCACGGCGATGGTGGCGCTCACCAAGGGCAATCGTTTTATCATAAGGAAAGCTGCGGCACTCGCGGCGCAGTGAACAGGCAGCGCACAACGGCCGTTTGGCCGTGCAGATCATCGCCCCGAAATCCATCATCGCTTGGTTGATATCATAGGCGTTGCCCGGCGGGATCACCTGGCGCGCCAACTCCCATAAGCGCCGTGTCGTCGGCCCCTTCGCTCCGCTGGCCACACCAAAGTAGCGTCCTAACAGCCGTGCGACGTTCGTGTCGAGAATCGGCGCGTCTTGCCGAAAAGCGAAGCTGAGCACCGCCCCGGCGGTGTAGCGGCCGATGCCGTCCATCGCCAGCAAGCCGTCGTACGAGTCGGGGATTTTTCCGCCGTGCTTCGCCAGCACCTGCTTGGCGATAGTGCGCAGCCGCTTCGGCCGGATGTTGTAGCCCAGCGGATACCACACCTTGCGCAGCTCCGGCATCCGCGCCTTCGCCAGCTCTTCCAGCGTCGGATAGCGCCGCAAAAATTCATGGTATTTCGGCACCACGCGATCCACCTGCGTTTGCTGCAGCATCACCTCGGACACGAGGATTTTGTACGGATCGCGCGTACGGCGCCACGGCAGCGGCCGCTGGTGGCGCGCATACCATCGCAGCAGCCTCCGCTGGAAGGAGGGGATGCCGCACGTCTTCATTGTGAGCACCATAGCAAAGCGTAGTCGCATTTACAACATGGAACCGTCTCTGCTAGAATGAACCGTCATGGTCGCGACCCTCTATCACACGATCGTCGAGCGCGTGGACGTACTCTCCTACAACGTCAAAAGTTTCCGGCTCAAGTTCACCGAGGCTCTTCCGCTTGATTTTCAGGCGGGGCAATTTGTGATCGTCAACGTGCCGAAGGACGGCGCCGTCGTCAAGCGGGCGTACTCGATCGCCTCCCCGCCTCATGACAAGGGGGCGATCGAGCTGTCCATCCAGCATGTCGAGAAAGGCATCGCCTCCACCTTTTTTTGGAAGCTCAAGCCTGGGATGGCGGTTGACCTCTCCGGCCCGCACGGCCGTTTTCTGCTGAAGGAGCCGATCGATTCGTACGAGTCCATCTTCATGGCCACCGGCACCGGCGTGGCCCCCCTGCGCAGTATGATCTATGATTTGGTACAGCGACGGGCGATGCGGGATATTTGGCTGTTCTTCGGCTGCCGCTATGAGAATGCGATGCTGTATGATTCCGAATTTCGGTCGCTGGCGGGGCTGCGGCGCAATTTTCATTACATTCCCACCATCAGCCGTCCCAAAGAATGGCGCGGCGAAGTGGGCCATATACAGCAGACGTTTCAAAAGCACATCAAAGCATTCACCGACAAAGAGATCTACATCTGCGGCTGGCTGGAGATGGTGAAGGCGGTTAACCAAGATTTGATTGCCATGGGCGTGCCGAAAGCACAGATCCACTTCGAAGAATGGGCGTAACCCCCCGCATCATTCGCGTCGGGCACACGCCGGACATGGACGATGCGTTCATGTTCTATGCCCTGGCCGAAAAGCGCGTGCCCACTAACGGCTTCACCGTTGAGCACGTCATCGAGGATATCCAAACGCTCAACCAGCGCGCCCTCACCGGCGAGCTGGAGGTGACGGCCATTTCCGCGGCCGGCTACCCCGCCGTGGCCGCCGACTATTGGATTCTATCGGTTGGCTCCAGCGTCGGGCAAGACTACGGGCCGGTGGTCGTCGCCACGCGCGCGTGCACGCCGGAGGAGCTGCGCGGCAAGCGCATCGGCGTGCCCGGGCTGCAGACGACGGCCTACCTCTTATTGCGGCTGGCCATCGGTGAGTGCGTGCCGGTGCCGATGTCGTTTGAGCGGATTCCCCAGGCTGTGCTCGATGGGAAAGTGGACGCGGGCTTGCTGATTCACGAGCGGCAGCTCACCTATCACGACCAAGGCCTGCTGCCGATTTTGGATTTGGGCACCTGGTGGCACAAGCGCATGCGCCTGCCGCTGCCGCTGGGATTGAATGTAGTCAAGCGCTCGCTGGGCCGTGAGCTGGCCGAATCGTTCGCCACCTGCTTGCGCGATTCGATCCTCTACGCGATGGCGCACCAGGATGATGCGGTGGCCTACTCGATGGAATACGGCCGCGGAATTGACGCCGTGCGGGCGCGCCAATTCATCGGCATGTACGTCAACGAAGAAACGCTCCTCCTCTCGCCCGCCTCGCGCCAGGCCCTGCAGGAGCTGCTCACCCAAGCCCGCGCCGCCGGCCTCCTCGCCACCCTGCCCCCCCTCGCCTACATCGAGCCCCGCAAAAGCTAGACACGCCACCGAGTCTTGTGGCGTCAAGTTCCAGCATCACACTTGATTATGTGCATTATGTGTGATATGCTTGTGCACAGATGAGGCGAAACAGAGGAGGCATGACATGGCGACATTAACATTGGCCATTCCGGAAGATCTGAGGGCGAAAATGCGCCACTTCCCAGAAATTAACTGGTCCGAGGTGGCCCGTCAGGCGATCGTGGAGAAAACCCGTGTGCTGGAGCAGATGCAGCGGCTGCTCTCCAAAAGCGCCCTCACGGCGCGAGATACGCTTTCGTTCGGCCGCCAGATCAAGCAGCAGGTCTTCCGCAAGCATCGCCGCCCCGCCTAAATGGAGCTAGTGTTGGATGCCAATATCTTGGTCGCCGCCTTCTTGCGCTCAGCCACCACGCGCGAACTGCTGCTCGATGAGCGGCTCGCGCTCTGGACGCCGGAGCACAGCATCACCGAAACGGAACGCGTCCTCACTGCTCCAAGACTTCGAAAGCGGCTCGGCAATCTTTCAGCCGTTGAGGTTCGAAATTTGCTGAGCCAACTCACCGCAAAGATCCACGTGGTGCCAATCACCGAATACTATAGCTTCCTACCCGCAGCCGAACAGCTTGCACCTCATACCGAAGACGCACCCTATCTCGCCCTAGCGATGCGATTGAGGCTGCCGATTTGGTCAAATGATGCCGGCCTCAAAGAACAGCAGAACATACGCGTCTATACCACCGAAGAACTGCTCGATCTCCTCCGACCATAAGACTCAATTAGGAGCTGCTCACCCAAGCCCGCGCCGCCGGCCTCCTCGCCACCCTGCCCCCCCTCGCCTACATCGAGCCCCTGAAAACCTAGCTCACCAACGTTAGTTCCACAGGCATCTCATCCCATGTTCGTCCATTGAGGAGTCTTCCGGCAGCTTTCTTGCCTACTCGTCTTCCATCAGGCGTGTGGGCGCCCCACTGCTTGAAGAAAAACTTCACACGGTGCTGTCTACATTGTCTCAGGATTGCGTCGACCCATTCAGGATTCATAGGGCGCGCATAAGGACCACTCTCACCGCCAACGATGACCCAATGTATCCCTTCAAGCAGTGAGCTATCCAGCACCACTGGCCCAAGCAGCGGCTCTATTGAGAGAAAGCGAATCTTCGCTGGAACGTGTTGCAGATCACGAATGCGTGAAACGTAGGCCTGCGTTTCCACAGATACGCCAGCCCAGATGTGCTCTGGCCAGACTTGTTTGCCATTCGGGGAATGCTCGCTTGAGCAGAAGTGTTTGTTTGACCACACACGCATCCGCTCGGGACGCTTTGTCAAAAGCTGAAAAATATGCCAGTTCGCCTGGCGCATGACATCGAAGACCTTACCGATAAACTCGTCTGGCACATCCTTGTGAAACAGATCAGACATGGAATTGACGAAAATCTTTCGCCGCTCCTTCCAGCGAAGCGGTAACTCCAGTCTCTCTGGCCACAGCCTTAGATCAAATCCCTGCTCGTACGGATGCCCCTTAATACCCCGCCATCGCTCCGCGAATGCCTCCGCATAGCAGTGCTTACACCCCGGGCTGACCTTTGTGCAACCGGTGACGGGATTCCACGTTGCATCCGTCCATTCGATGAGACTCTTTTCGCTCATGCCGTCACCCCGTCTGATTGTGGACACCCGAGCAGTGTGAGTAACAATGGGTCACCAGCCATCAGACTCCGTTAGTGCCGGCTTGAAAAATGGGGAGCATTACACGCACTCCTGTGGGATGAAATCCCGGTCAGAATAGCCACCGGGCGGTGGAACCACAAGCGGATTATTATTGAGGAACTGGCTTAACTATTGGATTTTCTCTTCTCGCGCTATCTGCCGCAATCGTCTGGGCGACTTCAGCCGCCAAACGCTTTGAATCCTTCTCTCGCCATCTTTTCAGCTCTTTCTTGCTGTAGAACGGTCCCAGGCTGATCAAAGGTGGCCGGTCATTCTTGGCAAAGAACCTGATATCGACCAGCGCATCGTGCGTTGAGCGTTCCACCAGCTTTCCATACTCGTGCAACTGTCGCAATTGTTCTCGCGACTGACGATGGATGTCGTTGAGCATAGACTGAACGAACTGCGGATCGGTCGACTGCCTGGCTCTGAACGCCTTGAAGTCCTCAACATTTCTATCCACAACCGAGACCATAAAGGCCAGATCGTGGGCATATTTCTCGAAGTCAATTAAGACGCCCAGCAGCTTGTTCTTCAGATCTGTGTGCCCGACCTCTTGGATATCGTCTCTTGAGATCGGCATGCTGCGGGGGTAGATCAGCGTCAGCTGCTGGCTCTGAATCGCCCGATCGAGCTGGAACTGATTATCACTTAGGGCAGTGAGCAAATGATTGAGGGTCACTTCAAGATGACAAAGGACGTTGTATCTTCGTACGCGCCGGTCAAAGTAGCGGGTTAACCAATAGCCGAGCAATCCGGCAGAAACCGTGACGACAACCCCGAGGGACGCACCCCGAAACTCTTCGGTTCTTGCCTGCCAAAATGGGTAGATGCGCTTGCCGAGGAACACAAGCCCGATGAAGAGGAGAGGTGGTCCGACCCACGGTTTATTGAGGAGCCTGCGCAGATGCATTGGTCTCTTCACTAATCGCACCTCACCTAATCATCCTCATCATTTCGCGCCCAGCTGTCATCTGGCTTACCTTGCGCTCGCCGTTTCAGTGCCTTCCTGAGTGCTTGGACCGCCAACTGCTGCCGTTCAGTTAATCCATCTATAGCTATCTGTTCCAACTGGCGCTGGAGCTCCTCTACAGAGACAAAAAGCTCAAGGTCCTTAAGGATAACCCGCCAATGAATGCGAGAAGCATGGCTGCCAATCGTCTGAGAGGCAGATCGTTGCGTAAACCCGACAAGCAGATCCAACAGTCCGTCGGGTGTTGCGACTAGATTCTTCGCCCACTCTTTTAGCTCCTGTTCGCCCGCCCACTCTCGCCATCTAAAGAGTATGAAGACGAGGTGCCGATTCTTAGCTAGTCTCCTGGTTGCCGCTGCCTCCCGTATCTTTTTAAGGCAAATTTCCTTCAGTATGGGCAGCTGGATTTCCTCAACGAGATTGTGTTCCGGACGCTCCTTTCGACTCTTCTCGTCCTCTTCGCTTGATACCATCCGAATCGATATAAAGAGTCCGTTAGTTTGCTCGATTGCCTCCTTCAAGATGGTGCCTCGCTTGGCAACTTCCTTTTCTTGCAGGAGGAACCAGTGGATGATCCGTGAGACGTGCATTTCCGGCTCAATGAAGAAGAAGCCGCCACTGCTTTCAGGGAGCTCGTCACCGATGTCTAGCATGGCTGTGACGAACGGTATGGCGTGCTTTAAGTCGATCTTTTCCTTCCAAGGCTCTAATCGATCCACCGCAACACCCAAAAGCTGCCGCTGGCCCAATGCGCGAAGCGCTTGAACAAGCCCTCCTCGATCTCCAACAAGAGACAGCAACCTGTCGAACTCGGGCTGCGGAATATCCCCCTCGGGAAAGCTCAACGAGAAATATCTGCCGAAGATGTCTGGATCACACACTCTCAATTCTCGCTGCCAGCGCTCCTCGCCACCGCTGATACCGTAGTTCTCTAGTGCCCCCTGAACCTTTGGAAACAACTGCTTTAGGATCACTTCTACCTGAGCGCGCGTTTGCGGACAGACCTGCAGTATCGACTCGACCACCTCTCTTGTCTCTTTCGCACCGCGCTGCCGATCAGAGTCCGAGGTTGAGCCCGTCAGTATGTGTCTAGCATCTGGGAGTTGACGGTAGACGTCTGGCTCGAATACCCGCAGTCCTTCTAGGGCAATGAGATCTACAGGGGTTACGGCGAAACTCCCCTCTGCGCGAAAAAGGCCTATGTGAAACTCCAGCGAGGCCAGGAAGCGGTAAACATCTCGGAGTGATTTGAAATACCTCCGCAGCCCTGGGATGAACACGTTGTACCAGCGCTCCTTGTCGAATCGCTCTTGAACTCCAGGAGTGCTGAGCAGTCGATCGAGGCCTTCGTCGAGGATTCGCTCAAGCCGTGGAGGGTCAATCTCAGGAATGCTGAACTCTACCTGAACAATCTTCTTCAGAAATTCTCTTCCCGAGATCGGTGCAAGGCGCGCCAGACTTCGTTCAACCACGTCCCTTTGAAAGAGGAGAAGATAGACCAATTTTGGCAGATCGGCGTTTGCCTTCACCAATTGGAAGATCTGGCGTATTTCTTCCCTAGTTAGGCGGTCAATATCGTCGATCACGACGAGCACTGGTTTAGTCCGTCCCTTCAGCGCGTCGGCCAGGTCCGACTTGTATTCTTGCAGCGTTTTCTGCTGAATCGATGCTTTTGTCCGAAGCAGCCGCGATACCCGCTCAGCGAATGTCGCCGACCATGTCAGCAGACCTCCCAGAACAGCTACAAGTCCAGCAGTGATAAGCCCCCCAACCTTAATAACGGGATTGGCGAATGCGGTAACACCGAAGACAAGTAGGCCAAGAAAGAATAGATATGGGCCTGCACTGCGGAGGCCGTTCGCAAGGCTAGCCCCAACGTGGAGTGCCTCGGCATACAGTTGCCACCGGTCTGCGCGCTCCTGGCCCGCCCTCGACTTGTCGTGTCTTCCTAGAATTATTCCAACTTCTCTGAAGAATGCTTCGGGTAACTCATTATGTCCGGCGAATTGCCAAGGGTTGAACTCGGCCACGTCCGGACATTTCTCGGTCGGAAGGCAGAAGAGAGCATCGCGAACCATATTCTTAACCGAGGACTTTCCGCTGCCCCACTCGCCATAGACTCCGATCACAAGACTGTCTTCACCAGACCACTCCGCTACCGACTGCGCCAGGGCTTCTGCAAATCCACGACGTCCAAGTCGATCTTCGTCAAGTTTCTGAATCGGCCTATCTGCAGAAAAAAGTGTCTTCATCGTGGGCTTCGGATCGCTTGGGCTCATCTGAAATTACTGCGTGCTGTCAGAGATTTCCAAATTCACAATCTCTGACCAACTTGGGCGGGATTATCGGATTATCTCTGAATTTCATTCAAATCTTCCGTAGCTTATGACAGACGCGCTGAGCGACAGTTGGCGAGCGCGTGTTCCGCGCCATTGTTACACGCAAACCATCCCGCTATCTGGAACAGTGACGAGGCTGCTATAAGATCGTCAACGTATTGATCGCAGGCGTCGCACTTCTCGACCACGACCCACGGTTCTTTCCGGGCCAAAATCTTGCACGACGGCCTGGCAGGAGCCAGTACGCCACTTCCATCACACGCTCGACATTGATTTCTTACTCTGACGCTCATCGTCGTTGTCGCTCCAGGAACGTCCGGGGGGTTTACTTACCCTTGACCACGAACTCTCGGAGCCGGGTATGCTCAATGAGGCGGTCAAGCGTCGCGGTCGTAAAGACCTTACCTTCGAGCGCCAGGATCATCTGACGCATGTCCTCCCGTCTTTGCCTGAATCCCCGCCCATCAATGCATGCTACTACCTCGTATCGGGGCCAGCCCTTTTCCACATGACGATCACGCTGAGTAACGAGGGTTTTAATACGCGCCACCTTATCTCGTGCTGTCCCATCATCGCTCGTGACCTTTGCTTCAATGATCACGGCTGGCTTCACTTCATCGGGAATGCAAAAATCCGGAGCCTGTCCGAAACCAGGAATTCGTTCAGCCCGCCTGGTCTTCCTGTAGGGAATGCCAGCGGCCCGTAACCGATCCTCGATGGCGTTCTCCATGACCTCGCCGACCAGTTCGGATACGGCATCTCGATGCCCCGCAAACGGGCGGCCCAGATAGCGCTCATATAAGAGGACGGGGTAGGGCACATTTTCCTCCCCAGCGTACTGAAGAGATTTAATTCCATTTTCTGTATCAAATTTCGACAGTCGATGCACCACGGCTTCACCGTCTGAAGGCGCCCCGCGAGTTATGTACTCTATAGCTACCTGGACCATAGCGTCAATTCGTTCAAGACTCTTCGGTCTTGGAAGCAACCCTTTTCCTGATGTACCAAGTTTCTTGGCTCGCTCAGCATGACGTGCTTCAACAGCGCAAATGAAGCTCGACTCCGCCCTACAAGTTCGGTCTAAGCTCCTCGCCGCACCTTGGGTTACATCGCTGCCATTCTCGGAGCGCGCCAGTTCCGCCCATTCTGGTGGAGTCATACCCAAAATCGCCCTCAGGACACCGAACACGCGACTGTTCTCCCGCAGCGCTTGGTCGACCATGGTCTTGTCGAACTTCGTGAAAATCTCCGTATGGCGACGCAGCACCTCATACGCATCCCGAAAGACCGGATAGTCCATAAAGCCGCTACCCTTAGGCATGATGAGAAACTCAGATACCAGGTCGGCAATGGTCGTCTGGACGAGGACTTCGAGATTGGCCCGGATTGCGTCCGAAGAGAGTTCAAACGGTCGTGGCATGGAGGCTCGGTGATTGAGTGGTTGAGAGCGACTTCTGCGGTCTGATAGGAACCAGGCTATTCTTCATCACCTGTGAGAATTCTAAAAGGGTGGTTCGGGCCTCGCCCATGCGTTCTGAGAGGCGTCTTTCTGCTACCCAACCTGCTCGCAGTTTATTGACCGTGGCTCGAGCAGAGTGGCCTGAGATTAGACAGCGTATATCACCACTGGACAGCTTCATTCCCGCATCGGCGAGAGCTCGGATATCTCTACTCAAGGCTTGTTCGAAGTCTTCCACCTGATTTTTCCTGAAGTGAGTTCCTCGGCAGACGAAGACCGTATCAAGCGTAGAGGATTTGGTTCCCACGATGTGCAGCGATGCCCCCATCTCTGCGGGGACGAGAAATGTGGTGGTACAGTCAAGTCCGGCATCGAGGGTAGCGACTACCAGGGGAACATACGCAAGCGGATCGTTATGATGATACGTGAAGACAAAGGGAGCCCCCAGCTTCAGCGCCTTTGCATAATGCTGGAATATCTTCGAGAGCCCATCGGTAAAGTGTTCGATTCCCCGTCCGAGTGTCGCGTTGCCGGTGAGCTCTGCCGCCGTACGTGTTGTTTCTCGGCTGAAGATCTCAAACTCCTTCTTAAGAGCAAGCCGAAGCCAACAGAAGCAAAAATCAATGAGTTCCGCATACTGAACGTTGTCATAGTACGGCGGATCGGTGAAGACGCCATCCAAAGAGTTGGGCGGCAACTCGACGTCTGCAGCTGATGAAGCCCTGAGATATGCCTGCTGGGTGCCGCTTGGGAAGTGGTCAACCATATTTGCCGCGATGCGCTCACCACGAATTGGCACTATTTCTTTCCAATGCCCCTGCTCACGCGTTTCAAATGGAGCCTCGCAATACTGCTTCGCCCGCCAATACTTCTCGACGAAATGCCGGAAGGAACCGGATCCGATCTTTGGAATGCCCAGCAAGCTGTCCTCGCACTGCACGAGTCCTACCGGAAACCCGTGAACACTAAAAATATCCTGACATTTAAGAGCGTAGGTATCGTAGCGACAGAGCATATTTTGATAGCGAAGGAAGTCGGAAAAAACGGTCAGGAGCGCATGTCGGGAACACGAATCCTGTACCGCCTCGATCTTTCGCATCAACAAGCCCAGCCCAAGGAGCTGGCGATCATTGAACAGTTGATAGAAGTAGCGGTAGCCCCATCTGTGCAATCGATCCGTCTCATCACCAGCAAGTATTTCTGTTTCAGGGATTGGGAGTGAGCGTCGATTTTTTCCTAACAGCTCGCTTGCCTGCTCGTAACGAGTCAGGTCCTCTTCGTCTGGCTTCTTGAAGAACCTTCCGGAATGCCTGGGTTTACATCTGCTGCAGTGGTACTCCAGCGCCCACATGCGATGCTGTGGAGGCTTGGGGCTATTTTGTTCCGGATACGGGTAGAGCTTCCCACACGTTCGACACTTCGCATTTTGCCGCCAGGCGGGGCCATCTGACTGCACTGGCGACCGGCATACTGCGCATGGCTGGGAACTCTGCGCGGTCGGCTTTCGGGTGTATTCGTTTAAGTGCCCACAACTCGCGCAAACAAGGACGTTCTTGGGGTGGCGAACTGATTCTGCGAGAAGATACCCAGGGAACAGATCGTTCTTGGTCTTACAATGCGGGCACGCTTGCTCCTTCACCCACAGGAAATACTTTACCTCGGCCGGCTGCTGGCATTTAATGCAGCGTGTCCTATAGAACTGCCCGATCTCTGTCTCTATCTCTGATATCACCGCTGCAGCCTCGGCTGAGAACTTCTTGAGGTCGATGGCGGCTAAAGATTGCCGAACAATCCAATACGCCATCGGATTGATATCTGTTCCTACGACGCCAAATCCAAGCCGGTTTGCCTCAAAAATCGGCGTGCCTCCACCCATGAACGGATCTGCAATCACACCGCGAAATTCATGAGCTCTCCAGTAGGCCGTCTCTAGAGACTCAGTACCATTGAACTCTGCAAGCAACAGGCTTCTAAAGACCGTCCCTGGCCGTCGAGCAAACCACTTGTGGATGCCGATGATGGGACGGTAGTTCTGCTGTATTTGCTTCTCGCGTTGGGCGAGAATCGCGGTATACGCGGGATCGAAATGCTGTTCTAGAGCCATCTCACTGCTACCCTTTCACGGATTTTCCAAAAATCCTCGACTACCCCTGTTTAAGAGGCAGCCCCCTCAGGAGAGAAACAAACCGACCTTGAATCGTACATGCTGTTACAAAAAACGGCTTGAGGGCGCGGTTGCGCGACTCAAGTCGAATGCGGCGCTTTTCCTTGTAGAAGTATTTTAAGGTTGCCTCGTTATTTTCAGTCAGCGCAACCACCAGGTCGCCGTCCTTAGCAGTGTTTGTTTGCTCTGCTATAACGACGTCGCCATCCAGAATGCCATCCTCAATCAGGCTGTCGCCCTTCACTTTGAGTGCAAAATAGCTGCGACTCCGATTCGGCAACAGCGACGCAGGAATCTTGATTGCCTCGCTGCCTTCGATCGCTTCGATAGGCCTACCGGCTGCGATGGTTCCGGCTAAGGGGATTTCTAGCACGCCACTCTTCCCGTTCTTGCTGATCTCAATAGCCCGTGGCTGATTTTCATCTTTGCGAAGAAAGCCTTTGGCCTGCAATGTCTGGACGTGAAAATGGGCTGTGGAGACGGAGGAAAGCCCCAGATGATCTTTGATCTCTTCCAAGGAGGGGGCGTAATCATGCTTGGCGATATATTTCTTGATGAAGTCGAGCGCTTGCTTCTGTCGCTTGGTCAGCATCGTTTGTGGCTTAGATAGTTTTCGATTCATTTTCGATCATAAACTTCCGAGGGAGTGAAGTCAAGAAAAAGATTAGGGGCGGTCTTCGCGTTCGCGGTCTCGGGCGCGCTCTTCCAAGAGGGACTTGGTGGCCTTCCCGCCTGGGCCAAGGATGCCGGCCATGGTATCGAAGTAGTTTTTGCGGCGAAACACGTCCGCTCTGAGATTGGCGACGCGGTCGAGGAAGAGGGTGCCGTTGAGGTGATCGATTTCGTGTTGGGCGACGATCGCTTCGAAGCCTTCCAGGTCATAGACGCGCTCGCTCCCCTGCCGATCGGTGGCGCGAAGGCGCAGGCGGGGGGCGCGCCGCACATTCGCCGTAAAATCTGGAATCGAGAGGCAACCTTCCCGCTGCACGATCGCGCCTTCCTGCGCTTCAAGCTGTGGATTGATCAGCACGATCAGACCGTGGTACGTCGTCGTCTTGGGATGCGCGGAGGCGTCCATCACCGCCAAGCGCAGGGCGCTGCCCACCTGCGGAGCCGCCAGCCCCACGCAGCGCGGATGGTGGCGCATGGTGGCAAGCATGTCGTCGATGAGGCACTCAATCGCCGGTGTGATGCGCCCGACCGGATGGGTGGGATGCTTGAGGATGGGGTCGGGCACGCGCCGAATCGGCAAGACAGCCATGGACTGGTGACTGGTAATTGGTGATTGGTGCCAGTTACCGTTTTTAGAGGACGTTGGCGTCGGCGGGTCGGAGACTGACCTCGACCCTCAGGCGCTTGCCAACGCGCTTGAGCAGCGGCCCAAGCGAGGACGCCTTCACGCGCGCAGGCAGTTCCACCTCGAGCAATAAGAGGTAGAGCGATGCGGCCGCAGCCCCGCCGGAGGCGGTGGTGCGGTGCGTTTGCACATCGGTGATGTTGACGCCGCGCGCAGCCAGCAGTGCCGACACGCCATGGACGATACCAGGCCGGTCGGCCCCGTAGACTGAGATGATGTAGGGCCGCCCTGCGCGCGAGGCGGCCGACCGCGCCGATGCAGCCAGGAGTGTCACATGCACCGCGAGCTTGAGCTTGCGCTCAAGCGGCGCAAACGCGCGGCGCAGCGCGGCCTCGTGGACGCGCGAAGGCCCGGAGAACATGAGCATGATGACGAATTCCCCGCCCAGGCGCGTCATGGCGGAATCTTCCAAGTTGCAGCCCAGCGCGTGCAAGACGTTCGTCACGCCGGCCACAATGCCGGGACGGTCTTTCCCCAATGCGGTGAGCACCCATGTGTGCTTCATCGGCCGGCCGGTTCCTGCTCTTCGACGGCGATTGACTCGATTTCAAACCCAAGCGCTTCGATCATCTGCTTGGCCTCCTGGGGCTGCTGGCCCGGCGTGGTGAGATACCCTTCAACGAAGATCGAGTTGGCCGGATAGAGGGCCAGCGCCTGGAGCGATCGCAAATTGATCTCGCGGCCACCGGCGGCGCGAATGTCGCTGGCCGGATTCAAGAAGCGGAACAGGCACAGCACCTTGAGACACTTCAGCGGCGTGAGCGCGCGCTGGGCCGCCAGCGGAGTGCCGGGGACGGGATGCAGGAAGTTCACCGGCAGCGAATCGACGGCCAGTTCGCGCAGGGCGTAGCCCAGGTCGAGAATGTCCTCATCCGTCTCGCCCATACCGATGATGCCGCCGCTGCACGTCTTCAGGCCGGCGCGCTTGACGTTGCACACTGTGGCGATCCGATCTTGATACGTGTGCGTGGTGCAGATTTCCGGGTGAAACCGCTCGCTGGTGTTAAGGTTGTGATTCACCCAGCCGATGCCGGCCTCTTTCAGCGCCCGCGCCTGCGCCTCCGACAGGAGGCCGATGGAGACGCACAGCTCCACCGGATAGCGCCGCGTGATGGCGCGGGCCGCCTCGCACAGATGCTGGATGTCAGCGTCGGTGGGGCCGCGGCCGCTGGTGACCATGCAGTAGCGCTTGGCCTTGGCCTCGTGCGCCCGCTGGGCGCCATCCAGCAACTGCTCGATTGGCAGCAGCCGGTATTTATTGATGGTCGCCTTGGAGACGGATGATTGCGAGCAGTAGTGGCAGTCTTCAGGGCACAAGCCGCTGCGCGCGTTTTGCAGCACGCACACCTTCACCCGCTTGCCGTAGTGCGCCTTGCGCACGGCATAGGCGGCTTGCAACGCCTGCGGCAGTTGCTCATCCGGCAGCGTGAGGACCGCCGCCGCTTCCTCGCGGGTGAGGACCGCGCCGCCGAGCGACCGTTCGATGATGGATGGCCAGTTCATAATGACTTCTGTTGTACAGATGGATGAAGACGGTGTCAACGTCGAATCTGCGCGATGGTGTGCAACAGGTCCAGCACCTTCGGATCCTTGGAAAACTGTTCAAACGTATAGCGGGCCTTGCGGCGCCAGTTGGGATGCTCGCGCCATGTGCCGGGGATGTTCTGCGGCTGCGTTTCGCCCCACAAGTCTTCGAGGCTGACCAGCATCACGGGCGCGTCGCTCTTGGCCAGATGCGTGAGGAACGCCTTGAGCACCTGCGCAAGGCTGGGCAATCCCTCGCCCAGCCAGCCTTGCCGGCGGAAATAGCTCACCAGCGCGGCGCGGATGGTGGCGCGATAGTCCGTCTCGCGGCGAGCCTGGTCATCGGTCAGCAGGCCGCGGCGCCGCCGCTCCTCCACATCCGCATCCTGCCACATCGCGGCGAAGGAGGGCGTATCGTGCGTATTGACGCACACCACCGCATTCGCCGGAATCGGCCGAATCGGCATCTGCGCGTCGGCCGTGCACTCAAACTGCCCGATCGCCATGCGCAAGATGCGATGCCGCGCCAGCGCGGGGCGCACGGAGTCCGGCACCGTGCCTAAATCTTCGCCGACGATCAGCGCGCGATGGCGCTGCGACTCCAGCGTGAGAATGGCGTACAGCTCCTCGGCGCGGTAGCGCACATACACGCCATCGGCCGCGCCGAACTCCCGCGGGATCCAAAACAAGCGGTGCACGCCCATCACATGATCAATGCGCAACAGTCCCGCATGGCGCAGGTGATGCCGCAGGCACGCGATGATATAGCGGTAGCCCTCTGCCCGAATCGCGTCGGGCTGCAGCGGCGGAAAGCCCCAGTCTTGCCCGGTGGTAAAGAAATCGTCCGGCGGGGCCCCGCCCGAGGCTTCGAGGGCGAAGAGCGAGCGGTTGCGCCAGACGTCAAAACTGTCCGCATGCACGCCCAGGGGCAAATCGAGGTAGAGACCAGGCCCGCACTGCCTCGCCTGCTGAGACAGCGCGCCCAGTTGCTGATCAGCCAGCCGCTGCACATAGAGGTGATAGCGCATGACGGCCGGATCGTAGTCGCCGTCGAGAATCGCGCCCTCTTTTTGCAGCGAGGGCCACACATGCCACGAGCGCCGCTGCCGCTGCTCCACCGCGCGGAACTTGGCGTACGCTTCCAGCTCCGGCGAAGCCGCCGGCTGCTGGCGCGCCGCCGCGGCCATCTCCATCAACAGGCGGCGCTTCAGCGCCATTTCCCGACGGTAATCGACCAGCGGCGCCTGGCGCAGCGCCTCCACTTCGGAGGCCACCGGCGCGGATTGCAGCAGCGCCTGCGCGGCCGGGCAGGCGGCGAATTCCGGCGCGCCCGTGACATCCAGGTAAAACTCGTTCCAAAACAGCCGGCTGGCCGGCGCGTACGGACTGGGTTCGAACGGCTCGTCAAGAAACGCCGCCAGCATCGGCAGCGTGGCCACCACGCTGCCGCCGAGGCCGTTGACCCACTTCGTCAGCGCGTGGAAGTCGGCCAGCGTGCCGCTGCCCAGGCTGCGCTGGGTGCGCAGCGCATAGAGCGGCAGAAACACGCCCCACAGCTTCGCCCCTTCGGGCAATGCGTAGGCGTGCGTCGGAGCGGAGATGATGAGCGACGTGAATCGCGCCGACCCGCCGCAGTCCAGCGTGAGGCGGTGGTAGCCCGGCGGCAGGCCGGCAGGCAGCGTGAGCCGCCGCGTGACATACGCCACCCCTTCGATATCGGCTGCGTCAGAAGCGGGAAGCTGATCGAGGTCGCAGGTCCAGCGCCGCTGTTCGCCAGTTTCTAACGCAAGCTCGCATGACACGCGCGGACCCTGCTGCGAGGAGGGGAGGCGCAGCGCAACGGCGGAGGCTCTGCCGTCCCACACCACGACGACGGGTTCGCAGCCGCGCTGCCAGAGCGCCTGGCGGCGGGCGCGCAACGCATCGGAGATTTCGCTGGCTGTGTGAAGCGGCGCGCCCATGAGGCGCAGCACCGCACGTAAGGCGTCGGGAGAAGCGGTGTGTTGAACACCGCACACATCATGGTAGGCGGTCTGCACGCCGTAGAGGCGCGCGAGCTGGTTCAGAGCGTGGCGTTGCGCGTGCTCGGCGAAGGTTACCACTCGCGGATAATCTCGTAGAGCGTGGTGCGCTGAGCCGGCTGGAATCCCGATTCGCGGATCAGCGCGGCGATCTCTTCCACCGTGGTCGTATTCACGAAATCGGCGGCCGCGTGCACGTGCTCCTCGAACAGGGTGCCGCCGAAATCATCCGCCCCGAAATGGAGCGCGATCTGGCCCGTCTTCTTCCCTTCGGAAAACCATGAGGCTTGGATGTGCGGAACATTGTCCAGATAGATGCGGGAGAAGGCGATCATGCGCAGATAGCGCGTCGGGCCGACGTGCCGCTTGATCTGCTTCTCCAGCGGCGTGTTGCCCGGCTTGAAGCTCCACGGCACAAACGCGGTAAAGCCGCCCGTCTCATCTTGCAGGCTGCGGATGTGCTCGAGGTGCGTGAGGACGTCCTCATCCTCTTCGATATGGCCGAACATCATGGTGGCGGTGGATTTGAACCCCAGCTCGTGGGCCTGGCGATGCACCGAGAGCCACGCCTCGGCCGGGCCTTTCTTCGTCTCCAGGCGCCGGCGGATGCGGTCGGAGAGAATCTCCGCCCCGCCGCCTGGCAGCGTGTATTGGCCGACCTCTTTCAGCCGCTGCAACACGTCGCGAATCGTCAGGCCGGACACCTGCGCCATCTGCGTCACTTCGGAGGCGGTGAAAAAATGCGGGGTGACTTGCGGAAACCGCGCGCGCGTTTCGCGCACCAGTGACAGGTAATAGGCCAGCGGGAGCTCCGGATTATGCCCGCCCTGCAACAACACCGTGGTAGCACCCAACTCCACCGCGCGCCTGATCTTCTCCATCACTTGTTCAAGCGTGAGGGTGTAGCCGTCCGTCGCACCCGGCTTGCGGTAGAACGCGCAGAAGACGCAGTCGGTGATGCAGACGTTGGTGTAATTCGGATTCGAGTCGATCACGAAGGTGACGATCGGCTTCGGATTGAGGCGCTTGCGCACGCGTTGGGCGAGCTGTCCCAGCTCCAGCAAATCGGCGGTGCGGAACAGCTCCAACCCTTCGTCGCGGCTGAGCCGTTCGCCGGCGAGGATCTTGTCGCTAAAAGTCGGGGCGATCAGGGAGGGCATGGCTGAGCTCTTGAAACGTGGCGATCGCGTCTTCTTCGAGCTTGCTCAGGCGAAAGATGAAATGCTCCAAGTACCGTGTGACCTCTTCGGCCGTCCAGCCCACCGACGGCGCGCGCTCCTGCGCGAGCTGATCCAGCCGCGCCATGTTCACCGCCAACTGATGCTGGAGGAGACGGCTGAAGCGCTGTTTCTCCTCGGCGCCGACGCTCTTGCGCACCACCCACACCGCGAACACGAACGGCAGATGCTGCCACAACCACCATTCAAAGGATAGATCAATCTCATACGGAAACCGCTTGTTGGTCACATGGAATTTCATCGCCGCATCGCCGATGAGCACGATTGCCTCCGCATCCTCTTGGGGGCTCATCAAGCCGGCGCTCGGGGCGATTTGATAGACCCGTGGGTTGATCTCATAGCGCCGCTCAAGAATCAGGCGCGTCAACAGGGAGCTGGTGGAGGTTTCGTTCGTCAACGCGATGGCGGCCCCGCTCAGTTGCCGGATCGGCACGCGGGAGAACAGCAGCGCGCTGCCGGACCGGCCCCGCACGGCGATGCCGAGGTTGCCCATCCGCTCAAACTGTCCCTGCAGCTTGCCATAGTCGACGAGCGACATCGCCCCCGCCGCCATCCGACCGCGCTCCGCCTCCTCCCCCAGCAGGTGCGGTGAGAAATCGGCCAGCTCGATTGATGGGCTGGCGGGCAAGCCGTCAAAAAACGGCGCGCAGTTGACATACGGAATACGAATGAGCATGTGCTTCGTGTTCGGCATGGAAGAGGACATGGTGGCCATCAACTCACGAGCTGCGGCTCCATCGCGGTCGCATAGTCGTTGGCGGCCTCAGCGGGGGCCGTCAGGCGATACAACGCGTCGCGCTCCACCGGCTTGCAGCCGGCCGCGCGGGGGAGCCGCACCAGCCGCCCGCGCAACGCGAACGGGTCGATGCGGAACGGCTGCACGAGATCGTCGGTTCTCGGATCGTCGGTTTTGCGATCGTCGGTTGTGGGATCGTCGGTTCTGGGCACGCTTTCCAAAACAAGGGTCTCCGCCAAAGTCGCAGCCGCCCTCGAACAGACGGCGTCGGCCCTAGCGTAGTCAACCCGCCGGTCCCCTGTCAGCCCTTCTTGAAATGGTCGTCGAGCCACTCGCGGAAGCCCATGTCGCGGCGCGACGGCGCCGGTTCCGCGGCCTCGCGCTCGGCGCGCCGGCGGCGCGCGGCCTCCACCTCCAGCGCCGCGTCGCGCGCCGCGATGACGCGCAGAAAGCTGTCGGCGACGCGCGCCATGTCGAACGCCTCGCCCGGCGTCAATTCGCCGGCGGCGACCGCGGCGGCGATCGCCGCCATCGCGCCGGCGAGGTCGGCGGCATTGCCGATCGCCGGCAGCGCGAACGCCACCGCCCGCTCGCGGCGCGGTGCAGCGAGGCGATCGAGGCAGAGCTTCAACGCCAGCGCGTTCCCGTCCAATGCCAGCGCCACCGCCTTGCGCGTCAGCGCCTCGGCCTCGCCTTCGAGCAAGGCCGCGATGGCGAGCGTCGCATTGTTGCGGCGGCCGCGCGGCCGCCCAGCCGGGTTGCCCGATTGCCCCTTCGCGAACTGGCCCGCATTCGGCCGCCGCTTCGGCTTCGCTGTTTTCGCCGATATCTGCAGGGAATCTACAGCCAACCGCCACCTCCTTCGCACGCCGTCGCGGCGCCCCGACGCGCCGAAAACCGCAAAGGCTACGATGCGATTATGGCAATTTTACCGGCGCAGTCGCGGGCCGACAGCGGTTCGACTATTTGGCGTCATTCGTCCGACGACGGAATAGCGCCGACTCCAGTCCTTAGTCGGGCGATGGCGACAACTCTATGGCTGGATTATTAGAGGGGGCGGCGGATGTAGCGGGGGAAGCTGTATCGGCCCGCTCGCGTTGGAGCGTCGCATGTACACGGCCACCCGGCCGTAATCGTCGCCCTCTATCAAGGACAGTTCCCGATGCTCTATGTCGGCCAACATGCCTAGCTTACTGGTCCATTGGCCCGAAACTAGCTGGCGCGCAACGTGGGAGGGCGCACCTTCCAAATCCACAAAGAGCGCAATCTTCATAAAGCCAGGTTCCAGGCTGCCATCCGCGCATTGCAAGAACCCTATGCTTACGAACAGCTCCAAAAATGCTTCGAGCGTTTCGGTGCGACCGAAACCGACCGGCCATCGGTTGTCGTCGTCTGGCCACAGAGAAACAAGATCATTGCAGACTGACCACGCTACGCAGTTGTAGCGCGGCGTCTGGGCGCTTGTTAGTTTGGAATTGAACTGATTGAGCTTAGGAAGCCCAGAAAAGAGAAGGTTCATGCAATAAGCTGGCGATCCTTACCCCACTGAAGCCATGCGGCGGCCATACGGTCGTAGTATCCGCGGTCGTCATCCTGAACAGGATCTTTGCGGGTCAATTCGCGGAGTGCAGGGAACCAATAGTCTGGCCGCGAACGCAGGCTATCGAGCAGCAGGGGCACGGCACGATCACCCAGCTTCACGATATTTTTATATGCCGGATGTTGCCGCCGGCGCGCAATCGATGCGATATGGCCCGTCTCTCTTGTCCACTGAGTCGCGAGAGCGATGTACCAATCTACGAAATTGCGCTTTGCGACTTCCAAGGCTAAAGGTGCAGGCGTTTTCGTATCTTTGGCGGAGATAAACCGTAGATCGAAGAAGTCCAGTCGAGTTGTTCGCTGCCCGCTTGGTGGTTTCGCGGCGACAAAACCAGGAGAGCCTGTGACCCTGGGCGTTTTACCTGAATGTTCGAAGAAAACCGTGTAGTTCATTCTGCTTTTCCTTCGGCTTTGGCGGCCTGCTCGCTGGAAGCCATTTGAGCGGCTTTCAATTCATCAATTCTCATCGAGAGCCAATCTCGAAAGGAAACGGCGGCGTTCAGGTCGAGCATCAAGCTCGCTTCGAGTTCACGAACAAGGCCGGGCCTGGAGACGACCTCCGTTGCGGGACCGAGTTGACCTCCCTCGATCGGGTGCACCATCATCTGAGGAATCGCCGCTCGCTCGCTGTAAAGCGCGGCATGGATGAGGCCGCGCGGAGTGAGCGAGCCGATCGCGCCGTCGACATGAATCACGCGAAATTGCGTGCCCTTGATGTAATGGAACGTGATGGAGTCCAGCGTCACTTCGGGCGGTGCGTCGGACATCGGGCGGCCTCCGGCTTGCGCGCTCCGTGCAGGCTTGCGCTGGCGACAAAAACGCCGCGTGAGCTACGAACGTTCAGGCCAGCCGTGACCGTAGCGGGTTGACCCGCCGGCGGTCAACACCGCCCCGCCCAACCTATCGCCCAACTCGCGGAATCTCTCTGTCTGTGACCCACTAAGACGCGCAAAATCGCGAATCGGTGTTGCTTAACAGTTAATGCCGAGCCGGACGTTTCAGGTATCCCAGCGGCGGATCCAGCGGCGACGGGATCCATCAGTATAGGGCCGCTTTGGGGCAACAGCGGCCGGTGCCGTTAGCAAGGATCAGCCGAGGCACCAGGCGAGGATGCCTTTCTGCACGTGCAGGCGGTTTTCCGCTTCGTCCCACACCACCGATTGCGGGCCGTCGATGACGGCGGCGGTCACTTCCTCGCCGCGCTTGGCCGGCAGGCAGTGCATGAAGATCGCGTCCGGCTTGGCCTCTGCCATCAGCCGCTCGTCCACCCGGTAGGGCGCCAGCAGGTTGTGGCGGTTGACGCTGGCCTCGACGCCCATCGACACCCAGGTGTCGGTGACGACGCAATCGGCGCCGGAAGCCGCCGCGCCGGGTTCGTGGGTCAGCGTGACGCGGCCGCCTTCATGCCGCGCCCAGTCGAGCACCGCCGGCGGCGGCGACAATTCCTCGGGGCAGGCGAGGCGCAACTCGAAGCCGAAGCGCACCGCGGCGTGGACCCAGCTGACCGCGACGTTGTTGCCGTCGCCGCTCCACGCCACGACCGTGCCCGCCACCGGCCCCTTCTTTTCCTGCAACGTCATCACATCGGCCATGATCTGGCACGGGTGCGACGAGTCGGTCAGCCCGTTGATTACCGGCACGGTGGCGTGGCGCGCCAGTTCGTCGAGCTTTTGCGCGTGGTTGGTGCGGATCATGATGGCATCGACATAGCGCGACAGGACGCGCGCGGTGTCCGCCACGGTCTCGCCGCGGCCGAGCTGGCTGTCGGCCGTGCCGAGCATGATCGTGTCGCCGCCGAGCTGGCGCATCGCCACCTCGAACGACACGCGGGTGCGCGTCGAGGGCTTCTCGAAGATCATCGCCAGGGTCTTGCCGGCGAGCGGCTGGCCGCGCCGTCCGTTCTTGTAGGCGATTCCGAGGTCGATGATGTTGCGCAACTCGCCGAGCGGGTAC
>ORMF011715454.1_pt1 | contig 34291 bp, 26 predicted proteins | sample 1779871 | NCBI WGS metagenome assembly ORMF01 (sample SAMEA104232316, study PRJEB22302) | groundwater metagenome | biome: forest; feature: aquifer; material: groundwater | place: USA | collected 2011-08-07 | depth 5.4 m
ATTACATGATTTTACAAAATATCAAAGAGATTATTTGAGGAATGAAACTCTTTGCATATTAGCAATATGTGAATAGTTTCATGACAAAGAAGAACTCTTTGAGATAAAGTAAAAAATGTAAGTAATTTATTTATGCTTCCTAACTATACCAATCTCATTAAATAGTTTCACATATTAGTTCATATTCTTAAACCCATAGTAGGTTGATCAACCCTATGGTAAAACATTTTGGGATTGGTATTATCATTGTTGTCCAATTTTTGGGGCGCACTATATCATTTCCTTCAAACTAAACTACTCCATGCTCTAAAGAATCATTTATCGGCATCCTGCTGTTTTAAAAACTGATTTAAATGGCAAGGTCTTGCCGAATCCAAAGTTGTGGAAATAATTATAGAATCTGCATCATCAACGCTTATTATATTTCCCCAATCTGAGGCGCTATACCCCCAAGGTCTGAATAATTGTAATTTATTTTCTGATATTTTTCCTATAATAACATCAAGGTCTCCAGCTTTAATTTCAGATGACCAAACTGGACCACTCGTAATCTCAAATATTTGCCTGTATTCTGGCGTTGACTGATAAGGCAGACAATAGCCATAGCCCATATAATATCTTCCATCAATTCCTATATATCTGGTGCCTGTACTGAGGTTTTTAATTTCATTTTCGAAAACAGGTGAATCAGTTGTATAGATTGGTTCTGTGAATATTCCGCTGCTATTGTAGTTAGCAGTATTATAGCCAGAAAGATACACTGAAAGAGGCTTAGTTGTTTCATTTATATCTAAACGATTTACAGACTTATTATTAGCTTTAAAAAAATCGTTTACCAATTTAATACAATCTGTCAGGCAAGGAATTGTGTACTTATGTCCCTTATAAATTTGAGTGTTAGCCGTATTATCAGGGTTTTCGATATTGAGAGCGAAGTAAACAATCTGATCTATATCATTCCCATTAGCATCTTTGTAAATACGCTTGTTGCCATTAGCTACCATCTGGTTAACATGCTTAAGGTATATCTCCTCGAAAGTTCCTCTTGTCTTACCTGCTAAAGTTCCTGAATCTTCTGTAATAAATAAATTTGTATTGTTATTAGCATCCAGAGCTACAAGTATATCAATCTCGACAAAAGACATACCATTAAGCAAACAGGTATTAAGAATCTGATCTATAGGCAACAAAGCGCTATTCGGATCATCACTTGCAGGGATACATTCGCTTTTATGAGCATAAGCACGCGGATAAGGAGTAACTCCTATCACAGGAAGTTGAAGAACAGAGTCTGCGCTACTAATAAAAGTCAATAAAAACAGCAACAGAAAAATCGAATACCTGATGTTTTGTCGAGTAGACATAATATGATTTTTTTCATTTAGGTTATTTTTTTATAAACATAATAAACTACCTCGGTGCAAGCACACGAGGTATTGTTATAGCTCGTCAAAGTCAAACTCCAATTGTCTCTCATATAACTTTCGGTACTTTCCTTGCCCCGCGACATAACGTTGAATAACTTCTTTACTCGCAAATTGTCCAACTGTATTTACATAATAACCAGATGTCCAAATATTACCTCCCCATAACTGTTTCTTTACTTCAGGACACTTAATAAATAGTTGACGTGCAGTTAAGCTTTTAATCATTTTTACCAACTGTGTCACAGAGTATATAGGCACACTTTGAATAAGAAAATGTACATGATCTTCATCTACGTCTATTTCTATGAATCTTATCTCGTAACGCTCACTTATTTCAACACAAATTTCTCGTAAGCTTGCATCCACTGTCTCTGAAAATATTTTGCGTCTGTATTTTGCAGGAAAAACAAAATGATAGAGCAAAATACTTTTATTATTACTTTTATATATGTGTTCGTTTTCTGTCTTTTGCATTATCTAGGAATATATTTATAATTCATTTACGATGCAAGCATCGGGGAATTAACCCTCCTCCGATTAAAGTTAATCATTCACGTAGTACATAAGATCAATCCAAAAACGGTTTGTCGCAGGCTTTCTTTTAATAACTGCGACTAATTTTTGTGTTGAAAGAACAATATCAGCATCAGTATCATATGTCCCTACTTTAGTGTTGAAAACATCAGAAAAAATACCGTCTTTATTGCCATCAGAATTATAAAAATTAAAACCATTACTTCCCAGAGGGTGTCCTAAATCTTTTATTGCTTGAGCTACGACTATTACAACATATGAATTTGCGGATTGAGAAGCTTTTGTGAGATTTATAAATTTACCAACCAATTCTTCCTGCATTGCATCTTTATTCCTCTCAAGTGCTGGTTCGGTTATATTACCGTAGACCAAACTATTTAAAATCATTTCATCCGCTAAAATTTCAGCTCTTGTATTAACCATAGTTGAACTGTCAGTTCCTGAACCTGTAAGAGTTAAAATTGTCTGTGCTAAAGATGTCGCATTTGCTGAATTTACTTCATAATTTGACAACCTTCCTGGTTCATCATAATTATTGAAATAGTAGGTAGTATCTACATTGTCATTACTCCCTATGCGTATTTTTTGAAATAAAATTTTTAAAATTTCTTCATACGGTGTATTTAAATTTACTTTATTCAAAACAGATATTAATTCTGTCATTTTGACCTGATCTAAAATATTGGCATCACCAGCCAAATAGGCACCCCCGCCACTGGAAGGATACATTCCTTCTTCGGCGTTATATTTTTTCAAATTAAGTGTTTGCCATTTTTTAGCTCTATGGATAAAGCCCAACTCCCAGGGTGAAAGCATGCTGCTGTTTCTAATATATGCTGTTGAAACTTCCCACGGCTCTGTCGCACCAATTTCAGAATCAGCGTCAATGCTAGAATTTATATTACATGCCGTATTTTTTGCTCCTAGCGTAGATGATACAGATTCTCCTGTATTTATAATCCAATCAGAAATAAGCAAATTCTGTCGCGGATCATCTACTTCTGCAAGAAAATAATTTTCTATAGGTCCTTCTGTAAATCCAGTATCAGTCGCAACTTGAGCAACAATTACAGATGAATCTAAAGCATAACTAGAATCGGCAATCAAAAAAGTATCACCACTTTCTGAAGTAACATACAAATCGCTGTCTACTAAATATGAATAATCATAAAGAACGGCTGAATTTTGATCCTTTAACTTAACTCTCAAAGCTGTTATTTTTAAATCCTTTATTCCTGATTCTGTTTGAGGTGAATCGGTATCAAACCATGTTCCGTTTTGATAATTACTGTAAAGCCAGTCACCATTTTCAAAATTATAATAACTGCTTATTTTATATCTATTCCCAACTGAATTCACATTTAAAATATCAACAGTTGCTTTGTGAGCCTGCCTAATAACTGTTTTTTGTGCTATAGAATATTGCCAATCCATCGTCACTTCAGCAGTTATACCATAATAATCGTTTGGATCAGCAACCACGTCATAAAGATTCACAACTTCAATAATTAAATTTTCAGGAACTACCTCTGCACTTACTTTATTTGCCAATAAATCTCCTGGCGAAAAAAATTGAGAATTGGAGGTGAATTTTATTTCCAATTCGTTTAAATACACACTTTTATCATTCCCAGTATAAAAAGGTGTGTCTTCATTATCAGTAGTAGCACCTCTGCCGTTGTCACAATAATCTATAAGATTTGCAATTACCTGCTTTTTACTCTGTTCATATTCTGCAAAATCTCCTGTGTCTTTCCAATTTTGCAGCCACGGTAAATACATATCAGAATCAACACCATCACTGTATTTGTCAGATGAAGCCACTATAAATGCATTTATATTTATTTTACTTGTATCGTTCCAATCTGTTCTAGCTAAATTAAATCGATTGTACAATTCACTGTTTTCTTTTATGTAATCACCGTTATCTATCCAAAAAGCTTCAGGATCAGGTTCATTGCCAAGAATAAAATAAGTTTGGAATAAATTTTTAGCTAGATCATCATTTATTGCTAAGGAATCAAACAATGTTTGAAAATCTAGCCATTGACTTGTCCAGCCAGTTGTATCTTCTTTCATTTTTCCTGCAGGAGATGCAAAGTATGAGGAAATCTTAATTGCATCATTATTCGTAAACCAGTTTCCAGAATCACTGTTTTCAGAAACTGTTCTTAAAAATATTTCATTTGTATCTCTGCCTGGACGACCGACAACAAAACGTCCATCACTTTTAAGGCTGGTTCTTTCGGTTCCGTCTGCTCCATAAGATGAATTTGATTCAGTCGCTGCTACATTCATTCCGCCAAGTGAATATGCATTATACCCTGAATCAAGTGTTGCAGAAGGATTAAATTTTCCCATATCTGCGACTATTGCATATGCGAATCTTACAATAATAGATGAATTTAATCCGCTGTTTCCGTAAAGATATTGCCAGTGCGGCCCTTCACTAATATCATAATTTCCAGTTTTATGATATGTTATTCCTTCAACAATTGTCTCCATAAGTTCACTTAACTGTTCCGACTTTACCGTATTACTAACACTGTCATCATTATAACTGTATATTTTTGTTAGGTCGTATTGATTGTCTTTTACATAATTATTCAATGTTGCAAGAGTACGATTAAGTGCAGATTGAGCCCCAAGCCTTGCTGATTGAAGAGCGATATAGTTGTCTGATGTTTTTTTACTGATAATAGATTTAGTTGTAAATGCAATACCAAGCAAAAACATCACAGCAAGAACGCCAGCAACCATAATTAAGGCTACGCCATCCTCATTTAAACAGAGATTTTTATGCTTATTCTTTTTCATTGTGGCTGCACTCTTTCACCAATATGTATTAACTTGCTAAAACTATATTCATTATTTTTTCTAAAAGATGAAGCCTCTTCGGAATCATAATTACCATCTATTCCTCCAATACTTTTCCATTTTTCCCAGGCACTTCCACTCATTGTTGTCAGCTCTATTTTTACAGAAGATGGACGATTTGTTGTATTTGGTGCAAGATAATCAACACCTTCATCTGTTGCTATTTCTGTTGGAAGAATTACAGAACCATCTGAATTGTAACATGTTACAGAAAAAAATGTCACATGAGGGATTAATTTGCCGTATTCATCTGAAGAACTGCTATCGACTGTGATAGCAGGAATTGTAAGCTGTCCATCCAATTTATAACTTACAACCGTGTTATTTAGCCAATTCCAATTGGGATTATCATTTCCATCGTCCAGTTTATCACCTGTTACACTACGCTTTAACCACCCCCTAAGCGGATCATCAAGGGATGTTGGAAAATGAAGTTGATACTTAATTTCAAAAAGCTTGGATTGAGATTTATCATTTGCTGGAAAATTTGTCGCAGAAACAAATGCTAAAAGTTCATTTCTGTAAACTCCCCATGATGTAGGGGGATGGTTTTTCCATGATTCTGGCAGCGTTTCAAGCATATTAGGTAAACTATGAAAAAATGGAGCACCGTTATTACCAAAATATATGGACTGAAGATCACTTGTAATTATATCCATTGCGATTTGTGCATTTTCAAAAAGTTCAGCTTTTGAAGCTGCGTATTCGCTCGATTTGCTTACTGTCCCAAAAAAACCAACAACAATTACAATAACTATGGACAATATCGCCATTGCCAGTATCAGCTCAAGCATCGTCACTTTTCTTATTGACAACGTGTTACTCATATAAACACCTCTTATTGCCAGATATTCGATTAATTCTTTAATTGATCTTACGCAAAGCCGTCTTTAACACTGAATGGAGGGCGAGACTCTCTTCGAGCCTTCTACTTTAATAGGTTGTGACATTGCATAACCCTCCAAAATATGTGAAAAATGCATTCTATGTGTAGCATCAGATTAATATTAAAAATATATTAAATTTATCTTTGCGAGCTTTGTGTCTTTGTGTGAGAAATAATTCCATAAATTATCATTTTTGTCTGTGTCTTCAAAATTTTTTATAGTTAACTTTAACATTACGCGTAACATCAGTTCTTTAATTGATCTTACGCAGTCACCATTTATTCTTTTACTTCTCTCAGATGAAATTTAAAAATTTTTCGTAGCATTAATTAATAAAAAGCGAACTGCATAAAAATATATTCATGCAGTTCTCCAACTTAATATGTTTATATACCAAAGGTATCCCAAAAATTGGTTAATTTACGATAAGACTGACTCAGATTTGATGTGAGTTTTTCTAAAACCAATTAGTTATGGGTATAATTACATTTTTTCAACGTTTCCTGCACCATTAATAGAAATCCACCACAAGCCTTTTCCTTTATCCTTGCCGCTTTTTTGACTATTCCATATATTACACTTCAAACCAGAACTATTTTCTGAGTTTATTTTATAGACTGACGAATTATCCATTTGATAATCATTCCCATCTATTTTAATCGTATTTTCATTCGAATTCCCTTTTGGCCTTATAACTATCTGACTGGCATAATATGTTTTTTTACCAGCATTATCTATAGAAAAATAATCAAAATCTATATTGGAGTTATCTGTTTTGGTTAAAGTGAATTCATTATTACCACTCTGGTTTGGATTAATATTAATCGAACCGCTAAGTACCCCACTGGTTATTTGAGGAGCTTCCTCTGGTATTGTTTCAACTTCTTCTATTGTTGCCAAAATTATTAAATCCTGCATATCATATGCTTTGTTTGATTTTGGCACGCTGTTTAATTCAAATAAATATAAAATCTGATTGTTGTTTATATTGACAGTATTGTCATCATTTAAATAAGTCTTAATCAAATCAGTATACGGAGGCTGACTTCCTGCTGGAGTGTAAGGCGGCGGTATTTCTCCCTTCAACAAAGCATCTACTTGGTTGGCATCTGTCGACCAAAAAGGACCATACTTTTGATTTTTATCATAACTGTAGAGACCTGTACCCCAGCCTTGCAACGTTATTTTTGTGCCTGATTCAACTATTGTTTCCCATCTTTCTCCTCCATAAAGCCTTCCTGTTCCAAAAGGCGAAATAGTTGATTGTGTTTTATCAGGGGAAACCAATTTTGCTTTTGCATATACCGGAGCTTTTGTATTGTCAGAATACGCAAAAAATGTACCAACTACCTCAAGCGTAATTTTAGTTTTTTTAGTAGTAATAACTTCTCCATTATCTTCTTCAAATGGTTGTGGATTACCTAAATCATCAACATCCTTTTCATCTTTTTTTTCTTGAGAAAGATTATTCACAGGGTCAAAATTGAAGATTTCAAAGTAATATTTATATTTGTCTCTTTGAGAATATGGTTTTGCAAGCGGGAAACTTATTTCTATGTTCATTGCAATCAAAGCATTATTGTATTTTTCGGCATCCATTGCTGTTTTATTAAAAAAAACTTTAGATGGCGTACTTTTCCATACTAACGCTTCCCCTGCAATATCCACGTTATCAGAAGTTTTAAACATTATTCCATAAACTCCAGGATATTTATTACTTCCGTCATCGTTACTCACCTGATATATTCCATTGTTTGACGAAACAGGCCATTCTGTCGTATTGCTAAATACAGAAGACGGCTTCGATGAAGATATTTCGTAAATACTTCCTTCTTCGTTCCATTTTGTATTAGTTAGAGAAGCTCTGGAAATGTATGCAAACATACTTTCTGCCGCTTCTGACGAATAGGTTTTTGTCATAGATTCTGTGCTGTTTTTAACTCCTGCTGGATAAACAGAAACCAATATGACTGCTCCTACGGCAAGTATAGCAACCGCAAGCGCAACCTCGATAATTGTAAAAAAATCTAATTTTACTTGCGTTTTCATTTTGCACCACCTTCCTTAATTCGTTTAGAACCCTTCTTGACTTTAGTATAACCTTTTTTCCATATAAAAGAAATAGATTTTAAAATAGAACTTATTTATAATAAGAAATATACAATATAAATAATATTATTTTTATATCATTATTATACCCCCCCACAAGATACTTAATAGGAATCTAAATTCGTTCATTAAAAATATTGTTAATTTATGAAAATAAGTTATCATCTATTTTAAAAGTGCTTTTTTTAAAAAAACTTATAATCAAATTGAAGCTATTTCAGATAGAATAATCAATTATCAAAATAGTTTCGTTATAATTGGTTGATAGAGAATGTTTGATGTTTTTGAAAAAAAATCGTCTTATCCCGAAATTAAAATTCAGCAATATTGGAACTCTGTCAAAAAAGGAACAAAATTTTTATCTACCGACAACAAAGAAGTAATAATACAATATCAGGGCCTTTGGAATTTTGAAAAAGGACCCGATTTTTTAGGTGCAGAGTTTTATTTATGCGGAATTAAAATTATTGGGGATATAGAAATACATAATAATCTGTCAGATTGGATTTCACACGGACATTCAAATGACAAAACCTATTCAAATGTCAAGCTGCATGTAATTCTTAAGAATGATGTAAAGACACAAAACGCAAACTTTTTTTTATTACCAGATATTCCTGTAGTTTTATTGAATAAAGATAATATTGAATCTAACTCAAAAAACAAAGGATATTCAAAATCAATAAAAGGAAACTGTTGCGATTATTATAAACTGCTTCCATTGGAAGAAATTGTTTCTGTTTTTAGCAACGCTGGACGGTTGCGATTTGAAAAAAAAGTCTATGCTTTCGTAGAAGCAATTCTTAAAAATAGCAAAGAAAAAGCCTTTTTGCAAAACATTATTAAGGCGTGTGGTTATAAAAAAAACAGTGAACAGTTTGGTAGAATTTTTGAACGAGTAGCAGAACATGATTTTGATGGCTCAAATATATATAAAATAATTGCACTTTTTTTTGGTGAATCAGGACTTTTGCCTGACACATCTTCTCTAGAACTATCTCCGCAAATGAAGGAATATGTCTCTCATTTGTGGGAATTTTGGTGGCAACACCGCAAAGAATCCGCAGATTGTACTAAACCTGTTTTTCATTCAGTAAGACCTTATAATAATCCATGCAGACGCCTTGTGGCGGCTTCTATTTTATATAAACGGTTCACAAATGAGATAAAAGATTTTTTAATTCCAAATTTAATATCTTCCGATAAATGCTCAGATTTTTTGAACATGGTGTATCCTCATCTATTATGTTCTGATGAAATGTGGAGTCAACATATAGACTTTTTTAGAAAAAGTGAAAAAAAGGTTCTACTTCTAGGCAAAGCTAGAGCCTTGGACATTGTAGTTAATGTTATTTTACCTTTTGCAGGTGCTTGCGGAAAGCTTGAAGGAAATGTATTAGTGTATGAAAGGTCACTTGATTTTTGGATGAATTTACCTGCCCTTCAACCTAATATTTATCAAAAGATAGGACAAAACAGATGGTTTTCAGACTTGGAAATGGTCAAACATCTCTTTTCCAAATCAGCAAATCAACAAGGGGCACAGTTTATTTGTCAAAATATGTGTGAATACCTTAGAATGAATTGTGAAAAATGCATTATTTATAATATGCTTATTGCTAGATTACCCTTAAAATAGACTAATACGCATTAACATATTTTTGAGGATTTTAAAAAAGTGAAAGAACATCTTGAAAAAGTTGGTTGCATATTTATTGGAGTTGCAACTGTAATAGCTGTAATTTTTATAATCAGTTTAATAATTAAAGGAGGTGTTTGGATCGCAGCCGAATCTCTTCCTGTTTTTATCTATATTTCATTTATTTTGTTCATACTTAATCTTATTGTTTTTTTCCCTTTAACATTCATTAAAAAAACGAGAAAATTTGGTGGCAGCAGCATGTTTCTTTCTTCCTATATTATAGGAATCACAGTATGGCTCTGGTGCTTAGTTTTGACATTTAAATTATGTGGGTGGGTAGGTGTAATTATAGGTGTAATTCTTCTAGGAATTGGAGTAGTGCCTATAGGGATATTGTCTGCACTTTTTACCGCTCATTTTTCCACTTTTTTTCTTATAATTTTTTTTATTATAATAGCTTGGCTGATAAGAATGTTTGGTGCGTCAGTATTAGGACATTGCGTGGATAAATATACGGTAGATGCCACTTCTTCAGATAATGATGACTTTATTGATGTTGAATTTAAGGATGAAGATTAAATTTAATGTTACAAAAAAGGACCAATCCTATATATTAAGGAAAGGTCCTTAAAATGATTTTATCTATGCAACTATTTCTTTTAATGCTTTATCAAGATTTTTATCAATTGTAGCAAGGAAATTGTCCCAATTTACAGCAAATTTATAAAAAGCCATAGATGCTAATTTTTTTGTTATAATCGCATTTCTATAGCCTTTTAATTGCTCAGAATATAAAATATCGATAATATCTTTTTTCCCTAACTTTTTAATAATTACAGCAGGGATATAAGCTTCCAATACTTTCCATACGATATCTTCATGTTTAAGAATTTCATCTATTCTGAGATTAAATTTAGCCTGAAGATCAAGCAATTGTTCACTAGAGCTTACAGAGAGCATAAACATAGGAGTTTTTTCTTTTTCATGCAAATTAATTATCATAGAAGTTTCTGCACGTGAAAGATTATCAATCCTACACATTACGTCTTTTATGAGTTCCCATCTTGTGGCAGTGTCGTTAAGGAGTTTCTCTTCGTAAGAATCACCGAAAAGAAAACCTGTAAGAACTTCAGCAATAGAACTACTAAATACGCCGCCTTTATTTGCAGATGAATCTTTAATTTCTTTGATATTTGTTTTAGATGCAATAAATCGACGAGCTGAGTCATCAAAAAATACGTTTGCACCCTCAACAATGAATTTAACCTCTTTAAACAGCTCTACAAAATCCTTAACGTTATTATAATTAATAGTGTCTTTAAATCCTCCGCATGGTATAAAAGCTTTAATCTGCGCTTTTTCAATAATCTGCCTATTCTCAAGATTCGTTAAAAAGGTTTTGTGAAACAGTCCACCGTCTTCAATTATTCTTCCATCAGGCAGTTTAACATTTTTAGAAAGTCGAGGAACCATAAATCCATCTTTACTTAATTTATTTACAGGATAATAAAGAGAATTAGCTCTCGGTGAAGTATGCCTCATGAATGCTATTTTCATGAGTTCTTCTTTGTTCAATCCATTTGGATCAAAAAGAACAGAACCGCCATCTATAACGAGTGAAATTTTACCTTTATAGCATTGAATTTCATTTGAACCTAAATCACCATCAGGACCACCTGTGATCATAAGATTAAGCTCTTTTTCTTTTGCTCCGTAATGCTCGATTAGCTGTCTAAATGTTCCCATTACACATGTTGTTGTCATTCCGCTAATTTCAATTTTCCCACCAATTTTAGCGTAAATTTCATCCATGTTTTTAGTAGTAACTACTGATTTGCCATTAATTTGAAGTTCAGTACCTTTTTGTCCCGCATCGAGGAGTCCAAATACATCACCGTTTTCAAGCATTCCATAAGTATCATGTGGAATACCGAAACTTTTCCCTGTGGTTAATGTCCTCCAATATTGATAACCGCGTTCTTTTGCATGATATGAAATTGCATCCATTAAAGGTGCTGTGCCTTCGTCAGGACCAAAGAATATCATTTCAGATTTTCCAAGATAATCCACAACTTCATCTGTTGGCAATATAAGATCAAGAATACCATCAGCGTAATCATAAAGTGATGCCATTCCAAGATTAGAATATATCATATGTGGAACTACAACTCCTTTTGATCCACTTTCACAAATATCTTTATGCTTCAAACGCTGTGCTTTTGGCCCTAATGCATAGTTCAATAATACTGCTTTATCAATTTCACTCCCGTAATTAGTAGGGGTTATTCTGAGAAGTCTTAATCCACCTCTTGCAATATCTGCAGCTCTCAAATGTGTACCACATGCATAATGCCCATTTACAAAAAATATTCCATATACTGTTTGAGTGAAAACAATAGGATCAAGAATTGAAGAATCAAATCTGAACGAAAATGAACGTTTTTCAGTTTTATAAAAATTAGTTTTTAACGAAGATGCAATAAACTTAAACATGAATGTGAAAATTTCGTGTGCTGTATTATTATCAATAAATCTTACATTTATAATGTTTATGTATTCGCGTTTTTTTTCTGTTAAAAAAGAATCAGAAAATGCATTTCTTTTTTTGGGATTAAATTTTTTATCAAAAATTTCAAATAAAAACTTAACTAGATCAATATTGTTAGATATAGCTTCTCTAATTACAGCAAATAAATATTCTGTTTTATTTGATTCATGTATTCTATTTGCAAAAGCTTCTTTCTGGTCAATATTTTCCAAGCTTTTAATAATTTCACTGTCAGTGTGATTTTCTCTATATATAAACATATGAGTAAAATCAACAAGATTGCCTGCAAATAACATTTCATTAAATGTAAGTTTTCCATCAGTATAAAGATTTGCACAAAGATTATTGGCCGCAAAAGCTAAAAAAGCCGTTATATCACGCACAATGTCATTTTCTTGTTTTCGTGTAATCTCACCTATTGTATACATCGAACAAACAGATGTCGGCACCTGTTCTTCTGAAAGATATGGCTCCCAGTAAGCCCTTCTTAAAATTAAATCATGGTCTTCAAATAATTTTCGAAGAACAGGGATTTGCGGTTTTGCAAAATCACTATTAAACATAAAACGTGTTTCGCCGCTTTCAGGCAAATTAAAGACTTCAACCAACGGCGTAACGTTTTTTTTATACTTACGCAAAAAGGCTTCATACCTTTTTCGTGTTGTAGCTGGAGTAGTTTTAAAATCTTCAGACAAGTTAAACAAAAATGGTGATTTCGTAAATTTATCAATACTGTATTCATTTACAGTTTCTGGTTTTACAACATAAGTATAATAACGGCTTTCTGGACAAAAATAATATTCTCTTCTTCTCCCTGTTACAGCTGGAACCAATATTTCTTCCATCGTATCTCTAGTTTCATCAGTTGCAATTCTTATTTTAACTGCGTTATCAGTTTGTTCTGAATCAAATTGCATATGTGCTACTCTGCCGTAGAGCTGAATTTTATTGTCTTTTACTTTTATATTTGTTGCAATAGTGTTTAATATGCTTTTGAGTGAAGATTTTGTCATATTTTCGAAAAAATAATTTGGTAGTCCTAGATCTTCTAATAATATTCCAGCCGCCATATTTATACACGATGCCGTAAAAAGACCTTCAGAGGAAAGATCGATTACTGTTTCGTATAAAATACCTGAATCCAAACTGACTTCTTTTGCTTTTTTGATAATAAAAGCACCATCTGTGCAACAATAACCTGATATTAAAGAATTGTTTTCCCCAATAACTTCCCGATTCATACCCATAGTCTCCTTTTTAATTAGTTGGCCTTAATTTTTATAGCAAAATTTATCATAAACAAACATACCATAAAAAATTTAAGTCTAGTAATAGAATATTAGATACAATCTCTTTCCATTAAGAAATATATTAAAATTAAAATAAAAATGTTCAAAATTTTAACAATTTGAATACATATCAGAGATTAGTATATTAGTAAACTCATCGGCTCACTTTACTTAAACATCACGATTTTAAAAAGCAATTTGTTACTTAGACAAAGCAAGGGAGTATCAATATGAACATCGACAAAGAGTTTAAAAGAATAGATGAACGTAAATATAATGAACTTAGAAAAATTTCATTTTCTCTTAATTATTTGAATCATCCTGATGGATCGGTTTTAATAGAGTTTGGTAAAACAAGAGTAATATGTTCCGTTTCAATTCAAAATGAAGTTCCCGGCTGGATGAAAGCTCAAAAAGTACCAGGCGGATGGTTGACTGCAGAATACAGTCTTTTGCCATCTTCCACAGGTGACAGGGTAAAGAGGGAAAGAAACGGAATAGGCGGAAGAACACACGAAATCCAAAGACTCATAGGAAGAAGCCTAAGAGCTGCATGCGATTTATCTCTTCTTGATGGGAAAACTGTTTTTATTGATTGTGATGTAATTGATGCAGATGGCGGCACCAGATGCGCATCTATTACAGGAGCTATGGTTGCCTTAAATTTAGCCGTTAATAAACTTTTGAAACAAAAAACATTATCAAAAAACCCAATAATAAAACAGATAGCTGCCGTAAGTGTAGGGATCATTTCAGGAACGCCTATTTTGGATTTATGCTATACAGAGGATAGTGCAGCTGAAGTGGATATGAATGTTATAATGACTGAGGACATGGAAATAGTTGAAATACAGGGTACAGGTGAAAAAAATACATTCACAAGAGCTCAAATGTCGAAAATGATTGATCTTGCAGAAAATGGAATTCAAACTATTTTAACAATTCAAAAAAATGTTTTGAATAATACAAACTTCCAATAGTAATAAAAATTTACAAAGCTATCATTTTATTATATTTTTACCTAAAAATTTATCAGTATTAAGGAGATAATATTATGCCATTCGACAGAGGCAGTTTTTCAATGACTATTTTCAAACTAAACGAAGATTTACCTACAGATGCTTTAGAACTTTTTAATTCGATGGCAGCAGGAAAACTTGATGAAGTTAAAGAGGAACCTCAAATTGGCTGGGTAAGTGGAAGGCATCTCCTTGACCGTGTAATCAATGATGAAAGTGCTTATCTTGGAGGATATCTTTATCTAAATTTGCGAACAGCGCAGAGGAAAATTCCATCATCATTATTAAAAGCAGAAACGAAAATGGAAGAGCTTGTTTATATAAAAGCTACAGGAAATCCAGACGTTCCAAGAAAAGTACGAAAAGAAATCAAAGAAAGCATAGAAGAAAAACGTCTTCCACAAATGGTTCCTTCTATCTCGGGGATTCCTTTTATTCTTGACCAAAATGATAACACGATTTATTTAGGTGCAACGTCAGGAAAACAAATTGATCTTTTCCTTTCACTTTTTAATGATACGTTAAAAATAGCACCAATACAATTAACTGCCGAAGAGCTAATGTTTGAACTCAAAAATGACCCTAAAAATTATCTTGGTATAGCTCTTTCTTCCTCAGAAGATGATTTTTTCCCTGGCAGAGATTTTTTAACATGGCTGTGGTATTACAGTGAAGAAGAAACTGGCGAAGCGATCGATAATGATTATGGCAAATTTGCAGCAATTATAGATGGACCTCTTAATTTCGCTGCAGACGGAGAAGGTGCCCTTGAATCTGTTGTTAAAAAAGGCAATCCTTTAAGAAGTGCTGAAGCCAGAGCTGCATTAAAAGTTGGGAAAAAACTCAAAAAAGCAAAGGTTGTTTTTGCGAGAGATAATGAAAATTGGTCATTTGTTTTTGAAGGGGACAGTTTTACTTTTGGCTCTGTGACTCTTCCTGAGGGTGAAGAGATGGACTACGCAAGCAGGTTCGCTGAAAGAATAAACAACCTTCACATCCTCAAACAGGTCTTTAAAACATATTTTGCAATATTTATGAATGAGCTTAATGCTGAAGGCTGGAGTGAAAAATTTGCAAAGATAAAAAATTGGATTGATAAAAGAGAATCTCTATAACCATTTTAAAAATGAATTTAGAGTAACTACGGAAGGTATATTAAAAAGTCATGAGTAATGTGGGTGTAGTTATCCCTAAAAACTTTAATTTGATCAAAAAAGACGCTCTCGTTCTCGACTGTGGCTCCTCTTTGCCTGAACTAAACATTAGATATGAAACGTATGGCACTCTTAACAAAGATAAAAGTAATGCTGTTTTAATATTACATGCACTTTCTGGTGATGCACATGTCGCAGGTTATCATTCTGCTTCTGACAAAAAGGCTGGATGGTGGGACCAAATGGTAGGAAGCGGAAAAGGTTTTGATACAGATAGGTATTTTATAGTATGCAGCAATACAATAGGAGGATGCTCAGGAACAACTGGACCGCGTTCAATTAACCCGCATACAGGGAAGCGTTATAACATGGATTTTCCTGTGATAACCATAGGTGATATCGTACGGGCTCAATATCTCTTAATGCAGCATTTAGGTATTTCACAGTGGCTGTCTGTTGTCGGTGGTTCAATGGGAGGCATGCAAGCGCTAAAGTGGTCGATAGATTATCCGGAAGCTGTAAAAAGCGTCATAGCCATAGCTACTACTCACAGCCTTTCTCCACAAGCAATAGCTTTTGATTGGGTAGGTAGAAACGCAATCATGAGTGATCCAGCTTGGGAGAATGGAAATTATGAAGACAATCTTCCTGAAAAAGGGCTTTCTACCGCTAGAATGCTTGCCCACATCACATATTTAAGTGAAAAATCTATGGATTTAAAATTTGGAAGGAAATTAAGAGACACTGAAAACTACCTTTTTGACTTTTCAAAAAATTTTGAAGTTGAAAGCTATTTAGACCACCAAGGACAAATATTTACAGAACGCTTTGATGCAAACAGCTACCTATATATTACTAGAGCAATGGATTATTTTGACTTAAAAGACAATGCTGACGGAAGCTTAAAAAAAGCATTTAAACACGTTAAATCAGACTTTCTTGTAATTTCTTTTTCCAGCGATTGGCTATTTCCTCCAGAACATTCTAAGCAAATTGTAAAGGCGTTAAGAAACAATAATTTAAATGTTTCTTATTGTAATATAGATTCAAATTATGGTCATGATGCATTTTTACTGGAAGTCGACACTATGACATCTCTTATATCTGATTTTTTATCATATAGATCGGTTACACCATGAAAATGAATTTTAAAAATAATATTTTGCTTGACAGACCAGATCTCAGAATTATTGCAGATAACATATCTCAATCTTCTAAGGTACTAGATCTCGGATGCGGCGACGGTACTCTTCTAGCCTTTTTGCGAGATTATAAAAATATTAAAGGTACTGGAATAGAACTTTATCAGGATAAAATTCTGCAATGCGTTAAAAAAGGTGTTCCAGTTCTTCACGGAGACCTTGATGATGGACTTGGAGAAATAAAAAAAAGAACTTACGATTATGTTGTGCTAAGCGAAACTATACAGACAGTCCTTCATCCAGATAAACTCTTATTGGAAATGTCCCGTGTAGGAAAAACAATTATTGTAAATTTCATAAATATGGGACATTATTCGGCGAGACTGCATCTTCTTTTATTCGGCAAAATGCCTGTCACCAAGCACCTCCCTTATATGTGGTATAACACTCCAAACATACATTTAGGTACAGTTAATGATTTTAAAGACCTTTGCCGTAGTTTGAACTTAAAAATTGAAAAAACAGTTCCTTTAGATAATTTAAGCTTATATATGGCAAGGTTTTATCCAAACTTATTTGCCTCAAAATGCATTTTCATTATTAAGGCAAATTCGCAAGATAGTTCACCCAACAATTGTATTAACAGCTAACAGTTACTTTTTGATGGTCAGCATTTTTCATTGCAACAGCTTTACCACAAACAGCAGCGCTGTACCCAAGCCCATTAATAATGCTTATAGTTTTTTTTGTTTCGCTTTCATCCACAAACCAAACCATACCTATACCCATATTAAAAACTCTATACATTTCAACGTCATTAATATTTCCATTTTTCTGAATCAGTTTAAAAATTGGCGGAATCGGTAAGGCATTTTTATAAAACTCTACCGCAATATCTTCAGGAAGAATCCTCGGTACGTTATCATATAAACCTCCCCCAGTTATATGTGCAATTCCATGGATATTAATCCCTTCACTTTTTGCTGCTTTTATCGCATTCCAATAACATATATGTGGATGCAAAAGAGACTCTCCTACAGTTTCTCCCAACTCTTTTAAAAAAGTTGAAACACTATACCCAGCATCTTCAAAAAGGACTTTTCTAGCAAGAGAGTAACCATTTGTATGTAATCCATTAGATGAAATGCCTATAGCAATTGAAAATTGATTTATCTTTTCACCAGTTATTATCTCTTTTTTTTCAACGATACCATTAATTACTCCTACAAGATCAAATTCATCGCCATACATACCTGGCATTTCGGCTGTTTCCCCGCCAAGTAAGGCACAATTATTTTTTCTGCATGCGTCAGCTATTCCGTATAATACTTCTTCATATTGAGGGCTTTTAAGCTTACCAGTCCCAAAGTAATCTAAAAAATAAAGAGGCTCTGCACCTTGAACAGATATGTCATTAATACAGTGGTTTACGATATCATGACCAATCGTATCAAATTTATTCATTTGAGAAGCCACAAGCAGTTTAGTCCCCACGCCGTCAATACTTGAAACCATTACAGGCTCTTTATATTTCGAAATGTCAATTTGAAAAAGACCTCCAAAACCTCCTATTGGAGCGAGCATTTCAGGTCTCTTCGCCATAGAAATTTTACTTTTTACTTTTTTTAATAAATTTTGTGCGAGGTCGATATCAACTCCAGCTTTAGAATATAATTCTGATTTAACTTTTCCTGTCATTGCATCACGTCCTTTATGAATTGTTTTATGGTGTGGCAGTTACTTATTAAGAATTCGGTTGAAGTCATCTGATGAAATTTCCTGATATCCACAAGGTTCCATGCTAAAAGAAGCTCTACCACCTGAAAGTTTTGGTAATGCCTTACTAAAGCCAAACATCTCAGCTAATGGAACTTCGCAATCAAGTTTTTTAATATCCTGTAAGGTTGTAATGTTGCTTATAATCGCTCTTTTTGATTGTAAATAACCTGTTATTTCACCAAGAGAGGATTCAGGCGTCATAATTTCAAGTTTAGTTATAGGTTCAAGCAAGATCGTATTATTTCTAATAGCCTTATTAACAGCATCCATGACAGCCCCTGCGACAGCTCCATCATTTGTTTTTTCAGGAATCCCTTTTACCTCAAGCAAAGCAGCTTGTATATAAGTTAACGGATACCCCCAATTTCCACCAGTTTTCAGCGCATTATTGACCGTTTCTTCTGCCGTTAGTGCCCAACTGTTAGGTATATTTTTTCTATTTTTTATTTCACTCAATACAGCTATACCTGTCTCCAATCTAGGCACTGGCAAAAAATTAATAGTTACTTCTGCATATAATTCTTTTTCACCAATTGTTTTATCAAATATCCCTGTAATTTTTGTCTCTTTTATAATAGTTTCTTTATAAACTACTCGCGGAGAACCATGCCTGATTTCAAGATTAAATTCTTTTGCAATACGCTTACAATTAATTTCTAAATGAAGTTCCCCCATTCCTGAAAGTAAAAATTGCCCTGTATTTTCATGTTGTGTAAGTGTAAGCGTTGGATCTTCTCTGATTAATATATTGAGAGCTGAAAAAAGTTTTTCTTTATCTTTTGTCGATTTAGGCTCAATTGCTATTGATAAGACAGGCTCAGGAAACGTTACACCCTCAAGAGTTACAGGTTTATTTATCGCACACAAAGTATCGCCGGTAGTAGTGTTTTTAATTCCTACAATACCTACAATATCACCAGGACCAACCTCATCTATAGGTTCTACATTTTTAGAAAAAAGCCTTAATATCCTTTTTATCTTCAATCGTTCGTTAGTTCTGGTATTGATCACATTCATGTCTGTTTTCAAGATACCGCTATATGTTCTCATATACAGTAAGTCTGTACTTCCACCTGCAACTACTTTAAAAATCAAACCTACAAAATTTGAATCATTGATATCTATTTCAACTTCTTCGTCATTTTTAAGTGAAATTGCTTTAATTTTAGGCTTGTCCAATGGCGATGGTAAAAATTTGCCAACAGCGTCCATCAATAGTTGAACACCAATATATTTTCTAGCTGAACCTGCAAATATGGGGCATAATTTATTAGATATCACTAAGTTACGTATTGTATTTTCTAACAAATTTTCTGCCATTTCTTTTCCTGAAAGATATAATTCTGCAATTTCATCAGAGAGCTCCGATATACTAGAAATCATCTCTTCTCTATGTTTTTCAGCCTCAGCTTGCAGCTCTTCAGGAATCTCTGAGTACTTTACTTTTGAACCATCTACTTCTTCAAATGTCACTAATTTCATAGAAATAAGATCAATTATCCCGTTAAAATCTGATTCAATACCAACAGGAAGATGCAATGCAACAGATTTTATTCCTTTAAATTTATTTTGAATTTCAGAAGCTACACGCTGAAATGAAGCCCCCATCCTGTCCAGCTTATTGATAAATGCAATTTTAGAAACGCCATATTTATCAGATTGTCTCCAAACTTTTTCACTTTGAGCTTCAACGCCTTCAACAGCACTAAAAATTACTACGGCTCCAGCTATTACTCTAAGCGATCTTTCAACTTCAGCAGTAAAATCTATATGTCCTGGAGTGTCAATCAAATGAAATGCGTTTTCCCCCCAGTGAAAAGATGCAGCTGCAGATACAATTGTAATGCCTCTTTCACGCTCTTCATCGAGATAATCCATTACTGTTGTACCTAAATCTATATCTCCTATTTTATGCGTTTTTCCAGAATAATAGAGGAAGCGTTCTGTAACTGTAGTTTTTCCTGCATCAATGTGAGCAATAATTCCAATGTTTCTTACATTTTCCAATTCATACTTGTCGTAATCTGACATAAAATTCACCTTTGCAAGCATTCGTAGTAAATTATAGCAAAGGTAAATAATACACGTATGAATTCAGCAATTCTATTTCATTAAGTACAAATTTTAAAAAATGTGTTACCTTTGAGTAACATCAGTTAAGATAATACAGCATGTTGAACATTTTTTTTATTTACTTGTTCTTTCTGAAAAAAACAGGATACTGCCCCAAGCATTCCTGCTTTATTACCCAATTCAGATTTAATTATTTTTACGGAATTGTAGGATATAGGGCGTGTGTGATACTTCATTTCCTCTTTCAGCGGTCCGAAAAGGATATCGCCTGCTTCACTCATTCCTCCACCTATAATTACAGCTTCTGGATCAAGCATGTTAACTATTGAAGACAATCCTTTAGCTAAATGTTTTACCTCGTAATGTACCAATTGATTTGCAAAAGCGTCTCCGCTTCTTGCAGCATCAAAAATATGTTTAGCCGTAAGGTTTTTAAAATCTTCACTGCACATGCTCCACAGCAGGTTTTTTTTATTTAAAGATAACCTTACTTTTGCTTCTCTTACAAGAGCCGATGAGGAACAATACGAGTGCCAGCAATCAAATTGTCCGCAGGCACAATATTTCCCAGAATCATAAAGCTTCATGCATCCAACTTCGCCCGTACTTCCTGTGTTTCCCCTCACCAAATGCCCGTCAATAATTATTCCACTTCCTATGCCTGTCCCTATAGTAATAAAGATGAAGCTGGTAAATTGCTTTCCTTTTCCAAAATTAAATTCTCCAAGTGCTGCCATATTTGCATCGTTATCGACAATAACATCACATCCAGACAATTTTTTATATTCTGAAGCAAAAGGAAAGTCTTCAAAACCTGAAATATGAATAAATCGATCAACCCTTCCTGTTCTTGGACTTACGGCACCAGGCACGCCTATTCCAATTCCGATAATTTCATTTATATTGGTCTTAACTTTTTCAAGAAGAAAATTTTGACCTATAAGCAACTGCTCTAGTACAGAATTTGAATCGGAATGTTTGGCTACTGGTATTTTATTTTCATATAAAATACGCCCTGAATTATTAGTTATACATGATTTGATGTCCGTTCCACCAATATCAAAGCCAACAATATATTTGCTCATAAATGCCCCCATTGATATAACTGTATTTAAAGTTTCAATTTGTTACAAATATATTACGAATTGTTTTATTTCAACTGTTTTTCATTTATTATTTAAAAATAAACTTCGATAAATAATTTTAACTATTCCGCTGGACCCAAAACAGTTATTCCCAATTTTTTGAGTGTTAATCCTATGAAATTGTCTGGAATTTTATCCGTTATCACGTAATCAATTTCAGCAAGAGGTGCAAATCTATATAAAGCGTCTTGGTAAAATTTTGAATTATCAGCAAGTAGATAGATTGAATCCGAAACATCAATCATGGCACTTTTGGTTTTTCCTTCTTCAATGTCAAAATTTGATAAATAACCATTATTCAAGTTGATGCCGGCCGTTCCCAGAAAAAGCTTATCACAATTAAATTTTGACAATGCATCTATAGCTAAACCACCAGAAAAAGCTCCAAGTATCTTTGAATAAATTCCGCCAGTACATATTAAATTAATTTCGTTGATATTGGAAAGAATTTGTGAAACTTCCAGCATATTTGTTATCACTGTAAGTTTTTTTGGCTTATAAGCTATAAGCTCTGCTAAAAGTATGTTTGATGCTGAAGTATCTAGGAGAATTGTTTCATTTTCATTTATTTGTTTAAATGCAATTTCAGCTATTAATTTGTGGCTCGCGCGCGCATTCATCAACCTAGAAGAAACATTACTTGAATGAACTATTTTTCTTAAAGAGATAGCTCCTCCATGAGTTCTTTTTAATTTTTTCTCTTCTTCCAATCTCTGTAAATCTTTTCGTATGATAACTTCACTTACTTTAAATAAATCACTTAATTTTTTAACAGTTACATCTTGTGATGTTTCGAGCATTGTAACTATTTTTACTCTTCTTTCCTCGGCAAACATGCTTTCACCTTCCTCTAGTTTATAACTAAGTTATTAGGACACAAACTTTGAATATATAAAACTATACAACAAGTTTAAAAAAAACCTAAAAACATACTTGAAAAACAATCAAATGAAATATAAAATAACTAAACGAAACATAAAAATGAAAAATATTATGAAAACTGTAATTTGCGAAATAGAAAAATTTGCAATCCATGACGGTCCAGGGATACGGACTGTAGTCTTTTTTAAAGGTTGTCCTTTAAGATGCACTTGGTGCAGCAATCCTGAAACACAACACCATGCTATTCAAATTTCTTTTAATTCTGCCCACTGTGTTAACTGTAAAAAATGCCTAGATACATGTAAAAATAGAGCTATTTTGCGTAACAATGATGAGATAGTTGGGATTTCTCAATCGAACTGCACTCGTTGTGCCAAATGTATTTCTTCTTGTAATCATGGAGCTTTAAATAAGCTGGGGTACGAGATAAAGGCAGACGAGCTATTTAAAGAAATAATGAAAGATTCAACATATTTTCAGGTATCTGGAGGTGGAGTAACTCTTTCTGGCGGAGAGGTATTATCCCAATACGTTTTTGCTGAAGAATTTTTACAAAAATGTCAAGAAAATTATATCCATACAGCAATTGAGACCTCTGGGTATGGAAGTTTTGAATCTTTAAAAAGTGTAACAAGCTATAGCGATTTGGTTATGTATGATATCAAACACACTAATTCACGTATTCACGAGAAATTTACAGGTAAAGGGAATGAATTAATTTTAGAAAATTTATCAAAAGTTTCAAAGCTGCATAACAATATAATAATTAGAATTCCGCTCATTAATAACTTTAATGATGATTTCGAAAACATAGAAAATACCTGTCGAATAACTGAAGAGAACAGAATTAGCGAAATTCATATCCTGCCTTATCATGAAATGGGAAAAGGTAAATATAAGCAGCTTGCTGTTGAATATAAAATGAATGGCTCAAGCAAATGTTCGCTAAAAAAAATAAATGAAATTAAAGCTAAAATTGAATTACATAAAATAAAATGCGTTATTGGAGGCTGACAATATGAATAACAACGTTATGGGAATTGAACTAGGTCAAAAATATTTATTAAAAAACAAAAGGATTCAAAAACTTAGAGAATCGGCATTAAATGCTGTTCCTGGTGTTTGTCTGGAACGTGCAATATTAGTGACAGAAATATACGATAAATATAAGAGTAGTTCAGTATACATAAAAAGAGCTAAAGCATTAGAAAATGCTTTAGCAAAAATGTCAATATACATTAAAGATGGTGAACTCATCGTTGGAAATCATTCAAGAGATGAACGAGTTGCTCCAATATTTCCTGAATACGCTGTTGACTGGATTGAAGAAGAGTTAAGAGAAAAAGGCAATTTTAATAAACGTGATGGGGATAAATTTACTATACGAGATGAAGATGCTCCTCTGTTATCTTCAATAATTAATTATTGGAAAGGAAACACATTACGAGACAAATGTTATGCTCAAATGCCTGAAGAGATGAAAATTGCATCCGAAGCTAAAGCAATTCATGGCGAAGGGAATATGACTTCAGGAGACGGCCACATAATACCAGATTTTGAAAAAGCACTAAAATTAGGATTAAATGGAATTATTCAAGAAGCCGAAGAGCAAAAAAGTAAAATCGATATCACCGAATATGGAGCATATAACAAAATTGACTTTTTAAATGCAGTAATAATTACAAATAATGCTGTAATAAATTTTGCCAAAAGATTTTCCCAATTGGCAACTCAACTCCATCTTAATGAAAAATCAGAAATAAGACGAAATGAACTTATCTTGATTGCCGAGAATTGTTCTTCAATTCCTCAAAATCCGCCAAAATCATTTTGGGAAGCAGTTCAAATGGTTTGGTTTATTCAAGTGGCGATACAAGTAGAGAGTAACGGTCATTCTGCATCATTAGGAAGAGTTGATCAATATCTCTACCCATATTTTATTAAAGATATTGCTAATAATTCTTTAGAGAAAGAATTTGCAAAGGAAATTCTTCAATGCCTTTGGGTTAAACTTTATTCAATTATTAAAATAAGACCAACTTCACATTCTGGATATGGGGCTGGTTATCCAACATACCAAAATGTTACAATAGGTGGATGTGATATTTATAATAACGACTCCACGAATGAACTTAGTCATCTAATTTTGCGAAGTGCAGCTGAAACTAAATTAACCCAGCCAAACCTTTCAGCTCGCCTGCATCCAAACAGTTCCGAAAGATTTATAAGAGAAGTTTCTGAAGTTATAACGCTCGGTTTTGGTATGCCTGCAATTCACACAGATGAAATAATAATCCAATCTCTCTTGTCTAAAGGTGTAACAATTGAAGATGCTTACAATTACTCAATGGTAGGATGTGTAGAAGTCGCTGTTCCTGGAAAATGGGGTTATAGATGCACGGGAATGTCATTTATTAATTTTGTTAAAATTATGGAACTCACATTAAGTGACGGTTATGACAAACGAATTAATAAAACAGTTAAATCTGGTTTTGGAATGCTAAAAGATTTCACTACGTTTGAAGAACTATGGCAATCTTGGTGTAAAAATATAGCTTATTATACCAAGCTTGTTGTTGGTATGGACGCATTAGCCGACACGCATTTGGAAGAGATACCTGATATTTTTTGTTCATCACTCGTAAATAATTGTATTGAAAAAGCAAAAAGTATTAAAGAAGGTGGTGCCGTTTATGATATTATTTCTGGACCTCACGTTGGTATAGCAAATGCAATTAACTCAATTTACGCAATTAAACACTGTGTTTATGAGAATAAATTATTTTCAGAAAAAGAGTTACACGATGCACTTTACAGCAATTTTTCATCTGATGAAGGCGAAATAATTAGAAAAACAATTTTAAAGCTGCCTAAATTCGGAAATGATGATGACAATGTCGATAAAATGGCAGCTGAAATCTATAAAATATATTCAAATGAAGTCGATAAATATAAAAATGTTAGACATAATAGAGGTCCCAAAATAGCATGTTACAGTATGTCTACATCAGGAATTTCTTCTAATGTCCCTATGGGATGTGTATCTGGAGCTACTCCTGATGGAAGATATGCATACACCGCTGCTGCAGAAGGTGCCTCACCAACACAAGGAAGTGACTTAAAAGGAGCAACTTCTGTTTTTAACTCAGTCTGTAAGCTCCCTACGCTTAAAATGACAGGAGGTCAGCTTTTAAATCAAAAATTTTCACCTGAATTAATAAAAACACCTGAACAATTTAATAAATTTGTATCGTTAATAAAATCATTTGTACAAAAGAAAATGTGGCATGTTCAATTTAACATTATTGATGGTGATTTATTGCGTGATGCTCAAAAATATCCCGAAAACCACAGAGACGTTATTGTAAGAGTTGCAGGATACTGTGCACAATTTACAACATTGGATCAGACAACTCAAAACGATATAATTTCAAGAACCGAGCAATGCTTATAAAAATAAGCTTAAATGCTAAATTAATTAGGAGTTCAATATGATATACATGCTTGATACGGCAGATTTGAAGTCTATTAGAAGCGGAATAGATATTTTTCCAATTAGTGGCGTTACCACAAACCCAAGTATCTTGGCTGCAACAGGAAAACTGTTTTATGACGTTCTATTGGAAATTAGAAATATTATTGGGGCAGATAAAATGCTACATTGCCAAGTTCTTGGCAAAACTGCAGAGGTTATCGTAGAAGAAGCACGAAAAATAAAAGAACTACTCGGAGAAAATACTTATATAAAAATACCTGTGTTTGCTGAAGGTATAAAAGCTATTAAATTTTTAAAAACAGTGAACTTTAATATTACTGCAACAGCAATATTTACGCCTCAACAAGCATTGATTGCTGCAGAAGCAGGTGCTGAATATGTTGCACCATATATAAATAGATATGAAGATATTTGTGGTGATAGTTCTTTGTTAATAAAAGAAATGAGAACCGTTCTTGATATAGGCGGACATTCAACTGTAAAAATATTGGGGGCTTCTTTTAAAAATATAGAACAGGTTAATAAAACAATTCTTGCAGGTGCTAAATCTGTTACTCTTAATTATGAGATAATGGAACGTCTTTTATATCACCCATACACAGATTTCAGTATAGAAAAATTTAATACTGATTGGGAAAAAGCATACGGTTCAAAAGACATGAGAAACTGTTAAGAAAAACGAAAAAAACTCTCTACTCTAAGCAGGTATTGTTAACTACTAAACCATTTATAGAATAGAGAGTTATATAAAATTTACGACCATTTAGCTGTAAAGTTTGTCAAGGAAATAGTTCATTTGAATATACCACCATGGCCAGTCATGATTAACATCTGAGCCCCAGTAATCAAACCAAACAGGTACATTTTTTTGTTTAAATGAATTTTCTAAATCTTTTGAATCGATAACTGCCTGTTCTTCCCATGATCCTTGACCGCAACATACAACTACATTGCTTTTTCTATACCAATCAAGAGTATTGCCATCTGTAACATTAGGCAAAAAATGGATAGGAGAATTGTAATAAACATATTGTATGTCGTCATTGCTAAGCTGAAAATCTGAATGATTTAACCTGTACAAACCACTTAGAGCGATTGTTCCTCCACAAAGATCAGGGTGTTTCAAAAAGAAGTTAACTGCATGATATGCTCCCATACTGGCGCCAGTTGCAATAGGACGCTCATTGTGTGTAGATGAATGATTTCTTATAAATGGTATTACTTCGTTTGCTACATAATTATCGTATTGTTCATGCCTGTTGTTTCTGTCTGCAGGATGAGCCGAGAAATTATACCAACTTTCTGAATCGACACTATCGATAGTATAAAGTTTAATTTTACCGCTATCTATGAAATGACTTATTTTATCAATCATTCCCATTCCTTCAAAGTCAAAAAATCTCCCCTGAGAACATGGAAATACAATAAAAGGTTTACCGTAATGACCATAAACCTTAAGCTCCATGTCTTTGTTTAGGCTGTTACTAAACCATTTGTGATGCTCTGTGTGCATTTTAACTCCTTATTTTAGTAATTGGTTTTAAAACAATCTATCACTTAGGATTATACAGTGCCAAAACTTTTTAAAAAACATTATAAAATTCTGATAACTCAATTAAAATTTTTAGTTTTTGGAATTAATTTATTATCTCGTGCTTATTTTGTATTCGAACTTACAAAGACAAAATATTTATTAGTTATTCTAAATAAAATAAAAATATACAATGGAGTTAAGGTATGTCAGGACATAGTAAATGGGCAAATATAAAACACAAAAAAGGTGCAGCTGATAAGAAAAAAGGAAGAATTTTTTCGAGAATAGCTAAAGAAATTCTTGTAGCAGTTAAGACTGGTGGCAGTGATCAGGAAACAAATGGCAGACTTCGTGCTGCTGTAGCTGCCGCCAAAGCCTCAAACATGCCAAGCACAAATGTAGAACGAGCTATTAAAAAAGGAAGCGGCGAAGGAGATACAACTGTATATGATGAAGTTTTATATGAAGGATATGGTCAAGAAGGAGTTGCTATACTTGTAGAATGTTTAAGCGACAATAGAAACAGAACGGGCGGTGAAGTAAGGCTGGCTTTTGATAGAACTGGTGGAAATATGGCATCAACAGGTGCTGTAACTTGGATGTTCCACCGCAAATCACATTTTATAGTCACTGGCGAAAAAGCTACAGAAGAAACTCTCATGGATATAGTATTGGACGCTGGTGCAGAAGATATTGAAGAGAACGAAGGAATGGCAGAGATATGGGGTGCTCCAGATTGTTTTGATGCAATATCAAAAGCTTTAGAAAAAGCTAAAATACCGGTTGAAGAAGCAGGACTTTCACGTAAACCTGAAAATTATGTCGAACTTACTGACCCAATTGTTGCACAAAAAATTCTTAAACTTATAGATAAACTTGAAGATTTGGATGATGTTCAGGCAGTATATTCAAATTTCCAAATAGCTGATGAGATAGCAGATCAACTTGAAGCATAAAAATAACTTTAATTTATAACTCATATTATACAAAACGCTATTTGATACTGAATGGAGGGTGAAACTCTTTTAAAGGCTTTTGCTTTAACAGGTTGCAATAGATCACAACCCTCCAAAATTCATAAACTTTACTTTCTTTGCGTAACGTAACATTAAATCTAATTTATCTCTGTTACTGTTCCGTTTTCTACTAAAAATTTTTTACAATCTGCATAAAATTTATCATCATATTTTTTGGAAAATGTAAAAAAAGATTGATTTGCATTTACTATTAAGGATAAAAAGGCATCTTTAGTTTTACTGTCAAGTTCACCAGTTACATCATCAATCAATGCAATAACTTTATTAGATTTATTATTATTAATTAAAAGCTCTATTTCAGCCATTTTTATTGATATTGACGCAGCCCTGCATTCACCAAGCGAAGAATAATTTTTCATATTTTTACCATTAAGCAAAATTTCAAAATCATCAAGATGAGGTCCTATCCCAACAAATCCTCTTTTTGTGTTTTTAAATATTTCGTCTCTTATAAAACCAGATACTAAATTGTCTTTGATTATTTTATTATTTATTCGTGATTGGTATTTTAATTTCAATTCAAATTTGTCTGATTTTATATTTTTTAAAATTTTATCTGCCTTTTCTTCTATTAATTTAAAATACTTGCTTCTAAGTTCATTTATAAAAAGTGCATTTTCTTCAAAAATGGGGATAAATGCAGAGATTAAATTATTAGTTTCTTTATAATTTTTACTATTTCTAATAATTGAATTTATAGATTTAAGAGCAACTGAATAGTTTTGAAGTGCCAATAAATACCTACGATCTATTAAAGAAATTATGATGTCAATAAATTTTCTTCTTATTTTTGAACTTCCTAAAATTATCTGTATATCATCATTTGTGAAAATTACTGGTTTAATTTCTCCTATAAACTCGCTTGATTTATGCACTATATTGTTATTTGTTTTTAAAATACGCTTAATTCCATGTTCTACATATAAAGTTTTATTCCATTGTGAACTCTCTATTTCAGATAAAATATGAAACCCATCAGAATTTATTAATTTTAAATTCTGATGGGTAGATGTTCTAAATGATCTTAAAAATCCTAAAAAATATATAGCTTCTAATATATTTGTTTTACCTTGCCCATTTTTACCAATCAATATATTTATACTGGGATGAAACTCTATTAACTGATTTGTATAATTACGAAAATTACAAAGATGAAGTTTTTTTATTCCCATACATATAAAACTTTATAAAAAACTATTGAATTAGACATAGCAATCAAAACTTTACTTGTTTCTAAGAGGCATTATTACATACAAAAATCCATCTTCAGTAGTCATTGCTACAGGTGTATGTCCATCATTCATTTTTAAGGTAACAGTTTCACAATCAAGTCTAAATAAAGGCTCAATTAAGTAAGTTGGATTAAAAGATGCTGCCATCTCAGGCATATCATAATCTATAGGTATAATATCGTTACTTTCTCCTACATCTGTACTTAATGCAGAAAGTTCCATTGTATTATTTGCAAAAATAATTTTTATGAAAAAACTTTTTTCTGAAACGACCAAAGCCACACGTTTTAATGCTAAAGCAAAAGGCTCACGAGGTATTTGGATATTCTTACTAAACGAAATTGGAATAACTTGCCTGTAATTAGGATAAGTTTCATCTATAAATTTAGTGGTTATTATAGTAGAATTATCTAAAATAAAAGTCACTAAACTGTCACCTATTTCTACTTTCACTTTTCCTGTTTTTCCCAAAAGCTTGCTTAATTCATGAGCTGTTTTTACTGGAATTATTATTCCACCGTTCTCGCCGGAAAAATCTTCTATTGATTTTTCAACTAAAGCCAATCTTCGTCCATCAGTTGCAACACTTGTTATTTTTTCTGAATCCACGCTTAAAAATATACCATTTAATGCTTTTCTTGTGTCTTCTTCGTTAACTGCATATGATATAAGATTAAGACTTTTTGCAAAATCGTTTTGACTTATTGAAAAACTTCTTAAGCACTCTGACTCAGATGGAAGAGGAAAATCTTCATGCGGTAAACCTAAAAGTTTAAATTTTGCTTTTGCACTAATTATTGACATAGAATTATTATTCAATTCTAATAATACATCTTCTCCATTTAATTCTCTGACTATTTCATAAAATTTTTTGGCTGGAAGTGTTGTTTTACCTTGTTCAATTATCTCAGCTTCTATCTCTGTTTGTATTCTTATTTCTAAATCCGTAGTTGTCAAAATAAGAGTATTCTCTCCTGTTTCTATAAGAACATTACCTAAAATCTGCATTGAAGATTTTGAAGTTATGATACTATTTACTTTTTGAAGTGAAGAAGAAAGATTTTCTTTTGAAACTTTTATTTTCATTTTGAGTTCCTTACATTTTTAACAGTTTATTAACATTTATATATAATATATATTATTGTTTTATTTATTAATCTTATTATTATAGCAAAGTATTTCTTGTAAGTAAAAGGTATTTTAAATACGATTAACTTATACTTAAGTTGTTTATATCTTGTTAATAAAAAGTAAACACTTTGTTTAAAACATAGTTATTTACATTTATTAACAAATTATTTAAAACTTATTAATACAGTTATTAACTTATTTTTTTTATATATTCACAAAAAATTGCTTTTAGAAAAACTTATATTAAATTTGAAGCTGTTTCCTAACAAACTAACCATTTTTTGAGATAGCTTCACTATAATACAAAAGGTTTAAAAAATGAACAGTTATGAAATATATCTCGATAACTTAATTAAAAAACATCCTGAACTAGATAATATAAAATATGATATAAAAGAAAGTTTTATTATTATTAAAAAGTGTTTTGAAAATAATAAGACTCTTTTTATATGTGGGAATGGGGGTAGTGCTTCTGATTCAGAACATATTGTTGGTGAATTAATGAAAGGCTTTAAGTGTAAGCGTGAACCAGGCCAAGATTTTTTAAATAAAGTGGAATGTTTTTTTGGTAAAAGCGGCGTAGATGTTTTTAATAAACTTCAAAAAGGAATGAAAGCAATTGCTCTTACATCACATCCTTCTTTGAATACAGCTTTTGCTAATGATGTAGACTCAGAGCTTATTTTTGCCCAGCAATTATATGTATTATCTTCACCTGGAGATGTATTGCTCGGAATTACGACGTCAGGAAATTCAAAAAATGTATTGCGTGCTTTACAGTTGTCGAAAATTAATAATTTAACATCAATAGTATTAACAGGTAAAGATGGTGGAAAATGCTCATTAATTGCAGATAAAGTCATTAAGGTACCTGAAAATGAGACGTATTTAATTCAGGAACTTCATCTTCCAATTTATCATACTATTTGCTTAATGCTGGAGGAGTATTTTTATGGAAGCAATTAATTATCCTGAATGCCCTATAAAACATGTTGCCATAATAATGGATGGTAATGGAAGATGGGCAGAAAGACAAGGCTTACCAAGATCAGATGGGCATAGAGCAGGTTCGGCTACAGTAAAAAAAATTCTTTTTGCTGCAGAAGAATTGGGAGTTAAATATATGACTCTTTACGCTTTCAGCACAGAAAATTGGAAAAGGGAAAAGAAAGAAGTTAATTCACTAATGGGACTTTTAAAGGAAAACTTGGACTTTAATTTTACTCTTTTGATGAAAAAAAACATTAGATTGAGAGCAATTGGAAGAATAAATGATTTACCGTTTATTACAAGGAATGCACTTAAAGCTGTAATGAGAGCAACTAAAAAAAACACAGGTCATAATCTAATTTTAGCTTTAAATTATGGTGGAAGAGCTGAAATTACAGACGCTGTTAAAAAAATAGCAAATGAAGTAAAAGACGGAAAACTTAATCCCGAAGATATAAATGATTCAATGTTTTCTTCTTATCTTTACGCTCCAGACATTCCTGATCCTGAGCTTTTAATAAGGACAAGTGGAGAGTTAAGGTTGAGCAATTTTTTACTTTGGCAGCTTTCCTACACCGAAATGTGGGTAACAGAAAAATGCTGGCCTGATTTTGAAAAAGAAGATTTAATTGAAGCTATTAATGCCTTTTCCTCACGTGATAGAAGATTTGGAGCTGTTGCAAAAAATGACAAAAATAATGAATTATGACTGTGTAAGATCAGTTAATATACCCATAACTAATTGGTTTTAGAAAAACTTATATAAAAATTGAAGCTGTTTTATCGTAAATTAACCAATTTTTAAGATACCTTCGGTATAACTAAAAGATAGGATAAAAAAATTAATGACATTATCTAATAAGCTTGATAAATTTTTTTCAACCCCAAAATCAGTCTTAAAACTTTCCATTGTTTTAGGAATTATTTTTCTTATTATAAACCAAATATCTAATGCAAGTATTTATAACGATGTTGCACTTTACGCAAACATGGGACATGCATTCAGCGTTGGAGCTTGGTCTTATGCCTTTTCTATAGATGTGCCTATTTTACTTTCTATTTTTACAGGCTTGATTTGTATTTTAGGCTTTACTTCACTAACAGGTGCTATGTTTACAAGCGGCATATTTTTTATAGTTACTATTTTTCCACTCTATGGAATCTTAAAAAGAATAATGAACCCAAAATTAGCGGCTTGGGGATGTTTGTTTTATATTCTTGCACCAAAGTTAATTCGATTTGGATTTTCTGGTTACCCTGAATCATTAAAGTATTTTTTCTTTGTGATGGGGCTTTATTTACTGTTTAATTATTTTGAAAATAAAAAATTTTACAAGATTGTATTGTTTGGAGTTTGTCTTGCAGGCCTTACTTTGTCAAGAAGTGAAGGAATTGCTTTTTATCCATTTTTAGTTCTAACATTTCTTCTTTTGTATCTTAAAACAAATTCATACAGACCGACATGGGCTATTATTGGAAAATTCATTGGTAGTACCATTGTTTTTACTGTTATTATGTTGGCTATTCTTTCACCTAGAATTTATCAATTGTATGAAAGAACAGGATACCCTGGAACTGATTCAAGACAGAGCTCATATATTGAAGCTTATATGAAAATATTTGAGCCTTCAAATTCCTCAAATGGCGTGAATGTAGAAATTAGTCATGAACAAACAGTATCTTCAAATACTCTATTAACAGGAATGATCTCTTTATCACGCATTAATTATTTTCTTGGAGTATTTAGCAGAGGTACATACGGATTATACGAAATTTTAGCACTTATTGCTATAATTTTAATCTGCAAGCGTAGGAAATGGACACTGCAGCTAGGAATCCTGATAATGTTTCTTTTGATTAATGCTATTATTTTTTACCTTATTTCATTAGCATATAGATATTTTCTTTTCAATATAATTGTTTTGATGCCATTTATAATTATAGGGTTTGATCGATTTAGAAAAGAGTTTTGTGAGTATCGATGCAGAACAATATTGCGTTATTTTTGTTTTTTAAAGCCATTATTAACACGTTGCAATCTCAAACCACTTTTTACTCTTATTATTTTTATTGTGGCTTTGGCACAGATATATAATGGAATGTTAAACTCTTATGACAGAAGTCAAAGTTATTTGCGTGAATCTGGTCTTTGGATAGGCGAAAACAAAGAACTTTTTTCGAATCCAAATTTAACTAACCCTCCAGTTATAATAAATATATCTAAACAAGCAATCGGCTATTGGACTAATTTAAATTATCTTAACATTGGTGGAGGATACCCACAACCTACTGCAGGAATATTGTCAAACTGGATTCTCACTGGTGTGTCAAATAAACTACTTGCACCACCAATTAAACCTATTA
>ORMF011810948.1_pt1 | contig 34260 bp, 35 predicted proteins | sample 1779871 | NCBI WGS metagenome assembly ORMF01 (sample SAMEA104232316, study PRJEB22302) | groundwater metagenome | biome: forest; feature: aquifer; material: groundwater | place: USA | collected 2011-08-07 | depth 5.4 m
ACTCAATATCATTGTTTGTGCGGGGCTGTCCGCACAATTCAATTCTCAAATAATTCAATGAACTTTCGCTCTCCGTTTTCGGAGGCAGGCTTTTAAAGTATCATATCTCCGCTCTCTGTCAACTTCTCTTTATAAAAAAATGTGACTTTTTTTAAATTTGCTCAACAGCTTTCAAAAACACAATAGTTTAAAAAACTCCCACCAAACTGGCGGGCTCATAAACTATACCTTAACCTAAACTTAGCAAGCTTGGAAAAAAAGTTTTTGGAAAGATTTTTTATTCTTACCTCAAACTAAACTCCAAGTTCTCTTTTGACTTCGGCAAATTTTTCTATTGCGAAATCAAGATCTGCTTTAGAATGTGCTGAAGAGATTTGAGTTCGTATTCTAGCCTGTCCTTTGGGAACAACAGGAAAGAAAAATCCTACAACGTAGACACCTTTTTCGAGCATTTTCTCAGCCATTTTTTGAGCTAAAACAGCATCATAAAGCATAATAGGCACAATAGGATGAACTCCATCTCTAATCTCGAGCCCTATTTTCCTTATTTTTTCTCTGAAATATTTAGTATTTTCTTCAAGCTTATCTCTTAAATGAGTTGACGCTTCAAGTATTTCTAAAACTTTAAGTGATCCGATAACGACAGCTGGAGCCAATGTGTTGGAAAAAAGATAGGGTCTAGAGCGTTGACGAAGAAGCTCTATAATCTCTTTTTTACCACTCGTATAACCGCCGCTTGCTCCTCCTAATGCTTTTCCCAGGGTGCCTGTTATAATGTCCACACGCCCCATAACATCGCAATATTCATGAGTCCCTCTTCCTGTTTTACCCATAAACCCTACAGCGTGGGAATCATCAACCATGACAAGTGCATTATATTTTTCAGCTAAATCGCAAATAAATTTTAGGTTGGCAATTACACCATCCATAGAAAAAACTCCATCAGTAGCTATAAGCTTAAAACGACACTTATCAGCCTCAATAAGGCATTTTTCAAGTTCTTCCATATTATTATTGGCATATCTAAATTTTTGAGCTTTACACAGTCTTACTCCATCTATAATGCTGGCATGATTTAATGCATCGCTAATGACAGCATCATTTTCATTCAAGAGTGTCTCAAATAGACCGCCGTTAGCATCAAAACATGAACTATATAAAATCGTATCTTCTGTTTTTAAAAACTCGCTTAGCTTTAATTCAAGCTCTTTATGAATATCTTGCGTTCCGCAAATAAAACGAACTGATGAAAGTCCGTATCCTCTGCTTTTTAAATTTCCAGAAACAGCTGAAATAACTTGTTCATTATCTGCAAGTCCAAGATAATTATTAGCACACATATTAAGCAGTTCTTTGCCTGACTGTATTTTTATTTTGGCACTTTGCGGTGAAGCGATTATTCTTTCAGTTTTATATAATCCAGACTCTCTGATGGATTTTATTTCATTTGTTAGGTGTTCTTTAAATTTTCCGTACATATAAAACTCCTTTTTTACAAATTCAAACTTGCGCACACAACAATATTTTAAAATATAAAAACTTTATGATTCCCAATCTATAATCACTTTTCCTGAATTACCAGATCTCATTATTTCAAAACCTTCTTTAAAATCCTTAAGCTTGAAGTGATGAGTAATCACAGGAGAAAAATCTACGCCTGACTGTATCATGCTAGTCATTTTGTACCATGTTTCATACATTTCTCTACCATAGATTCCTTTTATTTTTAGACCATTGAATACTACTTTGTCCCAATCAATACCTGTACCCTGCGGAATAATTCCAAGCAGTGCAATATTTCCACCATGAAACATGTTGTCAAGCATACAATTAAAAGCCAATGGACTTCCTGACATTTCCAAGCCTACGTCAAATCCTTCATGCATACCAAGTTCTTTCATTACATCTGAAAGCTTTTCTCTTGAAACATTTACTGTTCTTGTAGCTCCCATTTTTTTGGCTAAATTGAGTCTGTAATCGTTGATGTCGGTTATAATCACATACCTTGCACCTGCATGTTTTGCTATTGCAACAGCCATAATACCTATAGGACCTGCACCAGTAATCAACACATCCTCTCCGACTAAATCAAAACTCAATGTTGTATGTGTTGCGTTCCCAAGTGGGTCAAAAATAGACAGAACATCTGTAGGAATTTTAGGGTCGCAATGCCAAACATTTGAAGAAGGAATGACTAGATATTCAGCAAAGGCACCTGGTCTATTCACGCCAACGCCTAAAGTATTTTTGCATAAATGACGACGCCCTGCAAGACAATTTCTACAATGCCCGCACACAATGTGCCCTTCTCCAGAAACAAGCTCTCCTGCCTTGAAACCTTGTACATTCTCTCCAAATTCCACAATATTACCTACAAATTCATGACCTACAGTCATAGGCACAGGTATTGTTTTTTGTGACCAAGCATCCCAGTTATAAATATGAATATCAGTTCCGCAGATAGCTGTTTTTTCTATTTTTATTTTTACATCATTTTTCCCTACATTTGGAATAGGAATTTCTTCCAGCCAAAGCCCCTGCTCTTTTTTTGACTTAACAAGTGCATGCATCATATTCATTTTTGTCTCCCTTTTTATTTTTAATATCAAACATATAAATATTACAATTTATTAGTTTCTTGCAATGAATTTACAGCATTAGCTAAATTTACCAAAGCTTTTTCTAAAATCATTCTAGGGCAACCTATATTCATTCTTGTAAAACCAACACCAGCTTTCCCAAAAATATATCCCTCGTCTAAAAAAAGCTTTGCTTTATTCAAAATAAATCTTCTCTGTTCTAACGCTGAAAAAGTTAATTTTCTCAAATCAAGCCAAACAAGATAAGTTCCTTCCGGTTCAATAACATTTATAGCAGGAATATTAACAGCTATAAATTCTTTCAAAAAAACAAGATTCCCATGTAAATAATCTAAAAGCTCGTCCAACCATTGTTCACATTTTGAATAAGCTATTTCAGTGGCAATCATTCCAAAGATATTCATTCCGAAAAGCCCATTAGCTGAAAGAACAGCCATATATTTTTTTCTAAGTTCTGGAGATGATATTATGATGTTTGCATTGTGCAAACCGGCAATATTAAATGTTTTACTTGCGGATGTGCATGTAACGGTAATATTTGCTATTTCTTTGCTTAAAGAAGCAAGAGGAGTGAATTTACAGTTTTTATAGGTCAAATCTGCATGTATCTCATCTGAAATTATGGTTACTTTATTTTTCAAACAGATTTCAGCAAATCTTAAAAGTTCTTCTTTTTTCCATACGCGACCAACTGGATTATGAGGGTTGCAAAGTATCGCCAATTTAACTGTTCCATCAGAAATTTTAGATTCAATTGAATCATAATCCATTCTATAATTACCTGAATCGTCAAGCAAAAGAGGAACATCTACAACTTTACGTCCATTATTTTCTACGGCTCTGAAAAAAGGATAATAGACAGGAGTTTGCACTAAGACTCCATCGCCAGGCATCGCAAATGAGTTTATCAGCATATTTAAGGCTGGAACTACTCCTGGAGAAACACAAAGCCATTCTTCGCATATATTCCAGCTGTGCCTTTTTTTCATCCAGTTTAGTATTGAGATGTTATAAGCAGCTGAACGAGCAGTATATCCATAAATTCCGTGCTTAGCCCTCGCAATCAATGATTCAACTACTTCTGGGGGGCACAAAAAATCCATGTCAGCCACCCACATTGGTAAAACACCATTTTCTTCATTAAAAATGTTTGTTTTAAATATTGTGGATGGATTAAGCTCATCCTGGATAAAATTCCATTTAATAGAATCTGTCAAAGTGCGTTCAATAAGTTTATCAAAATCATATTTTCCCATATAAATTTTTCCATTTTATTAGTTCAATAAGTAGTTTTTAAATTAAGATGATTTTTAATCCAATCTACTGACAGAGAACATGCAGTATACCAATCCTCTTCTCTCATAAAATGTCCAGACCAATCGTACTTTACGAACTTATGGTTGGCTGAATGGTAAGTTTCATTTAAAATAGAATGAAAACGTTGCACATCTGAAGCACAAATAATGTCGTCAAGTGCTCCGTTTTGAGAGAGCAAAGCGACGTTTTTATATAAGATTATTCTGTCTTGGAAGTTATCACCCACATTATGCCAAATAGGTGTTCCCAAAATTGAAGAGACTACGTTAATTTTATTGCTGTACTGAGGAGTTAAATATGCAATACATCCACCCATAGATATTCCACAAACGGATATTTTTGGGTTTTTTAAAGAAAATTTTGACATTAGGAAAGATATAATTTCTTCAACTTCTTCGGCTGTTTCTTTTACGTATCTATAAATATTTTTAACTCTATCTATATTATTTTCACTAAACAAATTTTCAAAATTAGATTCGCGTCTTTCACCATGTCCGACATTATCAATTCCTACAGCTAAAAAACCTACAGAAGCGATTCCTTCAAGTTCCGTAAAATTGCTCTCTTTAGAGGCTCCTAGTCCATGATAAAAAATGACTATCCCTCTCTCTGCAGATTCTTCAAAAGATTTACACGACACTAAAACAGCTGGAGCATTAGAACAATATATTTTTTTATAGTTCATAAATTTTAATTGTCACTTAAAATAAACATTTCTTTAAAAAGCTTTTGAGCTTCGTTTGTCACTCCAAGTGCCTCAGCAATAACAAGTGCAAATTCAAAAGAAGTGCCTGGTCCTTTAGCCGTAATAATATTACCGTCTTTAATAACCCGATTATCACAATAATAAGAAGTTGAAAAAGTGTTTTTTACGCTAGGATGCGATGTATGCTTTTTGCCTTTTAAAATCCCTGCTTTTTCCAAAACTATGGGTGCGGCACAAATGGCACAAACAAGCTTATTTTCACTAAACATTTTTTTGACAAAATTTATCACGCGTTCATCATCCCTCAGATTAGAAGCCCCAGGCATACCGCCAGGCAGTATCAGGCAATCAGGCATATCTTCAATTGCTGCAAGCACGTTATCGGCAACAAGTTTAACATCATGTGAACTAACTACATTTTTTGATTTAATACCTATTATTTTTAAATCAAAATTGAGTCTTCTTAAAAAATCTACTGGGGCGAGTGCTTCTACTTCTTCAAACCCATCTGCAATAAACAAATAAATTGACTTTTTCATATTTTTCATCCCTCCTATTTTAGTAAAGTTTAAATTTTTCTCAATTCAGCAATCGCATCGTGAGAAATTTTAAAAATAAAAGAGACATCATCGCATGTTAATTTTTCACTACTACACATATTGATATGCTGTAGCATGTCACGTAATGTGATTAGTGGTGAATCATAAACATCTATTTTTTGAACTTTTTCTGTTAAGTAAAATTTTCGTAGTGAAGCAAGTATGTCTGTTCTTAATTCTTTAAGTTCACCAGTTTCATCTGCTAAAAAACCATCTTTTACCACTTCCCAAAGTTCTTCAACAAAATTCTTATAAAGAGTTGCTTGAAATTCGTCTTTAAAAACGATTAATTTTTTATTAAAAAAGCTTTCAATTATTTGAAATGGGGACTTTTCTTCATTTTTCATTAAGGAATCCTTAAAAAAAGCCTCAAGCTCCACTTTGCTTAATGGAATTTTTAGTTGGTAAAATATTTCGTCAATAGATGCAGAATCAGTGTCGGATACTGAAATGGAATTATTTTCTGGTTGATATTCTTTTGTTAAAGAATCATCAGCAGCAAACCACAAAATAGAATTATCTTCGTAATATGTCAGTTTAGTATCTTTAGCAGAAGAGACAAATTCCAAGATGTCAAAAACAGGCTTTACATTCTTTTGTAATGTTAATTCATAATATGCCAAAGCAAGTTGTTCAGGGATATCAATAGTCGGACCTTTATCTATGAATACATTACGAAGAGCATTCTCAAAATCTTCAAGAAGTGAATCCTGTAATTCTTCACAAACAGAAGAATGATCCGTCACAATACTTAGCATTCCATTATCCCAATCGGAAACTTTAAAATATAACTCATTTCCGTTAACAAATGAGTTATCTGGCAAAGGTTTCAAATCAAACACAGAAATTTTTACAGAGTTGTTTTCTCCTCTTAAAATATCAACATTTGAACTATCCTCAGCAAGCAATGAGTCTATTATATTTTCAGCTCCTAAAAACTTATAAAAATCATAAAGCTTGTTTACATTTCTAACAACTGTTTTGGTTTTAAGAACCTTCTCATTTCCATTTTTCGATATAGTAAGCTCAGAAGGGAACATTTCAAAAGGATAAAAAGGGACAAATCTATGACCTGCATAAAGAATTTTTTTCTTTATTTCCTCTGATGTAAGCACTACCTTAAAAATAGAGCCATTAAAAACAGATGCACGTGTTGTATAAAGCTCCTCTCCTTTATTAAAAAATATGTAAGGGGAAAGCTCAAAAAGCTCGTCAACATTCAACTCATCATATTCCTGTCCAGAAATATAATTTAAAAAATCCTTTTTTGTAAAGTGAGATTTGCCTTTGCAAAACTCCATAAGCGTATCATGGGTAACCATATTTATCTAGTGCCTCCTGAAACATGATATTCGTTAATTTAAAATCATACGAAAAGGAATATAAACTATCAGTATTAACTACTCAACGAAAAAAAATAAAATTTGTCTTTCATATTTAAATATTGCGCTTTTAAAGGAGTGAAAGTATCTTAAAATACGATTAAAAATCATAAATACATTTAAATTAGGTATATCAAAAGATGAAACAGGATTTACCAAAGATAGGCTTGACAGGAAATTCAATTTTGAGCCAATCTCCTGCAAGCTATGGGTTAAGAATGACAAGTCTAATGGAATTTTACAGTGAATCTGTGATTAAAGCAGGCGGAGTTCCATATATATTAGCCGGCACTGCAAATGACGATATTTTAGACAACTACGTAAAAACAATAGACTGTCTTATCTTATCTGGTGGCTACGATTTAGATCCTTCATTTTATGGAGAACAACCTCATTTTAAATTAAAAGAGGTGCTAAAGGCTCGTGATATATTTGAAATTAAATTATTGAAAAAAGCATTAAACTCAAATATACCAGTATTAGGAATATGCAGAGGAATTCAGCTCATAAATGCAGCATTCGGAGGGACTCTTTTTCAAGATATCTCTCTTTCACGAAACTCATACATAAAGCACTCGCAAAACACGTTGAGCGAGGATATTAGACACAACGTAACAATCTCAGAAAATTCATGGATTTACAATTTTTATGGTAAAAATGCTGCAGTAAACAGCCATCATCATCAATCTGTTAATAAAATTGCAAATGGGTTCAAATCAACTGCGATATCGGACGACGGAATAATTGAAGCGATCGAAAAGACGAATGGCGGATTTTGCGTTGGCTTACAATGGCATCCAGAAATGATGTCTAATGATGACAAAGAAACCGTCGCATTATTTGAATCTTTTGTGCACTCCCAAACACTATCAAAGAAATAAATTTAACTGTTTCAAGACAGCTTGAACTCCAGGATACTCTCTATACGTGAAAGATGCATTAATTTTTTCATCAAAAGATTCATTACAGAACCTTAAATCCATTTTTTCTTCTATATGCTTTTCAATCCCAAAAATAGCAGGAATTTTTAATTCTGAAATGCGTTTCATGATATTAGAAGCATCAGCACAATTCCATCTATTAAAGAAAAATAAAAATATTTTTGATTTACGGTTTTTACTAAGAATTGTGAAATCAGGAATGACGAACTTCTGTTCGCCAAGATTCAAAATTTCTGAATCGGATGAGATGCTCCAGTCTTCAGTTTTATTACGTAAATTATTATAAAACATTTTAATCTCTTCAGGTATATATGAAGAAAGTTTTTTATAGTGACTTTTCAATCCTGATAATTCATTTAAAGATAAATTCAGCGGAACGCCATCGATATTAATTACTGCATCGAGCTTCCATTGTTTAAATAACGGTATTACAGGGAAAAATGATGCTAATCTCAAGCCGTATTTATTGCTGTTTTCAAAAATTGACAATGGACCATCAACATGGAAAATGAAACTTTTTACGGTTTCTTTGAACGAATTTGTATTATCTTCAAGTTTCGCAACTAGACCAAAAAATTTCAGGTATCTCAAAAAAGAGTTAAGCTTTGGCCACGTTATTGCAGAAAGAGTGATTTTAATACTGCTTGTGTAAAGTAACAGTGACTGAACAATTGCAAGATTATACCTATTCAATAATTCTTCAGAACTGATTTTTTTAAAGCCAACTATTTTTTGATTATCGGGATGATCAGAATAAATTTTACCCGAGTCTATATCTGTTTCTTTTAAAAAATTTTGAATAATATTTTTATATTCAGAGTATTTTTGAAATTCAGAAGTTTTGATAATTGAGGCAGATTTTTCAAATAGAAGCTCACGTTTGCGAGATAAATCTTTTTCTTCCTGTATAGAAAATTCACTAATATCCAAAAGAAGTTTATACAGACCTTTTACGACTTTTGGAATTTTTGAGGATTTAATAATCGGTTGAAAGATTTCATCAAGTTCACGACGCGTCTTCCCTACGCTAGAACTAAGCAAGTCAAGCGTTTGATCTGCATAGTAAAATCCAGCTGATTTTTCAGTCAAAAAAAGAGGAATAACACTCCCATCTTTCTTAATGAACCTAACCAAATCCTTTGTAAGCAAAACGCCCTCCCCATAAGAGAAAGAAAATCTATTTGCAATGCACTTCAGAGATATACCGAAGGTATTTCAAAAATTAGTTAATTTACGATAAAATAGCTTCAGATTTAATTGGAGCTTTTCTAAAACCAATTAGTTATGAGTATAATACCGTCTTATAAACCAATCACTCCAGTTCCACTTTGACATGCATTATAATTTATTCCAGTCTCAGGAGTTGACCCAACAGATTGGCAAGGATCAGTTGCTTCTCCTCCTCCTACACAAAATGTCCCCCAATTAGAAGTACCAGCCTGTGTTCCAGATAGACAATCATCAGTTGGTAATCCTCCAGACCTGCAATCCCAAACATCAGGATTATTTATTGGTCCATTAGTACAGTTAGGACTGGCAGTTGCTGAAGCACCAGAGCCATCCTGACATGACAGTTTCCTTGACGGTGAAGCAAAGCAATACAAAATAGGTTTTTTATATATCATTGTAATAATTCCTTATTCGTTCAATTGCAAATAATCTACTTTGTTCCGTCCTTATTTAAAGAGGTTTCCAATTGTTTAATGGACATTTTATGATCAATTGTCACAGAAGATGGTCTTATAATTTTCCTTATAAACGGGATAAATCCTTTTTGTGCTTTTTCATATTCAAGATGAGCCTCACGCAATGTAGCTTCCCATGTAGGAGCAAAACCTGGAGCTCTTTCGTTCATCAACCGCACAGCTTTATCATAAATTTGAAGGAGTATAATCTCCTCTTTTTTAGGTTCGGTTTTGAGATTTGCAATCGTCTGCATTAGATTATTAATGCGTTCCTGCTGATCTTCACGTTCTTTTTTTGATTTTTCTTTAGATTCTGAGTCAATATCTAACTGCATTTGCAGATGCTGTTTTAATTTTCCCATTTCTGCATTTAAAGATTTAAGCTGATTTTTGTACTCTTTCACAGCTTTGTGCTTGCCGACAGTACATTTGATTAACGTATAAAGCCAAATAAGAAGCCCTATCACCAATCCCCATAGAAAATGATTTTGCAAAAGCGAATTATAATCCATTTTTTAACCTCCATTGATTATTATTAAAATTTATATTATACTCATGCTCTTTTAGATTTAGGTATTGTGCATCATTGCTCCACACTCTATTATAAAAATTTCACGGCATAAAGTTAACATACTTTAAGTATATTTTAGAAGATAATTGAGTAATTGTGTATAATCATTAATTAAAGAATAGTTCAATTATAAGAAGATGTAAATATTAATGACAGAGAATGATAGTAATTTTAACGTAAGATTGGGCATCATCAAATGAATGAATCATTTATAGACTCTCTTATTTCAAAACTTGACAATTTAGATCCAAATAACATGCAGGCATTTATTCTTAAATTATTTAAGCAAAAGGGATTTCTTGAAACAATCTTCAATGCCATCAAAGAAGGTGTAGTTGTCATTGACAGAAAATTAAAGATACGTTATGCCAATAAAAGTGCAGCGGACATGCTGGGACTTCCTGAGAAATCTAAAGAACTGAATATATCGGCTTTTTTGCGAGATATTGATTGGAAAAGGATACTTCAGGAAGACGAGAACGAATGGTATCGAATTTCCAAACAGGATGTGAAGGTCTTTTACCCTACGCCAAGAATACTAAGTTTTTATATAGTGCCTCATGAACAAGATAATGACCTTGCCACAATAATAATGAGCGATATTTCAGATTCAAAGCGTTCATATGAAGAAACAAAAGAATCAGAAAAGGTACAGATGATGTCTATTTTGGCAGCCGGCGTTGCCCATGAAATAGGAAATCCTCTCAATAGTTTGAATATTCATCTTCAGCTGTTATCAAGAGAATTAAATGATATAAACGATAAAAATCAAGAAGTGCTTGAACTTCTTGATGTAGCCAAAAGTGAAGTTAAACGTCTAGATTTGATTATTACTCAATTTTTAACTGCTATTCGACCTACAAAACCTATAATGGCAAAAGTTGACTTAAATGAACTTATTAAATACGTTTTAAACTTTATGAAAAATGAACTTTTAGACCACAATGTTATTGTTAACATAAGCCTTGAAAATAAACTTCCAGAAATTTCAGGAGACGCAAACCAATTAAAACAGGCACTTTTCAATCTAATAAAAAACTCTATTCAAGCTATGACAACTGGTGGCAATTTGAATATAAGCACAGTTTTAAATGTGGAAAAAGACAATATAAAATTAACGATTAAAGACACAGGCTCAGGCATATCTTCCGAGAAAATAACACACATTTTTGAACCTTACTTTACAGATAAAAACAATGGAACAGGACTCGGCTTAATGATTGTAGACAGGATAATACGAGAACATGGAGGCGAGCTTGCAGTTGAAAGTGAACCTGGTAAAGGCACGAGTTTTATACTAAATTTCCCACTTTTAACGCACAGAATTAAGCTGCTCTCTTCATCTAATTATGAATAAAAAGACTTATTTCTCTTTCTCAAATACCCCCCAAAGCTTGTCTTGAATCATAAAACAAGTAATCGTTTTAAATCCTGCATAATACCTACTCTCTACGACTCCAAGCATGCCTGCTTCACCGTCTGCATCAACAGGAGAGATAATGTATTCAAACTCTCGATCAAAAATACCAGAATTGATTCCAAGAATCACAAAAAGGTTGTCAAACAAGAAAAAAACACCAGTCACAGACAATTTTTTATTCCTCAAACAGGCTTTATTTATTATAGAAGAAGCCTGTCTATAATCATAAAGGATATCTGCGAAATTTATTTTTATTATTCTATTCATTCGATGTATATCTTTCCTCCTTTGACAATCTTTAATGGGTGAAGCTTTAAGCGATTAGCTACAATATCCTCATCATCTACGAATGAAAGAGGCGAAATTTCTAATTCACATTCAGGCAAATTACTGCTATCTCTAGGAATGGACGTTCCAGCAAATTTTTCAAGACGATTACAATCACGTTCTATCATCATTTTTCTACAGCTCTCAACAGAATCGACGCCTGTTCTATTCTTTGTAGGAGCAAATTCTTTCTGCCTATCAGCTTCAAAAATAATAGTTTTTTTTGCCAATGGAAGTGCGTCAAAAATAAAAGTTTCAAGTTTTACGGCATTAGCATCTGATGGTTCAATATAAGATCCTTCTGTATTTATATGGCTTACTTTTTTATCAGCTCTGTGCCACGGAAGAGCAACTTTTCCATCAGAAGTTAACCTTTCTATAAACTGTCTTGATAATATATGTATAGCAGGACTGCCTGCAATAAAAGTTAAACTTCCATCCTCATTTTTCTTTTCAGCAAGATGAGAAGGCATATCACTGTATTCTATTATCATAAGACGACCATTTGAAACACAAAAATTACCAAGCTTTTCATACGGTCCTGTTTTTGCCAACATAATTGAACTCATCTCCGAATTTTCAATACAATGAAGACCTATAAAAAGCGGATTCATAATAGTTACAAGAGGATTATCCACCTGAAAATAAGATATATGTTCAATATTTCTCCTCTTCATATCTTCTAATGCACCAGAACTCATAAGTGCTTTTAAGCTTCCACCATGTCCATCTGGAGAAAGAGAGATAGTATACTTACTTTCCATAAGTATTTTTCCATTATAATCCAATGCAGGCATTACACCTTGAATAAAAAACATAACGTTTTTTTTGCAAAGTCCGAAATAATTATTACGTTCAAAAAAAACTATAGTTTCATTGTGATTCATCTCACTTGTCATTATGTACCAAGGTATCGTGCAATTATTGTACTTAATACTGTACATCTTTATAGATTCTGCAAAATATTGAAAAAGACTCTTGCCTTTTACAGGCGTAATTGGGTACGTCCCCTTGGGGCCATCATAACCCAATCTGGTACCCTGCCCTCCTGCTACTGTAAAAGCAGCCACTTTTGACTCAGAAATAAGCTTTTTCCCTAATTTTTCAGCGTCGGAATAAAGTTTTTTTTGTTTATCATTAAGAGGTAAAACATGATAATAATCAGGCGGAGTTAAATTTTCAGGAATTTTAATCACAGGCTTATTTAAAACATGTGATTTTGCAAGTTCATTAACAAGCGAAAAATCTATCCGTTCTATTTGTGAAATTAAAATAGATTTTTGTTCTACAGTCAATTCATTCCAAAATTGAAGTAAATGTTGTTGATTGTATTTCTTTAAACGTTTATTCAGTTCGTCAAAAGTAAGCAGGCTCATTTTTACTCCTTCTAAAATATTTATTTTCGAACTGTCGACAATTTGTCGACAACTCAAAGGCATTTTCCTATTTCCTTATTCGCAAATAGAACAACCTATTTTAGTCCACCATTTTTAATCTCCTGTTTTATTCCAAATCAGCCAATTGTTGGAATAATTTCGCTATAATTTTCAGGCTGATTAGCGGGCTTTAGATTTTATTATTTTATCAATCTCTTTATTTATAGCTGCAACAGACATTTCAAACATAGGGATAGCCTGCTCCATTAGAGTTTTCATCTCTTCAGCTTCTTTGTTGGTCATCTTTTTAGCGTTTGAAATAAAATCCAGGCTTGATGTTAAAAATGTGTTTAATTCCAGAGAATTGTTCAATAGTTTTTTAGGTACTTTAGAAAGAGCTACTCCATTACTGTCGAGTTTTCGCAGCCAGATTCTATTATCATCTAGAATAGTTAATAATTTTTTTCTAGTTGAACCGATAGGATTATCGGGGAAATAGTTATACTTCGATGCTGTACTGTCCCATAATGCTTGTAATAATTTCTCAAATTTTGATTTTGCTTCAGAATAAGAGTCAGCCCTTCCATCAAAACATCTTGATATTACATTTTCCAGTTTTCCTTTTCCACTACTGGAGAAAAGTTCATCCATAATATACCAGCGAACTTCCTCTTCAGTCAGAGCATACCTCATATATTCAAGGACATCATCAAAAGTTTTTAAGCTTCCAGTACTTTTTGAACCTGCAACCCTCAGCCTTCCATACGACGACTTTTCTACAGCTTCATCAATAAGCTTTTCTGTCAAAGATATATATTTCTTACCCTTTTGCCATATGATAGATTCCGTCTCAAAATTAATAATTTCTATCTTATTTGAATTGTTCGTTACTTCACCAACAGTCATACATGGCGATTTCAATAAATCTATAACTGAGTTATAATAAATCATGGATAACTCTCTATCAATATTGAAATATTTGCAATTCTCATTTTGTGAATATTCTTTTATTACTTTTACTGTCGCCTTTTCAAATTCATCTTTCCAAATTATGCGCTCTTTCTCTTGAGAAATAATTTTTTCAGAAGAGATATAGTGAAAAGAAAAACTTCCAGTTTCAAGATTATCCAACTTTACAAAAATGTAATCTCCAAACTTAAAATCATGTTTTTTATAAAAAACGCCTTTTACAGCCTGCATACCTTAATAAGAATACATGTTAATAACAATATTAATTTTAAGAAAAATAAATAATTAATATTCTGAGTTGGTTTTTTAATATTACGAATTAGGGTAACTGATCTTATGCAAATTTTTAAAGTTATACTTAAAGTATGCTAAATTTATGCCGTGAAATTTTTATAATTGAGTGTGGAACAATGCAGTACGATACCTAAATCTCAAAGCGTATGAGTATAACTACTTAACGCACAGAGCTAAATAAAAAATAACCTACAGCATGGATAAGGATTAATTTATGTCAAACCATTCGCAAAAACTTGCAGAAGCAGGATTGAAAATCAAAGCAATCAAATTAAGTCCAGAAAAACCGTTTCTCTGGGCATCAGGCTATTATATGCCGATTTACAATGATAATAGAATGTTTTTATTTTACCCAGAATATCGTAAATTGATAATGGAAGGCTTTAAAGAGCTTATAAGGGAATTTGAAATAGATTTTGACGTAATTGCAGGCACTTCTACAGCAGGGATACCACATGGTGCAATTCTAGCCGAAAATTTAAACAAGCCTTTTATATACATCCGGGATAAAGCCAAAGGTCACGGTCTGAAAAATCAGATTGAGGGAATTGATGCTGAAAGCGACTTGAAACATCAAAAAGTCTTAGTAATAGAAGACCTAATCTCTACTGGTGGAAGTTCAGCTAAAGCTGTCCAGGCAGTTAGAGATGCAAATGGAATGGTAGATTACTGTTTAGCTATTTTTAGTTATGGGCTTGAATCAGCACTAAATGCATTTGATGCATTGCCAATTCTATGCAAAACACACTCGATATTGGAATACAATAAACTTTTGGAGACAGCTAAAGAGATTAATTATATATCAAAAAATAATATGCTAAGCTTGGAAGAATGGCGGAAATCTCCATTTACATGGGGTGAAAAAAATGATTTTCCTAAAGTTAACAAATAGAGGTAAAAATGTATTTAACTGAAAAAGAACAAAAAGCAAGAATGCTTGTATGTCTTCCATTAGACGAATTAAATTCACTTAGAGAAGTAGAAGAAAGAATTAAAGAATTGTCTCCGCTCGTTGGACTTTTTAAGGTAGGAAAAGAGTCTTTTACCAGATTTGGCTCAAAAGTTATTGAACTAATACATAATCACGGCGCCGAAGTATTTCTCGACTTAAAATATCATGACATCCCAAATACAGTAAAAGGTGCCGCATCTGCAGCTACAGAACTTGGCGTTTATATGTTCAATGTTCATGCTTCAGGCGGCATGGAAATGATGAAAGCAGCTCTTTCAGGTGCATCTTCTACAGCTTTAAAATTAAATCTTAGAACGCCTAAAATTATTGCAGTAACGGTACTGACAAGTATTGATAACGAGATACTAAACAATGAATTAAACATTCCGTTAAAAGTGGAAGAACAAGTATTAAAATTAGCTTTATTAACACATAAGGCGGGTCTTGACGGAGTAGTATGCTCTGCTGCTGATCTTTATGCTATAAAAAATAGATTACCTAAAGATTTCATGTATATAACCCCTGGAATAAAAGGACCAAATACACCAGCAGGTAAAGATCAAAAACGTGTTTTTACGCCCGGAAATGCAGTTACAGATGGTGCTTCAATCTTAGTTGTAGGTAGAGCTATAACTGATTTTTCTACACCTGAAAAAAGAATTTTAGCAGCCAAGCAAGTTTTAGAAGATATTTCAAAAGTTATTTAAACATATTGCCCATCAGCATGTTTGTAACTTTTTGAGAATTGGCAAAGTCATGAAAAAAACCTGTGCTGAATGAGTCTGTTGCTATGACAGTGTTATTTTTATTATCGTAGATTGTTATTGTGTAAGATTTTAAATACATTGCCATATCCCAGCTATGATATGCCACGTAGGTTACATATATATCGACGTCAGAAGGCTTATCAGACATAGGACCTACGGTGGTTTCAATTCCTCGTCTTTGAAGGTTTGCGTATATTAAATTTTGAAATGTTCCTATAACTAGTGGGTTTATAACTACATATGCTGTTTTTGCAGTTTGAAGTGCATTAGATTTGTCTATAGTAGCTGGCGGTATAGTATAGCATCCTGAAATAAAAATAATGAAAAATAATAGAGGCAAACACAAAAACTTTTTCATCTAAACCTACCTTATATTGTTTTTAATTAAACAAATCAAATACTTGAATTATGAATCAAAAAGAGCATATTTCAATTCTAATGCATTTTTGCATACTCACAATAGTTTAATTAACAAAAAAGGGGGAGAAAAGTAATGTTTAAAAAATTTAGACAAACAGCAGTATTTATCATCGCATTTGTATTAATTACTTCATTTGCATTTGCATCAGCACAACACAATGATGCTAACAGCTACAGCGAAATTAATAACTTCATTTTGGAAATGGGGAAAAAGTACGGACCTTCACGTGTATTAGTTGCTTACGATTTAGACACGACCCTTCTTACAGCGAATGTTTATCTTGGCAGCGAAGCTTGGTTTGATTGGCAAGAAAGCCTTTTAGGCACAAAGAGTCCGTACCTTGTTTCAAATAATTTCGACACTATGCTTCAATATGATGACATAATGATGATGGTTACCAAGATGCATCCAACAGAAGCATGTATACCAGCAGATCTTGATAATTATCAGAAATTAGGATTTAAGTTAATGGTTTTGACAGCTAGAGGAGCAAACTTAAGAGGAATTACTGACGCAAACCTAAAAGATAACGACATGTACAACTGTTTCAACGAAGCTAAACCAGCAAATGGTTTTGCAGGCGATTATATCCCTTTTAACATTAAAAATCCTGAAAAATACGGATTAACAAAAGAAGAACTTACATACTTTAAACAGACTCATAATCCAAGACCTGTCAGTTTTTACAATGGCATTTTTAGTGCTTGTGGTAACAATAAAGGCTTAATGCTTCAGACACTTTTGAAAAAAACGGATGTACAAGGGATTAAATGCATCGTTTTTCTTGATAACACTCAGGAAAATGACGACTATGTCTATGATGCTTTTACTAAGTTTCATAAAGGAATTGACGTAGAAACGTTCACTTACGGATATTCAAATCCATGGCTTAATAAAATAATGACAGATAAACAAATCCAAGACAAATGCAAAGAAGAGTGGAATGCACTTAAGAAGGCAATTGATAACATTAATTCTTAACTTCATAAATGGAGGATATTTATGAGCAACGAGCTTCCTCAACTTGATTGGCAGCAGATAAATACAATAATTGAACTTGCACTAAAAGAAGATATTGGCAGTGGTGATGCAACTACCATTGCTGTTGTTGAAAAGGATAAAGAAATTTCCGCTAAACTTATTGCAAAAGAAGATTGTGTGATCTCTGGTCTGCAAATAGCTGAGGCTGTTTTTAAAAAGCTTGATTCAAAAATATCCTTCATTTCGTTAGTTCACGATGGTGATTACCTACTCAATGGAACTGTTATTGCAAAAATAACAGGAAGTGCAGCTGCAATACTAACAGCAGAACGTACCGCCCTTAATTTCATCCAGCATTTAAGTGGAATATCAACAATAACAAAAAAATATGTAGAAAAAACTAAGGGCAGCAACACTAAAATATTAGATACTAGAAAAACTACACCCGCCTGGAGAAATATGGAAAAATATGCAGTAGCTGCTGGAGGTGGAACCAATCACAGGCTTGGACTATACGATAGAATCATGATCAAAGACAATCATAGAGAACTTGCGAATTTAGAAGGTACAGGTGGAATAATTAGATCTGTGGAAAAAGCAAAAACAAAATACCCAAGCCTTAAAATAGAAGTTGAAGCCGACACACTAGAAGATGTTCATGAAGCTGTTAAAGCACGTGCTGACTATATTCTTCTAGATAATATGTCTAATGAAATGATGGCAGAGGCTGTAAAAATTAACAATAAAACAGCAAAACTTGAAGCGAGCGGCGGTATTACAATCGGCAGAATAAGTTCAATATGCAAAATTGGCGTTGATTTTATATCTGTTGGCTCTATTACACATTCAGTAAAAGCTGCTGATATATCATTAGATATGTTAATATAAAAGATATGGACTCCTTTTTAAAAAAAGTCAAAGATAGTATAAATTTTGCAAATTTTGACCACATTTTAGTCGGTTTTAGCGGGGGCGCTGACAGCACTGCACTTTTATACTCTCTTAAACAAATCTCAAAAGAAATGGCATTTAATCTACGTGCAGTTCATTTCGAACACGGAATCAGAGGCGAAACTAGTTTAAACGATCTAAAATGGGCAGAAAATTTTTGCCATGAAAACAAAATATCATTTTCAAGCTTCAACTTAAATGTTTTGAGCAATATCCAAAAAGGAGAAGGAGTAGAAGAAGCCGCCAGGAGATTAAGACTTGAACAATGGTTTGCCCTTGCTAACTCTGCCAAGACAGCAATAGCACTTGGCCAACATTTAGACGACAAAATCGAAAATTTTTTCATAAGACTCTTGCGAGGCTCTAACACATCCGGATTAACTTCATTAAAATCTTCTGTTTTTATCAAAAATGTGCATTTCATAAGGCCATTAATAAACTGTTCAAAAGATGAAGTAATAACTTACCTATTTAAAAATGGAATTTCTTTTATAACAGATGAAACGAATCATGAATCTATCTACAGAAGAAATATTATAAGAAATAAACTGCTGCCTGAAATTTATGAGAGATTCCCAAACTCCAAAAAAGCTTTAACTGCATCTATAAATACCATTTCTACTGACGCAGACTTTATTGATTTAACGGCAAAAAATGAGTTTTCTAAAATAAAAAACTCAGAATACATCGATTTAGATTTCCTGAAAAATCTTCATGATGCTGTACTGATAAGGGTACTTAGACTTTGGTTATCTATGTCCTTAAGAGAAGAATACGTGCCATCTTTATCTTTTTTTAAAAGAGTTAAAAAAGAGCTTTCGCTTATTGATTTACCATCTGAAAGATTAATCCCTTTAACAGGAATGGAATTCTATATTAGTATTAAAAACAATAAATTTTCGATAAAAAATAAACTAATAAAACAACAATCTAATAAAACCGTCATATGGAACTGGAAAGAAAATTCTGTAATTAGATATGGGAATTATGAACTTTCAGCAAAAACAGCAAACAAAGACTTTAATATAAAATTGTTAAATAACAGAAATGAAATTGCTGTTTTCTGCGCTGAAGATTTACCTCAATCCCTACATTTAAGAAGAAAAAAAGATGGCGACAGGTTAATGCCATTTGGAAGCGACAAAAATATTAGATTAAAAAAAATATTGAAAAATAAAAAGATTGATACAGAAGCGCGAATTGAACTTCCTATTCTCACAATGCCTGATGACAAAATTTTATGGGTTCCTTACACTATCAGGTCCAATTTTGCTACAATAAAAGATAATACATCTGAAATAACGCTATTTGAAATATCTCAAGTGGAATTTTAGTTTTATATCCATAACTAATTGGTTTTAGAAAAGCTCCAATTAAATCTGAAGCTGTTTTATCGTAAATTAGCCAATTTTTGGAATACCTTCGGTATAGTTTTATAAAAAAATTTGAAAAGCATAAAAGAATATATATATTCTAAACTTCGTTAAGACGGCTTATTTTTTGCGACGTTTTAATTTTTTCTTATGCGCGGGTGGCGAAATTGGCAGACGCGCTAGATTTAGGATCTAGTGCCTTACGGCGTGGAGGTTCAAGTCCTCTCCCGCGTACCATTTACTTCTGACCTTAATTCAAAGTTACAGTTAAAAATAGACTCTGTTTAAATCAAATTATATTACCTTTTTAATATTTAGTTTAAAACGGCATTGTTATCTTTATCCCCTTTAGGGTGTCAACATCCTGTATTTTATTTGTATTATTGAGATTATGTAATATTTTACATTAAATATCCCCTTTAAGGTATTATTTTTTGATATAAAATACAGAGAGGTATAATGATTATGGAAATAGGTGAAATTATACGCGTTTACAGAAAGAATTACGATTTAACACAAATAGAATGTGCTAAAAGAGCAGGTGTCGGCTTAAGATTTTTAAAAGAACTTGAAAATGGTAAAAAAACAGTAAGGCTTGATAAGGTAAATTGTGTTCTAGCTTTATTCGGCAAAAAAGTTGGAGTTGTAGATGAGCAATAGAAAATGTGCAGTTTACATGAATGATAATTTTGCTGGTGTGCTGGAAGAAGATTCAGAATATAAATTTACGTATGACAAAAATTTCATTAACGCTGGTATGCCCATCTCTTTTTCCTTACCACTTAGAGAAGAACCTTTTATAAGTAAAGAATTATTTTATTTTTTTGAAGGATTATTACCAGAAGGCTGGACACTTGATATTTATTCATCAGTACTGAAGGTTGATAAAAATGATAAGTTTGGAATGCTTCTTGCAACCTGTCATGACTGCATTGGAGCAGTTAGAGTCGAGGAAATAAAATAATGGATTATGGAAATAAAATATTGAGAAAATTATTTGGCAAACCAGTTTTACCAAAAATAAATTTATCTCGCAGAGATATTATGATAAATGTCAGATTGCTGGCTGGAAAACTTTCAATTTCTGGTGTTCAACCTAAAATTTCATTGGCTCTATCAAAAAATGAACTGGTACCAATCAAAGCAAAGGGGCAGTTTATATTAAAACCGCAAAATGAACTATTTGAAAATCTTCCTGAAAATGAAGCCTTGTGCATGATGATTGCAGAAAAAATAGGAATTAATACTGCTCCTAATATATTAGTTGAATTGAGCGATAAAACATTAGCTTTTTTGGTTAAACGCTTTGACAGGCTTCCATATAACAAGAAGCTGCATGTGGAAGACTTCTCTCAGATATTGGAAAAGGATAAATATAAAGGGAGTTATGAACAAATAGGGAAATATATTAGAACTCATAAAAATTTAGGTTTACTTCAGGTTCAGTATTTTTTTGAAAGAGTGGTTCTTAACTTTATAATCGGAAATGCCGATGCACATCTGAAAAATTTTTCAATTCTTTGGGAAAAAGATGATAAATATATACTCTCCCCTGCATATGATATTGTTTCTTCTAAGCTGGTGATTCCTGAAGAAGAAGATGAAACAGCTTTAGCCATCAATGGAAGACATAGCAGTATAAGGAAGAAAGATTTTATTGAATTTGGGAAACATGTTGGACTGCAGGAAAACTATATAAAAGAGTATCTTCAAAAATGTATAAATTTTAAAGATGAAATTTTTCATTTAACAGATAATAGCTGCCTCCCCGAAAAACAAAAAGTTATTTTTAAAGCAATTGTTCAAAATAACGTTGATAAATTGTTAAAATATTGAGTCCAGTAGTTGCTAGCATGTTTTATTTAGATTGAAGCTTTTCCATATGCACTTGTTTATGTTTTACATATTTAACAAGAGATATTGAAACTATAATAAAAATTATTGATAGAATTATAAAAATTGTAGGATATGTAAGTATTCCAAATGAAATAGTTTTAGCCAGCTGAGTAACAACAGCAGAGATTGCTATTGCTATAAATATAAAAATACTGGTTGCTGTAACCCTGTAAGAAGTTAATTTTACGGCGTTTGCAAAACTGTAACTGTAACTTATAAAAACAGTCATTATGATAATTGATGAAAGTATAACAAAAGAAAATATTCCAACATAGCCAAAGGTAAATAACACATACATTAACACCGAAAAAATAAGAAAAACAGCACCGCTGGCTTTTAGAGAAACACCAAACGTAAGAGACTTAGAGGCAAAACTTCCGATCAATAAGCTTATGAATGCAGCGATATAAGGTATCATTACAATAAATCCGTATTCTTTTGTTGAATAATTAAGTTTGGATATGATAATGAATGGAGCATCTGCTATGAAATAATAAATAACAATTCCTCCAAATGATCCAATTAAGCAGTATCCGATAAATTCAATATTTTTGAATAACTTAAAACATGTTGCAACATAAAGAGTAAAAGGATTAGATTCAGTAAACGTTTTGGTCATTGTTTCAGGTAAAATTATAGCACTAAAAAGTCCTACTAATCCATATAGCAATAAAAATAATTCAGCATAGAACCATCCTAATTTATTAGTTAAAATACCGCATAAAAGAAGGGCAACCCCAGGCCATAGACAGTATATTCCAGTCAGCGTAAAAATAGTTTTTCTGGCACTAACTTCATCATAATAATCATTTATTATTGCTGGGACTCCAGTTAAGGCTATTCCACCTCCAAGAGCAGAAATAAATCTTAAAACCAACATGCCGTCGTAACTTTTAATAAAAAAAATAAATATAAAGCTTCCCAATATACCAATAATAACCAAACTGATGCCTATAAGAATTGTTCCTTTTCTCCCATATTTAATGCTTATGAGTGGAGAAAATATAGGTCCAACAGCATAACCTAATACGGCAATAGTTGTCAAGTAACATATTTGGGTTTCACTTGTTATATTAAAAAAAGAACCTATTTGGATTGCCGCAGGACTCAAAGCCAAAATAATTGTATTTGGCATTGAGTAAATTACAATCATTGCAAATAGGCTAGGTTTTTTACAAGAAAGCTTATCGTTGTGGTTCATTATTTTTTCTATTCTACCATTTTTATAAATAAGTTATCATTTTTTAGTTCAAAGGTACAAATGCGACTAAGTCTCTTTTCCTCGATATTTTTTTATTGAACCATCTGTCTGAATTTAGTTTTTCAACTTCAAATTCTTTATACTTTGACTTATCAATATATTTTTCAAATGAGTCTGCATAGCTTTTATTGATCATAAGTATATTTCTTGAATTTAGTTTGAGTTCACTCACAAATTTGTCCATATAAGCTGGATCATTAATTTTTTCAGCATCAAAATTATAGTAAATAGGAAGTTTGTTATAATCTAAATAGAAACATGTGTCGCGTATGTACTCTTCTTTTACGGTTACGTATGTTACTGTCCAATCATTCCATGGCGAAATTTTTGAGGCATCCGTTTTGATCTGATTTGAAAATTCATAAATACCTCCACCCATATTACCATAGCTGAACAATATGGTTAATATGAAGACTACAATCAATGACAGCCAAGCAAGTACACCAGCAAAATAATAAACAGGTTTACATTTTTCTGATGCAATATGTATCCAATCAGCAGCTAAAAGAATTGTAAAAGGAATCAAAGGCAAAACATAATAACTTCTTCTTGATCCTGAGCCACTGAAAAAAATAAAAAGTAAAATTAATGCAAGAATGTAAAATTTTGAAGCGAATGAAATTTTCCACCATTTCCATATTCCAACTATAATTCCACCAACAGCAAAAATTATCCAAGGTGCAGTGTAAACAGGAAGATACAAGAAATATGTATAGATTGGTCCTTCATGGTCAAAAGGAGCAAAATATCTAACTACATTTTCTCTAAAAACTTCATAAAGACCGCTCTGGTCATATTTGACGCTTTTATCGGTATAATGTGATATCAGAAATGGAATAAGATATATTATAACGCATATAATTATTGAAATGAGGCACGACCATCTGAAATTTTTAATCCAATAATTTTTGTATAAAAGATACGGAAGAAGGGCAACAATTATAGCACATGGACCTACCAACCCTTTAGACAAAGCTGTAGCTGTAAGCAACAAGAAAAACACAAAAAATGAGAGAAAATTAGGATTGTCTTTTCTCTTTAAAAACCAATATACAGCAACCATTATCCCCGCCATATTGTATATATCAGCACTTGCCACTCTAGCCCAATAAACATAAGCAAAAGTAGTTATAAGCAGCCAGCCTGCAATCAGCCCCATTTTTTTAGATGTAAGATGAGTCCCAATTCGATAAGTAGCCCATACTGTTATAAGTCCGCAAATTACGCTGGGAAGTCTTATTGCCCATAAGTTAAAGCCAAAAACTTTATAAAAACCAATCACTATCCAGTAAGTAAGAAGAGGTTTGTCATAATATTCATAATTATTAAGAAAAGGGTGCCAATAATCTTTTCTTATCATCATTTCCTGCGTAATATTCGCCCATCGAGATTCTTGAGTCCAAAGTTCGCGCGCTCCAAGCAGAATAAATAGCACAAGCAGCGTAAAACAAACTAAAAACCAAACTGAATATTCCTTTTCAAAAAGAACGGATGCACAATTTTTTACAAATTTAACGCCTTTATTTTCGCTCATTATTAATAAAAACCTCTTATTTTATTTGTTTTGAAACTTTTAGTGCATTTAGATGATTTGTGAAGTGACTTTTCAGTGCATAATAATATTCATTTTCAAAACTATGCATAGCTGAAAAAAAGTAGTAACCTCTACTTTGACACCTTAGTATATAACCATAGGTAATATGAAGCAACTGCCTTGTATAAATATTCTCCAGCAACTCAGGATAAAATTGCGGCTGAATACCTATTATGTCCGGCATATCTGAAAGTTTAGAAGAAATGTGATACAGCTTAAGCGCTTCTGGGAATGTCTCAATAGCTTTTTTATATATGCGATAAAATAAAAAAGGCTCTTCAATAGAGATTACACGCAATGCCTCCAACCAACTCGTTCCAGCTGTTTTTAAATGAAAATAACCGTTGGTGTGCTTTCCAATAAACGAGAAAATTTTAAATTTATCACTTCCTGAATGCACTGAAATTTTATAGCTGCCAAATGTTGCAGCGATATCACAATGAAGAATAAACTGTTTTTCAAACTCATCTACATCGCCTATGTAATCTATTCCTTTTTGGAACTCACCTATGAATTTTGGTGCTATAGATGACGGTATTACATTTCTATATAAGAGTTCTTTAATTACATAAAGATGGTGTTCCGGCAGTGTAGGGACAGACGTCTCATCGATTGAAATTTCCAAATCAAACTCGCTGCCTCTCCTGTTTTGAAGGTACGAATTAACCTCAAATGAAAAGTCAATCGCAGCACTGTATATAAGAGCACAACGTTTCAGCGTTTCTTCATTGAGATTAAGCTCCACGCCACTTTTAAGTATGAATTTTTTAGATAAATAAGATGTTAAAATTCTATTTTTGAAATCTGAAGAAAGTTTTTCAAATTTATTAATAACTTCGGAGTACGTGTAATTTAATGCTTCCACGTTTAGATAATCTGTAAGGTCCAATGTAATCATAGGCATGCCTTCATCAACAGCAATTGCGATGTCTTTCATTGTTTTCAAATGGTCGCCATCAGCACCATACCCTTTTCTGTAACCAAATTGAAAAACTCCAAAAGCCGCATCATTTACAACGTCTCTATATGTCCTGCCAGTTAAACTCAACTCTCTAATTGATTGTTGAGCCAATACTGGAGCAACATCAAAATTCCGTATGGCTAAGAGATGTCCAGGTGTCGCCAATCCAATTCTATCGCCACAGCCAATTGTTGTTTTAAAAGCCTTTAATGAAATTGGATTTAACCAAGGGATACGTGCTTTTAAGATATTTATATTGTCGTTATTTCTGTCAGCCAGCTTAACATAAACACCATCAACGTCAAAAACAGTACCTTCAAATTGCCCTATCAAGCCGTTTTTGTGAGCTGAAATTACAAGAATAAACCTTTCAAATAGATTTCTTCCCGCAGCAATAACACAATCCTCTATTTTTACAATAGACTCAGGATATAGATAAAATTCAGGCGTATTATTTTTCCTGAAATAATTTTTAATCTTATCTTCATGTTGACCAATCAAACTGCCAAATTGTGCCAAAACAATGTTAAATTTTCTCATTATTCTCTCATTATTAACTTGTTAAGTTTTATTTTAAATTCATTCATTAGAACTGCGTATTGTTTTTGGGACCATTGATTTCTAGACGGATGAGGCAGGCAAATAACTTCATTCAAATATTCTAACTGTAAATGAACCCAAAAAGATGAGGCTACTTTTCCACAAGGAACAATAAGTTGATCTATCATAAGAACAGATTGTAATCTTTTTTTCAAATCCAAAAGAGACCTCGAAAAAGTATTTAACACTTCATTAGACAAATTTTTAATTGAATTGCGGGGGAGCTTAATTCTTAGCTCATCAAGATGTTTTGGGTTGTAAACAAAGTCTTTGAACTGATTTTCTAAGGAATAAGCATTTATGTCCATTGGGTAATTCAAGGCATTAATTACGGCAAATCTATTATCATCGTTATTTTTAATATATATCCCAAAAGGCAGATCATGAGAGATATTTTTATCAATTTGGTGGAGAAATTTGCTGACAGATTTCCCAGAAGAACCAGCTAAAGGGCAATTGGCTTTAACCTCTTCAATATATGGTGATTCTAACAAAAAAATAATCTTAAGTTCATCTATTTTTGAAGGAATTACATCAGAAACAAAAAAAGATTTAGCGGTCGATTGACTTAATTTTACATTATTCATTAGAACTAACCTTGCACAGTTATTATTTGATATCCATGCCTAATTGGTTTTAGAAAAAATCAAAGATGAAGCTATTTTAATGGCAATCAGCCAATTTTTAAGATAGCCTCACTATACATTAGATTTATTTATATCACTGTCAATATAATTATTAAAGAGAATTTTGTACTCTTTTAGTTATGAAATCATATGTTATAGTAACAATAAAGCTTAAAAAATCACAGTAATTGATCATAATTAAGGAGCATTGTAATGAAAAAGACTAAAATTATTACCACACTTGGTCCAGCATGTGAAAAACCTGAAATTATAGAAGCTATGGCAAATGCAGGGATGAATATATGCAGGCTCAATTTTTCTTTTGGTACTTTTGAAGAACATCAGCAAAAAATAGATTCAGTACGGGCTGTTGGTAAAAAATTAGGACGTTCAATTGCTATCATGCAGTGCCTGCAGGGACCAAAAATTCGAATAGGAAAATTGAATAAACCTATAGATGTAAAAGAAGGTCAGGAAATAATACTTTCTGGTAACACTGAACACAAGAGTGATTTTTACTTCCCAACAACATATTCTCAAATAGCAGATGACACAGAATCAGGCAAGAAAATCCTAATTGCAGACGGGAAGGTTCTATTAACTGTTATTGATAAAAATATAGAAAAAAAAGAGGTAAGATGTCTTGTTGATGAAGCTGGAACAATTTTAACAGGCAAGGGAATAAACTTACCATATACAAAAATATCGCTTCCAGCTTTAACAGAAAAGGACATTCAGGATGCTATATTTGCGGCAAAATCAGGGATAGATTTTATCTCTTTATCTTTCGTAAGAAAGCCTGAAGATATTGATGCTTTAAGATCACTTGTATTAAAACACGGTAGAAAAGATTTGCAAATTATAGCCAAAATAGAAAAACCTGAAGCTGTTGACAATATCGATGAAATACTGAAAAAAGCAGATGGAATAATGATAGCAAGAGGTGACCTAGCAGATGAAATTTCTTTTGCGAAAGTTCCATTAGTTCAAAAAGCCCTGATTAAAAAAGCAAACAAATTGGGGAAATTAACTATTATTGCCACTGAAATGCTAAGCTCAATGGTTGATAATCAACTGCCAACAAGAGCAGAAGCAAGTGACGTAGCAAACGGCGTTTTGGATGGTGCAGATATAATTATGCTTTCTAATGAAACAGCTATGGGAAAATACCCTGTAAGAGCAGTTAAGGTAATGAGTGAAATAGTAGAAGAGGCAGAAAAAAACATCGCTGGCATGGATTATTTTAAAAACATGGACACCCTTCCCCCAATTAACACACTATATGAAGCAATATGTGCGTCTGCGGCTGAATTATCGCACCACCTAAACTGTGATGCAATCGCTGTTTTTACCAGAAGCGGTATTACTGCAGAAATACTCTCAAAGTTCAGACCTGAACCTACAATATTTGCCGCTACTTATGATGAAGGTATATATAACAAAATGTCATTTTACCATAACGTTTATCCAATTAAACTGCTTGACGATCCTTTTGTAACACCTGATTTTACCAAATCTATACATTGCCTGCAGGAAAAATTGCTATCGAAAAATCTTCTTAAATCAGGTCAAAAAATGATTATCGTAACAGGCGAATACATAAAAGGAAACGAATGGCATATAAACACAATAAAACTGCACGTAATCGAATAGGAAAATAATATGAGATTTGCAGTACTTGGAGATGGAGCATGGGGGACTGCAGTTGCGACTCTCCTCTTAAATAACGGACATGATGTTACATTATGGGGACCATTTCCAGATTATATAGAAACCATGAAGCAAGCAGGCAAAAACATTAAATTTTTACCTATTTTAGCTTTGCCATCAAGGCTACGTCTAACTTCAAATATAAATGAGGCTGTGGACAATGCTGAAGTACTTATAATTGCGCTACCGTCTCAATATGTCAGAAACTTATTTAATCTTCTGCGTCCAATAATTAACACAAAAAAACATATAATATTGGATTTGGCAAAAGGAATTGAAATTGGAACATTAAAAAGAGTAAGCGAAATAGTTAGTGAAATTCTTGGCGACGTTAATTACTCTGTTCTTTCTGGTCCAAGTCATGCAGAAGAAGTTTGCAAAAATATTCCTACTGCTGTAGTAATAGGTACAAAAAACAGAGAAACAGGAACGCTCCTTCAAAATGCATTTATAAATGAGAACTTTAGAGTTTATCTTTCTGATGATCCTACAGGCGTAGAACTTGGAGGAGCTTTAAAAAATGTTTATGCAATTGCCGCTGGAATTGCAGATGGCATGGGAATAGGTGACAATCCCAAAGCAGCATTAATTACAAGAAGCATTGCAGAAATGTCAAGACTCGGAAAAGCACTGGGTGGAAGATATGAAACGTTCTCTGGATTAAGCGGTATCGGCGATTTGATAGTTACATGCATAAGCAAGCACAGCAGAAATAGAGCTGTTGGTGAAAAATTAGGAAAAGGACTTTCACTAGAACAAATATTGAAAGAACTTGGGATGGTTGTCGCAGAAGGAGTAACAACTACAGAAAGTGCATACAAACTTGTCACAAAACATGGTATTGAAGCTCCAATTGTCTGCGAACTTTATGAAACCCTATATAAAGGTAAAAACCCAAAAGAGTGTCTTTCTGACTTAATGAATAGAGAAGCGAAAACAGAGATATACTAACTGATGTTACGCAAAATTTAAAAAACACAAGAAAGAAATTGAATTAACAATATCTATGTAATGTCGAATACTGACTATTATTTCCTATCAAAATCATATTTTAAGCTTTCAATATTAAAAAATATTGCAATCTTTCACATAATCTAATCTATCCTTATTGCCTACACTGAATTTTGACTTAAAATAAAAGTTATTGTTCTAATAAAGCTATTAAGTAATTATGCCCATAACTAAGTGGTTTTAGAAAAACTTATATTACATTTGAAGCTGTTTTATCGTAAATTAACCAATTTTTGGAATACCTTCGGTATAGCTTCTGTTCAGATACTGTTTCTCCAAAATTAATCGATTTTAATGCAAAATATTCTATAATCATCATTAGGAGTATGTAGAAGAGTGAACCTAAACAAATTAAAAATCAGTTCAGCGATTGCATTGTCCTCTCTTTATATTTTTATAAATAATGCTCAAGCAACGGATATTCAGTCACAAAACTCGTATAAAGAAGGTATTAATTCTTTTAATAAAGGCAGCTATCGAACTGCTGCAAGCGATTTTAAGGCAGCTGAGCTTTATGCAGACAGCTATGTTCTTAAAGTTAATGCACTAAAAAAAATAGCAGAATCATACAAAAAAGCCGACATGCTTTATCAAGAATATTTAGCTATTAATAAGCTTATAACGAATTATCCCAGCGAAATAAATTTTAATGATTACATAGAACGCGAATATGAAATAGGAAACAGTTTTTACAACGGATATAGAGAAACCCCTTGGAGCTGGCTGCCTTGGATACAAAATGACAATAAATGTATAGAAATTTATGAAAATATTTTATCTCAGGCACCATATGCAAAATTTGTGCCTGAAATGCTAATTAAACTTGCTACATCGTATCTTCTTGATAATAAAACTCAAAAAGCCATAGACACATATAAGCTGGTAATAAATCAGTATAATAATTCAGAAACAGCATATGTTGCGTATTTAAATCTAGCCGATATTTATGTTAAACTTTCCAAACGTGGCGATGGAGATGGGGCATATGCATCGTCCGCAAGAGAAACGCTCAATGATTATATAAAAAAATATCCCAATACCCCAGAACTGCCATGGGCTAAAAATACACTTGAAACAGTATATGAAACTCAGGCGTCGCAGCTTCTATATTTAGCAACTTATTACAACAACAAAGGTAATACGGATATAGCAAAGAGATATATTAAGGAAATTTTGATTAATTATCCAGAGACCAAAGCCGCAGTATCTGCTCAAAACATTCTCGACTCAATGGAAATGCCAATATATCCAACAGTTAACCTCGCACAAACAAAAGAAAATGAGAAACAGTCTAAGTATAAAGAAGTTAAACTTGTTGATCCTCCTGAAAAAATTTGGGTTACCCCTGAAAACAGTTCAGGCAAATGGCTGACACCAATAAAAGACTTAAATATTGAAGAAGAAAATAATCTTAAAGATGAATACATAAATAAACTATAGCTAAGCTATCTCAAAAATTGGTTAATTTACGAGAAAACAGCTTCAAATGTAATATAAGTTTTTCTAAAACCAATTTGTTATGAGTATATAAAAAGGCTATTCTAAAAATTAGGTGATTATAAATTAAACAGCTTAATATCTGATGTGATTTTTTCAAAAACAAACTTGTTATTTAATGTAACTATTAATTAAGGCATAATATGAGAAAAATTATAAAATTTTTAATACTTTCAGCAGCTCCTCTTATTTTTTTAAGTTCATGCGGTTATCATGTAGGCTCTATATCAAATCCTCAGATTAAAACCATTGCCATTGCACCAATTATAAATGAAACCTACAATAATGGAATTGCTGACGACGTCAGGCAGGCACTTTCCGAAAAATTTATGCTGGATGGTTCATGGAAAGTTAAGCCTCAATCAGAAGCTGATTGCATATTATACGGAAGAGTGACGAATATCACAACAAGTGCAGAAAATATAAGCATCGGAAACAGTGGAGTTGTCTACATTACAACACAATTCAATATGACAGTTTCTTTTGAATACACTGTTATTATTCCAGGTAGAGCACAACCTGTTATACCAACTACCCAAGTACAAGCAACCATTCAATATGAAGTTCCTGTTGATCAATTTATCGCTCAACAACAAGCCTTTGAGCAGGCAGGTTGGCAAATAGCAGGCACGGTAGTTGCTAACTGCACAGAAAATTGGTGATTTATGGATATTCGAATCGGTCAAGGTTTTGATTCACACGCTTTTGCAAAGGATAGAAAATTAATTCTAGGTGGAGTAGAAATTAAATATGAGTTTGGACTTGCAGGTCATAGCGATGCAGATGTCCTTACACATGCAATTATAGATTCGCTGCTCGGTGCTTTGGCCTTAGGCAATATTGGAACGTGGTTTCCTGACAATGACCTTCAATACAAAAATGCAAACAGTATTTTGCTCCTGAAAAAAGTTGTAACATCTTCCGAGTTTGCAACTTGGTCTATAGTTAATATTGATTCAACTATAATTATGGATAATCCCAAACTTAATCCGCATATAGATAAAATAAGAAACAACCTTGCCGGTGCTTTAAATATTGATACTAACAATATTTCAGTGAAGCCAAAAACTGCTGAAGGGCTGAATTGGAATAATTCAGCAGGGAGCGCTGTTGCCATTGCAAATACGCTCTTGTGCAAAAAGAATGCCACGTGATTTGTTAAATTCACATCCCTTCAAAGTTAATAATTTTTAAAATTATTAAAGCTTAATTCCATTCTGCAGTTTACATGCCTTAATAGTATTTTGCATCAACATCGCAATAGTCATAGGACCAACACCGCCTGGAACAGGTGTAATTAAAGATGCTTTTTTGCTAACTTCATCGAAAGCTACATCTCCAACAAGCCTATAACCTGCTTTTTTAGTTGCATCTTCAACTCTGTTAATACCTACGTCTATCACAACTGCACCATTTTTTACCATATTTGCTTTCACAAATTCAGGTTTTCCAATAGCAGCAATTACTATATCAGCCTGAGAAGAGAGTTCAGCAATATTTGGTGTGCGCGAATGACATACTGTTACAGTTGCGTCTGCACCTTTTGCCTTTTGAACAAGCAAAGCCATCATAGGTTTACCTACAATATTTGACCTTCCAATGATGACAGCATGCTTACCAGAAGGATTGACATTGCTATATTCAAGAAGCTTCATTACCCCATATGGCGTACAAGGATAAAACCCATCAGTTTTACCTACAAGCATTTTTCCTACATTCACTGCATGAAAACAATCAACATCTTTTGCTGGTGAAATAGCCTCAATAACTTTTTCTTCATCAATTTGTGGAGGTGGTGGAGATTGAACTAAAATTCCATGAACTTTGGGGTCATTGTTAAGTTTATCAATTAAAGCAAGAACTTCTTGCATCGTGGCATCTTTGCTTAAAACTATTTTTTCAGAGTAAAAACCAAGTTCTTTGGATTTTTTTTCTTTCATGTTCACATAAACCTGAGATGCAGGATCGTCACCTATCAGCACCACAACTAATCCCGGCTGCAATCCGTGTTTTTCTTTAAGCATTTTTGCTTCTATTAAGTTTTCTGCCTGAATTTTTTCAGAAATGACTTTCCCATCTATCAGAGTAGCCATAGTATTCTCCTCTTTTTTGTTTAATTAATGTTCTCGATTTTATGACTTTTAAAATACCTTAATTAAAGAATTATAACAAACTCCTTTTTATAAAATTGAGACATAAATGGCCAAGTATACTTAAAGTATGTTAAAATTATGCCGCTAAATTTTTATAATTGAGTGTGGAACAATGCTGTGCAATGCCTAAATTTCAAAGCGTATGAGCATAATAGCAATCTCTGTAATTTTGATGAAAAATAAAATTTAATGTTTTTCAAATAAAAATTTGAAAGAGAGAATATTTATAGTATCTTTTAAGCTCATAAAACAAATGTGGCGGCTTAGCTCAGCCGGTTAGAGCGTCGGAATCATAATCCGCAGGTCGTAGGTTCGAATCCCACAGCCGCTACCATTTTTTCACACACTTCAATTAAGCTCACAAGCAAGGATTTACTCGTAATAAATTGATCTTTTAAATTTTTCCATCTCTTTCATAACTTAAAAATATTAATTTAGTTATAGATGTTACGCGACAAAAGGAGATAGAAAACTCACCAAAGAAAAATTAATTCGTGCAATTCATTTATGGTATCAGTTGATATATGAGGCTATATAATTGTATATGCAATTGACAGAGTCTACAAATAATAAATTAGCAAATTAGAAAGGGAAAAAGCAACACACATTTAAACAAAAAAAATCCAATTGAAATATCCACTGTAATGTATGGTGGAGACGAAGCAGGAATAATATGTGATATTACAAAAAGAAACAGCAAAGAAATTATACTCGTATCATTAACTCATTTATACGTTAAAGAAACTTACAAATTATCAAAAGAAATTTACGAATATCAAGAAAGCAGAATAAGAGGAATGGAAATAGATTTACCATTCAGCAATTTAAGCTAATATATTAATGATGAGAAACTAAATTCATTATGACGAATAGAAAGTGAACAATAATAATGAATACTTCAAAAAAAGAATTTATAGAACAAATAGCTGGCAAGCTTCTTATAGAAAAGAAAGATGCAGAAAAACATCTTGATGTTATTATAGATACATTATATGAAAATTTTAAAAATGGAAACGGTGTTACGTTAACTGGATTTGGTAATTTTTATTTAGATAATAGAAGAGATTCAACAGTCTTTAAATTTAATCCCTCTCAAAAATTAAAAAAATTATTGGGGTGGAGTTCTACCTACAAAGGATCATTATAAAAATAAATAGTAACTGCGTAATGGTAGATAAAAATAAAAAAGGACACCTTTAATCTTTCGATTTCCGATGTCCTTAGTCTGCTCTGAAAAATTATGTTTGCTCTTCAATACCTTTGTGGGATATCTCCCAAGCTCACTAGTACGGGTATATTCCTAAACTCTCACCTGAATG